>Ga0208714_1000127_pt1 | contig 23558 bp, 20 predicted proteins | sample NGESurshal072012_3_FD_184461 | JGI IMG/M metagenome (GOLD analysis project Ga0208714, IMG submission 184461) | Arctic peat soil microbial communities from Barrow, Alaska - NGEE Surface sample 415-1 shallow-072012 (SPAdes) | ecosystem: Environmental > Terrestrial > Soil > Wetlands > Peat ... | reverse complement strand
TCGGGCGAGCGCGCCGGTTCCGGTTCGGCCCGATCGCCGGCCGTCTCGTCGGGCTCGCCCCGCTCGAGGCGCGCCAGCCGGTCGGTCAGGTCCCGACCGGGCCCGTGCTTGCGCGCTCGCGGGTCGAGGATCGGGCCACCCCCGAGCGTGGCCGCCGGTGCGATCCGCCGCACGACGACGCGGTCTCCAGCGGCCGCGATGAGCGGCTGCTCGAGCCTGAGCTGCCAGAAGCGGCCGCCGAGCCACGCGACGCGGGCGGGGACCTCGCGAGTGCCGTGGTGGATCTGGACGCGGTCGCCGTGCTCGAGCTCGCGAGCCGTGTTTCCGCTCGGCGGCTCGAGCTCGAGCGCCACGTCGGCCAGGAAGGTCGGGCCCAGGTCGGTTCCGGCCGTCGCGAGCACGTCCCCTCGCGCCACCTCGGCCCGCGCCACGCCCGAGAGGTTGACGGCGACCCGCTGCCCTGCCGGCGCGCTCTGCACCGGCTGGTCGTGGACCTGGAGGCCTCTGACGCGTGCGGCGTGTCCCTGCGGAAGCAGCACGAGCTCGTCGCCCCGCTTGATCGCCCCCGACCACAACGTCCCGGTGACGACCGTGCCGGCGCCGCGGACCGTGAACACACGGTCGATGTGGAGCCGGGCCGGGCCGCCGGTCTCGGCCCGGCTGCGGGCCTGTGCGGCCGTCTCGTCGACCGCTGCGAGCAGGCGCCCGAGTCCCATGCCCGTTCGGGCCGACACGGCGACGACCGCCGCCGCGTGGGGCAGCAGCGCCCGCGCCTGCGCGATCGCGGGCTCGGGATCGGCAAGGTCGGACTTGGTCACCGCGACGACGCCGAGATCGACCGCGAGCGCGCGGAGCACGGCGGCGTGCTCCCTGGTCTGGGGCATCACTCCGTCGTCGGCGGCGATCGTGAACAGGTACAGGTCGATCCCGGTGGCACCCGCCACCATCGTGCGCACGAAGCGCTCATGGCCGGGAACGTCGATCACCGACATGCTGCGCCCGGAGGGCAGCGGCAGTCGCGCGTACCCGAGCTCGATCGAGATCCCCCGGGCCTGCTCCTGCGGGAGCCGATCGGTGTCGGTGCCGGTCAGCGCGCGGATCAGCGTCGTCTTCCCGTGGTCGATGTGGCCCGCGGTCCCGAGCGTCAGCGGCGCATACCTCATCCGGGTGCGGCTGCGAGCGCGCCGGTCACGGCCGCAGCCACCAGCGCCACCTCATCATCGCCGAGCGTGCGGGGATCGAGCAACAGGCGGCCGTCATGGATGCGTGCGAGGACCGGCGGGTCGGCCGCCCGCAGTGCCGCCGCGACGGCCACCGGATCGAAGCGCGCGGAAAGCGCGACCGCCGGTCCCTGCAGCTCGAGCAGCGGCAGTGCCCCGCCGCCGGCTTTTGCGGTGGCGTGCACGAGCTCGCAGTCGGCTGCGCCGATCGCGGCCCGCAACGCTGCCGCCCGCGCGCCGAGCTCCTCCTCGGTCGCCTCGAGCATCGCCAGCACCGGGATCTCGCGGCGAGCACGGCCGGGATCGCGGTACAGCGCCAGCGTCGCCTCCAGGGCCGCGAGCGAGAGCTTGTCGATCCTCAGCGCGCGGGCCAGAGGGTGCGACCGGGCGGCGGCGACGGCGTCGCTCGTGCCCACCATGAGGCCGGCCTGGGGGCCGCCGAGCAGCTTGTCGCCCGAGCAGCAGACGAGCGCGGCGCCGGCGGCGACCGAGCGCCGCAGCGAGGGCTCATCGCCGAGCGCGACGATGCCCTGGGCCAGGACGCCGGAGCCGACATCGTCGATCACAGGCGCGCCCAGTCCACACAGCGCCTCGATCGCCACCTCCTCGACGAATCCGAGCGTTCGGAAGTTCGACTGGTGCACGCGCAGGATTACGCCACGGCGGTCGCCGGCCCGGTCGAGTGCGCGCTGATAGTCACCGAGGTGCGTGCGGTTCGTGGTCCCGACCTCGACCAGCTCCGAGCCCGAGTGGGCGATCACGTCCGGGATCCGGAAACCACCGCCAATCTCGACCAGCTGTCCCCGCGAGACGATCACCGGCCGCCCTGGACCGGCCAGCGCGGCCGTGGCCAGCAGGACGGCCGCCGCGCCGTTGTTGACCGCGATCGCCGCCTCGGCCCCGGTCAGCCCGCACAGCTGGGCCTCGATGTGGGCATGTCGTGAGCCCCGGGAGCCCGCCTGGAGGTCGAGCTCGAGGTTGGAGTAGCCCGCGGCCACTCGTTCGACGGCGTCTCGCGCCGCCATGGGCAGCGGCGCCCGCCCCAGGTTGGTGTGCAGGAGCACGCCGGTCGCGTTGATCACGGATCGCAGCGACGGACGGCGCAGGCGCTCGAGTGCCTCCCGGGCGTCGGCGATGAGGTCCGACGCCGGCGCCTCGCCGGCCAGCAGGGCCCGGCGGCGCTCGTCGATCGCCATCCGCGCGGCCGCCACCGCCTCGGCATGCGGCGCGTCGAGCGGGCCGGCCAGCTCGTGCACGGCCGGGAGGGCGCTCAGCGAGTCCCCGGTCAGGCCGGTGTCACCCCCGGCACCCATTCGCCGTCCTCCTTCTTCCAAATCGGCGCCTGTGCCTTGATCCGGTCGATGATCTCCCGGGCACCGGCGAACGCCTCCGCCCGGTGCGGCGCTGACGCGGCGACGCCGACCGACGCCTCCGAGCGCGCTACACGACCGATCCGGTGCTCAGCGGCCGCGGCGCACAGCCCGTGCCGGTCGATCGCCGCCGCGACGATCTGCTCGATCTGCGCCAGGGCCATCTCGGCGTAGGCCTCGTAATCGAGGAACTCCACCTCGCGGGTCACGCCGAGAAAGGTGACCACGGCTCCGGCTCGGGGGTCACGCACGCGGGCCACGAGCGGATCAAGAGCCAGGGGCTCGTCGGTGACGCGGGCATGGAGCCTGCCCGTATACGCCGCTCCGCGGCGCTCGTTCGGAGCTCCGCCGGACACGGGCGGGATCAGGGCAAGCTCGTCGCCCCCGGCCAGCCGGGCGTCCTCGTCCGCGTACTCCTGGTTGACCGCCATCACGACCGACAGCCCCGAGGTGATCGCGTCGACCCGCTCGAGGGCGTCGCGGACACGGGCGCCCTCCGGGAGCTCGAGCTCCACCGCGTCGCACCCGGCGCGCTCCCGCAGGATCGCGAACAGTCGCACTCGCACCAGCATGGTTGAAGGCTACGCGACCCGGCGCCATGGTCGAGCCCGATGCGCGATGCCCGGTCCCCGGTCTGATGATCGAGACCCCAGGGTGAAAAGGTAACCTCTATCGCACATGGCGACTACACCTGAGCATCGCACAATCGCGCCGATCGTCGGCCCCAATGACCCGCGCCACTTCACCGATTCGGGAATCGAGATCGAGCCGCTGTACACCGAGGCCGACCTGCCCGAGCGGCTGCCCGAGCGGCTGGGCGAGCCTGGCGCGTATCCGTTCACCCGCGGCGTGCACCGCGACATGTATCGCCAGCAGCTGTGGACGATGCGCCAGTACGCCGGGTACGCGAGCGCCAAGGAGTCCAACGAGCGCTACCACTACCTGCTGCAGAACGGGTCGACCGGCCTCAGCATGGCCTTCGACCTGCCGACCCAGCTGGGCCTCGATTCCGATGACCCTCGCTGTCTCGGCGAGGTCGGTCGCACCGGGGTGGCGATCGACACGATCGACGACATGCGGACCGCCTTCAACGGAATCCCGCTCGACCAGGTCTCGACGTCGATGACGATCAACGCGCCGGCGTCGGTGCTGCTGCTCCTGTACGAGCTCGTGGGCGAGGAGCAGGGTGTCCCCTCCGAGCAGCTGCGCGGCACGACCCAGAACGACATCCTCAAGGAATACATCGCCCGGGGCAACTTCATCTATCCGCCGCACGGGGCGATTCGCCTGACCACCGACCTGTTCGCGTACTGCAACGAGCGCGTGCCGAAGTGGAACACGATCTCGATCAGCGGCTACCACTTTCGCGAGAAGGGCTGCTCGGCCGTGCAGGAGGTCGCGTTCACGCTCGCCAACGGCATCGCCTACGTCCAGGCCGCCCTCGACGCGGGCCTGGAGATCGACAAGTTCGCGCCGCGCCTGGCCTTCTTCTTCAACGGCCACAACAACGTCTTCCAGGAGGTGGCGAAGTTCCGCGCCGCCCGGCGGATGTGGGCGGAGATCATGCGCGGGCGCTTCGGCGCGCAGGACGAGCGCTCCTGGCGATTGCGTTTCCACACCCAGACCGGAGGCGTCACCCTCACCGCCCAGCAGCCGCAGAACAATGTCGCTCGCGTGGCCCTGCAGGGCTTCGCGGCCGTCTGCGGCGGGACGCAATCGCTGCACACCAACGGCTTCGACGAGGCGCTCGCGCTGCCGACCGAGCAAGCGGCCAAGATAGCGCTGCGCACGCAGCAGATCATCGGGCACGAGTCCGGCGCCGCCGATACGGTCGACCCGTTCGCGGGGTCCTACTTCGTCGAGGCGTTGACGGAGGAGATCGAGGTCCGAGCCGGCGAGCTGATCGCCAAGATCGATGAGCTGGGCGGGTCGGTGAACGCGATCGACTTCATGAAGAACGAGATCGAGGAGTCGGCGTTCGGATATCACGAGCGGTACCGGATCGGCCAGGACATCGTCGTCGGGGTCAACAAGTTCATCGACGAGAGCCTCGAGGTGCCCGACACGCTGCGGGTGGACCCCGAGTCCGAGCGGGAGCAGCTCGAGCGCCTGAAGGCGTTCAAGACCGATCGCGACCAGGAGCTGGTCCAACGCCGCCTCGAGGAGATCCGCCACGCGGCGGCGGGGACCGAGAACCTGCTTCCGGTGTTGCGCCAGGCGCTCAAGGACCGTGCGTCGATGGGCGAGGTCTGCGCCGCCATGCGCGACGAGTTCGGCGAGTACCGCCCCACGCTCTGACGGGTTCCGGCGCCGCCGGCGGTGGCCGCGCTGCAAGCCCACAACCGCGGAAGGAGACGCGGCCACGCCCGCGAAATCCCGACCATGACCGAGCACGAGGCAAGCCGGACCCTGGTCAAATCTCCGCCCGAGCTGTGGGCCGAGCTGAGCGACGAGTCGTCGCTTGGGAGGCATTTCGACCAGTTCGGCGAGATCCGCATCACGAGGCTCGAGCCAGAGACCGCCGTTGCCTGGGAGGGCGAACGTGTAAGCGGCACGGTGCGGCTCGAGCCGTCGGGATGGGGCACCAAGGTGATCCTCACCGCCCGAGCGGAACGGGCGGTCGAGGCGCGAGCACCGGAGCCGGCAGTGGGGGCCGTGGACGAGGAGACGCCTGAGGCCGTGGACGAGGAGACGCCTGAGGCCGTGGAGGAGGAGACGCCTGAGGCCGTGGGGGAGCCGGAGGCCGGCGCGCCCCCGGCGACGCTGGCGCTCGAGGCCGCCCCACATCCGGAGCCGCTCCCCCCGGGGGCCTCGACTGCGGCCCCGCCCGCGGGACGGGCGATGCAGGGCTTCTTCGCGCGGCTGGTCGGGTTCCTCGGCGGACCGCGCCCCGAGCCGGTTGCGATGGTGGAGCCACCAGTGGTGGCGGTGGAGCCGCCGGTGGTGGCGGTGGAGCCGCCGGTGGTGGCGGTGGAGCCGCCGGTGGTGACGGTGGAGCCGCCGGTGGTGACGGTGGAGCCGCCGGTCGGGCATCCGATCGATGCGGCCGGCGTGCTCGCGGCGGCGCTCGACAGCCTGGGGCAGGCACATCACCGGCCGTTCTCGCGGGGCTGAGCAAGCGCGCACATGCGCGCTCTCTGAGTCCCTAGGGTGATGGGGCGCGGCGACTCGATCCCCGGCTAGACTCGCGCCCCCATGAGAGACCGAGCCCCAGAGACCTACGAAGAGAAGCTGGCCCAGCTCCAGGAGCTGCGCTACGAGGCGATCCACGCCGGCTCCGAAGCCGCCGTCGAGAAACAGCACGCGAAGGGCAAGTACACCGCCCGGGAGCGGATCGCGAAGCTGCTCGATCCCGGCTCCTTCCAGGAGCTCGACACGTTCGTGCGTCACCGCACGTCCGAATTCGACATGGAGAAGAACCGCCCATGGGGCGACGCGGTGGTGACCGGCCACGGCACGATCGACGGCCGCCGTGTGTGTGTGTTCAGCCAGGATTTCACTGTGTTCGGCGGCTCGCTCGGCGAGGTGATGGCCGAGAAGATGTGCAAGATCATGGACCTGGCGTCGAAGATCGGCTGCCCCGTGATCGGCATCAACGACTCCGGCGGCGCCCGCATCCAGGAGGGCGTGGTCTCGCTCGGCGCCTACGGCGATGTTTTCCTACGCAACGTCCGAAGCTCCGGGGTGATTCCCCAGATCAGCCTGATCATGGGCCCGTGTGCGGGCGGCGCGGTCTACTCGCCGGCCATCACCGACTTCATCTTCATGGTCAAGGAAACGTCGCACATGTTCATCACCGGCCCCGAGGTGATCAAGACGGTCACCGGTGAGGAGGTCGGCTTCGAGGAGCTCGGCGGTGCGATGTCCCACAACACCAAGTCGGGGGTCGCTCACTTCGCCTCCGACGACGAGGATGTCTGCCTTGAGGACACGCGATACCTCCTGTCCTTCCTGCCCCAGAACAACCTCGAGATGGCGCCGCGGGTGCAGCCGACCGACGACCCGCTGCGGATGGACCCCGAGCTCGATCACGTCGTTCCCGACAATCCCAACAAGCCCTACGACATGCGCGACGTCGTCCGCTACGTGGTCGACGACGGGGAGTTCTTCGAGGTGCACGAGCACCACGCCAAGAACATCATCTGCGGGTTCAGCCGCCTGAACGGCTACTCAGCCGGCGTGGTCGGCAACCAGCCGGCGCAGCTCGCGGGCGTGCTCGACATCGAGTCATCCGAAAAAGCGGCCCGGTTCATCCGCACCTGCGACGCGTTCAACATCCCCATCATCACCTTCACCGACGTGCCCGGGTTTCTGCCCGGCACGACGCAGGAGTGGGGCGGCATCATCCGCCGCGGCGCCAAGCTGCTGTACGCCTACGCCGAGGCGACGGTCCCGAAGATCACGATCATCACGCGCAAGGCCTACGGGGGTGCCTACGACGTGATGGGCTCCAAGCACCTGGCCGCCGACATGAACTTCGCCTGGCCGACGGCGGAGGTGGCGGTGATGGGCCCCGAGGGCGCGGTCAACATCATCTACCGGCGGGACATCACCGCGTCCCCGACGCCGGATATCCGTCGCCAGAAGCTGATCAACGACTACAAGGCCCACTTCGCCAATCCGTACGCGGCGGCCGAGCGCGGCTACATCGATGACGTGATCGTGCCGCACGAAACGCGTCCGAAGGTGATCAGCGCGCTCGAGACGCTGCAGACCAAGCGCGACCCCGGGCCGAGGCGCAAGCACGGCAACATCCCGCTCTGAGCGCTCGGGATCCGCGCGGCAGGACGGTCTCGGGTCCTGCGCTCATAGCGATACGGTCTGGGCCTCGATCCCGCCCTGGCGCCAGGACTCGAGTGCGGCCTGCGCGATGGCCAGGTCCTGTATCGCCAGGCCGGTCGAATCGAACAGCGTGATCTGCTCGGCCGAGCTGCGTCCCGGCGCCGCGCCGGACAGCACCGCCCCGAGCTCGGTCACCTCTCGGCGCGTGACGATCCCATCGCGCACGGCTCCCATCAGCTCGCCGCCGTGCGACGCCTGCTCCCATTCGTCGCAGAACAGCGTGCACGACGCGACCGCGCCGACGGTGGCCTCGGCCTTGCCTGGGCCATCCGCCCCGAGCATGTTCAGGTGCTGGCCGGGACGCAGGTCGCTCGCGTCGAGCACGACCTCGCTCCCGGGGGTGATGCAGCACACCACCTGGCAGCCCAGTGCATCGGCCCGGTCGCCGACGGCCCATCCGAGCTCGGACGCGAGCGCCCGCGCCGCCTCCGGCCTCGGGTCGTGGCAGACCCCCGGTCCATAGCCGGCCGCCGCCAGACAGCGGGCCGTCCACGCGCCGTGGAGGCCGCAGCCGAGGATTCCAGCCGTACGGGCATCGTCGGCTGCCAGCGCGCGCGCCGCCACCGCCGCCACCGCGCCGGTCCGAAGCGCGGTCACCGAGCGCGCGTCGAGCAGCATCAGCGGCTCTCCGTTGCTCGCGTCGGAGAGGCAGATGACCCCGGTGACGGTCGGCAGCCCGCGGGACGGGTTGCCCGGAAACGACGTCACCCACTTGAGCAGCGCCAGGCCGTCGCCCCGCGCCGGCATGGCCCGGAAGTCACCGAACGGCGGGCTGTCCAGGTAGACCTTTGCGGGCATCGTCCACTCGCCGTCGGTGAAGCGCAGGAACGCCGCCCGGACGCGCTCGATCGCCTCCGCCGCTGAGACGGCCGTGAGCACGGCATCATGATCGAGGACGGGCAGCTCGGGCATGGGGCGAGCACGATACCCTCGGCGGGATGAACCGGCGGCCCAGGCTCACCATCGTCGCGCCGGGCGCCTCGCCTGAAGAGGCGGCCGCGGTCGTTGCCGCGGTCGAGCGGTTCATGCGCGAGACGGTGCCACCGTCCGTCGCGCCGCCCCCGCCCCAGAACCGCTGGCAGCGCGCCGCGCTGTACGAGGGCGTGGACCGCGAGCCGACCGACCGGACGCCCTGGGACTGAGCCGGGCGCTGGGCCGAGCGTCCACAGCCGCTGACCTGTCGGGCGCTTTCTGCAATACCCTTCTGACCAGCGGCAACGAGGACGGGGACAACTGCAACGCACACGGGGCATTCTCGCCGTCCGGTGGAACCAACCCGAAATGCCTTCCTGCCGACCCTCGGCGGCAGCGCGTCCGCGGGAACGCTGTTCAACCAGAGCATCAACGGCAACCGGTACTACATCCAGAGCGAGTGGAGCAACGGTGACGTCAACTGCGAGATGCAGCCCAGCGCGGGGACCGTCACCGCCGGTTTCACCGTATCGGGACCGCAGGCCGCGGGCAATCAGCTGACCTTCGACCCGAGCGCGAGCGCGAGCACGATGGGCTACTCGAGCGTGACCTGGCAATGGGGCGACGGCACGCCGGACACGTTCAGCGCCGGCGGCCCCGCGATCACGCACCACACCTTCGCCTCGCCGGGGGTACGGCTCGTCACGCTCACCCTCGTCGACACCAGAGGCAATCTGTCCACCTCGTCGATGGACGTGGAGGTCGGCATCCCGCCGACCGCCGCGTTCACGCTCGTTCCAGCGAGCGTCATGACCGGATCGCCGGTCAGCTTCGATGCCAGCGGATCGACCGACCCGAACGCTGTCGCCATCAACTCGTACCAGTGGAGCTTCGGCGACGGATCCTCGGGGGCGGGTGCAACGACGACCCATTCCTACGCTGCCCCGGGCTCGTACACGGTGACGCTCACGGTGACGGACTCGATCGGCTTCTCCTCGGCGCCGGTGACCCGTCAGGTCACCGTCCTCGCCCCGCCCACCCCGGCCTTCGCCGCCTCGCCCGCCAACCCCGGCGCCGGCTCGATCGTGTCCTTCGACGCCGGCGCGTCCAGCGACCCGAACCACGGCGGGTCTGTGAGCAGCTACAGCTGGAGCTTCGGCGACGGCACGGCCGGCGCGTCGGGCGTGACGACGAGGCACGCTTACGCTGCGGCGGGCACGTACCCCGTCACGCTGACGGTCACGGACTCCCTGGGCCTGAGCGCCTCGACGGTCGAGCAGGTCGTTGTCGACGAACTGCCGACGGCTCGTATCGGGGTGAAGACGGCCCATCCGGCGGCTCGTGTCGCGGTCGCCTTCGACGGGTCAGGGTCGCGCGACGCCGACGGGACGATCGCGTCCTACCGCTGGAGCTTCGGCGACGGTTCGGCGCCGAGCTCGGGCGCCGCACCGAAACATACGTATGCCCGCGCCGGCACCTACAGGGTGGTGCTGACGGTCACCGACGGCTCGGGCCAGACGGCGGCGGCGGCGTCCTCGCTCAAGGTCGCGGTCGACTCGCGGATCGTCAAGACAGCGCTGGCCACGACCAAGAAGGGTCGCTTCCTGCTCGTCGTCGTCGACGGCGCCGGCGTGGTTCGGGCCGGCTCGAACAGGGTCACGCTGAGGCGGGCCGGCACGGCGAAGATCAGGCTCGTGCTGTCGGCGGCCGAGAGGCGAACGCTGCGCGAGAAGCACAGAGTGGCGGTCACGCTCACGATCGCCTACGCGCCGGCGATCGGGCCGGCGGTGAGCAAGAGGGTGAGCGTGGTCGTCAGGGGCTGATCGAGCCCCGAGCGGGCCCCGTGTTTCCCGCGCAGCGGCCAAATCCCTGGAACCCAGATCGAGTTTTGGTACATTCTCTCGAGCTTCGATCCGGCCCACCCGTGCCTATCGGGCCGTGCCAGCCACGACCACAAGGAACTTTCGATGGAGCCTGCATCGCTCGACAGCAGCAGCACAGCGACCGCTCGCCGCTCTGGTTCGCTGGAGAACCCCGAGATCGTGGAGAACGTTCCGGGTCACGTGATTCCGATCCTGGAGCGTGAGTTCGACGACTTCGACACGGAGTCGACGCGCTACCTCGCGGGCGGGCTGACCGAGACGGACTTCATCAAGTTCCGCCTCAAGCAGGGCGTGTACGGCCAGCGTCAGCCCGACGTGCAGATGATCCGGGTCAAGCTCCCGTTCGGCGGCGTCACGCCGGACCAACTCGACGCGTTCGCCGAGGTGATCGAGAAGTACGTCCCGCTGCGCAAGGGTCATGTCACGACGCGGCAGAACATCCAGATGCACCATGTGCCGCTGCCCGACGCGGCCAAGCTGATCCGCGAGCTCGGCGATGCCGGCCTGTCCTCCCGCGAGGGCTGCGGCAACACGATGCGCAACGTGACCGGCGATCCGCGGGCCGGGGTCCTGGAGGGCGAGCTCTTCGACATCACCCCCTACGCCGGCGCCTACGTGCGCTACTTCGTGCGTCATCCGACCACGCAGGCGATGCCGCGCAAGGTCAAGACGGCGTTCACGGCAACCGACGCGGACAACGCGATCACCGGTATCCACGACATGGCCTTCATCCCGCGGGTCCGCGACGGCATCCGGGGCGTCGAGGTCCGGGTCGGCGGCGGCACGTCGATCATGCCCCGCATCGCGCCGACGCTGTACGAGTTCGTCGCGCTCGACAACGGCGACTACCTGAAGGTGACCGAGGCCTGCATGCGGATCTTCGATCGCCAGGACTTCCTGCGCGTCAACCGTGCCCGCGCTCGGATCAAGGTCCTGGTCGACAAGATCGGGATCGACGCATTCCGCGAGCGTGTCGAGGAGGAGCTCCAGGGCGAATGGGTGGCCGAGCGGGACTTCTCGCTCGACGCGATCATGTTCGAGCACGACGAGGAGGCCGGCGCCCCCGCCGAACCCGAACAGGCCGGCTCTGCAAACGGCGAGCACCGCGAGTTCCGCCACTTCCTCGAGTCCAACGTGCGGTCCCAGCGCCAGGCCGGCTTCTCGACCGTCGAGGTCACGATCACCCGCGGTGACCTGACCCCCGAGCAGCTGCGTGGCCTCGGCCAGATCATGCGCGAGTACACCGGCGGCTACGCCCGGACCACGGTGCATCAGAACCTGGTGCTGCGCTGGGTGCGGGACGGATCGGTGTACGACGTGTGGCGCCGGCTGAGCGAGCTCGACCTGGGCGCGGCGGGCGCCGATGAGATCACCGACGTCGTCAGCTGCCCCGGCACCGATTCCTGCAAGCTGGGGATCACGAGCTCGATGGGCCTCAACCAGGCCGTGCAGGACCGTGTCGTGCAGATGGCGATCAGCGACGAGCTCACGCGGCGGATCCACATCAAGATGAGCGGCTGCCCGAACGGGTGCAGCCAGCACCACATCGCCAACATCGGTTTCTACGGAGCCTCGATCAAGGTCGGCGAGCACACGATCCCGGCCTACATCCCGCACATCGGCGGGGCCTATGACGGGGGCGACGTGCGGTACGGAGCCCGGCTCAAGGCCCGTCTCCCGGCCAAGCGCGTGCCCGAGGCGATCGAGCGCTGGATACGCTATTACGAGGCCGTGCGCGCCGAGGGCGAGGAATTCAACGCCTTCGTCGATCGTGTCGGCGTCCCCGAGTTCGAGGCGCTCGTGAAAGACCTGACCCTTCCCATCGAGTTCAGTCTCGAGAACGTGAACTTCTTCGTCGACTGGAGTCGCAAGGGCCCGTTCGAGGTTCAGCGCGGCGAAGGCGAGTGCGCGGTCTGATCACCCCAGAGCTCGAGGCCTCCTCCGCCGAGGAGGTCCTCGCGTACGCCGTAGAGCAGTTCCACCCGCGGCTGACGATGGCGTGCTCCTTCCAGAAGGAGGAGTCGGTGCTCGTCCACATGCTGACGCGGATCGAGCCCTCGGCCCGCGTGTTCACGATCGACACCGGCGTCCTGTTCCCCGAGACGCTCGCGACCTGGCGACGGTTCGAAGAGCGCTTTGGTGTGCAGTTCGAGGTCGTGGAGGCCCGCAGCCCCGGCGAGCCGTGGACGGCCGAGCGCTGCTGCGGTGCGGCGAAGGTGGACGCGCTCGAGCGGGCGCTCGAGGGCGTCGAGGGGTGGGTCACCGGCGTCCGGCGCGAGCAGGCGGCGACCCGCTCGGAGGCGCGCAAGCTCGAACGCGACGAGCGCCGCGGGATCTGGAAGGTCAATCCACTCGCCGACTGGTCCGAGCGCGATCTGTGGCGCTACATCCACGCTCACGATCTCCCCTACAATCCGCTGCACGACCATGGGTACCACTCGATCGGATGCGCGCCCTGCACGAGGCCGGGCGCGGGGCGAGAAGGACGATGGGCGGACCAGGACAAGACCGAGTGCGGGATCCACGAATGAACCCGTTCACATACGAGCTCACGCATCTCGAGGCTCTCGAGGCTGAGGCGATCCACATCTTTCGGGAGGTGGCGGCCGAGCTCGAGCGCCCGGTGCTGCTGTTCAGCGGCGGCAAGGATTCGATCGTGCTGCTGCGGCTGGCCGAGAAGGCGTTCCGGCCCGCGGGCTTCCCCTTCCCGGTCATGCACGTCGACACCGGGCACAACTTCCCCGAGGTGATCGAGTTCCGCGACCGCCGCATGGCCGAGCTCGGCGAGCGCCTGATCGTGGCCAGCGTGCAGGAGTCGATCGACACCGGCCGGGTGGTCGAGGAGACCGGTCCGCGCGCCTCGCGCAACCGGCTGCAGACCACGACGCTGCTCGACGCGATCGAGGCGCACGGCTTCGACGCGGCCTTCGGCGGCGCCCGGCGCGACGAGGAGCGCGCCCGGGCCAAGGAGCGCGTGTTCTCATTCCGCGACGACTTCGGCCAGTGGGACCCCAAACGTCAGCGTCCCGAGCTGTGGTCGCTCTACAACGGGCGCATTCGCAAGGGCGAGCACGTGCGCGTGTTCCCGATCTCCAACTGGACTGAGCTCGACGTCTGGCAGTACATCGCCGAGGAGGGGCTCGAGATCCCCTCGATCTACTTCGCCCACGAGCGCCGCGTGTTCGCGCGCGACGGCATGCTCTATGCCCACAGCGACCACGTCGAGCTGATGGACGGCGAGTCGACCTTCGACACCTCGGTCCGCTACCGCACGGTCGGCGACATGACGTGCACCGGCGCGGTGCACTCGCAGGCCTCGACGCTCGAGCAGGTGGTGATCGAGATCGCGGCTACCCGGATCACCGAGCGCGGCGAGACCCGCGCCGACGATCGGGTCACCGAAGCGGCGATGGAAGACCGCAAGCGCGAGGGATACTTCTAATGTCGGTGGCCGCCGCGACCAACGGCCACCACAGTCTGGATGACGACGACGTGAGGATCTCCGAACTCCTACGCTTTGCCACGGCCGGCTCGGTCGACGACGGCAAGTCGACCCTGATCGGCCGGCTGCTGCACGACTCCAAGTCGATCTTCGAGGACCAACTCGAACACGTCGTGCAGACCAGTGAGCGCCGCGGAGACGGCTACGTCAACCTCGCCCTGCTCACCGATGGGCTCCGGGCCGAGCGCGAGCAGGGGATCACGATCGACGTCGCGCACCGCTACTTCGCCACCCCGCGGCGCAAGTTCATCATCGCCGACACGCCCGGGCACGAGCAGTACACGCGCAACATGATCACGGGCGCCTCGAACACCGACCTGTCGCTGATCCTCGTCGATGCCCGCAAGGGGATGACCAAGCAGACCCGCCGTCACGCGTTCATCTCCTCGCTGCTGCGGATCCCGCACATGGTCGTGGCCGTCAACAAGATGGATCTCGTCGGCTACGACGAGGACGTGTTCGAGGGCATCATCGACGACTTCACCGAATGGGCCGCCAAGCTCGAGGTCGGCGACCTGACGTTCATCCCGATCTCGGCGCTGGTCGGCGACAACGTCGTCGACCGCTCCGAGGAGATGGGCTGGTACCAGGGGCCGCCACTGCTCTATCACCTCGAGCACGTGCACATCGCGCTGGACCGCAACATGATCGACTGCCGCCTGCCCGTGCAGTGGGTCGTGCGCCCCCACCGCGACGAGTACCACGACTATCGAGGCTACGCGGGCCAGGTCGCCGGGGGTCTGTTCAAGGTCGGCGACGAGGTGATGGTGCTGCCCGGCGGCCAGACCTCGCGGATCGCGGCGATCGACACCGCCGGCCGCGAGATCGAAGAGGCGTTCCCGCCGATGAGCATCACGCTGCAGCTCGAGGACCACCTCGACATCTCGCGCGGCGACATGCTCTGCCGGCCCCACAACCAGCCGACGGTGGCCCGCGAGCTCGACGCGATGGTGTGCTGGATGGCCGAGAAGCCGATGCAGGTCAGATCGCGCTACGTGATCAAGCACACGACGCGCTCGGCCAAGGCGGTGGTTGACGAGATCCAATACCGCGTCGACGTCGACACGCTGCATCGCGACGAGACCGACGGCGGTCTGGCGCTCAACGACATCGGCCGCGTGCGCCTGCGCTCGAGCCTCGAGTTGCTCGTCGATCCCTACGCCCGCAACCGCACGACGGGCAGCTTCATTCTCATCGACGAGAGCACCAACGACACCGTCGGAGCGGGCATGCTCCTCGGCGCGCATTAGGCGCGTTAACGGTCCGTTGGGCTTACGTGGGCCCAACGGGACGGCCTTTATATTGGGACGCTTATGAATCGCTCCTGGGGAGAGCGGCTGAGGAGCCGCACCTTCATCGGCCCTGCCGTGTTCGTGATCACGACTCTGGTCGTCATCGCTGCGCTCGGGGTCCCGCAGCAGCGCGACGTGATCGCGATCTGGCTGCTGTTCGGCCTGCTCTGCTTCTCGCTGGCGGATCTCCGGGGCTACGCCCGCGGCGTCGTCTTCGAGTGGCTGCCGTTCATCGCGATCCTGATCGCCTACGACTCGCTGCGGGGCACCGCCGGGCATGTGTTCGGCGTCCACTATCTGCCCCAGCTGCAGGTGGACAGGGCGTTGTTCGGCGGCACCGCACCCACGGTGACGCTCCAGCGCTGGCTCTGGCACGGCCATGCTGTCTGGTACGACGTCATCCCCTGGGGGGTCTACCTGACCCATTTCTTCGCCACTCCGCTGGTGGCGGCGATTCTGTGGAAGGTCGATCGGGCACGCTTCCGCTACTTCGCCGCGCTCGTGGTGGTGCTCTCGTTCGCCGGCCTGTTGACGTATGCGTTGTACCCGGCGGCGCCGCCGTGGATGGCGAGCCAGGCGCACCTGATGGCGCCGACCACGCGCCTCATCCCGGAGGTCTGGCGCTACCTCGGCATCCACTCGGCCGGATCGCTGGTCGAGAACGGATACCAGTACGCCAACAACGTGGCGGCGGTGCCGTCGCTCCACGCCGCCTTCTCGCTGCTGATCGCGATCACGCTGTGGCCGCGCAAGCACACCTGGCTGCGCCCGCTCGTGGCGCTGTACCCGCTGGCGATGGCCGTGTCGCTCGTCTACGCCGGCGAGCACTATGTCAGCGACATCCTGCTGGGCTGGATCTACGCGCTGGCCGCGGTGTTCGCCGTCCGGGTGTTCGTGCGCCGGCGCGCCGCCCGGCGATCGGCTCGGGCGGCGGTTCCGGCGCCGGTGTTCCCGCGTGAGGGGCTGCCCGAGCCGGCCTACGCGCGCGAGCAGACCCGCTGATCAACGCCCTGAGACGGCTGCTGCACCGCGTTCGCAGGGCCCTCGCCGGCGGCGCTCCGGTCACCGCCGCGGCACACACCGTCGCGGAGCCGGTCCTTGGCAGGGTCCTCACCGGCCAATCGGCGGTAAAGTCCCGCGCCGCCATGTTCTCGAAGGTTCTGATCGCCAACCGCGGCGAGATCGCGGTTCGCATCATCCGCGCATGTGAGGAACTCGGGATCGCGACCGTCGCGGTCTACTCCGAGGTTGATCGCGACGCCATCCACGTGAAGCGCGCCGATGAGGCGTTCCTGCTCGGCCCCGGCCCGGCGGCCGAGAGCTACCTCGTCATCGACAAGATCCTCGAGGTGATCGAGCGCTGCGGCGCCGACGCGGTGCATCCGGGCTACGGGTTCCTGGCCGAGAACGCCGCTTTCGCGGCCGCGCTCGAGGAGCGCGACATCACCTTCATCGGGCCGCCCGCCTCGGCGATCGACGCGATGGGATCCAAGACGAAGGCCCGCGAGTTGATGGCGGCCGCGGGGGTCCCGATCGTGCCCGGCACGACCGAGGCGGTGGCCGACGTCGCGCAGGCGCGAACGCTGATCGCCGAGACGATCGGGTTCCCGGTCGCGGTCAAGGCGGCCGGCGGCGGTGGCGGCAAGGGCTTCCGGGTCGCGCTCTCCGACGACGAGCTCGAGGCGGCCTTCGAGGGCGCGTCCCGCGAGGGCGAGAAGTTCTTCGGCGACGCCACCGTCTACCTCGAGCGCTACCTGCCCGATCCGCGCCATGTCGAGGTCCAGGTCCTCGCCGACAAGCACGGCAACGTGATCCACCTCGGCGAGCGCGACTGTTCGATCCAGCGCCGGCATCAGAAGCTGATCGAGGAGGCGCCCGGCCCCGCCGTCGATGCCGAGCTGCGTGAGCACATCGGCAAGATCGCCACCGACGCCGCGGCCGCGGTCAACTACGCCGGCGCGGGCACGATCGAGGGGCTGCTCCAGGACGGCGAGTACTTCTTCCTCGAGATGAACACGCGGGTCCAGGTCGAGCACTGCGTGACCGAGATGGTGACCGGGATCGACATCGTCAAGGAGGGGATCCGGGTCGCTGCCGGTGCGCCGCTGTCGATCGCCCAGGAGCAGGTGCAGCTGCGCGGTCACGCGATCGAGTGCCGGATCAACGCCGAGGACGCGAGCAAGAACTTCGCCCCCGCACCCGGCTCGATCGGGGCCTACCACGAGCCCTCAGGGCCCGGGGTGCGGATCGATTCCGGGGTCGGTCCCGGGTCCGAGATCTCCCCCATGTACGACCCGATGGTGGCCAAGCTGATCGTCTGGGACGTGGATCGCGAGCAGGCGACCGCCCGGATGCTGAGGGCGCTGAGCGAGTTCGAGATCGAGGGCCTGAAGACGCTGCTTCCATTCCATGACGCCATCCTGCGCACCGATCAGTGGAAAGCGGGCGAGACCTGCCGCGACCTGATCGAGGACAAGAAGTGGCTCAAGTCGCTGGCCTTCCCGAAGGTCGAGGGGCCGGCCGACGAGGAGGTCGACGAGGCCCCGGTCGAGCATGCCTACACGGTCGAGGTGTCCGGCAAGCGCTTCGACGTCAAGGTGATCGGCCCCCCGATGGGTGTGGCGGTGGCCAGCAACGGCTCGGGGCCGGCCGCGGGGGGCCGCAAGGCGCCGCGGCGCAGTGAGCGGGCCGGCGGCTCGGGCGGCGGTGGCGGAGGCGACGCGCTGCCCTCCCCGCTGCAGGGCACCGTGCTCAAGGTCGCCGTGGAGTCCGGAGCCGCGGTCGAGGAGGGCGCGCTGGTGTGCGTGATCGAGGCGATGAAGATGGAGAACGAGATCACGGCGCACAAGTCCGGGACGATCTCGGACCTGCCGATCGCCGTGGGCTCGGCGGTGGCCTCGGGCGACACGATCGCCGTCATCACCTCAGCCGCCGAGTAGCGCCGCGTTCTGCTCGTGGATCCGGCGCTGCACCTTGGTGCGGCGCGTCGCGGGCAGGGCGGCCCCGAGCCCCTCGGCTCCGAGCGCCCGCAGATAGGCGGTGTCCTCGCCCAGGAGCTCCAGCGCATCGGGGCCGGTGAGCGGGCCGCCGTGACCCGGGATGACCGTGTCGGCCAACCGGACGAGCGGCGCCAACCGCGCGAGCGTCGCGAGATAGGCCTCGGCCGAGCCGCCGGCCGAGAGCATCGGAATCTCCACCGGTGAGAGGTAGTCGCCGCACGCCAGCACTCCGAGCCAGGGCATCCAGTACGCAGTGCCGTCGGCCGTGTGCCCGTCGGCGGGAAGCAGGTCGAGCTCGTGCCGCTGCCCGAGCGCGAGGCTGCCGGGCACAGGCAGCTCCTGGATACCCGCCAGCGTGAGCGGCCCGCGACCGCTCACGTAGTGCTCCTCGTCGAACTCGCGGAGCTTGCGCTGCGCACCACCGGGATCGGCGGCGAGCCGGGCCGCCGTGCTCTCACCGCAACCGAGGGTAGCCTCGGGGAACGCGAGCCGCCCGAGCAGGTGGTCCCAGTCGGCATGCGTGGCCAGCAACCCGGAGACCGGAAACCCCGCCTGATCGGCGACGGCGCCGAGCGCCTCGAGCTCGTCCGGGTACACGGGCGAGTCGATCACGAACCCCTCGCCGTCGTCGCGCACGAACGTGCAGGTCGTCTGCCACACGCGGCTGACCAGCACGATCACGTCGGTGTGGACGGCGAGCGCCCGCACCGCGACCAGCCTAGGAGACGCCCAACAGCTTGGCGGCCTCGCGCAACGACGAGACCTCGGCGTCGGGCTTCTTCTGTCCCGACTCGAGCGCCTGCTTGCTGCGGTTGACCCAGATCACGGGGACCTTCTTCTTCAGGCACGGCTCCACGTCGTGGTAGTAGCTGGCGGCCACGTGGACCCATCCCTTCTTGCCCCCGATGCGCCGTTCGCATTCGGTGAAATGGGCGGGATCGGGCTTGTACGAGCGCACCTGCTGCGCCGTGACGACGAGGTCGAAATCGCTGGGGATGTGCCGGCGGGTCTGACCGAGCAGCTTGTCGTCGATGTTGGAGATCAGCCCGATCTTGTGCTTCTTGGCGATCTTCTGCAGCGTTGGGTTGGTCTCCTTGAACGGCTGCCAGCGCTGCACGGAATCGGGTAGGAAGCCGGAGCGCGAGGGCTCGAGCGGCCATCCGAGTTGCTTGGAGATCTGCACGGCGGTACGCCGGAGCACCTCGGCGTACAGCTCGTAGGAGCCGGCCTGGATCTGCTGCTGCACCTCGTGGAAGAGCGGGATCAGCTCGTCGCGCTCGATCGTGAACCCGTCACGCTCGGCCTCGGCACGGAAAGCGTCGTAGGCACCCGTCTCCCAATCGATCAGGGTGCCGTACACGTCGAAGGTCACAAAATTGACGGTCTTGGGGATAGCCACGGCGGCGGATGATGCCACGGGGGTCCGTGATGCTGCGTCTTGCCTGTCATCGTGGCCCGTCGCGCGTCTCGGCTCAGAGCTTTTGAGATAGGCTGCAAAAGCCGCCCATGGACCTACTCGAGTATCAGGGAAAGCAGCTTTTCGCCCGCCACGACATCCCGGTTCCGACCGGAAAACCGGCGCGCACGGTCGATGAGGCCGTCGCTGCCGCCGAGGAGATCGGCTATCCCTGCGTGGTCAAGGCCCAGGTCCAGATCGGCGGCCGCGGCAAGGCCGGCGGGATCAAGGTCGCCCAGAACCGCGACGAGGTCCAGCAGCACGCCGAGGCCATTCTGGGGATGGACATCCGCGGGCTGACCGTCAACGAGGTGTGGATCGAGTCGGCCTCGGAGATCAGCTCCGAGTACTACGCCTCGATCGTCTTCGATCGCTCGGCCAAGGCGCCGCTGATCATGCTTTCGACCAAGGGCGGGATGGACATCGAGGCGGTGGCCGACGAGGACCCCGACGCGATCGCGCGACTGCACGTCGACCCGCTGCTCGGCTTCCAGGAGTTCCACGGGCGCCGGCTGGCGTTCGAGGCCAAGGTCGACGACGACGTCGTCCGGCCGGTCGGCGCGATGCTCTCGAAGCTGTACGACGCGTTCATCGCCGAGGAGGCGACGCTGGTCGAGGTGAACCCGCTGATCGTGACCCCCGAGCGGTCCGTCAAGGCGCTCGACGCCAAGGTCACGCTCGATGACAACGCGCTTTATCGCCACCCCGAGAACGCCGAGTTGCGCGATCCCTCGGCCGAGGACACGCAGGAGCAGATGGCGCACGAGCGCGGCCTGATCTACGTCAAGCTCGACGGCGACATCGGCATTCTCGGCAACGGCGCCGGGCTGGTCATGTCGACGCTCGACGTGGTCGCGCTGGCCGGTGGCAAGCCGGCCAACTTCCTCGATGCGGGCGGCGGCTCCAAGGCCGAGGCGATCACCAGCGCGGTCGAGGTGATCCTGTCCAACCCCAAGGTCAAAGCCGTCCTATTCAACATCTTCGGTGGGATCACCCGCTGCGACGAGGTGGCGATGGGACTGATCGAGGCGTTCAAGCAGATCAACCCGCAGGTGCCGTTCGTGGTCCGTCTCGACGGCACCAACGACATCCAGGGTCGAGAGCTGCTCGCCGAGGCTCACCTCCCGAACGTGCACATCGAGTCGACGATGGACGGAGCCGCGAAGAAGGTCGTGGAGTTGGCGAACGGCCGATGAGCATCCTCGTCGACAAGAACACCAAGCTCGTCGTGTCCGGGATCACGGGCCGCGAGGGGACGTTCCACAGCCTCCGCAACCGGGAGTACGGCACCCAGGTCGTCGGCGGCGTGACGCCCGGCAAGGGCGGTCAGGACGTCGAGGGAATCCCTGTCTTCAACACCTTCCACGACGCGGTGGAGCGCACCGGCGCCAACACCGCGATGATCTTCGTGCCGCCACGGTTCGCCGCCGACTCGATCCTCGAGGCCGAGGATGCCGGCGTCGAGCTGATCATCGCCATCACCGAGGGCATTCCCGCGCACGACGAGCTGCGCGTCTTCAACACGATCAAGAAGAACGGCCGCTCCCGCCTGGTCGGGCCCAACTGTCCCGGCATCCTGTCGCCCGGCAAGGCGACCGTGGGCATCATCCCCGCCTCGTTCTTCAAGGAGGGCAACGTCGGCGTCGTCTCGCGCTCCGGCACGCTCACCTACCAGATCGGCAACGAGCTCGCCCGCAGCGGCTTTGGCAACTCGACGATCGTCGGGATCGGTGGGGACCCGGTGCCGGGCACCGACTTCATCGATGTGATCGGGCTGTTCGAGGAGGACCCCGAGACCGAGCTCATCGTGATGTGCGGCGAGATCGGGGGTGACGCCGAGGAGCGCGCAGCCGACTTCATCGCCGAGAGCGTGACCAAGCCGGTGCTCGCCTACATCGCGGGGTTCACCGCTCCCCCGGGCAAGACGATGGGCCACGCCGGCGCGATCGTGTCCGGCTCCAAGGGCACCGCGGTCGCGAAGGCCGAGGCGCTCGAGGCCAAGGGCGTGCGCGTCGGTCGCACTCCCACCGAGGTCGCCGAAGTCGCGATCTCGCTACTCGGCGCCGCGGCCTGACCCAGCTGCACCGGCGCGTGGCGGCCCCACCGGACGCTACGCTGGGCGCCTGCTCATGGCTGATCGGGGACCCAGAGCGGCCGATCTGCAAGCAGGTCTGGCTGAGATCGACGACCGGCTCCGTGAGATCCAGGAGCGGCTGCTCGCCGAGCATCCCGATCTCGGCGTCGTGGTTCCGGTGCGCCGGGGCCGCTCCGGTCCCCTCGCGGACCTCCTCGAGACGGCCCCGCGACCGGCCGAGGAGGCCGAGGCGCACCTCGCCGAACTCAGGCGCCAGGTCGGGGCGCTGACCGAGCTGCGCGCGAGCCTCCTGCTCTCGATCCGCGCGCTGCTCGACGGCTACGAGGCCGCGCTGCCGGCGAGCCCGGGCGACGCCGAGGTGCTGTCGCTGGCGGCCGGGCCGTTCCGGAGCATCGCCGCCGTGCGCGCCTTCGAGCGGCGGCTGTCGGAGCTTCCGGAGGTGCGCGAGGTTTCACGGCGCGGGTACGAGGGAACGGACCGAGCGATCGTCGAGGTCCGTCTCGAGGCCCCGACGGACGCAAGGCCGTAGTCTTCGACCCATGTCCAAGCCCATTTCGTTCGCTCGCGGCGCTCCGTCGCTCGACATCATCGACGTTGACGGCCTGCGGGCAAGCGCAGACCGGGCCTTCTCGGCGGACCCCGCCGGTGTCACCGCCTACGGCACGGCCGTCGGTTACGTCCCCCTGCGCACCTGGATCGCCGAGCGTCACGGCGTCGACGCCAAGCAGGTCATGGTCACGAACGGATCGATGCAGGCCGACGCGTTCCTGTTCGACGCGCTCGTCGAACCGGGTGACGCGGTGATCGTCGAGCGCCCGACGTACGACCGGACGCTGCTGTCGCTGCGCGGTCGCGGCGCGGATGTGCGCATGATCGAGCTCGAGCACGACGGGATCGACGTGGCGGCGCTCGGGCGCGTCCTGGCGGCGGGTGTGAGCCCGAAGCTCGCCCACATCATCCCCAACTTCCAGAACCCCGCCGGCTATACGCTCTCGCTGCCCAAGCGCGAGCGGCTGCTCGAGCTGGCCCGTGAGCACAGCTTCACGATCTTCGAGGACGACCCGTATGTCGCGCTGCGGTTCGAGGGCGAGTCGCTGCCGACGATGCTCTCGATGGGCGGTGACTCGGTCGTCTACGCGTCCTCGTTCTCGAAGACGGTGTGCCCCGGGATCCGGGTCGGGTACCTGGTCGGCCCCGAGGAGCTGATCGCCCGGGTGACGAAGATCGCCACGAGCACCTACATCTCGCCGAGCATGGTCTCGCAGGCGATCGTGCACGAGTTCTGCCAGTCGGGTGCGCTCGAGCGCTCGATCGAGACCGTCAAGGCGGCCCTCGGCGAGCGCGCCACGACGCTGGTCGAGGCTCTGCGCCGAGAGCTCCCCGACGCCCGCTTCCAAGTGCCGCAGGGCGGCTACTTCATGTGGGTCGAGCTTCCCCGTGGCACCGACGTGCGGGCGCTGTTCGAGGCGGCGTCCGAGCGTGGCGTCCAGTTCGTCAAGGGCTCGGACTTCGTGCTCGAAGGCGCCGAAGCCAGCCTCCGGCTGGCCTACTCGGGCGTGACCCCGGACGAGATCGAAGAAGGCGTCAAGCGCCTCGCCGAGGCCTACGCGCAGATCCGGTCGGCGCCTGCCGGCGCCGCGGTCTAGCTGCGGTCCGGAGCGCCGGCGCGAAACGGCGGCGCTGGTGCGGGTTATGAATCTTCATGCAGCCCGATGAAATCCGCGCGCTCGGCGACATCGCCGGTGAGGCCATCGGGGGTGCGGCGTCCCTCGTGCACGACATGCACGAAGGGATCGCGAGCCGGGTGTTCGCGGCCGTCGGTCCCGGCGCCGCACCGGTCCGGGTCCTCCACGACGGGATCGCCCGCGGCGTGTACTCGGCGGTCGGAGTGCTCTCCGGCGCGCTGGTCAAAGGGGCCGCGGCCGCGGTGAGCGTCACGCGCGCGCCCGGCGCGCCGTCGCTTTCGGAGAGCGCGCGTGGCCGTGTG
>Ga0208714_1000126_pt1 | contig 23615 bp, 19 predicted proteins | sample NGESurshal072012_3_FD_184461 | JGI IMG/M metagenome (GOLD analysis project Ga0208714, IMG submission 184461) | Arctic peat soil microbial communities from Barrow, Alaska - NGEE Surface sample 415-1 shallow-072012 (SPAdes) | ecosystem: Environmental > Terrestrial > Soil > Wetlands > Peat ... | reverse complement strand
GCGCAGCATCTCCCGCCGGACGACGATGCGCTGGCGTGGCGTCAGCGTCAGCTCGCGGCTGGGGCAGACGTGCTCGCAGTAGCCGCACTCGATGCATCGGTCGGCCTCGGGCTCGATGCTCGGCGTGGTCTTGAGGTGGCGCAGGTGCGCCTGCGGGTCGTCGGTGAGCACCACGCCCGGGTTCAAGATCCCGTCCGGGTCGGCCAGCGCCTTGATCCGGCGCATGACATCCAGCGCCGCCGCGCCCCACTCGGCACCGACGAAGGGCGCCATGTTGCGGCCGGTCCCGTGCTCTCCCTTCAGCGCGCCTTCGTACCGCAGCACCAACTCCACCAGCTCGGCCATAAACCGGCCGTAGCGCGCGATCTCGCCGGCGTCGTTGAGTGACTGGGTGAGCAGGAAGTGCAGGTTGCCGTCCTTGGCGTGACCAAAGACGACGCCCTCGCCGTACCCGTGCTGCCGGAACAGGGCGCCGAGCTCTTCGACGGCGTCCGCCAGCTGGTGGATCGGAAAGGTCACGTCTTCGAGCAACACCGAGTGACCGCTCGCCCGGGCCGCGCCGACGGAGGTGAACAGACCGTTGCGCACGGTCCAGTACTCCAGCTGGCGCTGCGGGTCCAGGGTGAACTCCGCCGGCAGGAGCAGGTCCATCCCGGCCAGCGCCGCCTCGGCGGTCTGCCGCAGCCCCGGAAGGGCGGCAGCGTCCGCGGTGGCCACGTCGACCAGCAGGGCGGCCGCGCCATCGGGCAGGTCGGTCAGGTACGCCGGGACACCCTTCTTTCCCTCGACCGCCCGCATCGACGCTCGGTCGAGCAGCTCGATCGCGGTGGCACCCACTTCCCGCAGCGGCACGATGGCGTCGTTGGCGGCGTGCAGGCTGGGGAAGATCAGCAAGCTGGTGGCCCGGTGCGGCAGCACCGGCACCGTGTCCAAGACGGCCTCGGCGGTGAAGGCCAGCGTGCCTTCGGACCCAACCAGCAGGTGGGTGAAGATCTCCAGCGGCTCGGTGTGGTCCAGGAAGGCATTCAGGCCGTAGCCGGTGGTGTTCTTCCGGCTGTGCTTGCGCCGGATCTTCTCGGTCAGCTCAGCATTGGCGAGCAGCTCAGTACGCAACTGCGCCAGCCCCGCGGCCAGCTCCGGCTCCTCGACGGCGAACCACTCCGCGGCGTCCTGGGCCGCCGTGTCGATCACCGTGCCGGAGGGCAGCACGAAGGTCAACGAGCGCAGGGTGCGGTAGGCGTTCTGCTCGATCCCACAGCACATGCCGCTGGAGTTATTCGCCAGGATGCCGCCGATGGTGCAGGCGGCCAGGCTGGCCGGGTCGGGGCCGAGCTTCGCGCCGTACGGCTTCAGAGCGAGGTTGACCCGGGCGGCGATCGTGCCCGGCCCGACCCGCACCCGGGCGCCGCCGTCCTCGACCTCGATCCGGCGCCAGTACCGACCCACCTCGACCAGGACGCCGTCGGTCTGGGCCTGGCCGGACAAGCTGGTGCCGGCCGCCCGGAAGGTCATCGGTACGTCGCGGTCCCGGCACAGGGCGAACAGCGCCTGGATCTCCACCACTGACTCGGCCAGTACGACGGCCTTGGGGATCAGGCGGTAGAAGCTCGCGTCCGAGGCGAACGCAACCAGGTCGATCGGGCGGGTCAGCACCCGCTCGGGGCTGACGATGCGCTCCAGCTCAGCGATCAGCCCAGGGTCGATCCGCAGCACCGCCTGGCCCGCGGTCGAGGTCGACGGGACCACGGTTGCCGTCATCCACACCCTCCCTGCGTCGTCATCCCCCGGAACGTTCGGCTGTCCACGCGGTTCAGATCCCCATCGATCCGCCGGTGTCGACGTCGTTCCGGACCACCCCGGGGCGTACCGGCGCGCGGGTGCGGACCGGCGTGCTTGGCGGCGGTCTTGCCGGTCGGAGCCTGTTCGCCGTCGGCCGTCGCGACGCCGGCCGAGTTCGACAGATCGTTGTCAGCGCTGTCAGCGCGGGCGCTCCGGTCCGGCTCCGCAGGTCCATCGGCCATGGTTGCCCTCCCGGCACCGGCGCCCGGCGCCCGGCGCCGGCGCCGATGCTCGTCCCGCCCACGTACTGCACCTACCCGGTCAGCAGGGCGGCCGAATCGCTCTGGGCGCGTCGGTCACCACGTCATTGCACCGGAAATCATCCACGGACGGCACCGGCTCGCACCGTGTGCCGATCTGGATACGCATTGCCACGGCACGGTGGACACCCATCCCGTCCAGCCGGTTACTCTCGGTCCCCTTCGCCGATGTTCCACCCGGACGTGGCCCATCCGGCGTACCGTCCTGAGCCCGGCCAACGCTGCTTGACGCCCACGGCGGCTTTCCGGAGTACCGACCAGAAAGGCTGATCCCCGTGCGGGTGGCCCTGTTCATCACCTGCTTCAACGACGTCATGTACGCCAAGACCGGCCGCGCGGTGGTCGAGCTGCTGGAGCGCCTCGGCCAGCAGGTCGAGTTCCCGATGGAGCAGACCTGCTGCGGCCAGATGCACTTCAACACCGGCTACCAGCGGGAGTGCATCTCGATGGTCCGCCGGTTTGCCGACGTTTTTGCGCCGTACGACGCGGTGGTCTCGCCGTCCGGGTCGTGCGTGTCGATGGTGCGGGAGTACCACTCGCGGGTGGCCGAGGTCGCCGCGGAGCGCGGGGAGGATCTCTCCCTCGGCACGGACGTCGCGGCAGTGGCACCGAAGGTCTACGAGCTCTCGGAGTTCCTGGTCGACGTGCTCGGGGTGACCGACGTCGGCGCGTATTTCCCGCACCGGGTGACCTACCACCCGACCTGCCACTCGCTGCGCATGATTCACGTCGGGGACAAGCCGCTGCAGCTGCTGCGGGCAGTGCGCGGGATCGACCTGGTCGAGCTGCCGGCGGCCGAGCAGTGCTGCGGCTTCGGCGGCACATTCGCGGTGAAGAACTACCAGACCTCGACCGCCATGCTCGCCGACAAGATGAGCCACGTTTTGGACACCGGCGCCGAGGTCTGTACCGCTGGCGACAACTCCTGCCTGATGCACATCGGCGGCGGGCTGTCCCGGCTGCGCTCCGGCGTACGCACCCTGCACCTGGCCGAAATCCTGGCCGCGACCGAGTGACTTCCACCGAGTGAGCCGCCTGGTGGAAAGATGAATACCGAATGAATGAGGTACGTCGGTGAGCGCACCGGTCCCTGCCGGCACCAAGTTCCCGGCCGCGGCGGGCAAGGCCCTCGCCGACACCCAGCTGCGACGCAACTTGCGCAAGGCGACCACCACGATCCGCGACAAGCGGGCCTCGGTCGTCGGCGAGCTGCCGGACTGGCAGGAGCTACGGGAGGCCGGCCGGGCCACCAAGGAGCGGGTGCTGCGCCACCTGGACACCTACTTGGTGCAGATCGAGGAGTCGGTCACGGCGGCCGGCGGCCGCGTCCACTGGGCGCGCGACGCCGAGGAGGCGAACCGGATCGTCGCCGAGCTGGTGCAGGCCACCGGTGAGCACGAGGTCATCAAGATCAAGTCACTGACCACCGACGAGATCGACCTCAACGGCGGGCTGGCGGCGGCCGGTATCACGGCGTACGAGACCGACCTGGCCGAACTCATCGTCCAGCTTGGCCACGACTACTCCTCGCACATCCTGGTCCCGGCGATCCACAAGAACCGCTCCGAGATCCGGGAGATCTTCTTGCGGGAGATGCCGGACGTCGATCCCGGCTTGACCGACGAGCCGCGAGTGCTGGCGATGGCGGCCCGCAAGCACCTGCGCCGCAAGTTCCTCTCCACCCGGGTCGGGGTCAGCGGCGGCAACTTCCTCATCGCCGAGACCGGCACCGTGGTCATCGTGGAGTCCGAGGGCAACGGCCGGATGTGCCTAACGCTGCCCGAGGTGCTGATCAGCGTGGTCGGCATCGAAAAGGTGCTGCCGACCTGGGCGGACCTTGAGGTCTTCCTCCAGCTGCTGCCGCGGTCCTCCACCGGCGAGCGGATGAACCCCTACACCTCGACTTGGCGCGGGGTGACCCCCGGCGACGGGCCGCAGGAGTTCCACCTGGTGCTGCTGGACAACGGCCGTACCGACGCCCTGGCCGACCAGATCGGTCGGCAGGCGCTCAACTGCATCCGGTGCTCGGCCTGTCTGAACGTCTGCCCGGTCTACGAGCGGGTCGGCGGCCACTCCTACGGCTCGGTCTATCCAGGTCCGATCGGCGCAGTGATCACCCCGCAAATCCGGACCGGCGCCAGCAAGACCGACGCCACCAGCCGCACCGACGCCTCGCTGCCGTACGCCTCCTCGCTGTGCGGCGCCTGCTACGAGGTGTGCCCGGTAAAGATCAACATCCCTGAGGTGCTGGTGCACCTGCGAGCCCGGGTGGTGGATGAAAAGCGCGAGCACAAGCTGCCGACTCCGGAGATGATCGCCATGCAGGCGATGAAGTGGGTCTTCGACGACGCCAGGCGGTTCGAACGGGCGGAGGCGGCGGCCCGGCTCGGATCCAGGCCGATGGCCCGCGGTGGCAAGATCGGCACGCTGCCCGGGATGCTCGGGCGCTGGAGCGATGCCCGGGACACCCCGGCCGTGCCGTCGGAGTCGTTCCGCCAGTGGTGGGACCGCAACCGGGCCGGCGGCAGCGATGAATCCGGCAGTGGCGGAACCGGCAGTAGCGGAACCGGGTCCGACCGGAGCGGGTCGTGACCGCGCTGCAGGAGTCCGAGCGGTCGGCCAACGCGGCGGCGCGGGCGGAAATCCTCGCCCGGATCCGGTCGGCGCTGCACGACGTACCCGCCGACGAGCAACCAGCGGACGTCGTCGTGGCCCGGCACTACCTGCGGTCCTCGGCACTGGACCGCGCCGCGCAGGTGGACCTGTTCGTCGAGCGGGTCGAGGACTACCGGGCGATCGTGCACCGAATTGCGGCCATCGAGCTGCCGGTCGCCGTTGCGTCGGCGATTCGACAGCGAGGTGCCCGGCGGATCGTCGTACCGGCCGCCTTACCGCCGGAGTGGCAGCCGGCAGCTGCCGACCTGCTCCTCGACACCGGTGAGCTGACCGCCGCCGACCTCGACGGGACGGACGGCGTGATCACTGGCTGCGCCGTCGGGATCGCCGAGACCGGCACGATCGTGCTCGATGCCGGGCCAACCCAGGGTCGGCGGATGCTGACGCTGGTGCCGGATTACCACTTGTGCGTGGTCTTCGCCGACCAGGTGGTCGGCACGGTGCCGGAAGCCGTCGCCCGACTCGACGGCACCCAGCCGACGACGTTCATCAGCGGACCGTCGGCCACCAGCGACATCGAGCTGAGCCGGGTGGAAGGCGTGCACGGTCCCCGCACCCTCGAGGTGCTGCTGGTCGAGTGACCGGTTACGACGGTGAGCGATGAATGCCGAGCAGCGACTCCGTGGAGGCTCCTGTCGATGAGCGCTCCCACCTGAGCAGGACCCCAGTCTGACGCGCCGTAATCCAAGGCGCCGCTAGCGTTGTCGAGGCTCGGGACACCCCGGGCCCGCGTGGGCAGTCGAGGGGTTTCGACGTGCGTCGGTGGAGTGCCTACGTCCTGTTCGTAGTGGCTGCGTTGCTGGTTGCGCTCGCCGGCCTGGCGGGGCTGGCCAACCGCGAAGTGCTCGACGGCCCCGGGTTCGTGGCCAACGTCGAACACCTGCGGCAGGATCCACGGCTAGCGAGCGCGATCGGTAGCCAGGTTGCCGACGCCGCCGTCGCGCGGCGAGCCGACCTGGTAGCGGTCAAGCCGCTGGTGGCGCAGATCTCGGCCACGGTGATCGCCAGTGACGCCGCGGGTCCGATCTTCCGCAGCGCCGCGAACCAGGCGCACGCAGCGTTCACCACCGCGGACTCGGATCAGGTGGTGCTGCGGCTCGCCGACTTCGGCGCCGTGGTGTCCGCGGTGCTGCGCGAGGTGTCACCGCAAGCCGCTGCGGCCATCCCCGCCGATCTTCCCGTTCGGCTGGCCGTGGTGGGCGGGCAGGGCGGCGCCATCGGCAGGGTGGTGCAAGGCGCCCACCTCGCCGCTACTCTCGCCTAGCTGTTGCCGCTCTTGGCACTGGCCTGCGTCCTGGCGGGGGGTGTCGTGCACCCCGGCCGGCGGGGAGCCGTCCTGGGCGCTGGCGCAGCCGTGTCGGCCGGCGGCGTCCTGCTGCTGCTCACGGCCGCGGCGGGGCAGTGGTGGTCCTCCTCGCTCGACCGGTCCAGTCTGGCAGGGGCGGCGAAGGCGGCTCTGTGGGCCGCGTTCGGTCAGCCGCTGTTCCGGATCGCTGCGCTGACCGTGGTGCTGGGCGGTCTACTGGCCGCGATCGCGGCTTCAGGGCCTGGGTACGCCGACATCCGCGGATGGGTGTCTCAGCTTCCCGGTCGGCTAGCCTCGCGACCCCAGACGACCGGCCTGGCGGTTCTGCGGGCGGTGGCGATCGGGCTCGGCGGCCTTGGGCTGATCTTTTGGACGGAGCGGATGCTGTCCGCACTGGCCGTGCTGATCGGTCTCGGCGCCGCTGTGTACGCCGTCCTGGACCTGAATCGCCTCGTCACTGGGGTGGGGGCTCAGGGGGAGTTGGGGGCTACGGAAGCCCAGCCGGCTCGGGGTCAGCGTCCGCGGCACCGCGCGGCTTGGTTGGTGCCGGCCGGGCTGGGATCGGTTCTCGCGCTGCTCGCCGGGTTTCCGCTGGCGCTCAACGCCCGAGCGCCGGACCGGACAGTATCTGCCTCCCAGGGCCAAGGGCCGATGGTCTGCGCCGGGCATGCCGAGTTGTGCGACCGGCGCTTCACCGAGGTGGCCTGGGCGGCGGCTCACAACGCGATGTCGGCGGAGGACCAGGGCTTCTACCTGGCAGAGCAGCCGACGAGCCTGGTCGGGATGTTGGATGCGGGCGTGCGGGTCCTGCTGATCGACACCTGGTACGGGCAGCCGGTGGCCAACGGCCGGAGCATCACCGCGACCAGCAACTTCACCGCCGCCGCGCAGCAGGCCGAGCAGGCCTTCGCACCCGAGATCCTGCAGTCGGTCGAGCGGCTGACCACGTCGATCCAGAGCAACGGCGGGCCGCCGTCCGGACCGGTGCAGCCCTATTTGTGTCACACGTTCTGTGAGATCGGCGGCACCCCCCTGCTGCCCGCGTTGCAGGGCGTGCAGGCGTGGATGTCGGCCCACCCGACCGAGGTAGTGACGCTGTTCATCCAGGACGCGGTGACTCCCGCGGACACCGCGAAGGTCTTCGACCGGGCCGGGCTGACGCGCTACGCCTACCACTCCGATGGCATCGCCTCCGATGGCATCGCCGCGCCCTGGCCGACCTTGCGCGCCATGGTCGAGTCCGGCCGGCGCCTGGTCGTGCTGATGGAGAACCAAGGCGGTGGAGATGCGTACCCGTGGCTGCTACCGGGCTTCGACTACGTCCAGGACACCGGCTACACCTACCCGACCGTCGCCTCCTTCGACTGCGGGTTGAAGCGGGGCCGCCCGGACTCCCCGTTGTTCCTGCTCAACCATTGGCTGAGCGGTTTCTCGACCCTGTACACCGACGCCCAGACGGTCAACGCCTATGCCGTGCTGTCCGCGCGCGGACGTCAGTGCCAGGCCGAACGGGGTCGGCTGCCGAACTTCGTCGCGGTGAACTGGGCCAACCTCGGAGCCTTGCAGCGCGTCGTGGACGAGCTAAACGGCTTTTGACCTTCGCAGCGGGTACGTCGTACCGAGGGAGCAGCAGGCATGTCCTCGGTCAGGAGATGCCGCAGCTATGGCAGCAGCCTGACCCAAAGGCGCGCACCCCGCCGGCATCCCGCAGTCGGCTCGCGCTAACCAGCTGCGGTGCCGCGCGTCATTCCGTCTCGGCAGGCAGGTGTCCGGGCACGATGGTAGAACTATCGCCGATCAGCCTGTTGCCTTCTTGTCCAAGGAGCGAACCCATGAAACTCGCAGCGGATTACCCCCTCCTCAACTCGTTCTGGACGATCCTGGAGATCTTCTTCTTCGTCCTCTGGATCTGGCTGGTGATCACAGTCTATGTGGACATCTTCCGCAGCCGGGACCTGTCGGGTGGCGGCAAGGCGCTGTGGGTGCTGTTCGTGTTGATCCTTCCGGTCCTCGGTGTCTTGGTCTACCTGATAATCCGCGGCGGGAAGATGCATGAGCGGGCGGTTCAGCAGGCAGAGGTTCAGCAGGATGCCCTCCGTGGCTACATCCAGCAGATGGCCGCCGGCGCGCCGGCCAGCACCGCCGATCAGCTCACGAAGCTGGCGGACCTGCGCGAGCGGGGGGTCGTATCGGCGGAGGAGTTCGACCGCGAGAAGGCGAAGCTTCTCAGCCACGCGTAAGCGGTCGGCACGGTGGGCGCGACGTACCCGGAATCGGCGATTGTCCGCAGAGTGTCGACCGTCACAGAGTGCCCAGCCGCCTGGCACGAGCGGCTGCGTCACTGCCAATTGGATTACTGGCGTGGCCCGGCCCGGTCCGGGTGTCAAGTCAGCCCGTGGTGTTGTCGATGAGCGCAGCCATCTGCCAACCAAGCGGAGGACCGCTGACCGTCGCACTGGCCCAGCTGCATGTGCTGGGCCAGTGCGAGCGGGCCAGGGCTGTCCGCCGAGTTCCCAGCGGCGTACGCGCGAGAGCGCCGGCCCGCGGTCAGCCGGACAGCTGGCGCTGGAGTCGCTGCAGCTGGACGATCACTGACCAGGTGACTTCGTCGATTGCGCGAGCGCCGTTCACCGTGACGAGCTGCTCGCGCTCACGATAGTAGTCCAGCAACGGGGTGGTCTTTTCGGCGTACACCTCGAGGCGGTGGGCGATTACTTCCTCGGTGTCGTCGGTTCGGCCGGTGGCCTGCCCCCTGGCGACCAGCCGCTCCACCAGGTCATCGGTGGGTACCTCGAGGTGGACCGCGGCCTGGACGGCAACCCCGAGATCTTTCGCCACCGAGTACGCCGCCTCGGCCTGCTCCACGGTGCGCGGAAAGCCGTCCAGGACATAGCCTGCCCCCTGGTTGGCCTTGGTCACCGGCTTGTAAAGCATGTCCATCACGACCGCGTCCGGAACCAGGTCGCCACGCAGCAGGTAGGCCTTGGCCACCCGGCCGATGGCGGTGTCCCGAGCCACGTGCTGGCGGAACAGGTCGCCGCTGGAGATGTGCGTAAGGCCGAAGTGGGTGGCGATCCGCTCGGCCTGCGTACCCTTTCCGGCGCCGGGAGCGCCGATCATCAACAGCCGCATCCGACCCACCTGTTCGTCATGGGCGAAATTGTCGCATCGGCCCGCGCGGCCGCCGGGACGGCCGCGACTGCGTTGCCGACGAGCAGCGGCATGACCCGATGGCGAGACGTCGTCTTAGCCTTGAGTCCGATTTGCCGACGTTCCGGGCGCCCAACATCGCCCAATCCTGTGACCTTCGCGCTCAGGGCGCAGGGGTTCTCACATGGCCCCCTGGCATTACTGCTCCGCAGCGCAAGATCGGACCTCGGCAGTCGTAAGGGGGTCGTCGAATGGGGCAGCTGCTAGCGTTATGGCGCCCAAAGCGCCATACTGGCGCCATGCCGAGTGTGCAGATTAAGGATGTGCCCGCGCAAACGCATGCGGTGCTCCGTCGGCGTGCTGCGGCGGCGCACCAATCGCTTCAGGAGTACCTGCGCGGGCGGCTGATCGCGGAGGCAGCCAGCCCGACAGTGGAGGACGTTCTGGACCGGGCCGGTGGTCGGGCCGGCGGGTCGGTGCCGTTCGACGTAGCGACGAGAGCGTTGCGGGAGGACCGTGATCGTCGTTGACGCCAGCGTTCTCGCCACGGCTCTCGCCGACGACGGGGTCGACGGTGACCATGCCCGGGCGCGTCTTCGGGGCGAAGTCCTGGCCGCTCCGGAACTCGTCGACCTTGAAGTGCCTTCAGTCCTGCGGCGCCTGCTCCTCGCCGGACGTCTGCCCGCTCGACGCGCGGAGCAGGCCCTGTCCGACCTGGTAGCTCTGCCGTTGCAGCGGGCGCCGCACCAACCACTGCTGCCCCGATGCTGGAGCCTGCGAGAGAACATCACTATCTACGACGCTTCCTACGTCGCTCTGGCGGAGTACCTGAAGGCGGTGCTAGTGACCACCGACGCCCGGCTGTCCCGGGCACCGGGCCTCCGCTGCGAGGTGGACGTCCTGGTACGTCCGCGGACGAACAACTCGGCGGGTGCGTAGGCGGATCGGGCTACGGGACGCTCGTCGTTGTGCGAGGCGGAGTTCGTAGAGGTAGCGCTTGGTGATCGTGCCGCCGTACTTGGTGTCGATGAGCTCGCCTCGTCGAGGGCGGGTGGGACCGCGGCGGTGCCGGGAGGCGCAGGCCCGGCGGGGTGGCGGGGTTCCAGCGCAGTTAGCACTTAGACACGTCTCGCCAGCGGGTCATGCCACTGCTCGTCATGCGTCCCAGGCGTGATCATGTGCCACATGACGCGCCCTGCCCGGGGTTCCGACGGCGCGGGGCCGGACGTCCCCAAGCCAGAACGGCGCCATCCTGTCGCCGTCGAGGTCCGGGTTGTACATCATCATCATCATCGGCTCGTTGCCGAAACCTTCCACGGTCACGGCCCCAGCGTCCGGCTCCGGGGTGGTCCTGGCCGTTTCGGGTAGCCGGTAGCCGATCACCTACGGGACGGCGATTGGGGACCCTAAGCCGTCGCCACCGAAAGTCCGTGGGGGTGACTGGCTGCCGCTCGGAAGTGCGTGATGAGCCCTTCGTCGCGGGTCTGCCGTCGCGATCGTGGTGCGCTCAGTGCTCGGTCGTACGGCGTGTCGCGGACACCAGCCGCACCACGATCACCATTGAGGCTGCGCTGTCGCGATCGTGTTGCGCTCAGTGCTCGGTCGTACGCCGTGTCGCGGACACCGGTGCGCTTCGGTCCGACACGGCGGTCGGTTTCGGCGCGGCGACCGCATCACCGTGCAGTAGTCGAAGCCAGCGGTCCGCAACCCTCTCTCTTGAGCACCTCGGTGATACCGAACAGTCCACACCGCTGACCATGTCGTCCTCGCCGTGAAGCGGCTCGGCGGTGCCTGCAACATCGCCACCACCGTTGACATGTGGCCTGGCGGGGTAGGGCAGGGGGCATGCGAACGATCGTGGTCCAGCGGCTGGGTGGTCCTGACGTGCTTGCGGTCGAGGACCGGCCGACGCCCGAGCCGGGCGAGGGCCAGCTCCTCGTCGACGTCGCGGCCGCCGGAGTCAACTTCATGGACATCTACCAGCGGGAGGGCAAGGGCTACGCGCTTGACCCGCCGTTCCCGCTCGGGCAGGAAGGTGCCGGCACGGTCACGGCGGTCGGTCCGGGGGTGACCACTGTGGCGGTCGGCGACCGGGTGGCCTGGGCATCGGCGCAAGGCAGCTACGCCGAGCAAGCGCTCGTGCCGGCGGACCGCGCGATCGCGGTACCGGCCGGCGTCGACCTGCAGGTGGCGGCCGCGGCGCTGCTACAGGGGATGACCGCGCACTACCTCGCCGTCAGCACCTACCCGGTGGGGGCCGGGGACGTCGCGGTCGTGCACGCCGCGGCCGGCGGCGTCGGTCTGTTGCTCACCCAGCTGGTGAAGTCCCGCGGTGGCGTGGTCGTGGCGACCACCTCCGACGCGGAGAAGGGCGAGCTGGCCCGCCAGGCCGGGGCCGACCACGTCATCCGGTACGACGACCTGGCCGCGACCGTGGCGGACATCACCGCCAGGACCGGCGCCGCGGTTGTGTACGACGGGGTCGGCCAAGCCACGTTCGACGCCGGCCTGGCGGCGCTGCGCCCGCGCGGAATGATGGTGATCTACGGCGCAGCCAGCGGAGCGGTGCCGCCGTTCGACGTGCAGCGCCTCAACGCCGGCGGCTCGCTGTACCTGACCCGGCCGGCGCTCAAGGACTACGTCGCCGACCTGGACGAATTGCAGTGGCGGGCGGCGGAGGTGCTGGGCTGGATCGATGACGGCTCGCTGCAGGTGCGGATCGGGGCGACGTACCCGCTCGCCAACGCCGCCCGGGCGCATGCCGACCTGGCGGGTCGGCGGACGACGGGCAAGCTGCTCTTGCTGCCGTGACGGATGTCTATGCCGCCGCCGAACGGCTGGTCGACGAGGTGCTATTCCCCGGCGCGGCCGCGACCGATGCCGCCGACCTGGTCCCCATTGACCGGCTGGACACGCTGGCCATGGCCGGGTTCTATGGCCTGGCCGGCCCGACGGCTGTCGGCGGACTCGGTCACGACGCGGCCACTGTCGCGAGGGTGGTGGAGACGCTGGCCAGCGGGTGCCTGACCACGACGTTCGTCTGGTTGCAGCACCACGGTCCGGTACGGGCAGTGGCTGCCGGCGCGCCCGAGCTGCGCGCCGCCTGGCTGGAGACGATGTGTGCCGGTCGGTGTCGGGCCGGCATCGCCATCGGCGGCATCCGACCGGGCGCGGCGCCGCTGCGAGCCAGGCGGACAGCTGGCGGCTGGTCGCTGACCGGGTCAGTCCCGTGGGTGACCGGCTGGGGACTGATCGACGTGGTGCACACTGCCGCGATCGACGACGACGGCGCCGTGGTGTGGTTGCTCGTCGACGCCGCGACCGGGCCGTCGCTGCGGGCCGATCGGCAGCGGTTGGTGGCCGTTAACGCCAGCGGCACGGTGGTACTGACCTTCACCGACCATCCCGTCTCCGCTGATCGGGTAACCGGCACCCGGTCGTACGCCGGCTGGCAGGCCGACGACGCCGCCGGCCTGCGGATCAACGGCTCGCTGGCCTTGGGCGTCGGTCGGCGCTGCGGCTGGCTGCTCCCCGCGGGGTCAGTGCGGGCGCAACTTGAAGCGGAACTCGACGAAACGCGCGACGACCTGGATACCGCTGACCCCGCGGCGCTGCCGGCGGCCCGGGCAGCGGCCGCCGAGCTGTCCTGGCGCGCCGCCGGACTCCTGGTCGTCAACCACGGCAGCCGGTCGGTCCTCGCCGACTCCGCTGCCCAGCGGTTGGCTCGCGAGGCCCTGTTCCTGCTGGTGTTCGGCAGCCGAGCGGCGATCAAGACGGACCTGCTGGCGCGGCTGGCTCGCTGAGCCGGCGGCGGCCGGCGAATCGGACAGAGGCGGATCGGACGGACGAGAGGACGGCGAGATGCGCAGTCGAGAGTGGCACCTTCTCCGTCGGCCGCAGGGCTGGCCGACGCCTGCTGACTTCGCCCTGGTGGACCGGGAGCTACCGCCCGTCCAAGCGGGGGAGGTGGCCGTTCGCAACCTGTACCTATCGGTCGACCCGTACATGCGCGGGCGGATGAATGCGGCCCGGTCCTACGCGTCCCCCTATGAGCTGGGCCAGGTGATGTACGGCGATGCCGTCGGCCGGGTGGCGGAGTCTGCCGACAACCGGCTCCCGGTCGGCGCGTGGGTGCGCACCCGACGCGCCTGGCGAGAGGCCTTCGTCTGCCCGGCGGACGAGCCCGAGCTCATTGACGTGGAGCTGGCGCCGCCGGCGTCCTACCTCGGCGTACTCGGCATGCCAGGGATGACCGCCTGGGTCGGCGTGCACGACATCGGCGAGGTGCGGCCGGGCGAGACGGTGTTCGTCTCGGCGGCCTCCGGCGCGGTCGGCAGCCTGGCCGGACAGCTGGCCCGGCTCGTCGGCTGCCGGGTCATCGGCAGTGCCGGCAGCGCCGAGAAGCTGCGCTACCTGACCGAGGATCTCGGGTACGACGCCGCCTTCGACTACCACGCCGGCGACATCACCGGGCAGCTGCAGGCGGCCGCTCCCGAGGGGGTGGACGTCTACTTCGACAACGTCGGCGGCGAACACCTGCGCGCCGCGCTCGCCTGCCTGAACGTCCGCGGCCGGGTCGCGGCCTGCGGGTCGATCTCGTCGTACAACGAGCCGCAGCCCGGACCGGACAACCTCGCGGTGGTGGTCGGCAAGCGCATCCGCATTCAGGGCTTCATCGTGTGGGACCACGCCGACCGACTGCCGCTGTTCACCCGGTACGTCGGCGGCCTGCTGCAAACCGGCCAGGTGCGCTATCGGGAGACGGTTGTCGACGGGATCGAGCAGGCGGTGCAGGCCTTCCTCGACCTGCTCCGTGGCGGCACGCACCTGGGAAAGCTCGTCGTCCGGGTGTCCTCGCCCGACGACTGATTCCGCCCGACCGACTGCCTCAGCCGACCGCAGCTCGCAGCTGTATCAGCCGACCAGCTCGCCGACCCTTCCCGGTGGTGCAGTGGACGAGGCTCGCAGCTGCCGGACGAGAGGAGGTGCGCCATGGCCACTGCCACCGTGCTCCACGGCGGTCTTCGTAACCGTCGGCAGCGGATGTTTGCACCCATCGGCCTGGTCGCCCATTGGCTTATCCTGCTTGGACTGGTCGCGGTGTCGCTGGTAGCGGCGATCGTGCTCGACCAGGGGAGCCGGCTGTTCCTGCTGAAAAACGTGCTGGCCGTGACACTGTCCATCCTGCCCGGCAGCATCTACCTGCTGTTCATCTCGGCCAAGGGCCAGCGGCTGTACGACGAGTTCGTGATCAACCTGTACCGGCTGCAGATCGACCGGCTCGGCAACCTGCCCGCTCCGCCGCAGCACACGACGTACTTTGCGCAGTGGAAGAAGGCGAACGACGCCGTCAAGTTGGCCTCGGGCACCGGCACCCGGGACAACCTGTACCGGGCCAAGTTCGAGGCTATCTTCGGCCCGCGGTCGGTGAGCACTCGAGGCCTGATCGACGACAAGGGCCGGCCGTTGACCGTCCACGACCGCACTCAGACGTTCGCGCCGATCCTGCTGGCGACGTTCTTGATTGGCATCGGCTGGACGCTCGTCGTCCAGCCGGACGCCGTGCGCCACGTCCGGCTGGTCGCGTCCTTCAGCGGCTCGCCAACCGTTCCCTACGAGGCTCTCCGGTTCGGATTCCTCGGGGCCTACTGGTTCATCCTCCAGGACCTCGTGCGGCGGTACTACCGAGACGACCTGAAGACCGATGGCTACATCTCGGCCGTCACCCGGCTGGTCGTGGTGGCGCTGCTCGTCCTGACGATCGGCCTGATCCCGGTAGGAACCGTCCAACAGCAGCAGGTGCTCGCCTTTCTGATTGGCGTGTTCCCGCAGATCGGTGTCGAGGTGCTCAAGGCCGGGGTTCATGTCGGCTTCGTGAAGATGGTTCCGACGCTGCGGACGAAGCACCCGCTCAGCTCGCTGGACGGGCTGACGATCTGGGACCAGGCGCGGCTCCTCGAGGAGGGCATCGAGGACCTCGAGAACCTCGCCACGGCCAACCTCGTGGACGTCCTGCTCTCGATGCGGGTGCCGGTGGCCCGGCTGGTGGACTGGATGGATCAGGCCATCCTGTTGATCCACCTGCCGGACGACAAGGACGCCGCGCGCACCGCGCTGCAGCGGTTCGGCATTCGGACCGCCACGGACCTGGAGGCAGTGTGGGCGCAGGCGAGCCCGGAGGAGAAGGAGCTGCTCAGCCGGGTTGTGTTCGGACCGGAGGCCAAGCCGATCCACGCCGGCGCATTCCTGACCGCGCTCGGCCGAGAGGCCAACATCGCGCACGTGGGGGCCTTCCGCCGCCGCGACTGGCTCGACGACGCCGTGCGCTCGTCGGGGTGACTTCCCGCGCCGTACCCTGCGAAGAGGGCGACCCGAGTGACCTCAGACGTTCGCCGGCTCGCTCGTGCCCGGGCCGCGGCGTCGGACGGTCACCAGGTCGTGCCGGGCATCTGGCAGCGTCTGATCCGCCATGCCCTCGACCACGAACCCACTGTCCGCGATCATCTCCAGGTCCGCACCCCCCGGCTGGCCCTCACTGGTGAGGTAGTCCCCCAGGAAGATCGAGTTGGCGATGTGCAGCGCGAGCGGCTGCAGGGTGCGCAGGTGGATCTCCCGCCCACCGGCGATGCGGACCTCGACGTCGGGGAAGAAGAACCTGAACAGCGCGAGGATGCGCAGACAACGCTGGGGCGTCAACTGCCACTCGCCGCCTAGCGGAGTGCCCTCGAACGGAATCAGGAAGTTGATCGGTACCGAGTCCGGGCCAAGCTCGCGGAGCTGCTCGGCGACGTCGACGATGTCGCTGTCGCTCTCCCCGGTCCCGAATATGGCGCCGGAGCACGGCGACAGTCCGGCGGACTTGGCCCGCTCGACGGTGTCCACCCGGTCGGCGAAGGTGTGGGTGCTGCACAGGTCGGCGTAGTGGTCTTCGCTGGTGTTCAAGTTGTGGTTGTAGGCCATCGCCCCGGCGTCGCGCAGCCGCTCGGCCTGGTCCGGCTTAAGCAGCCCAAGGCAGACGCACACCTCCACGTCCGGCCGCTGGTCCTTGATCACGCCGATCGCGTTGGTCACCTTCTCGACGTCGCGGTCGCTGGGACCCCGGCCACTGGCGACCAGGCAGACCCGCTTGGCGCCGCGCGCGACGGCCCGGTCGGCGGTCTCCGCGGCCACCTCAGGCGTGATCCACGAGTACTTGAGGATCTCCGCAGCTGAGCCGAGGCGCTGCGAGCAGTACCCGCAGTCCTCCGGGCACAGGCCGCTCTTCATGTTGACCAACATGTTGAGCTTCACTCGCCGACCGAAAAACTGCCGCCGAACGCGACCGGCCGCGGCCACCACGTCGAGCACCGCGTCATCACCGCTGGCCAGCAGGCGCATCGCCTGCTCCCGGCTGGGGGACTCACCGCGCCGGCTCTGCTCCACCAGCGAGGTGAGCAATGTGTCGAGGGTCTCTGTGGTCGTCAGCATAACCCGCAGCATGCCAAAGCGGTTTCGGTTGCGGGGTGCAGGGGTGTGGCCGCGCTCGCTGCCCGGTGGCTCAGTTGCTTGGCTCGAAGCAGCGCCGCGGGTTGTCCACGAGCATCTGGTGCAGCTGCCCCCCTGGGTGTGCACGGTGATCGGCGCGCCGGTCTCCCGGTGGGCGGCGGCGCAGGCCTGCAGGTTAACGTCGCACTCGTCGTACGGCCAGCCTAGCCTTGACCTCGAACGCGGGCATGATCACCGACATACCGGCCAGCGCCGTCAGCACCAGCAGCTGGCTGCCGGTGCCGGTGCCGGAAACGCCGTACTCCCCCTGGACCGGACCGGCCGCTACGGAAGTACGAAAGCCGTCTCAGTCGGCTCGGCCGTGGTGAGCCAGTAGGGCGTAGTACCCCGGGATGACCTCGGGGTCGGTACCCCCGCGCATCGGGACCGTCTCGATGGTCGTGTCCCCCGCAGTGATGATCTTCCATTCGGCCTCCGGGAAGCAGCCCCGTAGCTCACAGTGGCCAAAGTGCCCGGGCTTGGGCAAGTCCGCGATTGCCCGCTCCAGCGTTGCCGGAATCCGCCACGGCGTGGCACCCAGGTGCGCAAGATAGGCCAACTGGCTGCCCGGAAAGTTCGTCTCCGCCAGGAAAAGGCGCCCGCGTACGCCGACCAGCGGACCTAAGTTCTCCACCAGCGACAACTGGGCAGCCCGGCCGAGAACGTGAAAGACGCCACGAACGAAGACGTTGCATTCGCCCAACTCGCTCGGCAAGTCGCGGCCAACCGCCGAGGTGGTCGCATCCAGCGCCCGAAAGTCCACGTTGGGGACGTCCAGGGACTCCAGCTTGGCGCGCGCAATGGCGGCCGGCGATACGTCGAGGCCGAGGGCGCACGGGAACCGGTCCGCGAGCCAGCGGGTGAAGCGGCCGTTACCACAACCGATGTCGATGACGGGGAGAGTTTCGTCGACCTGCCCGCGCATGATTTCGAGGTACGTCAATGGCTCACGGTCGCCACCCGAGTCCCACAGCACGTCACCGCGCTCTCCGGTCGCCCGAACTCTCGACCAGTACCGGTCCCAGCCGGCATTCGTCTGCTTCAGCGCCCGGTGGCTCAGCCAGGCCACCCGGGGGACCAGCAGCGCCGTGCCGGCTCGACGTACCGCGTTCGGCGACATCTCAGCGCCGCGCCGCTGAGGGAAGGTTGCCGAGCGGTGCGGCGCCGGGACGGCCGGTGGTCAACACTTCCCGTTGCTGCGGCCGCTCGGCCGGTTGCCCTGGCGCCCCGGAGCACCGGGTCGCCCGGCCGGGTTGCCGAGAATCGCCCGACTGAGCAACAGGTGGGTCATCACCTCGACCGTGACTGCCGGACTGAAGTAGTACCCCTGCCCGTACCGACAGCCCAGTGCCTGCAGCTCGTCCAGTTGGGCGGCGGTCTCGACGCCCTCCACGCCCAAACCGAGCCCAACCGATTCGATCAACTGCAGGATGGCCCCCACGAACTGGCGCTGCTGCGGGTCCGAGGCGATATCCACGATCAGGGACTCGTCGAGCTTGACACTGTCCGCCGCCAGCCGTCGCAGGGAGCTGATGGAGGAGTGACCGGTGCCGAAGTCATCGACCTCGATGCTGATGCCAAGCGCCTGCAGTCGAAGCAGCGTCTCGACACCGTTGGTGTCGCCGGTCATCAGGCCGGTCTCCGCTATCTCCAGCGTCAACCGACTCGGGGAGACGTCATGGTGCTCCAGCGTTCGCTCGATGTGCTCGCTGAGACCCGGTCGACGGACCTCGAAGGGGGACAGGTTCACGTGCAACCGGAAACCTGGGGAGAGGGGGAACTGCCGCGCCCATGCCGCCAGCTGCCCGATCGCCGTTCGCAAGCCCCAGTGGCCGATCTTGACGATGAGCCCGCTGTCCTCCGCCACGGAGATGAACTCCGCCGGGATGACTTGTCCCCGCTCCGGATGCAGCCAGCGGACCAGAGCTTCCGCGCCGATGATCTCTCCGGTGGCAAGCTCCACAATGGGTTGGTAGTGCAGTGACAGCTGACCAGCGGCAAGGGCGGCCCCAAGCTCCGTGGCCACTTGCATCCGGGCTAATGCCGTGGAGTGCATCGCCGGCTGAAAGACTTGGATGTTGCCCCGACCGCGGGCTTTCGCGGCGTACATGGCCGTGTCTGCGTCTCGCAGCAGGATCTCCGCCGTCTGGCTGTGGCTGCCGAAGCGCAGGCCGATGCTCGCCAAGGCCCAGACTGCTCGGTCACCGATGGTGACGGGCAGGCGCAACGCTTTCAAGGCGCGCTGGGCGACCCGCAGGGCCTGCTCCTCGGTGGCGTCGGGCATCAAGATGGCGAACTCGTCGCCGCCGAGCCGGGCCACCGTGTCGGTGTCGCGAATGACGCTGGTCAGTCGCCGAGCCACCTCCACCAACACCGCGTCACCGGCGCCGTGCCCGAGGCTGTCATTGATGGTCTTGAACTCATCCAGGTCAAGCAGCAGTACGGCGGGGGGCTGGGCTCCGCGTTCCGCGCGGGCGACCGCCTGTTGAATGCGGTCATTGAGCAGAGTGCGGTTCGCCAGGCCGGTCAGAGAGTCGCTGAGGGCCATCCGCTCCAGGTCCAGGTGGGCCTGGTCAAGGGCGGCAGTGCGTTCGGCAACCCGCTGCTCGAGGTCTTGGTACATCTCCTCCAGCTCATCGGCAAGCAGGTTGATGCCGGTGATAACGGCATCCACGGCGTCCCGGGCCGAGGACGGCTCCAACCGCGCGGCTAAGTCGCCGGAGGCGAGTCGGACGACGAGGTCCACTAGCCGATCTAGCCGCGGGTCCTCACGGACCTCCGTCATGCCGGCCGTCCCGCAGCCAAGCCAACGCCTCGGCCTCTACGGTGAAAAACCGCGTCGGAACCGGCACTATGCTGACGCCCAGGATGAAGTTGGCGATGACCCGGTCCACCGCTGACCCACCCAACAACGCGATGATGGACGCCGCGCTCGGCTCGGCGAAGACGGCCCGGGCCGGGCGAGTCACCGATGCAGTTCCGGTCATGTCCACCAGCATCGGATGCCGCTGGCCGGCGCAAATGTGGTTCACCGCTGCGACGGCCTCCCGGGCAACCGACTCGGTGATCTTCATACCGTTGGCCCAGTGCAGTCGGACGAGCCCGTCCCGGTCGAGCGCAACGGTGGCCGGCCCGAGATCGTTCACTGCCTCAGCATCGGACGCCAACCCGAGCGCCTGTAGCCAACGAATCGGCTGCGCCGCGCGCCTGGTCGGCAACACGCCCTTGTCGTAGGCCGAATGGCTCAGTCCTCGATCAGTAGGCTGACGTCATGTCCGGCGAGGCGGCCGATGTCGTCGCTCAGCGGCTCGCGGCGCAGCTGCTGGTTGGACCGCCGGCAGCCGAACCGGCTGCGGTCGTCGAGCGGCTGCTCGCCGTACAGGCACAAGACCCGCGGGGCGCCCGGCTGGCAGTCCGGGCACGGACGTCGGGACTGCGCGCAGCCGATGTCGACCGGGCGTTGACGGTCGACCGGTCGCTGGTGACCACCTGGCTGAACCGGGGCACGTTGCATCTCGTCCGCAGTGCTGACTACTGGTGGCTGCAGGCGCTCACCGCCCCGTCGCTGTTCACCGCAAACGCGCGCCGACTCGCCCAAGAAGGTGTCCCAGCGGCCGCCGCGGAGCGCGGGGTGGCGGTGGTCGAGCGTGCGCTGAGCCAGCATGGGCCACTGACCCGGCCCCGGCTCCGGGAGCAGCTGGTGGCGGCGGGGGTACCAGTCGCCGGCCAGGCACTGGTGCACGTCCTGTTTCTGGCGTCGCTGCGCGGGATCGCGGTGCGCGGTCCGATGCTCGGCCGGGAGCACGCCTTTGTGCTGGTTCGCGACTGGCTCGGCGCGCCCCCCGCTGCGGTGGACCGAGACCGTGCGCTGGCAGAGCTGGCCCGTCGCTACCTGGCCGGCCACGGGCCGGCAACCGATCGTGACCTGGCCAAGTGGGCCGGCCTGCCACTGGGCGACGCGCGGCGCGGGTTGCGGGCGATCGCCGGCCAGCTCGATCAGCGCTTCGACGGTCTGGTGGACCTTACTGGTCGCCCCCGGCCAACGGCCCTGTCCGGGCCTCGCCTGCTGGGCGCCTTCGATCCGCTGCTGCTGGGCTGGACGTCCCGGGAGCCGATCGTCGGCACCCACCAGGAGCTCGTCACCGTCAATGGAGTCTTCCGTCCGTTCGTCCTCGTCGGCGGCCAGGCAGTCGGCACCTGGTCCATGACCGGAACGAAAGTCACGCTGACACCCTTCGGCGCGTTCGAGCCCGCGGTCGCCGCCGCGCTGGTCACGGATGCAGCCGACGTCGTGCGTTTCCTGACGGCAGGCATCGAGTCCGCCTGAGGCCGCGGCCGGCGACCACTGGGGCTACCCGCACCGGCCCCACGCCGAGATCATGGGCGCGGTGGCGATATCCAACCGGCCGGCCCGGACGTTGGCCAGATGGCGCTCGATCTCCGCATCCGTGGCGATGCCGGCCGCCAGCAGACGATCCCGGAGCAGTACGACGGTTGCCGCCTCCAGCCGGTCGCCGGCCGATGACGTCATCGGGAAGTAGGCATCTGCCCCCACGTCGGTGAGGCCGGCCACCCGGAGCTGGCGGGGCAAGGTACGGCCGTAGCCCAGGTCCGCCCCGCGTTCGGACAGCAGCTGCCGGAAGCTGTGTCGCAGCGCGTTGGCCAGCTGCTGGTCAGGTCCGTACTCGTCAGGGCATGCCAGTGGCTGCAGCCGCGGATCGGCGTCCTCCACCAGCAGCCAGCCACCCGGACGTAACACCCGGACTAGATTCCACAACGCCTGCGCGCGCAGTGGCACGTGTACCAGCACCAGCCGGGCGTGGATCAGGTCAAAGGGTCCCGGCGGCGGTTCGTCGCTGCCGACGTCGTGACGCCGGACGTCGTACGGCGAGCCCGCCGCCCCTGCCAGCCGGGACAGGTCGATGTCGGTGGCCAGCACGCTGCCCCGCGGCCCCACCTGGTCCGCCAGCCAGGTAGGCACCGTGGGGCTGCCCGCGCCAACCTCCCAGCACCGCCATCCAGGCCTGATGCCGAGCCGCTTAGCGTGGCGGAACGTCGAGGGGTCGAAGAGGACCGAGATTGCCTCGAGACGGACGCCGGCCGGCTCGGCGGAGTTGCCGAGCAGGTATCCCTCATCGGGCGGCATCTGTCGATGATGCCCGGAGGACGGCGAACTGGTGAGCCGGGCGCAGACCGCTGCGGGCTACCGGCGTCTTCGCCAACTCAGGATGCAGCGGCCAAAGGCGCGCAAGCTAGCACCCGCACCCGCGTAGATCAGACCGTGGATTGTGACTATCTTGCCGAGCCTAGATGATCACGAGGAGGAGCATTTGTGCTGGCCAGAGGCCATTTCATTGTGGCGCGCTCGGAGGGACTCGAACCCCCAACCTTCTGATCCGTAGTCAGATGCTCTGTCCGTTGAGCTACGAGCGCCGGAGCGAGGAGAGTCTAGCGCGGTTCGGTGCGCCGGCCGGATCCGCTGGTCAACCGGCCGCAGTCATCACTGGCTAGGCCTGGCTAGGCCTGCGCCGCCGGCAGCGGCGAACTTCCGCCGCGACAGCGGAGGCTCCGGGATTTGAACCCGGGATGGGGATTAACCCAAACCGCATTAGCAGTGCGGCGCCATAGACCGGACTAGGCGAAGCCTCCTTGCGCCCCGCGGGGCGCCGGCGCGCACGATACCCGCGGTCGATCGGGGACGGCAAAGAACGCCCACGGACCCCACCCGGTGAGGCAGCCGCCGACGCGGGCAGGCTGGGAAGGCCCCGGCGCGGCTCGAGTGCCGCGCCGATAACGTCTGGAGCAACCGTGACCGACACCCCGGCCGGGGAGCGCTTCGCCGATCCCCAGCGGTGGGAAGACGAAGGCGGCGGTGGCCCGCACATCTGGCGGACGCTGGGCTACCGCCGTACCGCGTGGCAGCCAGGCCGGACCAGCATCGAGTGGGACGCCGACTCGCGGTACAGCTTTCCGACCGCCAGCGGGCCAGTGATCCAAGGCGGGCTGGTCACCGCGCTGCTGGATGCCGCCATGGGCGGCGCCTGCTGGACGGTGCTGGACCACGACCAAGCCTTCCTCACCGCCGACCTACGGGTGGAGTTCCTCCGGATGACGACGCCGGGACTGCTCAGTGCAACTGGCTGGGTGGTGCGGCGTACCCGCCGGGTGGTCTTCTGTGCGGCCGATCTGCAGGATGTCGCCGGCCGCCTGCTGGCGAGCAGCCGGTGCACGCAGGTGGTACGGGCCGACGACTGGGGCGCCGGCCGGTACGGCGCGGCCGATCCGGCTGGAGCCCCGCCGCGCGATGCCCGCGGCTGACCCGGTGTGTGTCGCGGAGCACCACTCGCGGCTGCCCACAACCGCGGGTGGCTGCCCCGACCAGCGCGGCGAGCCATGTGAGGTTCGCCTCATTGGGGTGCCTGCAGGGCTTAGCGGCCCTTGACAGTGTTACTCGCTGGTAACAAAGTGTACTTCGACAGAGTCTCATCTTGTTGAACGGGATCGGATGAGGAGGAAGACGTGGAGCGCCGCGAGGTCATCTTGCACGGGCACCGAGTCTCCTACACCGAGGCCGGAGCCGCCGAGGGTCCGCTGCTTGTGCTGGTGCACGGGGTCGCCGGCAACAGCCACACCTGGGACGACGCGATTTTCACTCTGCAGCGGTCCGTACACGTGATCGCCCCGGACCTGCTTGGCCACGGCGAGTCGGCCAAACCGCGCGGAGACTACTCGCTGGGCGCCTACGCCAGCGGCATCCGTGATCTCCTGCAGGTGCTGGGCCATGACCGAGCGACCATCGTCGGGCACTCGCTGGGCGGCGGAGTGGCGATGCAGTTCGCCTACCAGTTCCCGGAGCGCTG
>Ga0208714_1000125_pt1 | contig 23693 bp, 21 predicted proteins | sample NGESurshal072012_3_FD_184461 | JGI IMG/M metagenome (GOLD analysis project Ga0208714, IMG submission 184461) | Arctic peat soil microbial communities from Barrow, Alaska - NGEE Surface sample 415-1 shallow-072012 (SPAdes) | ecosystem: Environmental > Terrestrial > Soil > Wetlands > Peat ... | reverse complement strand
GAGCAGGCCAGGTTGCACTGGAACAGCGGCTCGAGCTCGACGATCAGCGGGAACTTCTCACGTTTGGCAAGACGCTGGCGCATCAGGTACCAACCCATGCGCGTGCTCTGCCTGACTCGGACCGCCATGCCGGGTACCTTAGCCCCCGGTGTCCCAGTCCTTAAGGGTCACCGCCGAAGCGCGCCGCAGAACGCGCGCGGCGTGCAGCGCCCAGCCCAGCGCCCGCGGGCGAAACAGCTCGTGACTGGGGCTGTCGAGTACCACGCGCACGACTGCGAACGGCCGTCCCGCGGCGCCGGCGGCCAGCCACGCGGACTCCATGTCGACGGCCAGCGCGCCGGCCACGCGCAGCTGCTCGCGCCGCTCGCCGGTGGCGATCTTGGCGACGCCGACGATCGGCCCGCGCCGCACCGTCAGCCCGGCGCCGCTCAGCGCGTCGGCGAGCTGCGTCGCGCCGTGGCAGCTCGCCTGGACGCGATCGTGCCCCTCGTCGGCGGCGGCGAGCACCCGATCGGCGACGATCACTTCGCCGGGTCGCGCCTGCGCGTCCAGGCCGCCGCAGAAGCCGAGCACCAGCAGCGCGTCGCCGGGCTCGCGCGACAGCGCGTCGGCCGCTCTGCGCGACTTCTCCGGACCCATGCCGGTCTTGCGCACGCGCGCCCCGCGCGCGCCCGAGCGGATCAGCATCTGCTCGAGGCTCAGTGGCGCGGCGACGACCACGCGGGCGATCATCCTCGCACCGTGCCCGGCTCGCCGGTCGCTGCCGTGTCTGCCTGCGGGCCGTGCGCGTTCGGCGTCGCCGGCTCCAGGGCGAGCGCCGCGAGCGCCTCGGCAGCGGCGGCGTGCCCGCTCATCACGGCACCCTCGAGCGTCGCCGGCCATCCGGTGTCCGTCCAGCTGCCCGCGAGCACGAGCCCGGGAACGGACGTGCGCGGCCGCGGTCGCAGCGCCGCCGTCCCGGGTACGGCGCGGAACGTCGCGGCGTGCTCGCGCGTGGCCAGGAAGCGCTCGACCGTCGCGTCGCGCGCGCCGGGAAGCAGCTCCTTCAAGGCCGGCACGTAGCGCGCGCGCAGCTCGTCGACGCTCATCCGCATCTGCTCGTCGGCCCCCGACAGCGAGACCGCCAGATACTGGCATCCCGGCGGGGCGCCCGCGGCGGCGCTGCGGTCGAACACGTACTGCACGGGCGTGTCCACGCCGGCCGCGAAGGGCTCCTCGCAGACGACGCGGTCGAACACGACGTGCAGGTTGACGATCGGCGAGCTGCCCAGTCCGCGAACCGTCTGCGCCAGCTGTGGCAGCAGTGCCTCCAGCAGACCTGCCGCGCGGGCGTGGGGCAAGGCGACGATCACCGCCTCGGCGCTGAAGCCCCCCTCCCCGCCCTCGACCTCAAAGCCGGCGCCCGTGCGTCGCAGGCCGCGCGCGCGCCAGCCGAGACGAAACTGAACCCCGGCGTCGGCCAGCGCACGCTCGGCCGGCTCGCCGATCGTCTCGGCGAGCGTGCCGACGTGAAAGCCGATGTCGCCGGCATCGGCGCCCGTGAGCAGCCCTGTGCGGAACACGAACGCGCCGAGCGCGAGCGAGGCCTCGGCGGCGGCGACGTTGAGCGTCGGCAAGGCGATCAGGTCCCACAGGACGCTCACCGCGTGCGCATCCTGGCCGCGCTCTGCCAGCCACGCGCCGAACGTCTGGCCGTCAAGCGCCGGGTCGGCCGGGTCGAGGCTCGTGAGCGCCCGCGCCGCGAGCGCTGCGCTGAGGCGCTCGGACGGACTGAGGTGGGGATAGCGCGCCAGCGCGCCGGCGAGGTGAAACGGCGGCGGCAGTGAGCCGCGGCGCAGCACGACCGGCTGCGCGCGCGGGCTCAGCACGGGAATCTCCAGACGCTCCTGCACCGAGACGTGGTGCTCTGAGCCCAGGCGCGCCAGCAACGAGCGATAGGCCGAGCAGCAGCGCAGGAAGACGTGCTGGCCGTTGTCGAAGTGCATGCCGTCGCGCTCGAAGGAGTAGGCCGCGCCGCCGAGCCTGCGTCGGACCTCGACGAGGGTGACGCGCGCGCCGGCCGCGGCGCAGTCCAGCGCGGCGGTGATCCCGGCCAGGCCGCCGCCGATCACGAGCACGCGCCGCTCGCCGCTCACACGCTCCTCCCGGCGATGCTGCGCAGGGCAACCCGGACCTTCTCGCCGGCCGACAGCGAGGCGCGCTGGTGCAGCGCGCGCTGCGGATCGGCCTCGATCCGCGCCAGCAGGCGGTGGTAGATGCCGCTCATCGCCAGCACGCACGCGGCACTGCGCCTGTCCAGCAGCGGCACGAGCCGCATGCCGCGATCGAACCACTGCTGCGCGCGCTCGGCCTCGAAGCGCACGAGCGCGCCGAGCGATTCCGGCGACGCCGTCTCTCCGCGCAGCGTCGCGAGCATCTCGGCGGCGCCGGCGGCGCCCGGCCCGGAGATCACGCCGAAGCGCCGCAGATCCTCGGCGGGCAGGTAGACGCGCCCGATCTCGGCGTCCTCGCGCACGTCGCGCAGGATGTTCGTGAGCTGCAGCGCGACGCCGAGCTCGTCGGCGAGTCGTTCGGCCTGCGCGCGGTCCACCGCAGCTGCGCCGCGCGCTCGCGTGCCGAAGATCGCCAGGCAGACGCGCCCGATCGCGCCGGCCACGCGCCGGCAGTAGACCACGAGATCCTCGATGCGCTCATACGTCACGCCGTCGACGTCCATGCGCACTCCCTCGATCAGCTCGCCCATCGCACCGGGCGGAAGCGCGAAGCGACGGTGCGCGTCGGCGAGCGCCACGATCACCGGGTCCTGCGCAGCGTGCTGGGCCGAGCCGGTCCGTTCGAGCGCGCTCAGCTGCTCGGCGGCCTCGTCGAGCAGGGCACGCTTGCGCTCGCGGTCGAGGTCGCCGTCGCCGATGTCGTCGACGCGCCGGGCGAACGCGTAGGCGGCGCACATCGCCCGGCGGCGCTCGGGCGCCAGCAGGCGGATGCCGTAGTAGAAGTTCGCCGCCTGCGAGCGCGTGATCGCCGCACAGCGGGCGTAGGCCTCCTTCGTTGGCATCTCGCGGCTCACGACGCCGCCCTGGCGCGGCCTTCGCCGCCGATCACGAGCGGCTCGGTGCTGCGCCCGTCGTGCCGCTGCGGCGCTGCTTGAAGAGCACGCCGGCCAGCGCGCGCAGCCGCTGCCAGCCCGAAGCTCGCGGCGGCCCGGAGAGGACGTCATAGCGCGCGCGCTCGATCGCGTGCAGCGCGGCGTGCCCGCCGGCGACGAACGCGGCGACGGCCAGGCGCTCGCGTCCGCGCAGCTCGCCCACCAGCGGCGTGCCCTCGTCGAGCAGGGCGCGTGCGCGCTGCACCTCGAACGCGAGCACGGCGCGCAGGGCCGTGTCGTCGCGCTCGGCGCGGGGGTCGATATCGGCCGTCGTGGCGCCGAAGCGCGCGAGGTCCTCGGCGGGCAGGTAGATGCGCCCGGCGGCGAAGTCCTCGGCGACGTCCTGGCAGTGCTCGGCCAGCTGCAGCGCCGTGCAGATCGAGTCCGACAGGGCGATCCGCGTGGGGGTCGCCTTGGCGAAGATGCCGAGCACGATCTCGCCCACCGGGTCGGCCGACAGCGCGCAGTAGCCGCGCAACTGCTGCCAGGTCTCATAGCGGCTGACGCGCTGGTCGGCGCGGTTTGCCTCGATCAGGCGCTCGAACGGCTCGCGCGGCAGCGCGCACTCGCGCACGGTCACCGCCAGGCGGCGCATCAGCGGGTGCTCCGGCGTGTCCTCGTAGGCGCGCTGCAGGTCGCGCTCCAGCCAATCCAGCGCCTCCAGTCGATCGCCGGGCGCGGAGTCGCCGAGTTCGTCGACCAGTCGCGCGAAGCCGTACACGGCGAGCATGTGCGCGCGCACGCGGCGCGGCAGCACCCTGCTGGCGACCGGGAAGTTCTCGCCCCCGGCGCGCGCCATCACCTCGCGAGCGCTCGGCGCCCTCGGCGCGGCGTCGGCGAGCAGCATCATCGCCGGCAGCGTCCGAGCGCCATGATCGGAAAGGCGAGCCTGTAGAGGTGGTAGTTGATGTAGTAGTCGGAGGGGAAGCCGGTGCCCGTGTACTGAGGCTCGTCCCAGCCGCCGTCGGCGCGCTGGGTGGCGACCAGCCAGCCGACCCCCCGCTCGATCGCCTCGGGAGCGCCCTTTGCGGCGTGCAGGGCCAGCAGCGCCCAGGCGGTCTGCGAGGCCGTGCTCGGGCCCCGCCCGATCCACTCCTCCTCGTCGTAGGAGCGCGGGTCCTCGCCCCAGCCGCCGTCGTCGTTCTGGTGGTCCAGCAGCCAGCGCAGCGCGCGCTGAATGCACTGCTCGGAGGGGTCCATGCCGGCGGCGATGAGCGCGGGAACGGCGGCGCCGGTGCCGTACACGTGGTTGACGCCCCAGCGCCCGAACCACGACCCGTCGGACTCCTGCTGCTCGACCAGCCAGCGCATCCCGCGCTGCGCGACGGGCGTGTCGAGCAGCCCGAGCTCGGCGAGCATCTCCAGCGCGTGCGCGCTGACGTCGGCGCTCGGCTCGTCGATCACCTCGCCGAAGTCCAGGAACGGCAGCTCGCGGACCATCGTGCGCGTGTTCTCGGCGTCGAAGGCGCCCCAGCCCCCGCCGGAGCTCTGCATGCCCTCCACCCAGCGGGCGGCGCGCCGCACCGCACCGCTCAGGCGCGCGCTGTCCTCGACGCGGCGCAGGGCGAGAACGACCTCGGCGGTGTCGTCGACATCGGGGTAGTTGACGTTGGCGAACTCGAAGGCCCAGCCGCCGGGAGCGAGGCGCGGCCTGGCGACCGACCAGTCCCCGGGGATCGTGACCTCCTCCCCCAGCAGCCAGTCGGCCGCGCGCGCGAGCGCGGGATGGTCGCCGGGCAGCCCGGCGTCGCTCAGCGCGATCAGCGCCAGCGCGGTGTCCCAGACGGGCGACTGACAGGCTTCCAGGCGCCGGCTGCGGCCCGCCGGCGCACCGACCGCCCGCGAGTCGTCGCGGTCCTCGACCATGAAGTCGTTCAGACCGTCCATTCCGCGGCGCATGACCGGGTGATCGGGCGCGTAGCCGGACAGGTGCAGGGCGATCAGCGAGTAGACCCACGGCGGCTGGATCCCGCCCCACGAGCCGTCGGCCTCCTGGCGGCGCACGATCCAGCGCTCCGCGCGTGCCAGTGCGATCCGCCGCAGCAGTCGCAGCGGCCGGCGTTCGTAGGCGCGCAGGATGCGGTCCCCGCGAGCCAGCCACCGCGCGCGCGGCGCGGCCTGGGGCTCTGCCGCGTCCTGCGGGCGCTGGACCCGCAGCTCGTCCAGGTCGAATGGCAGCTCGCGCGCCGGCCGGTGGGTTTTGACGAGCGAAAGCGCGACGATCGTCTGGCGTGCCCAGCAGGCGAAGTCGTAGATGTTCAGGGGAAACCACGACGGCAGCAGGACGATCTCCGGCGGCAGCGCCGGAACGTCCTCCCACGACCACAGGCCGAACAGCGCGAGCCACAGGTGGGTGAACACGCGCGCGTTGGCGACACCGCCCTGTTCGCGGATGAACTCGGCGGCCGTGCGCATGTGCTCGGCGTCGGGCCGATCGCCGGCGAGACGCAGTGCCCAGTAGGCCTCGATCGTCGTCGACAGGTCGCCGGGGCCGCCGTAGAAGTTCGTCCAGGTTCCGTCGGCGCGCTGCTGGGAGCGGATCCACGCCGCCGAGCGCTCGGTCTCGTCGGGTCGGCGCACGCCGAGGAACTCGCGCAGGAGCATGTCCTCGGCGTCCATCGTCACGTTGGTCTGCAGCTCGCCCTGCCACCAGCCGGCCCGGTCCTGCAGCGAGAGCAGGTGCTCGCAGGCGAGCTCCAACGCCATCTGAGCCTCGTTTTGGGCCTCTATGGTTGACGACGCCATTGCGGGAACTTAAATGTTTTCATCGGACGATGACATTTGCGAGCGCAACCAGCCTGTCGTTGCGGGCGTGACGGAGTTCCGATCGCCGGCTGGCACGAGCACCTCGGGGTGGGCGAGCGTGATCACGTGACGGCGCAGCTCGGCCTCCGACACGAGGCGCGGCACCGAGGATACGAAGCGATAGACGATCAGCCCGTCGACGTTCTCGCGGGCGAGCAGATGGAACCCGGGCGCCGGCGCGCTGCCGGCCCCGTGACGCAGCGGGGCGTAGCCGGTCTCATCGATCTCGCTCACGCGCACGCTGGAGTGGCGGGCGAGGTTGTGCAGGTGGCCCAGGTAGTAGTCCAGCGGCGCCGCGCCGAGCTCGACGGTGGTGATCGCCCTCGCGCCGTCGCCCGCGCCGAGCGCGCGGGCGACGTCGCGCCAGTTGCCGCGCTGCAGGCGGGGGCTGAGATCGACGTCGACGGACACGACCGCGAAGGCCGCGACGATCGTCGCGGCGAGCGTCGCGCCGGGGCGCAGCAGCGCCGAGGCGGCGAAACGCCCTCTGTCGCCCTGCCGCGCCGGCGGATCGAGATCGATCGCGGCGAGCAGGATGGCGATGAGGACGCTCAGCGGGATCATCGCGCCGACGAGGTTGCGCGGCGCGAGGTAGTCCGCGCCGAAGGCCACGAGCACGATCGGGGCGAACACGCCGCAGGCGGCGATCGACAATGCGATCAGCGCTCCTCGGCGCATCCCGGCGAGGCTGGCGAGCGCCGGGCGCGGGTCGCGCGCGCGCGCGTCCGCCGCGGCGCTCTGCGCGCGCGTCGGGGGAGCGCTCAGGCGCCACGCGCCGAGCGCGGCGCCGGCGAGGATCGGCAGGGCGACGAGCAGCTCGACGCCGTGTCCGAGCGGCGCTCCGGAGTATCCGGTGAGGAAGTACTGCGGGATCGCCTGCAGGCGGCTGGACAGCGCCCAGCGCCCGATCCACTGCGTGCCGTGACCGCCCTGGGCGGAGATCAGCGGCAAGAGCGCCAGGCCGACGGCCACGAGCGCCGCCAGGGCCACCAGCGCCGCGCGCCGGCGCGAATGCTCGCGCAGCAGCCACAGTGCCATCGGTATCAACAGGAAGACTGCGAAGTAGTGCGTCAGCAGCGCCAGCGCGCCAGCGACCGCGAAGGCCGCCATGCGCCCGCGCGTCGGCTCGGCCAGCGCGCGCACGAAGCACAGCATCGCGAGCGCCGACATGAACACGAACAGCCCGTATGCGCGCGCCTCCTGCGAGTACCACACGAACAGCGGGTTGACGGCGACGATGGCCGCCGCGATCAGCGCGGCGCGACGGCCCGTCGCTGGCCGATCTTCGATCGGTCGGCCGGCGAGCTGCTGGCCGATCGCCCAGACGACCGGGACGGTGAGGACTCCGGCGAGCGCCGAGGGCAGGCGCAGCGCGAGCGCGCCGTCGCCGAACAGGCGCACGTCGGCCCACGCGATCAGGTACCACAGCGGCGGGGTGTTCTCGTGGTGGACGACCCCCCTCAGCGTCGCCCCGAGGCCGCTGTGCAGGACGTGAACGGGCGTGAACGCCTCGTCGTACCAGAAGCTCTGCTGATCCAGCGTGGCCAGACGCAGCACGGCCGCCAGCACGATCAGCACCGCCAGCGGCCACCACGACGGCAACCGCCGATCGCTCTCGGCGCCGACCGGGCGGGCAGCGGCCACGGCGCTCACCGCGGGCACACGCCCTGTTGCTTGGGCGGGCCGAAGCAGCCGTAGCGGTAGCGGTGCAGGTTGTCGGCCTTCGGCGGCAGGTACCAGCCCCCGCGCGCCGCACGCAGGCCCTTGACCGTCGGCCCGGTCACCTGCAGGCACAGCTGGATGCGCCCTTTCGGCGGCCCGGGCGTGGTGTTGCCGCAGACGACATCGGTGGTCGTGTACTTGCGGATGTCCTGTTCGGCGGAGACGTTCTTGTAGTTGTGGCCGGTGTAGTGGCGCCACGTGCGCAGGTCGACGACGAGGCGGTGGTTGGTGTGCGTGGCGAGCACCACGTCGTTGACCGTGGCGATCGCAAGCAGCAGCCCGACGAGCAGCAGGACGACCGTCTCGACTCGCCACAGGCGACCGCTGCCGGGCTGGCCGATCTTCGATCGGTCGGCGTCGCGCGGGCGCAGCTGCGCCGGCAGGCGCTGCCAGCCTCGCTTCAGCGGTGTCGCGTCCGCGCTCATGAGACGGGAGCGAACAGCGGGGCCAGTTGATGGACGATGAACAACGCCTGCACCGCGAGCGTCGCGACGAGCAGGCGGCGATCGCGCGAGATCACCGCCAGCGGTAGCGGCCAGAGGATGTACCAGGCCAGCAGCCAGCTGCTGGTGACCGAGATCGCGAGCAACGCCCAGCCGGAGGCGGCGACCCAGTCATAACCGCGCCAGGTGCGCCACATCAGGTGCAGCCCGACCACGACCAGCCCCGCTTTGAGCAGGTCGTGATCGATCGGGAAGACCCCGGGCTTGCCGACGAGATGGGCGATCTCCGTGGGAAAGCTGTCGCTCGAGACGAACGCCGCATCGCGATTGAGCGCGGCGATGACGTTGATCCCGTCGACGCCGAAGGCGAGCAGGCCGATCAGCAGACCGAGGACGAGCGCGGCGAGGGCTCCGAAGATCTGCGCGCGGCTGCGCCGGGCGAGGATCATGAACGGCAGCAGTGCCGCGACGGTCGCCTTGACGAGCGCCCCGGCGACGACTGCGGCGGCCGCAGGCGCGTCGCGCCGGGCGAACGTGAGGCTGACGGCCGCCATCATCAGCGCCAGCATGACCAGATCGTTGTGCGCGCCGCCCAGGCAATAGATCACGTACAGCGGATTGGCGCCGACGAGCAGGATCGCCCCGACCGGGTTGATCTCGCGCAGGCGCGCGCAGCGCCACACGAGCGCGAGCGTTCCCGCGCTGGCGAGCATCGCCAGCACCTTCATCCCCCACAGCGCGCCCTCCACGCCGAGCGGCGCGAACGGGTAGGAGAGCAGCGTGTAGAGCGGGCCGTACGCCGTCGCCACGAGCTTCCAGTCCTGCCCGACGTAGTGGTAGACGGGATCGTGCGGGATCGCGATCGGCCCGTGCAGGTAGGGGTTGATCCCGTGCTCGACGCCCATGCGGGCGTAGGCGATGTAGCTGAAGACGTCGGTCGAGAGCAGGATCGGCCCGACGAAGACGATCGCGTGCAGGACCGCGATCAGCGCGATCGCCCAGCGTTTGGAGACCGTGCGCCCCAGTGCCCATAGGCCGGCATAGCCGGCGCTGAAGGCGAGGATGGCGATCAGAAAGACGCGAAAGCCCAGGCGCTCGCCGATCCCCGAGAGCCAGCCGGCGATCTGCGGCGACTTGGGAATCAGCGCGGAGTGCCCGACGGCGCCGTCGAGCACGATCTCGGCGGTCGCTGCGACGAGCACCAGCGCGCACACCGCGGCGAGCGCCGGCGCCCACTGCGCGGAGCGTGTGCGTGCCAGCCGAAGTTCGCTTTGCGCGGCGACGCTCACGACGCCGCGCGGCTCACAAGGCTGTCCAGACGGTCTTCGTCTCCAGGTAGGCGTCCAGGCCGTCGTGACCGTGCTCGCGGCCCAGCCCCGATGCCTTGAAGCCGCCGAACGGCGCCGGCGGCTCGGCGTTGCCCCACGTGTTGACGTAAACCGTGCCGGCGCGCAGCATCGCCGCCAGCTTGTGCGCGCTGCCGACGTCGCGCGTCCACACACCCGCGGCGAGCCCGTACTCGCCGGCGTTGGCGCGCTCGGCTACCTCCTCGAGGCTGTCGTATGGCGAGGCCACGAGCACCGGGCCGAAGATCTCCTCGCGGGCGATCTTCAGCTCGTCGGAGGTGGTGCTGAACAGCGTCGGGGCGACGTAGTAGCCACCGCTGTCGGTAAGCGCCGTCTCGCCGCCGGCGAGCAGCTCGGCGCCCTGCTCGCGCCCGGAGTCGATGTAGCTCATCACGCGGTCGCGCTGCTCGGCTGAGACGAGCGGTCCGAGCTGGGTCTGCGGGTCAAGACCCGGCCCCAGACGCGCGGCGCTGGCCGCCTCGGCGAGCGCGCCCATCACCTGGTCGAAGCTGTCGGCCGGCACGAACAGGCGCGAGCCCGCGTTGCACGCCTGTCCGGAGTTGAAGTAGATCCCCTGAAAGGAGCCCTTGATCGCCGCCTCGATGTCGGCGTCGGGGAGCATCACGTTGGGCGACTTGCCGCCGAGCTCGAGCGTCACGCGCTTGAGCGCCCGCCCCGCCTTGGCGCCGATCTCGCGACCCACCGCCGTGGAGCCGGTGAAGGCGATCTTGTCGACTCCGGGGCTGTCGACGAGCGCCGCGCCGGTCGAGCCGTCGCCGGTGATCACGTTGAGCACGCCCGGTGGGAAGCCCACCTCGAGCGCCAGCTCGCCGACGCGCAGGGCCGTAAGCGGCGTCTGCTCGGCGGGCTTGAGCACGCTCGTGCAGCCGGCCGCGAGCGCCGGGCCGAGCTTCCACGCGGCCATCAGCAGGGGGAAGTTCCACGGCACGATCTGCCCGCACACGCCGACCGGCTCGCGGCGCGTGTAGCAGAGCATGTTCGGCGCGGTGACCGGCAGCACGCCGCCCTCGATCTTCGTCGGCCAGCCGGCGAAGTAGCGCAGGTGGGCTGCCGCGCCGCGCACGTCGACGTGCTTGGCCAGGCCGACCGGCTTGCCGTTGTCCAGCGACTCCAGCTCGGCGAGCTCCTGGTCGTGGTCTTCGATCGCCTGCGCGAGCGCGTGCATCAGCTGCTCGCGCCCGGTCGCCGGCATGCTCGCCCACGGCCCCTGCTCCAGCGCCGTGCGCGCCGCGCCGACCGCGCGCTGCACATCCTCAACGCCGGCCTGGGCGACCGTCGCGATCTCGCGCCCGTTGGAGGGGTCGAGCGTGACGAACGTGGCGCCGTCGGCCGCGTCGAGGCGCTCCTCGCCGATCAGCAGCTGCGCAGGGCGCGAGAGGAAGTCGCGCGCAGCGGGCCCGAGCGCGTCGGGCAAGGCGGAGGCTGTGTCGGCGGCGGCTGTCATGGCGGCTCCTTGTGGTGTCTCTACGGCTTGAGCACGATCTTAAGCGCCTCGCGGCGGTCGTACAGAGCGTACGCTTCGGGCGCCTGCTCGAGGCTCATGTGGTGGGTCACCAGCGGGCTTGGATCCAGGCGTCCGCTGGACATCAGCGCGAGCACCCGGTCGACGTGACCGATCACGTTCGCGTGGCCGGAGCGCATGCCCAGCGCCTTGATCCAGAACAGGCCCATGTGCACCTCGCAGCGCTCGGCGTAGACGCCGATCGCCTGCACCGTGCCGCACTTGCGCGTCAGGCGGATCGCCAGCTCCAGCGCGCGCGGGTCGCCGACCGCGTCGATGCACGCGTCCACCCCGCGCCCCTCCGTCGCGGCGCGCACAGCGGCGCGCGGATCGTCCTCGGTGAGGTGCACCGCCTGCGCGCCGAAGGAGGCGGCCATCGCCAGGCGCTCGGGAACGGTGTCGATCGCGACGACGTGCGCGGCGCCAACGGCAAACGCGGCCTGCACGGCGCACAGGCCGACGGGGCCGAGTCCGAGCACGGCCGCTATGTCGCCGGCCTGCAGGCCGCTTTCCGCGGCGGCGTGGTAGCCGGTTCCCATCACGTCGCCGGCGAACAGCGCGACATCGTCGCTCATGCCGGGCGGCACCTTGCGCAGGACGAGATCGGCGCTCGGCACGAGCGCCTGGTCGGCCTGCGTGCCCTGCAGCGCACCGAGCGCCGCGCCGTGACCGAACGTGCGTGACTCGTCGCACTTGTGAAACCAGCCGCGCCGGCAGAAGAAGCAACGCCCGCAGGCCGTCTGAAAGCAGCCGAGCACGCGATCGCCGACCGCCACGTTGCGCACGTCGTCGCCGATCGCGGTGACCGTGCCGACGTACTCGTGACCGATCGTGAAGCCGGGATCGATCTTCACGCGGCCGTGGTAGATGTGCAGATCCGATCCGCACACGCCGCTGGCCTCGATGCGCACGATCGCGTCTGTGGAGTCGACGATCTCGGGCTCGGGCACCTCTTCGACGAGCACCTCGCCGGGAGCCTGGAATGTGACCGCGCGCATCTGGCGCTGAGCCTAGAGGACCGGTGAATCCGACGGCACCACGCACAGCCTCGCGGCGATCGCCGCAGAGCATATGCTGCGCACATGTCCGTGCCCTCCAAGGCCGTGCTCGTGACGGGCTGCTCGTCGGGCATCGGCCGGGCCACGGCGCTGCGTCTCGCGGGCTCCGGCTGGAAGGTCTACGCATCCGCGCGCCGGCCGGAGACGATCTCGCAGCTGGGCGACGCCGGCTGTCAGACGCTCGCGCTCGACGTGACCGACGAGCAGTCGATGCGGGCGGCGGTCGATTCGATCGAGCAGGCCGAGGGCGCGATCGGCGTGCTGATCAACAATGCCGGCTACAGCCAGAGCGGAGCGATCGAGACGGTGCCGATGGATGCGGTGCGACGTCAGTTCGAGACCAACGTGTTCGGGCTCGTGCGCCTGACCCAGCTCGTCCTGCCGAAGATGCGCGCGCAGCGCTGGGGCAAGATCGTCAACATCGGCTCGATGGGCGGCCGGCTGTCGTTTCCCGGCGGTGGCCACTACCACGCGACCAAGCACGCCGTCGAGGCGATCTCCGATGCCCTGCGCTTCGAGCTGCGCGGCTTTGGCATCGACGTGATCCTGCTCGAGCCGGGCCTGATCACGACCGAGTTCGGCGAGGCCGCAACGGCGAGCATGGCCGACACGACGATCGCCGGCGACGATCCCTACGCGACGTTCAACACGACCGTCGGCGCGGTCACCAAGGGCGCCTACGACGGGCCGATGCGCCTGCTCGGCGGCGGCCCCGACCGCGTGGCGAAGGTGATCGAGCGGGCGCTCAAGCGCCGCCACCCGCCGGCGCGGATCACGATCACGCCGTCGGCCAAGCTGACGATCGGCATGCGCCGTCTGCTGCCCGACCGCGTCTGGGACGCCGCGATGCGCGCGCAGTTCCCGCAGCCGAGCTAGCCGTCCCGGACGGCCTGCGGACGGCCGACCTCAAAGCCCTGCGCGTAGTCGACGCCGAGCTCGCGCAACAGGCGCATCGTCGCCTGGTCGCCGACGAACTCGGCGATCGTGGACTGACCCATCTCTGAAACCAGGCCGACGAGCGCCTTGACGACGAGCTGGTCGTGCGCGGAGTCGGGCAGGCCGCGAATGAACGCGCCATCGATCTTCAGGTAGCGGAAGGGAAGGTGCTTGAGGTAGTGAAAGGAGCCGAAGCCGGCCCCGAAGTCGTCCAGCGCGACGGCGCAGCCGAGCGCCTGCGCGCCCATGCAGAAAGCCCTCGCGCGCTCCATGTCGGAGATCGAGGCCGTCTCTGTGACCTCGAGGATCAAGCGCGCCGGGTCGGCGCCGTGACGCTTCAGGCCGCGCTGGATGTGAGCGAGCATGTCGCGATCGGTGAGCGACACGGCGGACAGGTTCATCGCGATCCCCCCTCCCTGCGCGTCGGTCTCTGAGCCGAGCAGCGCCGCGACCTTGTCGAGCACCATCCTGTCGATCTCGCGGATCAGCCCGTAGCGCTCGGCGGCGGGCAGGAAGCTCGCGGGAGCGATGACGCTGCCGTCGGGTTCGTCGGCCAGTCGCACGAGCGCCTCGTGATGGGCGACGCGGCCGTCGGCGAGCGAGACGATCGGCTGGAAGTGCAGCACGAACAGGTCGTGCGCGAGCGCGCGGCGCAGACGGGCCAGCCAGGGCCGGCGATGCAGGCCCGCCGGCGAGCAGATGCGCGCGGCGCGCGAGTCGGTGGCGGCGATGCCGCGGTAGCGGTTGTGCGGCGCGCGCGCGGGAATGCCCATGATCAGCCGTGGCTTGGCGCGAGCGATCGTCGGGGTGCCCATCTCGGCGACGGTCTTCGACGGGGCGACCGTGTCCCCTGCGCGCCGGGGCTGCGTTCAGGCGCGCCTGCGACGCTCGTAGGGACGGCGCGCGCGGTCGGAGACGACCAGCAGCAGCGCCAGCAGCACGAAGTTCATCACCACCGACGAGCCCCCGTATGCGACGAACGGCAGGGTGACGCCGGTCAGCGGGATCACGCGCGTCACGCCGCCGACGATCACGAACACCTGCATCGCGACGACGAACGACAGGCCGGTCGCCAGCAGCTTGGAGAAGGAGTCGCGCGCCAGCGCGGCGATCTTCAGCCCGCGCGCGACGAGCAGCAGGTAGACGAGCAGCAGCGCCGCGGCTCCGGCGAGGCCGAGCTCGTTGGTGATGACCGCGAAGATCGTGTCGCTTTCGGGTACCGGCAGGATCGGCCCGGCCTGGTGGGGCAGGCGCAGCAGCGACTGGTCGAAGCCGGTGCCCAGCAGGCCGCCGTCGGCCTGCGCGAACAGCGACTGCGCGAGCTGGTAGCTGCCGCCGAACGGCTTGTTGTAGAGCGCCCGATCGAAGGGGTGTTCCCAGGCGAGAACGCGCGAGTGCACGTGGCTGACGTGGCCGGCGACGAACCACGCGCCGACGGCGAACAGCAGCAGCCCGATGAAGGGAAACGAGAAGCGCCCGGTGGCGACGTACAGCAGCGCGAGAAAGGCTCCATAGAACATCAGCGTGGTGCCGAGCTCGCGCGTCAGCAGCAACGTGCCCATCGCCGCCCCCCAAACGATCAGCATCGGCCCGAACTGCTTCATCGGCGGGATCGTCAGCCCGAGCACGCGGCGCCCGGCCGTCACGAGCAGCTGGCGGTTGTCGCGCAGGTAGCTGGCGAGGAAGATGACGATCGCGATCTTCGCCAGCTCGGACGGCTGAAAGGAGATGCTGCCGACGTGGATGTCCAGGTAGGCGCCGTTGACCTGCGCGCCGATCCCCGGCAGGCGCGGCAGCACGGTCATGCCGATTCCCAGGGCGGCGATCGTGTAGCGATAGCGCTCGAGCACGCCGACGCCGCGATTGCGCAGGGCGAGGATCGTCGCCGCGAACAGCACCAGCCCCACCACCATCCACTGCGCCTGCTGGCGGGCCAACACGGGGTCTATCCGATAGACCATCACGATCCCCACGCTCGCGAGCACGGCGCCGAGCGGGAACAGGTAGGGATCGGCGTGCGGCAATGAGAAGCGGATCACCAGATGCGCTGCCAGGCACAGGCCGAGGAACAGCGCGCCATAGGTCAGCGAGACGCTCGAGGCGTTGTTGAGGGTGAGGTTGGTCGAGGCGCCCGGCGCGCTGTCGCCGTCCTGGATGAAGATCGCCGTGAACCCCGCGATCACGAGCAGCGCCGATGGGACCAGACCCAGCAGCTCGCGGTTTCTCGCGCTCAGCACGCGTGCGAGCGTACCTCGCCACCCGGCGCGGGCACGCCGACCGGCTCGCTACCCTACGACCACGTGCGCGCTGCCGGGGGGGCGGCGTGCGCCGGTCCCACCCCTATGCGCAGATCGCTGCCGACACGCCATGGATGACGAACGTCCTCCGTCCTATTCACGCAGGATGTGGCTGCGTTTCGGCGTCGCCGCACTGCTGATCGCCGCCCTTAGCGGCGGCGCGACGGCGACGGTCGCAATAAACGATCTCGAAAAAGTCGGCAAACACGTGTTTGAAAACACGGTCCCGGTCCCCAAGGACATCCTCAAACCGTATACCGGCGGTCCGCAGACGTATCTCGTGCTCGGTTCGGATCGTCGTGCCAAGTCCAAGGACGCGCTCGACCGCACCGACCCGCCGCACAGCGACACGATCCTGCTCGTGCGCTTTGACCCCGACCAGGGACAGACCTCGGTGGTGTCGATCCCGCGCGACCTGCTCGTGAACATCAAAAGCCGCAAAGGCGAGTACTACCCGCAGGAAAAGATCAACGCCGCTTACACCTACGGCGCAAAGCTGGGAGGTGTCAAAGGCTCGATGGAACTGGCCGCGGAAACGATCGAGAAAGAAGTCTTCCCCGGGCTGACTATCAACGGGATCGTCGACGTCAACTTCGCGAGCTTCATCAAGATCGTGGACACGCTCGGCTGCGTATACGTCAACGTCGATCACCGCTACCTGCACATCAACGGCGAAGGCGGCGAAGCGTACTCGGAAATCAACCTGCAGCCGGGCTATCAGAAGCTCTGTTACAACAACGCGCTCAGCTACGTGCGCTACCGCCACGGCGATTCAGACTTCGTGCGCGTCGCCCGCCAGCAGGACTTCCTGCGTGCCCTGCGCGAGCAGGTCTCGGCGGAAGACCTGCTCGGCCAGGTCGAACACGTCGCAAAAGTCGTCGGCAAGGCGATCGTCACCGCCGGCTTCAGCTCGTCGGCTGACCGCGTGCTCGAACTCGCCAAACTGATCGGCTTCTCCCAAGGCAAGCCGCTGCGCCAGGTCAAGTTCCGCGCCACCAGCACGAACTTCGCGCTCAAGGGGGGGTCCTACGTGACGAGCACCGAAGCGCTTGAGCGGGCGACGCTCAATGAATTCCTCAACGGCGACCAAAAAGTCGCCAAACCCAAACCGTCCGCCCCGCATGCGAGCGGCCACGGCAGCCACCATTCCCACGCTCATCGCGCTGCAGCGCCGACAGCCGCCTCGCTCGGCCTCGCCCGATCGGGCTCGGCAGGCGAAGCGGAACTGGCGAAGGGCACGGTCAGCATGCCGCTGAAGGTGCTCTATCCGTCGGTGCAGACGGCGTCGAGCGTCGAGCAGCCGGCGCGCGCATATTACCTGCGCGACCAGGCAAATCGCCTGCACCACGCCTACGTCGCCGTGTGGCAAGCGAATGCGCTGGGCGGCTATTACGACTTCGAGGGAACCGACTGGCAGAAACCGCCGCTGATCGCCCACCCCAACGAACAGCGCAAAATCAACCACGTCACGTACATGATCTTCACCGACGGCAGCCACATTCACGTGATCGCGTGGCGACGCGGCAACATGCTCTACTGGCTGACGAACACGCTGCAGGAGGATCTGTCAAACGACCAGATGCTGGCGATCGCCCGCTCGGCCAAGCCGCTGCACTGAGCGCGTCGCGTCAGAGCCGGCCGGCGTCGCGCGCCTGATCCAACGCGGCGTTGACGAGCGCGTCGGCGTCGGCGTTCTGCGCGCGCGGGACGGTGCGTATCGACCAGCGGTCAAATCCGCGCAGCGCGCTCGTCGCCTGGCGATGCAGCGGGCGCAGGGTCTCGTTCTTGACCTTGTACTCGCCGAGCACCTGCTTGGCGATCAGCTCGGAGTCGCCGACGACCTCGATCTCGCTCGCGCCGAGCTCGCGCGCGCGCTGCAGGCCGAGCAGCAGCGCTCTGTACTCGGCGACGTTGTTGGTCGTGCGTCCGAGCAGCTGCGCGTGCTCGCCGAGCAGCTCGCCGTCGGGCGAGGCGATCACGCATGCGGCGGCGGCGGGACCGGGGTTGCCGCGAGCGCCGCCGTCGACGTGCACAACGACCTTCATCTGCGCGAAGTATCCAGAACGCTCAGACGGTGACGCGTGCGAGCGGCGGCAGATCCCCGGGCACACGCGCGCGACGACGATCGCGCACGATGCGACGCTGCGGCGCGTCGGCCGCCGATGAGCGTCCATTGCGCGCACGTCGATCGAACTCGCGTCGATCGACGATCACCGTGACGTTGTCCTCGTCCTCGTAGTGCTCGACGAGCTTCGGATACAGCTCATCGGCCAGCGGTCTTGGGACCACGCAGTAGATCATCGCGACAGCGATCTTACTCCTCAATATTCAAGAAGCAAACGATTGCAACGCTGCTCGGCATGAACGTCGCTCGCTGGGCCGGCGTTCGCGCCGGCCGCCAGGGGCTTCGCTCAGCTCAGCGCGAGCGCGCCGCGCTCGTCGGCGAGCGCGTTTGCCAGTCGATCCTGCGAGCCCAGTTCGGCGAGCTCGGTGCCCTGGGCGATCGCCCGAGCGGCGGCGCCCTGCATGTCGTCGAGGTCGACCTCGTAGGTGTACCAGCAGAGCTCCCAGGCGACCACGATCACGATCGACGAGGCCACGGCCTCGCCTGGGCGCACGCTGACCTCCGGCGCTCCGAGCGACCGCATCAGGCTGGCCACACGCCGTGGATACTCGCCGACGTTGAAGACGTCCACGGCCTGCTGCAGCGGACCTACGGCGATCGGGCGCGGCGCGCGGCGCTGCTCGTCGGACACGATCCGCGCGGCGACCGGCAGAGCGGAGGGCTCTTGCGTGCCGGGGGCCGCAGACGCGCCGGCGGCATCGTCGGCGTCGAGGAAGTCATAGGACTGCGGCGCGCGCTGCAGAGGCGCGCCGTCGGCGTCGAACTGCGCATCGGCCCGGCCGATCTGCGGCTCCTCGGGCCCGCCGCGACGCGTTTGGCGAAGCCGCTCGAACAGGCCGCGCGCACGGCGCGTGCGCAGCGGCGAGGCGCTCAGCGCGTGCTCGTCGGAGCTGCGCGTCCAGCCCTGATGCGCCGCGCGGGGCGCGCACAGCTCGCACACGATCCGCGGCTGACCGGCGGCGAGGAAGATGTCCGGCTGCTCACCGCGCAGCAGACGTCGTTCGCAGACGTCGCAGGCGACATCGGGTTGCGAGGTGACGATCGATCGTGTTGCCATCAGCTCAGTGAGCGTAGCTGTGCCGGCAGCCGAGCGCGTCGCGCATGCGCCGCACCGGCACGGCTCTCGACATCGCCGGCGACCGTCCGGGCAGCGCGCGTGCGGCTCAGGCGTGCGCCGTGGCGCGCTCGTCAGAGGCCTTGGCGACGACCTTCTGCGCGAGGTGCCCGGGCACCTCCTCGTAGTGCAGGAACTCCAGCGTGTAGTCGCCCTGGCCGCCGGTGATCGAGCGCAGGTCCGGCGCATAGGTGAGCATCTCGGCCATCGGCACCTCGGCTTTGATCTCGGTCATCGCCCCGTCGGGCTCCATGCCCTGCGGACGCCCGCGGCGGCTGTTGAGGTCGCCGATCACATCGCCGACGTAGGCCTCGGGCACCGACAGCGTGACGAGCATGATCGGCTCCAGCAGCACCGGCTCGGCCTGCGCCAGCGCCTCTTTCATCGCTTGCACGCCGGCCAGCTTGAAGGCGATCTCCGAGGAGTCCACGGAGTGGTGCGCACCGTCGAACAGACGCACGCGCACGCCCTTGACCGGGTAGCCGGCGAGCACTCCCGAGGCCATCGCCTCGCGCACGCCTTTCTCCACCGCCGGGATGAACGAGCCGGGAATCACCCCGCCCTTGATGTTGTCTACGAACTCGAACTCGTCGGCGATCGCCAGCGGCTCGATCTCGATGTGGCAGTCGCCGAACTGGCCACGCCCGCCGGACTGCTTCTTGTGCCTGCCGCGAGCCCTCGCCGAGCCGCGGATCGTCTCCTGGTAGGGGACGCGCGGCGGTTGCAGGCTGACCTCGACGCCGAAGCGGTCGCGCAGCCGGTCGACGACCACCTCGACGTGCACCTGGGAGAGCCCGGCGACGATCTGCTCGCCGGTCTGCTGATCGCGGTGCAGGTCGATCGTCGGGTCCTCCTCCTGCAGCCTGCGCAGCGACGCGAACACCTTCTCCTCGTCGCCACGACTCTTCGGCTCGATCGCAAACGCCATGACCGCAGCCGGGAGCTTCAGCCGCGGCATCTCGATCGGCTCGTCGCGGTCTGCCAGCCAGTCCCCCGCGCGCGTCTGTTTGAGCTTGGCGACGGCGCCGATGTCGCCCGGTCCGAACTCCTGCACGTGGCGCACCTCCTTGCCCGCGAAGACGAGCAGCTGCCCGACACGCTCCTTGACGTGCGCGCGCGTGTTGAGCACGTGGCTGTCGGCCGGCAGCACGCCCTGGTAGATGCGCATCAGGTTGATCCGCCCGGCGTACGGATCGGCGCGTGTCTTGAACACGTATGCGAACAGCTCGGCATCCTCGTTCGCAGTGAGCTGCACCTCGCCGATGCTGAGCGCTCCATGCTTGACCGGCGACGGCAGGTCCTCGACGATCGCGTCGAGCAGGCGCGAGGTGCCGAGGTTGCGCGTCGCCACGCCGCACACCACAGGGAAGATCTTGCCGTGGTTGGTGCCCTCCTTCAGCGCATCGACGATCTCCTCGTGGGAGATCGTCTCGCCCTCCAGATAGCGCTCCATCAGCGAATCCGACACTTCGCAGACCTCGTCCATCAGCTTCTCGCGGTACTCCTGCGCGCGCTCGGCCAGCTCGTCGGGGATCGGCATCTCGCTCCAGCCACCGCGCTCTGCGGAGTCCTGGCGAAACGCCGTCATGTCGACGAGATCGATCACTCCTTCGACATCCTGCTCGGCGCCGATCGGGATCTCCGTGGCGACGGCGTGCGGCCCGAACGCGCGCTTGATCTGCTCCAGCGCACGGTAGAAGTCGGCGCGCTCGCGATCGAGCATGTTCACGAACAGCATGCGCGCGATGTCCAGCTCCGCCGCGCGCGCCCACAGGCGGCTGGTCGAGACCTCGACGCCCATCACGGCGTTGACGACGAACACGGCCGACTCGCACACACGCAGCGCGCCGAGCGCATCGGCGACGAAGCTCGGCTCGCCGGGGGTGTCGAGCAGGTTGATCTTGCGGTCTCGCCAGGCAAACGAGCTCAGCGACGCCGAGATCGACATCTGCCGCGACTGTTCGTCGGGATCGGAGTCCGACACGGTGCTCGCATCGGGAACCGAGCCAAGCCGGCTGGTCGCCCCGGCCTCGAACAGCAGCGCCTCGTGCAGCGAGGTCTTTCCCGCGCCGCGATGGCCGACAAGGGCGACGTTGCGAATCCGGTCCGCCGACAGGCGGTCTCCCATAGGTCGCATGCGATCTCCTCTCTAGCTGTGCGCTCACCATACCGCCGCGCACAGCCTCGCGCTAGACCCTGGCGAACTCGCGTCTAACCGGCGGGACGCGGCCGAGCCGCCGGTCCGCAGCCGCGCGGTCAGCTGGTCGGCGCGCAGGACATCAGGCCATACGGGTGGGCGACCCGCGCGAAGCGCGCGAACACGTTCGCGCCGCTGGTGACGATCGTCGGCTGGGCCTTGACCGCGTTCACGCCGGCCTGGGCGAGCGTCAGCATCCTTGCCACCTTGGCCTCGTCGCCTGCAGGCGCGCCCAGCGCTTTGAGCGCATTGATCTGCGCCTGCACGGCCGGCACCTCGGTGTGCTTGACGAACGCGACGACCTGCGCTTCGGAGGGTTCGGCGCCGAGCTTCGCGCCGGCGGCCTTGTTCTTGGCATTGCCCTTGGCGCATATCGCATTCGCCTTGCGCACGAATTCGCTCTTGCTGATCGCCGGCGCCGTGCGGTTGATCGTCGCAGTGGTCGCCTTGTGCGAGCTGCCACAGCCGGCGACGGCAACCAAAGCGAGCGCCAGCGATCCGGCGAGCGCGAGCGCTCGGCGTGCGCCGAGGACCCCGGCCGGCCGCCCACGCCTCTTGCCGTACGGTTGGGTCACGTCGTGCACTTCGTCGCCCTGCGCGTCCGACAGCACCGTCGAGAGCTCCAAGCCGCCGAACCCGGCCCCCAAGATCAGCACGCGCATCGCGCGATCCTATGCCACCCGGCCCGTCCGGAGCACGGCCGGCCTAATCGTCGAAGGACTCCTCCTGCATGCGCGAGCGCAGGCGCAGCACGGCCTTGGTGTGCATCTGCGACACGCGCGACTCGGTCACGCCGAGCACCTCGCCGATCTCGCGCAGGGTCAGGTTCTCGTAGTAGTACAGGGCGATCACCAGCTTCTCGCGCTCGGGCAGGTTGGCGATCGAGTCGGCGATCCTGTCCTTGAGATCGCCGACGTCGAGTGAGCGCGCCGGGTCGGGCGCGTTGGGGTCCTCGATCGTGTCCATCAGCGAGACCTGGTCGCCACTGGAGTCCGACACGCTCCACAGCTCGTCCAGCGCGACCATCGAGGAGTGCGAGATCGCCAGCAGCGACTCGTTGAGTTCGTCGACGCTGATGCCGATCTCGTCGGCGATCTCCTGGTCGGTCGGCGCGCGCTGCAGCGTGTTCTCCAGCTTCGCGTTGGCCCGCTCGACCTCGCGCGCCCGCGCACGGACGCTGCGCGGGACCCAGTCCATCGAGCGCAGCTCATCGATGATCGCGCCCTTGATGCGCATGATCGCGTACGTCTCGAACTTGATGTCGCGCGACAGGTCGAAACGCTCGATGGCCGAGATGAGCCCGACGAGGCCGTAGGAGATCAGGTCGGCCTCCTCGACGTGCGGAGGCAGCCCAGCGGCGGTGCGCCCGGCTACGTACTTGACCAGCGGCGAGTACGCGACGACCAGGCGCTCGCGAACGCGCGTGTCGCCGTCTGTCTTATATCGCCGCCAGAGTTCCCGCAGCTCGATCGGTTTGACATTGGTCTCCAGGGTCAGTTCCCCTTGTATCAGGCCCGAGGGTGGCTGCGCGCGTAGGCGCTTCTAAGTTTCGCGGACTCTACCCGAGTGTAAATCTGGGTGCTGGACACGCTCGCGTGGCCGAGCAGCTCCTGAATGCTGCGCAGGTCCGCCCCACCGTCGAGCAGATGCGTCGCAAAGCTGTGACGCAGCGCGTGCGGCGACACGCCCGCGCCCGCCCGATCGCCGATCGCGGCCACGCGCGAGGTCCACGTGCGCAGGCGGCGCCTGACGTCGCTCGTGCCCAGCGGGCGACCGGTCTTCGACAGCAGCAGCGCATCGCTGCGATCGGCCTGCGCGCCCCGGCGCGAAGCCGTTGCCTGCCCACCGTCGCCGGGCGCGGGTTGCGTCGTCAGCGCCGGTCGCGCCCGCTCCAAATAGCGGCGCAGCGCCACCATCGCCGGCTCGCCCACGGGCACGAAGCGCGTCTTTCGCCCCTTGCCCTCCACGCGCAGCTGCTCGCCGTCGTAGTCGACGTCGTCGACGCGCAGCGACACCAGCTCCTCGGCGCGCAGGCCGCACGCGTAGGCGAGCTCGAACATCGCGCGGTCGCGCAGCTCCAACGGCCCGCCCGACGGAATGCCGTCCAGCAGCGCCGCCACCTCGCGTGCGCTGAGGACGCGCGGCAGCTTCGACGGACGCCGCGGAGTCGACACCAGATCGGCCGGGTTCTCGGTGATCGCGCCGTGCTCGCGCTGGCTCGAGAACAGCGCGCGCAACGCCGCCAGCTTGCGCGCGCTCGTGCTCGCCGCCGCGCCGCGCTCTGTCAGGTGAGCGATGTAACGGCGCACCGGCTTTGGCCCGACCTGCTTCGGCGAAAGCCCCTGCGAGCCGGCCCATTGCGCGAACTGCTCGAGGTCCACGCCGTAGGCGCGGCGCGTGCGCTCGGCCGCGTCGCGGCGAACCAGGTCATCCATCAGCAGGCCGATCGCCTCGCGCCATGCCCTCTGCAGGCGTGCGTCGGCGCCAGACTGCGACCGACCGCCAGCCGGCATTGCGCTCTCATCCCTGTCGCCGCTCATCTGCACGTTCTAGTTCGCCGCGACCGCCTCTGCGCCCTGCCTGGCCACCCGCAGCACGCCGCCGGCGCCGTCCGCAAGGCGGACCATCGCCGCGCTACATTCCGACTGTGAGCGCCACGCCGCCGATCGCAGCCGAAGAGCAGCCACGGCCGCCGGGCACGCTCGCATCCGACAGATCCGCGCAGGGGCTCTGGCAAAGCATCGACTGGCGCGAGCACCAGCGCTGGATCGTCGTGGACGGGACGCCCGTGAACACGATCGCGATCGGCCCTGAGCGCGCCGGTGCCGGTCAGCCGCTGGTGTTCGTGCATGGGCTGTCGGGCTCGTGGCCGAACTGGCTGGAACAGCTGCCCGCGTTCGCCCGCGAGCACCGCGTGATCGCGATCGATCTGCCCGGCTTCGGGCACTCGCCGATGCCGCGCTGGCCCGACTCCGACCGGCGG
>Ga0208714_1000119_pt1 | contig 24492 bp, 25 predicted proteins | sample NGESurshal072012_3_FD_184461 | JGI IMG/M metagenome (GOLD analysis project Ga0208714, IMG submission 184461) | Arctic peat soil microbial communities from Barrow, Alaska - NGEE Surface sample 415-1 shallow-072012 (SPAdes) | ecosystem: Environmental > Terrestrial > Soil > Wetlands > Peat ... | reverse complement strand
TCCAGTCACTCTTTCATTTCGCTGCTTCTGCGGCCGACACTGTGGCCGCGAATGAGGCGATTGCTCGCAAGGCCGGTAAGGCGATCGCGCTCGGTGTGGGTGCGGGTCTGGGGACGATCGGTCCTGGTATCGGTGTGGGTTTCATCTTCGGGAAGGTGATCGAGTCCGTGACTCGTCAGCCGGAGATGCGGGATGAGATCACCTCGATTCAGTGGCTCGGGTTCGCGTTGACGGAGGCGATCGTGTTCTACGCCTTCATCTTCGGCCTGATCGCGTTCTTCCTGTCGTAAGGGGGCGCCGGGCCGAGGATCGCCGCGTCTGGCGCCGGCCGCGCCGGCCTTGGGGCATTCTCGCCCCAGTCAGGGGGCGCTCTCGGCACGCGCCGGCACACTCTCGCTACACGCTCGGGGAAGCGTTGCAACTGAGTTCCGGCCCCCGGAACTGAGTTGCAGCGCTTCGGCGTGAGACCCGGGCCGCCGTCGACGCCGGCGCGCACCCTGCGAGCACCGCCCGCGCCCCGACAGCCGGTGTGCGCGCGACGTGTACCTGCCGCTGCCGGCGGGCTGTCCCGGAGCGGGCCCGGGAGCGGGCCCGGGCCCGCGACCTCGCGGTCCACGAACCCCGGGGCATCTACGTCGCCGACGGCTCGCCCGTGCCGAGCGCGCTCGGCGTCAATCCGCAGATGACCATCATGGCGCTGGCCACCCGGCTGGCGTTCGGACTCATGGAGAGATCATGTGCTTCCTGATCGACCCGCCGCTGCTCTACGCCGGCGGCCGTGAATACGCTCGCCGGACGCCGGAGGCGCCGGACCGCGGGCGCGACGCGGCCGCACGCGCCACGACGATGACGGTGTTCTGGGGCGTGAGCGTGTTGCTGTACCTGAACCGGGGCTGGACGCGCCCGATCTGACGGGCCTGCCTGGCCACGTCGGGCCGCGACTGGATGCTCAATTCGGGCTGCTCGGGCTCGATGCCGAGCGGGGGAGGAGCGATCAGCCCAGCGGCGGGGCCTGCCCGGCCAGCAGCTCGTTCGTGGAGGCATCAGGGATCGCGAGCGCGTTGCTGATCAGGTGGTGCGAGAGCATCCAGGAGCCGTAGGCGTTCCATCGCGCCTGGTCCTGCCACCCCCACGGCTTGCCGGCCGGGGGGAAGAACACCGGCAGCGTGGCCTTGGTGCTGGCGAGCTGGAACTTGGGGTCGAGGCCCGGATTGGCGGCCACCAGAGAGTTGACTCCGGCCTGGGGGTTGGCGCGCACCGACTCGTAGCCGCGCGCCAGCGCCTGCACGAACGCGCGCAGCTCGTCGGTCTTGGTCGTCAGCGTCTTGCGCGTGACGACGAGGACGAGCTCGTCGTAGGTGGGGACGCCGGCCTGTTCCATCCGGATCACGTTCGGCTTCTTGCCCTTCTCGGCGAGCTGGATCGCCTCGTAGTTCCAGTACGCGCCGAGCGTCGCGTCGACGCGGCCGGAGAGCATCGCCGGGACGAGGTCGAAGCCGACGTTCGTCTCCTTGACCGAGCCGGCCGGGACGCCGGCGGTCTGGAGGATCGTGGTCAGGTAGGCGTGCTGGTAGGGGATCCCGGCGTCGCCGACGTGCTTGCCCTTCAGATCGGCGGGCGTCTTGATCTTCTTGGAGCCGATCGAGACGATCGAGGTGAGCGGCTTCTGCACCAGCGCCGCGACGGAGACGAGCGGCAGGCCCTTGTCGCGGGCGAGCAGCAGCTCGGGCTCGTAGGAGATCGCGGCGTCGACCGTGCCGGCGGCGACGAGCTTGAGCGGCAGCGCCGGATCCGACGGCGTCTGCACGTGGACGTCGAGGCCGGCGCGGGTGAAGTCGCCCGCCGCGAGGGCCTGGTAGAGGCCGACGTGATCGGCGTTGGGGAAGAAGTCGAGCATCAGCGACAGCTGCTCCCGGTTGGTCGCGGCGAGCGTGTCCTTCTTCTCTCCGCAGGCGGCGAGGCCGACGGCAACGGCGAGCGCGACGGCAACTGACATGACACGTCTTCTCATCTGTGGCGGTCTCCTCTGGAGGTGTGGGCCCACGGCAATGCGAGCCGTTCGACCAGGGTGAGCAGCGCGAACAGGGCGATCGCGAACAGGGACAGGATGACGACCGCGGCATAGGCGCGCGCGGTCAGGAGCTGCGGGATCGACTGGAAAAAAAGGTAGCCGAGACCCGAATCGGCCGCCGCCTGCTCGGCGAACACGGCCCCGATGACCGCCACCACGGCGGCGATCTTGGCTCCCGTCAGCAGTCCCGGCAGGGCCGCCGGCAGCTCCACGTGGCGGAACGTCCGCAGCCGTCCGGCGTCGAAGGTCTTCATCAGCTTGAGCAGATCGCCGTCGACGGCCGACAGCGCGTCGAGCGTCGTGACCACGATCGAGAAGAACGAGACGAGCGCGACCACGACCAGCTTGGAGACGATCGAGAAGCCGAACCAGAACAGCAGCAGGGGGGCGAGGATCACGATCGGGATCGTCTGGGAGGCGACGAGCAGCGGGTAGACGGCGCGGCGAAGCGTGGCCGAGAGATGGATCCCGATCGCGCACAGGAAGCCGGCCGCGGCGGCGAGTAGGAGGCCGAGCAGCACCTCGCGCGCGGTGACGAGGAAGTTGGACCACAGCAGCGACCGGTCGCTGTAGAGCGACTGCGCGATCTGATGGGGCGGGGACAGGATCGCCGGGTCGACGCCGCCGAGGTCGACGTAGAGCTCCCATATCCCGAGCAGCCCGAGCAGCATCAGCACCGCGGGCCAGCCGCGCAGCAGCCGCCTCATCCGCCCAGCCCCAGGGCCTCGAGCGCCCGCTCGCGCAACGCGACCACGGCCGGGTCGGTGCGCTTGCGCGGCCGCGGGACGCCGACCTCCAGCTCGGCCACCGCGCGGCCGGGACGAGCGGACATGACCACCACGTGGTCCGCGAGCACGACCGCCTCCTCGACGTCGTGGGTGACGAGCAGAACCGTGCGGTGCTCCTCGGCGAGCACGTGCGCAAGCCAGCCCTGCATGTCCTGGCGGGTGATCGCGTCGAGGGACGCGAACGGCTCGTCGAGCGCCAGCACCGGCTTGCCGGCCAGAAGCGTGCGCAGGAACGAGATGCGCTGGCGCATGCCGCCCGAGAGCTGCGCGGGTCGCGTGTGCTCGAACTCGGCCAGCCCGAAGCGCGCCAGCCACGGGCGCACGGTCGCGCGCGCCTGATCGCGGGAGACGCCGCGCGCGCGGAGGGCCAGCGCGGCGTTGTCGACGGCGCCGAGCCACGGCAGGAGCAGGTCGCGTTGCGGCATCAGCGCCGCGGGATCGCTGGACACCAGCCCGCGATCGGGCGCCTGCAGCCCGCAGACGAGCTCGAGCAGGGTCGTCTTGCCGCACCCGCTCGGGCCGACGACGGCCACGATCTCGCCGGGCGCGGCGCGCAGCGACATGCCCGACAGCGCCGGCACGGGACCCTGACGAGTGGCAAACGTGCGGTCCACGGCCTCGATCCGGACTCCGGCCGGGCTTTCGAGGTCGCGAGGCTCCTGTGGCGGAGCCTCGATCATCGTCTCCATCTCTCCCTTCGCGGGCATTACCCCACAGGTTCGAAGGGTCAGCGCCGAGTCACGTGACACGCGAGGGGCGCTATCTCAGCCGGCCTTCCCGCCAGCCCCCCTGGGTTTTCACATTCGCAGCATCGTAGCGCCTGGGCTGCGGCAGACCGGAACGCAAACCAACGGGCGCGCGAGCGCCCGCAATCAATATCGGTCCGCCGGCGTCGTCAGCGCCTTGACGAAATCCTCGAGCTGGTCGGTGCGCCAGCATTCGAAGGCGACACAGTGGCGCTCGTAGGCGGCGATCACCGAGTCGCCGTAGTTCCAGTACAGGCGCGGCTCGGGGTTGAGCCAGAACGTGCGCCCGGCCTTGGCGGTGATCGCGGCGAACACGTCATCGCGGGGCGGCCGGCCGTTCGTGCGCGCGTCGCCGAGCACGATCACCGTGGCCCGAGGGTGCAGCTCGTCCTCGATCAGGGTCAGGAACTCGGTCCACACCCGGCCGTAGTCGGTGTAGCCCGAGATGTCGGCAACGCCGGCGTCGCGGCCGATCGCCTCGCTCGCGGCGCGGAAGTCGCGCTCGCGCTCGAACACGTCGGTGACCTCCGAGATCCGCTCGATGAACACGAACGAGCGCAGCTTGCGGAACGAGTCGTGCAGAGCATGCAGCACGCTGAGGAAGAACGTGCTCGCGCTGGTGACGCTGGTCGAGACATCGCAGAGCACGAAGATCTCCGGCCGGCGGGGCCGCTTGGGGCGGTACTTGAGCTCGACCGGGACGCCGCCCGTCTGCAGCGAGGCCCGCATCGTGCGGCGCACATCGACGTGCGCGTGACGCTTTCGCCCGCGCAGCTCGTGCCCCTGCGTCGCGAGCCGGCGCTTGAGCTGGGCGACGACGCGATGCACCTGGGCGAGGTCCTGCGCCGGCCCGGTCGGCAGGGCGCGGTCGAGGTCGTTGAGCGGGCGCTTGGGGGGCAGCGAGGAGGTCCGCTCGATCAGGCCGCGCTCGAGCTCGCGGCGCAGATGCCCCTCGAAGCGGCGCAGCTCGTCGTGCGGGATGCCGTCGCGGCGAGGGTCGTCCTCGGGCAGGTCGGGTTGGGGCTCGGCGCGCAGTCCGAGCTGGCGGCGGATCCGCTGCACGTCGACGCCGAGTACGCCGGAGCCCTCGCCGCGCCCGAAGGCCGCGATGGCCAGCCGCGCGAGGTCGCGCATGGAGCCGTCCTGGCCGTCGCGCAGGGCTTCGGCGATCTGGCGCCGGAGCGTGTCGAGGTCGATGTCCTCGGCCCCCTGGAGCCCCTGGCCCTCGGAGATCTGCTGGCGGGTCGCCTCCGCCTCCGCGGCGCGGAAGAAGAAGCGCTCGAACACGAGCTCGAACACGCGCCGGTCCTCGGGGGACTTGGCCAGCGTCGCCGCGAGCGCCTCCTTGAAGTCGTCGCGGTCGGTCCACGGCACCTCCTGCAGGGCGCCGAAGGCGTCGAGCATCTCCGAGGTCCCGATCGCGACGCCCTCCTCGCGCAGGTCCTCGGCGAAGGCCAGCAGCTGACCGTCGAACGAGCCCGGGCCGCGCTCCGGGATACCGCCGTAGATGGACCGCCTAGGCGGCTGGGGCGGCGGCATCGCTCAGCTTGACGCCGACCCGGGATGCGACCGTGTCGAGGTCCGTGCGGTGCTTGACGATCACGCTCATCGTCTCGGTGAACGTGGCCGCGTCGATGTCACGCGAGCCGAGCAGCAACAGCGCGCGCGCCCAGTCGATCGACTCCGCGATCGAGGGCGGCTTCTTGAGGTCGAGCTCCCTCACCTCCTGGACGATCTCGACCAGCTTGCGCGCCAGCGTCTCGTCGAGCTCGGGCGAATGCAGGCGGACGATCTCGAGCTCGTGCTCGAGCTCGGGGTAGTCAAGCCACAGGTACAGGCAGCGACGCTTCAGCGCCTCGGTGAGCTCGCGGGTGTTGTTGCTGGTGAGCAGCACCACGGGATGCGTGCGCGCCTCGATCCGGCCGAGCTCGGGAATCGAGATCTGGAAGTCGGACAGCAGCTCGAGCAGCATCGCCTCGAACTCCTGGTCGGTCTTGTCGATCTCGTCGATCAGCAGCACAACCGGCTCGGGGGAGGCGATCGCGGTCATCAGCGGCCGCTCGAGCAGGAACTCCTCGCCGAAGATGTCCTCCTGCACGTCCTGCCAGCCGGTGTCGCTGGACTCGGTCTGGATCCGCAACAGCTGCTTGCGGTAGTTCCACTCGTACAGCGCCTTGGCCTCGTCGAGGCCCTCGTAGCACTGCAGGCGCACGAGCCGCCGGTCGAGGTAGCGGGAGAGCGCCTTGGCCAGCTCGGTCTTGCCCACGCCCGCCGGTCCCTCGACGAGAATCGGCTTGCCCAGCTTGGTGGCGAGGTAGGAGACGAGCGCCGTCGAGGCGCCCGGCAAATAGCCGGCCTTGCGGAGGCCGTCGTTGACCTCTTGGACGGATGTGGGTTCGGGAGCGGTCATGGGTGAAGGCTGCCGCGAAATATAAGGGGCTGTGCGATGCTCGCCCCCGGGATGATCGTCGTTGCCTCCCAGTCGTCGCATCTGACGCTGTTCGAAATCGCGCTCGCATTCGGGCTGCTGATCGGCGTCTTCGGGCACATCATCAAGTCCCGCGCGCTCGTGATCACAGGGATCCTGCTGATCGGCGCGTTGAGCGCCTACTTCTCGTTCGTGCTGCAGCCCGGCGGGCACTGAGCGCGTTCAGCGGGGCCCTCACTCGTCGGGCTCCAGCGGAATCGTCAACTGCTCGTCGTGGATCGCCGGCAGGGGCTCGGTCGCGTCGGTGGGGTCGGGCTCGGGGGCCGGCTTCGCCGTGGTGGCTTTCGCGGCCTTGGCGGCGGCGGCCGGGTTCGGGTCGGTGCCCGGAGCGGCCGGCGGCACGATGCGAGCGCGCCGGCGCCGGCCGGCAACGGTCGCCGGGGGCTCGGCCACGGCGGTGGGGGCCTCGGAGGGCTCGGCGCCGGCAGCCGAGCGGCCGCGAGTGGGCATCGGCTCGGTCGGGGCCGGACTCGGGCCGCGCGGGCGCTCCGCCTCGCTGCGGATCGGCTCGCCTCGGCCCGGCTCGCCCGGCAACGGCGGCTCGGGCTGGTGGGCGACGCGGATCCGGTTGCCGGCGTACGCGAGCAGTGCTGCCACCGCGAGCGCGACGAAGATGCCCCACTCGATCCCGGAGATGGTGGCGCCCTGCCCGTGCAGGTCGGTGCTCTGCTTGTCGAAGATGCGCCAGATCACCAGCGCGCAGGTCCACACGCCGGCCGCCATGACCACGAACCCGTCGCCGCCGGGAACGTGGAAGGCGTTGCCCTCGGCGCGCTTGAACAGGAGGACCAGGACGCCGGCGGCGACCAGCAGCACGGCGGCCTCGACGGGTGAGAAGGCGCCCCAGCCGGTTACGGACGTGCTGATGTCGATCGGCTTCTTGGACGTCGTGTCGAGCAGCGTCTCCTGATACCAGGGCAGGAACAGCGAGGCGAACAGTCCGATCGCCGCGATCGCGGCGAGCCGCCGCTCCGGGGAGAGCGCATTCCATGCGCGGTGGACCCGACCGACGCCTGCGCCGGCCCTCCGGGCCGCTGACGGCGCCGGGCGCTCGGTGCTCATGTTCTCGCGCCGGTGCCCGTTCGCTCCAGCGGGACCCGGGCGGTGAGAGTCCTGGTGCGGGCCACCCGCCGATTGTAGGCACCCGCCTCCCGGCGAGCGTCGGCGCGGGTCCGGGTGCGGACGAGACCGGGTCGGGCCGCGTCGGCGGCCCGCGTCTACAGAATCGGGATGTCCTCGACCTCGGCCGGCTCGGTCCGGTTGCGCTCGATCCGCTCCAGGTACCAGTCGATCAGCGCCCGGACCGCGATCAGCAGCTCGCGGATCGCCTCGGCCAGGCGGCGCTGGAGCTCCGGGGGGATCAGGTCCCGGAGCGACTGGACCACCTGGACGAGGAGCTCGGTCTCGCCGGCGGCCGTCGGCTCGCCGGCGGCGCCGGACTCGGTCGTGGCGCGGGACTCGGTGGTGGCGCGGGACTCGGTCCGCGGGATCTGCCAGCCGGCCGGCGGGACGCGGCCGGCGGCGGACGCGGCGGACTGGGCCGCCTCCGAGATCAGCCGCTCCGCGGCCTCCGAGGCCCGGTCCAGGCGCTGCTCGAGCCGCCGCAGAGCGTCATGGGCGGTCGGGGCGCCGGCGCCCGCGCCGCCGGCGGCGGGCTCGCCGGCGCCGCCGTTCTCAGCGTCGTCGGGACTCGGGCCGTTGGGAGGGTCGTGGCGCTCCATCGAAGGTCACCTCCAGCTCGCCATCCTCGAACGTCGCCTCGCTGGGACGAAAGCCGGCGAGCGCGGGGGGGAGCATGATAGTTCGCTTCTGGTCACCCACCCGGATGATCAGTTCGAGGCCGATCTTCTTGAGCGAGATCTCGCCCTTGCGCGCGAACGGCAGGGCGAGCCGCAGACGCGCCCGATCCTCGTCGACGATGATCTCCTGCGTGATCGAGCTGTGCAGGACGGCGTGGGGCACGTGCTCGGCGAACAGCTCGGCGGCGAGCCGGTCGAGCATCTCGGCACCGACGACCTCCTGCTCGAAGTACGGCGCGCGCAACACCGGCACCGGGGCAAAGGCGGACTCGACCAGCTCCAGGTGCTCCTGCTGCAGGCGCCGCCAGGTGCCGAAGTAGTCGCCGACATCCTCGGGAAAGACCCGGTTGACGACCACGGCGTCGGTCACGTAGCCATACAGGTTCAGGTACGTGAAGGTGCGCATCGCCTCCCCGATCACCATCTTGTCCGGGTTCATGACCAGCCGGATCGTCGCGTGCTCGCTGTCGCGGAGGATCTCGTTCATGGCGATCAGGTTCTCCGAGAGTCGCTGGATGTCGGCGAACACGGCCGCGCTCGGGAGCGGGATGTCGAGCAGCGAGCGGGCGATCGGTCGCGCCGCGGCCAGGATCTGACGCTCCATCGGGAACACCTTCTCGATCCACCAGCGCGCCACGTCGGGGAACGAGAGCAGGCGCAGCGTCTCCCCGGTCGGGGCGCAGTCGACGATGATCGCGTCCCATTGATCGGCCCGGTGCAGGGCCTGCAGGCGCAGCAGCGAGAACAACTCATCCATGCCCGGCGGCACGGTCAGCTCCTCGGCCGAGATCCGGTCCACACCGCGCTCGATCAGCAGCTCACCGAGCCAGTCCTGCACACCCGACCAGTGGCGCTCCATCTCCTCCTGCGCCTTGACCTCCTGGCCCCACAGCCGCTCGGCGACCTGCGTCGCCTCGGCCGACAGCTCGGCCTCGAGCGATTCCGAGAGGCTGTGCGCCGGATCGGTTGAGAGCACCAGCGTGCGCAGCCCCGACGCGGCGCAGCGGCGGCCTGTGGCGGCCGCCACCGAGGTCTTGCCGACCCCGCCCTTGCCGGTGTACAGGATGGTCCGCGGGCCCATGGTGTGGCGAGTCTAGGGTGGCCGGCGTGGCGGGAGGGCGGCCGGCGTGGCGGGAGGGCGGCCGGCGCGGCGGGTGAGCCGATTTCCTGCGCCTGTCGCAGGGAATCGGCAGAACCACTTCGTACAGCCCAGGCCCCCTTCCTCAAATGCTCTTCGCCCGGCCCCGGGCCGCGGGCCGCCGGCACCGGCACCGGGCCGCCGGCACCGGGAGCGCGAAGTGTTGCAACTGAGTTCCGGCCCCCGAAACTCAGTTGCAACACTTCGTTCCCACGCTCGCCTGGACCGCCGCGCCGCCCGCTTCCCGCCCCCGCTCCCGCCCCCGCTCCCGCCCCCGCTCCCGCCACCGCCCCTACGACACCGCCAGCGTCGCCACGATCCGGTTGAAGTTCCCGGCCAGGTCGGTGGCGGCGAGGCGGATCGTGTAGGTCCCGGTGTGGCCGGGCGCGGGGACGGCGAAGCTATTGACGCCGTACGTCAAGTCGGCGCTGGTCTCGAACAGGATCTGGCCGTTTCGGAGCATCACGATGCCCACGTGCGAGGCCTTGGAGAGATCGAAGCGGATGGTCGTCGCCCGGAAGCGGTGGGCGCGGTGAGTGAGCAGGCGCAGGGCCGGCGGCGTGGTCAGGTAGGCATCGAAGTGCTGGGCCGTGGTGCAGTACACGGCGGTGTGCGTGCGATCGCACAGCTCGTGGACGAAGCCCGTCACGAGCTGGTGGTAGTCGAGTGAGTCCTCGAGGCCGGGCTGGTAGAGCGACCACGCTCCCGTATCGAAGCTCGGAAGCTCGGTGCGGGTGGTGGCGTCGCCGGCCCGGAACAGCGCCATCGCCCGGGCGTCGTGACTGACCTTGGCGAAGTCGTAGAGCCCGATCAGGCTCTGCAGGAAGGCGTTGATGATCGACACGCCGGGCGCGAAGGAGTACTGCAGGTACTGGTTGCCCTCGGGCGTGCGCAGGCGAACTCCCGCGGGCGGCGCGGCGGTGAAGACCGGGAGCGCCTGTCGGCCGGTGCTCAGGTAGGAGGCATCGTGGAACGCCCGGAACCCGCGAGAGAGGGCTTCGAGCGCCGTCCCCTGGGACATTGCGCTGGTCCACGGCGGGTAGCCGCCATCGAAGAAGAAGTAGTACTCCCACACGAGGCCGCCCGCGCGCTTGACCGCGAGTGGGATCAGCTCGCCGAGCAGCGTGCGCAGGTCTTTGTAGTCGTGTGCCGTGAACATGCCGTTGGCCTTGCCGAAGCTGCCGAGCTGCTGCAGCTCGATGCCTTGCCCCGTGTAGTACTCCCACACGAGCTGGGACCCGGCGAGCTCGACCCGGGCGCCCGATGAGAGCAGCGGGCCGGTGGTCCACCAGCGTCGGTTGGCGTCAAGCGTGAGGAACAGCGCCGGCGCGCGCGAAGCGCTCAGCAGCCCGGCGGCCGCGATCGCGTGGACGTTGGCGAGCACGCTCCCGAGCTCGTAGCCGCGCGTCGTGCCCTGCAGTCGCCGGTTCGCGGCGATCGCGGCCTGGAGGATCGCGCGGTAGCGCCGGTAGAGGGTGGGGCTGATCGCGTGGGTGCGGAACAGTCGGGTGAGCTCACTCGCGGCCGAGCGCTGGGCGGCGGCCTGAGCCCGCGGCACCGCGGCGACGCGCGCCCGGCCCGCCCGGCCCGCCCGGCCCGCCCGGCCCGCCCGGCCCGCCCGGCCCGCCCGCGGCGCCCGGCCCGCGAGGCCCGCTCGCGCCATCGGCGGCGGCGTCAGCGCAACCGCGTCGAGGTAGGGGTCGTTGCGCACCACCACGCGGTGACCGGGACCGAGAACGGTGACCGGAGCGGCGGCGGCGGCGGAGAACGGGATGGCGGCGACCACGAAGGCCACGCCGAACAGGCGCCTGAGCACCGACCCAATGCTAGATTCGAACCCGTTCTTGCGCCACCGCTGAGGAGAGAGTTTCACCATGCATGATCGGATTCGGGGCATCGGAGCCGTTCTGGCGCTGCTCGGAGCAGCGCTGGCGGTCGCGGGCCTGGCGGCCTGCGGGAGCGATTCCAGGGGCCAGGCGCAGTCCTTGCTCAAGCAGACCTTCAGCGGCCCGCACAAGGTGCAGAGCGGCAACCTGACGGTGAATCTGACCATGACGCCGTCGGGTTCGACCAGCCTCACCGGCCCGGTCAGCCTGTCGTTCGGCGGCCCGTTCCAGAGCCGCGGCACCGGCAAGCTGCCCGCCTCGGCGTTCACCGTGACCGTCAGCGCGCTCGGCAAGAACGGCTCGCTCGGACTGCTGTCGACCGGCGACCAGGGCTACGTCAGCCTGCAGGGCACGAGCTACCAGCTCCCGGCGGCGACCTTCCAGCGCCTCGAGTCGAGCTTCTCGGGCCTGACGTCGTCGGCCGGCGGCTCGGGCGCCAACTCGGGCGCGCTCAGCAAGCTCGGGATCGACCCGCTCAAGTGGCTCACCCATCCGACCATCGTGGGCAGCGACACGATCGGCGGCGCGAACACGACCCACGTCCGCGCGGGGATCAACGTGGCCGTGCTGCTCGAGGATCTGAACACGTTCCTGCAGAAGGCGTCCTCGCTCGGCGTGCCGAACGCTAGCAAGATCCCGAGCAGCATCTCGGCGGCGACCCGGACGAAGGTCGCCGGCACGGTGCAGAACCCGAGTGTCGATGTCTGGACGGGCAAGAGCGACAAGACCGCCCGCAAGGTCACGATCCAGCTCACCCTGCCCGTCAGCGGGCAGGTCTCGAGCGTGCTCGGAGGCCTTCACGCGGCGCAGTTCGCGCTCACCCTCGAGTACGCGGATCTCAACCGGCCGCAGACGATCACCGCGCCGACAACCGTGCGGCCGTTCAGCGAGTTCACCACCAAGATGCAGGGGCTGGCCCAGTCGCTGCAGGGCGCCCTCGGCGGTATCGCCGGTGGAGCGGCTGGCGCGGGCACCACCGGGAGCACCACGGGGAGCGCCGGCTCGGGCGGCTCATCGACCGGGGCCACGGGATCATCCTCGAGCGTGCAGGGCTACGCACAGTGCATCCAGGCCGCCGGCAACGACATCGCCAAGATGCAGGGCTGCGCGAAGCTGCTCAACAACGCCGGCTAGCCGGTGGTCGCGCCGAAACATCCCGCCGAATGGCGGCCCGGATGACCAGGCCATCCTCCAATTGGGGGAGTGGGCTATCCCACTGGGGATACCCAACTAAACTCCGGCCCTATGGCCGCGGCCGCCGAGCGAGTCACGGTGTTGGTGGCCGACGATCACCGGTGTTCCTCGAGGCGGTCGTCCGCGCGGTCAGGGCACGACCTGATTCGAGCTCGTCGGGCACGCGGGAGACGGACGCGAGGCGCTCGATGAGATCCGTCGCTCCCAGCCCCGCGTGGCGGTGATCGACCAGCAGCTTCCGTCGCTCGACGGGATCGGATCCTCCAGGCGGTTCAGCCTGACGCGCTGCCGACGCGGGTGTTGATCCTGTCCTCGGACGACTCGAGCGCGCTCGTCTACGAGGCCGTCAGGCTGGGCGTGGCCAGGTTCCTGACCAAGGCGGCCACCCTGGCCGGGATCTGCGCGATCGTCGCCGTGAGCCGCGGGACCACGGTGCTGGCCCCCGAGGTCCAGACCGGCCTGGCCGACGAGTTGCGCGCCCATGACCGCAAGGAGGCGTCGATCCTGACCACGCGCAAGTCGGAGGTCCTGCGGCTGATCGCCGAGGGGTTGTCCACGCCGGAGATCGGGAACCGCCTGTTCATCAGCGCGTCCACCGTGAAGACGCACGTGAAGCGCCTGTTCGAGAAGCTGGGGGTCAGCGATCGCGCCGCCGCGGTGGCGGGAGGCATGCGCCGCGGCCTGCTGGAATGATGGCTCGACAGTGTCGAGCGACCGCGCACCCGGGCCGACGCAGGCGATCACCGACGGCGACACGCGTTCCGGAAGAGGCCTTTCGGTCCTGGTCCTTGTCCTCGTCGCCGCGTTGGGGCTGTTGGTGGCGGCCATGTTCACCGCGTTGTTGCTCTCGGCGATCAGCGTGCGCAACGACATCTCGGGGGGGCGCCGTTCCGCGGACCTGCTGACCGCGTCGTTCACGACCGAACGCAGCGTGATCGACATCGAGACGGGGTTGCGCGGCTACCTGCTGACCCACGACCGGGTCTTCCTGCAGCCCTACCAACAGGCGCTGAGCGCAATGCCGGGGAATCTGGCCGCGTTGCGGGCTCACACCGTGGGCGCCGGCGAGGCACGCGAGATCGCTCAGCTCGCGAGCGCGATCGGCGCCTACGTGGGCGGCTACGCCAAGCCGCTGATCGCCGCCGGGGGCACACTCACGCCCGCCCAGCAGGTGCAGGCCACCAACCACGGCCGGGCGCTCCTCGACGGCCTGCGCGCGCGCTTCAACGCGATCAATGCGGAGGCGACCCTGGACCGCCGACAGCAGCGGGCCACGCTCGCGACGGGCAGCTCCCGCTCGGTCGCCTTCGCCGCCGTCGGCCTGGCCGGCTCCGTGCTCCTGCTCATCGCCCTCGGCGTGTACCTGCTGCGGCGCATCCTTGGCCCGACGCGCCGGGTTGCCGCGGCGGCGGGGCGCCTGGCCCAGGGCGAGCTGGGCGTGCGGGTGCCCGAGGAGGGGCGAGGGGAGGTCGCTCTGCTCGTCCGGTCGTTCAACGCCATGGCCGAGTCGCTGCAGGCCCGCGATGCTGAGCTCGTCGAGGCCCACCGGCGGCTCGAGCGGGCGGTGGCGACGGCCGAGGATGCCGACGACGTGCTCGACATCGCCACGATCGAGTCGGGGCGGATGGAGGTCGAGCGGTGCGACTTCGATCTGCTCGAGATGATCGTGTCCGCCTGCGACATGGTGGCGGCCGCGGCGCTCGGCAAGGGGATCGAGCTGCAATCCTTCGTGCACGAGGACGTGCCCCGTGCGGTGCGCGGCGACCGCGTCAGGGTCAGCCAGATCCTCACCAACCTGATCGCCAATGCGGTCAAGTTCACCAACGCGGGCGAGGTCGTGGTCGAGGTCTCGGCATCGGCTCGCTCGGAGGAGACGATCGAGGTCCACTTCGAGGTCCGCGATACCGGGATCGGGATCGCGCCCGAGCGGATCCCCGGGCTGCTCGAGCCGTTCACGCAGGCCGACCCGGGGACCGCGCGTCGATACGGGGGAAACGGTCTCGGGCTGGCGATCTCACGCGAGCTCACGCAGCTGATGGGCGGAGCGATCGAGGCCGATAGCCGCCTGGGCGTCGGCAGCAGCTTCCGCTTCACGATCCCGTTCGCGCCCGCCCAGACCGAGCTGCGACCGCCGGTGGCGGCCGCCGAGGCGCCGGCCCACCTCGATCCCGAGCGGCTGGCCGAGCTGCGGCTCGTCTTCCCGGGGCCGGAGCTGATCGAGATGCTGCGGGGGATCGACGGCGAGCTGGTCGCAGAGCTCGGGTCACTCGAGGCGGCGATCCGCGACCGGGAGCGCGCGGCCGCCGGCGCGGCGGCGCATCGGATCCGTAACAGCGCCCACGTCATCGGCGCCACGGCACTCGCCGCCGCGGCGGAGCCGTTCGAGTTGCGCGTCGGCGAGAGCCTGTCGGGCGACGGCGGCGTCAGCGCGGCGGATGTCGAGCGGTTGCGGGAGCAGTGGCGCGCCGCGCGGGCGGCGCTGGCGGTGGAGCTGGAGGACGCCGCCCACCAGCGATGACCAGATTGGCTAGGTGCCGTCCTGCAACGGGTTGATGCGCCAGTTCAGGCTGAGATTCACGGTCCCCGCCGAGCGGAAGCTCGGCCTGCTGAACGCCCGCAAGATGGCACCCTGTGTCAGACGGAGCCTCGCCTCGAAAACGCCGTCTGGGCCTGATCGCGGTGCGAGCACGCGGTGCCAGCGTCCGCGAACGAGGCGCTCGATCATCACCGACCGCGCGGGGGCCTTCCCCCAGGCAAGACAGCTCACGCGCATCCCCGGGGCGATCATCGTGGGGCAGACCACCACGAACGGGAACCTGTACGCCGTCGTGGCGGGCTTCGGCGCGCCGTCGAGTCCGAACAGCCCTGATTGGTACGTCGAGCGATAGTCGGGTACCGGAGGCTGGTCGTTGATCAGGAACCAGCTGATGACGCTGACGCCCTGACTCCAGAGCTCGTAGATCCCCTCCTCGAGCCAGCGGGCCTGGCGTGCGGCCGGCACTGCGCTCGGATCAGGCGGAGAGCTCTCCCAGGAGAACTCGGTCGCCCAATACTGCTTGGGACCCCCCGGCAGCGCTGTCTGGTGGGCCTCGGCGGTGGTCACCATCCGCCGGATCTTGCCGATGTCGGGCATGGTCAGATCGTCGGCAAGCACCGCCGGATGCAGCGGCCCCTTGATGTCGTAGGGATGGCTGTCGACAACGTCGAAATGGGCCGGATCCGGGCACGGTGCAGGACTCAGGTCGCTTTGCAGGCAGAGAAGATCGCGCCAGAACAGCGCCGGCGGGGTCCGCACACCGCCGAGCGGATAGTCGCCGTAGGGGGACATCCCGGCCGCGACGACGAGGGCGTTCGGTTGCGCGTGCTTCACACCTGCGTAGAAGGAATTCAGCATGCTGCGATACCAGCCGGCGGCGACGTTGACCAGTTGGCCGTTCTGCGTCGCCCATTGGGGGGAGAGGTAGTAGGCGAGGTTCGGCTCGTTCCAGCCCTGGAAGGCGTCGACGCGAGGAAGCGTACGGCCGCCCCGCACGGGATCCTGGGTTGCACCGCCATAGCGGCTGGCCAGGGCGGTTGCGAACTGCCCGAGTGCTATCGGATCGGGTCGCCACGAGCCCGCTTGGGCGCCGGTCGGTGCGCCGCCTCCCTGCGCCCATTGAGGGCGTAGACAACGGTGAGCAGGATCTGAAAGCCGCGGTCGTGAGCCGCTCGGACCGCATTGTCGACCACGGTCCAGTCATAGCCACCCCACGAGGGGTCCTCCGCCTGAACGGCGGTGGGCGGACGGTTCGGTGCCACCGACGACCACTGCACGTTCATGCGGACGAAGCCGGCGCCGAGGCGCCGGGCGTCGCTGAGCCAGCTCGCATTCGCCGCCGGCGAGCCGAACATGAAGCTGCCCTGATCGAGGAAGCCCAGGCTGAGGGTTGCCGCGCGTGCCGTGCTCGCCGCCGCCAGCGCGGCCGGCACTGCCAGGAGCAGATCCGTGACGAGGGCCAGCACGCACCGGGTCGTCCGTGCGGCCGTCCGAGAACGGCGCTGCCCAGGGATGTGAGTAAACGGGGGCATAGCGGAACGCGATCCTCTGACGCAAACCCAGCACTGCCCCCGGGGAGCGGGTGGGCGCCAAAGACGGGATGAATCGCTGGACCGAGTCCCAGATGCCCGGCCGTGTCCGTTTGCAAACGGGCATCTGTGACCAGAGACCTCGGCTCCAGCCGCGCAATATATGGCCTCCGGCGGCGGAAAGGGCCGCCGGCCCGCCGCGAATCTCGCTACGAGCGGGTGGTTCGCTCCGAACGCGAGGCGCTATTCGCGCCCGATCTCCTGGTGGTCCTCTTCCAGCTCGTCCTCGGGGCCCTCGTCATCCTCGTCGGTGATCGAGTTGGCGCCGCCGGGGTGGTAGTGGATCTGGAACTTCTCGAGCAGCTCGTCGCGACGGTGCTCGTCGACCGGAACCTCGTCGGAGATGAGGACCCAGTCAGCGCCCTCGAACTCCTCCATGTTGAAGATCTCCGCGTCGAGCTCGGGGGAGTCGTCGACGATGACCAGGACCTCGGTCTGGGGATTGAAGTAGCTCCCGGGGCGGTTGAGGATCTCGTCGACTTCGAACTGCCGTGGATCGGCCATATCGATGCAGCCTAACTAAAGCTCGCTCAAACTGGCGATTTCCCGTGCGATCTCGGCTTCCACGTCGAGCGGCGGCTTGCCCGCGCCGGCGCGGCGCGCGTTGCGCGCGTGCACGAGATCCCGGATCTCGGCCCGCAGCTCGTCATCGATCTGGGGTGCGGTCAGGCGCTTGAGCTCGTCCTCGACGTCGATCGCGGGCTCGCCACGGCGGCCGCGGCGCTCGTTGCGCGCCTCGAGCAGCTCGCGGATCTCCGTGTCGCGCTCGAGCAATGCGGCCGCGGACCCGCGGCTGGGAGCACGGGACAGGTCGCTGTCGAGCAGCAGCCGGTTCTTGCCGTAGTCGTCCCACGCCTTGCCGCTGGACACGAGGGCCACGAAGCCCAGCACGAGACCGACACCGCAGACGACCCACACGACCGTTGCGAACGTGCTCTGCACCGCTTAAGTGTTACGCACTCCCGCCGCGACCACACGTGATTCGGGGTCATCCCCGGCCGGCCGCGCAGGTTCCCGTTGCGCGCCGGCGGCAATCGGGTACCCTTTGAGTGCGGACATTGACTGACTAGTCAATCTGTCCACAACGCTCAGGGCGAGCGACGCTTGGCTCCGGGCGACCGAGTGTTACGACAACAACGCGACGCCACCAAGAGCGCCCACTTTCAAGGAGATCATTCACGTGGTCGATTTCACGCTCACCGACGAGCAGAAGAGCATGCGCGAAATGGCGCACAACTTCGCTGAGAAGGAAATTCGTCCTGTCGCCTGGGAGTACGACCGGGAAGGCACCTGGCCCCAGGAGATCCTCGACAAGGCGTGGGAAGTCGGGCTGATGAACAGCCATCTCCCCCCCGAGTACGGTGGACCCGGGCTGGGCTACCTCGACGGCGCACTCATCGAAGAGGAGATCGCCTGGGGTTGTTCGGGCATCGGCACCTCCCTGTCCTGTAACGGCCTCGCCACCGCCCCGATCGGGCTCGCGGCCTCCGAGAAGCTGAAGAAGGAGTACCTGGGGCGCCTCAGCGAGGCGCCGCTGCTGGCCTCCTTCTGCCTGACCGAGCCCGACGCCGGCTCCGACGTGTCGGGGATGAAGACCACGGCCACCCGCAAGGGCGACAAATGGGTCATCAACGGCTCCAAGTGCTTCATCACCAACGGCGAGTACGCCAACTTCTACACGGTGTACGCCAAGACCGACAAGGAAGCGGGCCATCGCGGCATCTCCTGCTTCATCGTGCCCCGTGACGCCGGCGTCGTCGTCGACAAGCACGAGGACAAGATGGGCCAGCGGGCCTCGAACACGGCGACGATCACGTTTCCCGAGTGCGAGATCCCGCTCGACCACCTCGTGGGCGAGGAGAACAAGGGCTTCAAGATCGCGATGATGACGCTCGACCGGACCCGCCCCGGTGTCGCGGCGATGGCCACGGGCGTCGCCCGCGCGGCGATGGAGTTCGCGATCGACTACTCCAAGGAGCGCGTCCAGTTCGGCGTGCCGATCGCGATGCACCAGGCGATCCAGTTCATGATCGCCGACATGGCGACGAAGGTGTACATGTCGCGTCTGGCGACCTGGAACTCGGCCGTCCTGCTCGATCAGGGCCGGCGCAACACGCTCGAGTCCTCGCACGCCAAGCGTTTCGCGGCCGACTCCGCGATGGAGGTCACCACCGACGCCGTCCAGGTCTACGGCGGCTACGGGTTCATCAAGGAGTACCCGGTCGAGAAGCTGATGCGCGACGCGAAGATCCTGCAGCTGTACGAGGGCACGGCCCAGATCCAGCGGCTCGTGATCGCTCGCGAGACGCTCCTCCCGCGCCGCGTCGAGGAGCCGGCGACCGCGAACGCCTGACCCCGCCGCGAGCGCCTGCCCGCCGGGAGCGCCGAGAATGGGAATTGGGGCCGCCTCCGGCGGCCCTTTTTCCTGTCCGCGCCGGACCGGGCCGCTGGGTAGGAGCCCCACCGAGCGCTAGATTGCGCACCATGACCGAGCCCACGGGTGTGCGCGTCTCCGACCAGGACCGCGAGCGCGCCGCCGATGAGATCCGGCAGCACTTCGCCGCCGGTCGTCTCACCGACGATGAGCTGAACGACCGCCTGAGCGCGGTCTACCGAGCCCGGACCGACGAGGAGCTGCGGTCGCTGAGCGTCGACCTCCCGAAACTTCCGGCGAGCCCCGCCGAGCAGCGCGCCGAGCTGGCCGCGCGTCGCGCGACCCTCCATCGCCACTTCCTCCAGCAGGCGGGCGGATCGGTCGGCTTCTTCGCGCTCTGCACGATCATCTGGCTGAGCTCGGGCGCCAGCGGCCAGTTCTGGCCCATGTGGGTCGCGCTCGTGGCCGTGCTCGCCCTGGCCCGCAACGCCTGGCGCCTGTACGGGCCGGCGCCCGAGCTCGAGAAGGTCGAGGCCGAGCTGACCCGGCGCAACCGCCGCACGATCGGGCGCGCGCAGCGGCACAGCGACCGCACGCAGCGGCGCGATCAGCGCCGGGGTGGCGGCCGCAGCGACGATCCGGAGACGTGAGCGAGGGCGGTCTCGCACGCCTCGCGGCTGCCGCGCCGCTACTCCGAGGTGCTGAACTCCCAGATCGCGATCGCCAGCATGACCAGGCCGAGCAGCAGGATCATCCCGGCCTCGAGCAGGCCGGGCACGTGCCAGCCGAACCAGGTCACACCCGGGTTGAGCACCTTCTGCGCCAGCGGGTTGGTGTGGATGTGGTCGAAGATCAGCTTGCGCATCGGATCGACGGCGTAGGTGAGGGGGTCGAAGCGGTTGAGCACCGCCAGCCAGGCCGGCAGGCCGGCGACGGGGAACAGAGCGCCCGAGATGAAGAACATCGGCATCACCACCATCTGCATGACGCCCATGAAGGCCTGCATCTGGTTGATCCGCGCCGCCACCATGACACCGAAGGCGGTGATGGAGAACGCGAGCAGGAGCTGCAGCGCGAGGATCTCGATGATCAGCACCGGGGCGTAGGGCACCTTCACGAATCCGGCCAGGCAGATCACGATCGCGCCCTGGATGCTCGCCACGGTGGCGCCACCCAGGCACTTGCCGATCACGATCGAGCTGCGACGGATCGGGGCCACCATCATCTCCCGCAGGAACCCGAACTCCCGGTCCCAGACGATCGACGCGGCCGAGAACATGGCCGTGAACATGACCGAGACGCAGAGGATCCCGGGGTAGATGAACGTCTTCAGGTTGACGCCGTGGGTGCTCGTGCTCGACAGGCGCTGCAGGCCCGACCCGAGGATGAACAGGAACAGCAGCGGCTGCACGAGCGAGGTGACCATCCGCAGCTTGTCGCTGCGGAAGCGGATCAGCTCGCGCTTCCAGACGATCTTGATCGCTCGCAGCTCCGACCCGACGCTGCGCCGCGGGACGTGGACGCGGGCGACGGGCTCTGGCGCGGCCGCCACGGCGCCGCCGGTCTGCGGCCGGTGGGTCGTCGTGCTCATCGTCTACCCCCCGTCATCATCTGCATCATCGCCCGATTGCTGGCCTTGCCGCCGTCCTCCTCGGCGTCGCGAATCGAGGTGCCCGTATAGGACATGAACACGTCGTCGAGCGTCGGGCGCGACACGCTCACCGAGCGGATCGGCACCCCCAGCTCGGCGAACAGGCGGGGCACGAACTCCTCGCCACTCGGCACCCGGAAGGTGACCGCGCCCTCCGACATGGTCGCCTCGAGCCCGAACCGGTCCTCCAGGGCGGCGATGGCCGCCTGGTCGTCGCCGGTGTGGATCCGGACGGTGTCGGCGCCGACGCGCTCCTTGAGCACCTCGGGGGAGTCGAGGGCGACGATCTGACCGTGATCCATGATCGCGATCCGGTCGCACCACTCGGCCTCGTCCATGTAGTGGGTGGTGAGGAAGATCGTGATGTCCTCGGCCTCCTTCAGCTCCCTGATGTAGGTCCAGATCGAGCGCCGCGTCTGCGGGTCGAGGCCGATCGTCGGCTCGTCCAGGAACAGCACCCGCGGGGAGTGCAGGAACCCGCGCGCGATCTCCAGCCGGCGGCGCATGCCCCCGGAGAAATTGCGCACCGGCGAGTCCCTGCGCTCCCACAGACCGACCATCTCGAGCACCTGCCTCATCCGATCGGGGACGAGGCTCGACTGCACGCCGTAGAGCTCGGCGTGCAGGCGGAGGTTCTGCTCGGCGGTCAGGTACCCGTCGAGGGTCGGGTCCTGGAACACGAGGCCGATGTTCCTCCGCACGTCGTCGCGCTCGCGCACGACGTCGTGCCCGGCCACGGTGGCGCTGCCCGAGGTGGGCTTGGCCAGCGTGCAGAGCATGTTGATCGTCGTCGTCTTGCCGGCTCCGTTGGGCCCGAGGAATCCGAACACCTCGCCCGACTCGACGTCGAAGTCGACGCCCCGCACGGCCTCGATCTCGCCGTAGGACTTCGCGAGGCTCTTGACCGAGATCGCGTGCGGGGCGGTCGGGCTGGTGGACATGCCGCCCAACGTTACGCGGTCAAGCACCCTCGTCCTCGGCCAGGATCCGGTACAGCGCTCGCTTGCACTCCTTCAGCGTGTCACGGGCCGCGGCGATCTGCTGCTCGTCGCCGGCCTGGACAACCTGCGTCGCCGCCACGGCGATCTGTCCGATCAACGACCGTAGATTGAGGCCGCTCTCGCCGTCGGGGTCCGCGTCCTGTACCCACGGGGGCGCCTGCTCACCACGCTCGCTGACCAGCGTGCGGCCCGCGTCGGTGATCTCGAACAGCTTCGAGCCGTCGTGCTCGACCGAGCGCACGAGCCCCTCGTCCTCGAGCTGCGCGAGGGATGGATAGACCGAGCCGGGGCTGACCCGCCACTGCCCGCCGCTGCGCTCCTCGATCGTCTGCATCAGCTGATAGCCGTTGCGCGGCTCCTCGGCCAGCAGCATCAGCAGCGCAGTCCGCACATCACCACGGCGCTTGCGCCCGCGACCGCCGCCGAACGGTCCGCCCATGCCCATCGGGCCGCCCCACGGGGGGCCGCCGAAGCCGTGGCGTCCACGTCCGCGCTCTCCGGGTCCGCGCATCCAGAACGCTCGCGGGCCCCAATCGCCCTGATCCCATTCGCCCTTCATCGTCCACCTCCGGACAATCAATTGTGATAGGTCAACGATATATCGTGATACGTCTTTCGTCAAGGTGACGGCGGCGACCGCGATAATCACGCTCATGGCGTCCTCCGGCTCCGCCCGACGAGCACGCGAGGCGGCAGCGGTGTCTGCCTCGCTCGAGCAGGCCGCGCTCGCGGCCGGCGCCCGCAGCGCCGATCTCGCCCCCCTCGAGGCGGCCGAACCGACCACCGGCACGCCGCGGCCGGCGGGCCGCGGTACGGCGGATCCGCTCGTCGGCGAACTGCGCCGCGCCGGGCTCCTGCCGCTCCTGGTCCTGCACTACGTCTCGCAGGAGCCGTGCTACGGCAACCAGCTGATGGACCGGATCGGTGCCCTCACCGCCGGTGCCGTGGCCGTGAATCCGAACACGATGTATCCGCTGCTGCGCTCGCTCGAGGCCAAGGGCCTGATCGCCGGGGCGTGGGAGCACCCGGAGCGCCGCAGTCGCCGCTTCTACCGCCTGACCACGGCCGGCGAGGCCGAGCGCCGGCGGCTCGCCGCGCAGCTGACGCCCCATCTCGACATGGTCGCGACCACGATCGACGTGATCCGCCGCGAGCTGCTCGACCGCTGATGAGGGTAGTCCGGGCCGCGGCGGCCTTTCCGTTCACCGTGCACGAGGCCGAGAGCCTGTGGTACGACACGGCCCGCTGGCCGACCTGGGTCGACGGGCTCGCGCACGTGGCGAAGATCGAAGGACCCTGGCCCGAGCCGGGCTCGGTGGTCATCTGGGACTCGTTTCCGGCGGGTCGGGGCCGGGTGGTCGAGCGGGTGGTCACGCATGCGCCGCTGGGTGGGCAGAGCACCGAGGTCGAGGACGACTCGATCCGCGGACGCCAGAGCGTCGCCTTCGCCGCCACCGAGGGAGGCGTGGACGTGGAGCTCGTGCTCGCCTACGAGATCAAGAAGCGCTCGATCGTGACGCCGCTCGTCGACGTCCTGTTCATCCGCCGCGCAATGACGATGTCGCTCGCGACCACGCTGCGCCGGTTCGGGGTGGAGCTCGAGGCGACCCGGGATCTCGGCCTGGCCCGGTAGGTAGCGCTCCTCAGCCGAGAATCGTGAAGCTGAGCGTCTTCGCGAGCGAGACTTCCGTGCCTGCGGCCATTGCGGTGAGAGCCATCGTGTAGCGCCCGGGGCGAAGGGTCCGCCGGCCCATGACCCGGCCCGTGAACACGGTGGCGTTTCGACCCTTGTGTCCCCTCACGAACAGCGCGCCGGCGAGCACTCCCAGAGTGCAGCGCGGCTCGTTCGCGTTGCCGTGGCTGAGTCCGACGCAGCGTCCGGCGACGCGGCGTCCTGGCGCCAGTCGCGTGAACGTCAGCGTTACACCGGCACTCTCGTTGAGCGTGAACGTGAACACGGTCCCGCGGCGCGCCGACTTCGTGAGTGCCTCCGACCAGCTGGACTCGCCCTGGCGCAGCCGAGTGACCACCGGAGCGGGGCGCAGGACGGCCCAGGCATAGCTCGCGGTGGCGACGCTGCCGTCGGGGTCTCCGGACAGCACGGTGAACGTGTGACGGCCAATGTGGAGCGAGCTGTAGCGTTGACTTCTCGGTGTGGTGCAGGGACCGAAGCGCCGGCCGTCCAAGCTGCAGAGGATGCTCGCGACCGGATCGTTGGTGGAGAACGCGAAGCTGGCCCTCGTGCTCGTGGTCGGATCCCGCGGCTTCGAGGTCGGTGCGATGGTCACCGCGATCGGGTCGAGATTGAGCACGGTCACAGTGCCGGTGACGGTCGCACCGCCGGGCTGGAGCGGGAAGGGCGGGAACAAGGCGTCGGTCTCGGATGGGAGCGCCGGCGAGGATGCGACCAGGAAGTGACCTGTCGGGTCGATATCGAGGCCCAAGGTACTGTTGAGGTGAGCCGGGCTCGTGACCGAGCTCGTCAAGGAGGGAGCGGACGGGTCCGAGACGTCGAGCTGCGACACCGAGGCTGAGTCTTCCGCGGACACAAAGACCGAGTGCGCCCGGATGCGGATCCGGTACGCGGCGTTCAGAGCCGGGCTCGCGAGTGAGCCGACGACGTGCGGATTGGTCGGGTCGGAGACATCGACCACCGCGAGTCGCCCGGGGTCGATCTGACTGACCACATAGGCGTAACCGCCTTGCGCCACCACGTCGACCGGAAACGGAAGCGTCCCGGTGGGGGCCTGAGCGCTGCCATCGGCGAGCGAGGCGACGATGACGGGAGCGAGCGGATCGGCGATGTTGATCACCGTCATGCGGCCGGCGCGGGATGCGGTCACGTAGGCATCGTTGCCGTCGATCGATATCGAGTCAGCGTGGAAGAGCGCCCGCGAGCCGGTCCACGGGGCCGGCAGGGCACCGTTGTCGATCGTGGCCACGATCGACGGGCTACTGGGATTCGAGAGGTCGATCACGTCGAAGGCGCCGGTGCTCGTGTCCGGAACCGTCGGCTGCAGGGCAAGCAATCCCTGCGCCGCGACGTACGCGTAGTGGCCGGCCACGGCGACCCCATAGGCTCCGAAGAGATGCTGGGGATCGTGCACGGCTCCGACGATCGCCGGCTGCGCGGGGTTCGTCGCTATGTCGAGGATCGTCAGGCTGTTCCCGGTGCCATCGTCATTGCTGGTGGGGCTGGCGTTGCGGTTCTTGCTCACGACGTAGGCGTAG
>Ga0208714_1000118_pt1 | contig 24512 bp, 23 predicted proteins | sample NGESurshal072012_3_FD_184461 | JGI IMG/M metagenome (GOLD analysis project Ga0208714, IMG submission 184461) | Arctic peat soil microbial communities from Barrow, Alaska - NGEE Surface sample 415-1 shallow-072012 (SPAdes) | ecosystem: Environmental > Terrestrial > Soil > Wetlands > Peat ... | reverse complement strand
GCCGATGGCGTCTTCGCCAAGACGCCGGGCTTCCTGCCGTTCTTCGGGACTTCGGCGGCGGCTCCGCACGCAGCCGGCATCGCGGCCCTGGTGGTCTCGGTCCGTCCCGGCTACACGCCAGCGCAGGTCAAACAGGCCATGAAGGCAAGCGCCCTCGACAACGAGGCCGTCGGTTGGGACCCGAACGGAGGCTGGGGCGTCGCCATGGCCAACGGCGCCGTGAACTACGCCCTGTCGCACTAGACTCAACGAAATGCCCCGGCGGGCGCTCGCTCCCGTCGGGACTTTCCACTCACCAAGCCGGAGCCTCCCGCTCCGGTTTTTTCCGCCTCGTGAAAACCAATACACTGAGTGCGTACGCTTTGACCAGGACGACCGTCCGCATCATGGGCCGTCTGCGAGGAGTGAAACCACCATGTCCCGCGCTTACTCCTATCCCGACATCGCCAAGATGATCGACCACTCCCTGCTCAACCCGGCGCTTACCGTGCCTGAGCTCGAAACCGGATGCCAACTCGCCCGCCTATTTGACGTCGCCAGCGTCTGCATCCTCCCTTACTATGTCGCGCGCTGTGCCCAGATTCTCGCGGGCAGCACCGTCCAACCCAGCACCACCATTGGCTTTCCGCACGGCGGACACACCACCGCCGTCAAGCTAGCCGAGGCGGCGCAGGCTCTCAAAGACGGCGCTACTGAACTAGACACGGTCATCAACATCAGCCAGGCGCGCAGCGGCAACTGGAATTACGTCTCCGACGAACTTCGCTATCTCACCCAGGCCACCCACGCCGCCGGAGCGAAGCTCAAAGTCATTTTCGAGAACGCCTACCTCGACGACCCGGCCAAGGTCCGCCTGTGCGAAATCTGCGGCGAGATCGGCGTGGACTGGGTGAAGACTTCGACCGGCTATGCCTCCAGCGGAGCCACCCTCGCCGACCTCGCGCTCATGCGCCGCCATTCGCCGCCCAGCGTTCAGGTAAAGGCTGCCGGAGGCATCCGCACCCTCGACGCTCTACTTGAAGTCCGCGCCCTTGGCGTTACTCGCGTCGGCGCCACCCGCACCGCCGAGATGCTCGGCGAATGCCGCCAGCGTCTGGAACTTCCGGCGATCGCTTCCGCGGCTGTCTCGCCCTCCGGATACTGAAAGTTCTCGCGAGCGAACGATCTCCGCCGACCGCGTCACATCGACCGCAAGTTTTGTTTGCGCTGTCATACCGCTCGGTGCTGCTCGACGAACGAGTACTTTGCGGTCTCCTCCGTCACCGTGTGGCTCGCTTCGGCGCCAACCGAAACGCAGGGTTTCTTCGCCGGCAGTTCCGCCATCGCAGGCGGGGCTTCCATCGCATGGAAACGCTGCAGACGGCGGTCCGGATAGTCCTCCCGCAGCAGCCCCGTGGTTAGGAAGATTTGCGCCAGCGTGTCCACCGCTTCGGTGAAACGCTCGACGACATAGCCTCGGCTGCGATGCAACAGCATCGCCACCTCCTCCAGCGAGTATTGGTAAAACCCCACCAGGCCGATCACTTCGAAGCTCTGCGGATTCAGCCGGGCCAGCGCCCGCTCTACGTCATGCACAAACACTGCCTGCTCCTCGAAAATCGGGATCCCGTGGCACGACATTTTGGCACGGAACAATTCGCGTCCCAGGATCGAAGGTAGACGACCGATCTGGCACGAGATCTCGAAGAAGTGGCGCACGATGGCCAGTGTCTGCGCCCGGAAGAACAGTGCATCCGGCCGCGGGAACGTGATTTCCTTCGGCGGCTTGCTCGGGCGGCTTCCGGCGATCGCGTGCAGATGAAATTTGCTTTGCTTGAATCCGGCGGCATTCATTGCACCCTCCCCCCATCCGCTCGCAGGCCAGGACCACTGGAATTCTCGCCAGCAACTTCAGCGCCGCAGGCGCAACTGCGGCGGAGTTCGTGTCGCTGCTGCCGCAAACAAATGTGAAGCGTGCCAGCAATCACTCGCAGCGGAGGCAATCCGTGCTTGCCGACGCGACCTGGGGGAACTCCAGTGTGCCGCACCGTTCGCAATATTCCGGTTCTTACCGGATGGTTTCCATGTCCCGTCCCCCCTGGCGTTTCAGCGCCAATAACGAAAGCCCTGCGACGCGCTCCCTTCGCAATCTGGGAACCGTCCACAGGGCTCGTTTCAGTTACGATGACCTGCTTACGTTGACTTGTTTGCCGCCTTGCTCAAGAGCGCGGATCGTTACCCGACCACCCGCTCATCCTGCCGGCGGGTGAAGTAGCCTTCTTCGTACCCGATTTCAATATCCGTCCGTTCTGTACCACCACGCTCAGCCTCCCCGTGAATCGCACCCCGGCGAGCAGTAATTCCACGGAAGGGCAGAGCAGCTTGGCTTCCCTGATCTTCTTGCGAAGCTCCTGGAAGTCCCTGTCTTCCTCACCTGCATCTCTCATCATTTTCCTCGGCCAGATCCACATCATCCGGAAGTAACTCGACTATGGCATCGCGTTCATCAGGGGTCAATGACTTTATGCTGTAGGCATATTACGAAAGTACGCATATAGCTTTGAGCAATACTATGAGAATCGCCGACTTGCAAGACAGCCTGCGCGCCCATATCTGGGCCCGCGTCCACCGTGGGGAATTGACCGGATCAGCACTCTCGCGCGACGCCGGTTTTCAGCAGGCCCATATGTCCAATTCCTCAACGCCCGTCGCGGCCTTAGCCCCGAGGCGATGGACCGTCTGCTCGATGTGCTCGAGCTTGACGTCCTCGACCTCGCCGACCCGGACGAACTGCGTCTGCGCGCCCTGCAGCGCCCGGAGCGCGCCTCGTCCTTCGACAGCGTGCCCCTGGTGTCACTGCACGACGCCGCTTTCGCGCCGAATGTTCCGCCCCGGCAGGCGCGGGACTCGTTGAAGTTCCGCAAGCGCTTCCTGCAGCGGCTCAAGCCCGACACCATCGGCGAGCGCGGTGACTGGCTGCGCTTCGTTTTGGTCAAGGCTGACGCCTCCAACTCCAGCGCCATGGCGCCGCGGCTTGCGCCGGGAGCGGTGTTGCTCCTCGACCGTCACTACAACTCCCTGCGTCCCTACCAGCAGGGCCCGCCTAACATCTATGCCGTGCGGGCCGGGACCGAGTGCGCAATCCGCTATGTCTTGGTGGCGTCGGGCCGCGTTATTCTGCGGCCGCACAATCAGGATTGGCCGGTCGAGTAATGGAGATCGCCCACGGCAACGCCTTACCGGATTACATCGCCGGGCGGGTTTGCCACACTGCCGTTGATCTGTGACGCCGTGCCGTGGCGCGCTCGGCGACTGCCATGAATCCGGAGGCATAGCTTTGCTATGATTCCTTCTCCGACGCAATCGGAGGGGGAGCGGCACTCATGGAAGAAACCGTAACCGGCGGCGCGGGCATGCGACGCCACGAGGACATTGCACTCGACCTGATGAAATTCGTCGCCGCCACCACCGGCTATGGCAAGACTGGAGCGCCTGGAGTGGGCTTCCAGGGCAGCGTGCTGTCGCAGGCGGCGGAAGAGTATGCCGCCCATCTGCTGGAACTTTACGGCCGCTGCCTCGATGCCGTGCAAGGCCGGAAGTAAGCACCAAAGCTTGTATTCCTGACCGCCGATCGCCCGGACCGCCGAGGTTGGAGCGAAGCGACCCGCATTTTAGCGGAATCTGGAAACTTCCTGGTTGCGATTTTGAGTGCTGCCGCAGAAATCATAGCCGCTCCAGCTTCCCATCGCGCACCCGAAACTTCAGCCCGCGCCACTCAATCTCGTCCCCGGCGAAACTGGCAAGCCAAACCGCGAGGGCCGCAAAATCCCGCAGCGGCAACAACCACAAATCATGCAGTACGCTGGGGTCGTCCAACACGCCTCGTCCAATCGCAACCGCCGCGGACACGCGCATGGTCGCAATCACGCCCAGCGCGGCCCACGTCCACCATTCCAGCGGAGCCGCCAGCACTGCAACAATTCCCCATGCCAGTCCAAACGTGACAATGAGCCCGAAGTATTGCGCGCGGCGGCGGTCTCGAACGTTGCGCGCCCAGCGCATCTGGTGCGTCCAGAAATCGCGCCAGGTGTAAGCCGGCAGAGCCGTTTCCACCACCGCATCGGCCAGCTCGACTTTGTATCCTGCTGCGGCGGTCCGCGCTCCCAACTCGTAGTCGTCGCCCAGGTGATCGACCAGCGCCTCCAGGCCGCCAATCTCGCGCAACACACTTTTCGTGGTCGCAATGGTCGCGCCCAGTGCAAAGCGCACGCCGCCTTCCATCTCGCGCGCCACCAGCACGCCTCCCATGAAGTCCGTACTTAGTCCCAGTGCTTCCAGTTTCGACGGAAGCGTCTTCCCTGCCAGTCCGCGATACAGCGTGGTCACCATGCCGACGGGTTCACCGGCAAATTCACTCATCACCCGGCGCAGGTAATCCGGCCCAGCCACGATGTCGCTATCGTTGATCAGGATGTGTTCGTAGCGCGCTTGCGGCAGCATTTGCGCCAGCGTGCTCACCTTGCCGTTCAGCCCGAGGCTCTTGGGACACGGCACCACGCGCACCGCTCGCGGGGGAAATTCCTTCTGCAGCCGCGCGACGAGTTCCAGCGCGGGATCGTTGGGGTCGCTGACGCCGAACAGCAATTCGTACTCCGCATAGTCCTGCAGACAGTGACTGCGAAATGCCGCATACATGTGCGGATCGAGCCCGTTCAGCGATTTCAACAGACTGACGGGCGGCGCGAAATCCCCGACCGTCCCACCCTTACGCCTGAATCGTCGCGCCGCCCAGACGCACAGCCCGAAATAGGCTGCGCCGGCAAGGGCGAGCAGCGCGCAGACAGCCGCAATCACAGAGAGCGCAGGATGCATGGCAAGCTGATCAGATTAGCAGACGGCACCGCGCCTATTCGTAACGTAGCGCCTCGATGGGATCGAGGTTGGCGGCCTTGTATGCCGGATATATGCCGAAGATGAGGCCAATCGCGACCGATACCAGGGTCGCGGTCAACACCCAAGACAGCGACATACTCGCAGGCAGCGATGGAAAGGCCAGCGGAACCATGGCAGTCAGGATGCCCCCGATGACAATGCCGAGAATGCCGCCGATGCCGGTGAGCGTGATCGCCTCCAGCGTGAATTGCAGCAGCACGTCGCGTTTGCGCGCACCTATGGCTTTGCGCACGCCAATTTCGCGGGTCCGTTCGGTCACCGATACCAGCATGATGTTCATCACTCCCACGCCGCCCACGATCAGCGCCACGCTCGACACCGCGAACATGAAAACAAAAATTCCACCGGTAAGCTGGTTCCAAGTGTCACTGAGGGAGTCCTGTCCGAAGACGGCGAAATTGTCGGGCTGGTTGGGAGCCAGATGGCGGCGGCGGCGCAACAGCGCGCGCATCTCGTCCATGGCCAGCGGCATGTCGTCGTGCGAAGTCGCCTTCACGCTGATCCAGTGCGCCTTCAGTTCGGGATGCAACTTATGAAAAGTTGCGATCGGAAAATACACCAGGTTGTCTTCCGGATTGGAACCGTTGCCGAAAGCCGCTTTACGCTTGGAGAGCACTCCGATCACAGTAAATAACTGGCCCTCGATGTTGATTTCCTTGCCTAGCGGTTCTTCGTTCTCAAAGAGTTTCTCGCTGGTATCGTAGCCCAGCACGATGACCGGGCTGCGGCTGTTGTTATCGGTGTCGGTGAACCAGCGGCCCTTGTCCAGCTTCAAGTCGAAGACGTTCATGGTGCCGGGCAGGTCGCCGTCGAGGATGGTGTTCTTGGTTTTTCGTCCCTCGTATTTCACCGAATACGAGCCGGTGCCGAACTGCGGCAGTTGCAGGCGAACGCCGTCCGTCACCGCCTTCACGTGTGGCAAGTCCCTCATGGCCAGAGCATCATCCAGGGTGAGTTCCTTGCGCGTCAACATCTCGGTGGTGGGACGACCGAACGTGAACGGCTCGATGTGGAACGCGAAGATGATGTCGGAGCCCATGTCCTTCACCATGTTCTCGACATTGGAGTTCAGGCCGCGCACCACCGAGGAGATCAGGATCACCATCATCACGCCAATGACGATGCCCAGCACGGTCAGGCCGGAGCGCATCTTGTTCTTGACGATCGTCTCCAGCGCCATGCGCAGAATTTCCTTGTAGTCGCCGCGACGCATGCTCATAGCTCGAACCTCAGGGCCACGATGGGATCGAGCTTGGCCGCTTTGCGTGCGGGATAGACGCCAAAGAATATCCCCACGCTGGTCGACACCAGCAGTCCTGCAAAAATGGCCCATGGTTCGATCGACGACGGCATTCCGATGGCGAAGGTCACCAGCTTGGCGATGCCGATGCCAAATAGCACACCAATCAGCCCGCCGATGGTGGCCATGGTGCCCGACTCGATCAGGAACTGCCGCATCACATCGCGCGGCCGCGCTCCCAGCGCCTTGCGAATGCCGATTTCTCTCGTCCGTTCGGTGACCGAAACCAGCATGATGTTCATGATCACGATGCCGCCGACAATCAGCGAAATCGAAGCAATCACGATCATCACAATGAAGAACGTTCCGCTCAGGTCCGACCACAACGACAGGAAGCTGGAATTGGTTTCGATGGTAAAGCTGTCTTTATCCCCAATCTGGTCGTGACGGCGAGCGCGCAGAATGACGCGCGATTGGTCAACCGCCTGTTCCATGGACAAACCCACATCTTCGGCTTTCGCCCAAATGTGGAGGCTGTTGTGCGTGCCGTACGCCTTGAGCCATGCCGAAATCGGCATAATGACCCAGTTGTCGCGGCTTTGCCCCAGCGTCTTGCCTTCCTTCTTGCCGACGCCAATGACGTTGTACACGTGGCCGTCTACCCGGATCTCCTTCCCGATGGGATCGGTCGAGCCCATCAGGTTTTCGCGAACGTCCCAGCCAATCACCACCACCGGCGAAGCATTGTTGACGTCACTGTCGTTGACCGCGCGGCCCATCACCAAATCGAGGTCGTAGATGCGGGCCATGGTCGGCGTCCAGCCACGAACCATGGTGTCGGCGCTGCTCTCGGTCCCAAACACGACCTTGCCGTTGAAGTTGAGCACCGACGCACCCACCACCTTGCAGGCGGTACATCCCTCGGCGACGGCCTGGTAGTTGTCCATCGTGATGTCTTTGCGCTTGTTGCCTTCGATGAACTGGTCCACGTCGGTGATGACGTTGGGCATTTTGCTGATGATGAAAACATCCGCTCCGAGATTGAAGATCTTCTCCGCCACATAGCCATTGATGCCGTTGACGAAGGTGACGACCGCGATCACCGCGGCGACGCCAATCACTACCCCCAACAGCGTCAGCACCGATCTAAGCTTGTTGGCCCAGAGCGACAGCAACGCGATTCGAATTGCTTCGGAGGTCGTCATTTCGGCTTGACCAGGGAGAGTTACTTAACCTTAAGTTTAGCAGTCTTCCGCTTTTCGGCAGTGCATTCCGTCCCTGGGAATCGAGCGTCCACATCGAGCGGGGAGGACGGCCAGACCTGACTCTGCCATACCGAACGCAGGCGGCGCACTGCTCTTCTCATCAAGTAATACGAAGCAGACCGCCAGAATGATCCATCGACTCTGTAATACGGAGCGTAGGCGATCCTTCTGCCGCAGTCGAAGAGCCTGCCACGAGTTTAGCGAAGGGACCCTTATCGCCACGACAACCGGTGCCTCCACCCTTTATGCGGCACTAACGTACCATAGTCTCCCCCCAACCTTCAGGTTAGACTCACAACTGGCGCAGTGGCCGGTCGAGAGGGATTCACTTGTCGATCCGACCAATTTTTGCTTGCCTCCAGCGGTCGGCAGTGCCGGCGATAAGCCGTTTGTCCATGGGATCCATCGTTCAAGCACGCACGTTGCGCAGCAGTTATGCTTTTCGCGAACCGGCACTTATAGCGCTGCAGACCATGCGCGCCCACAAACTGCGCTCATTCCTGGTTCTGCTCGGCGTCATCCTCTCCGTCTCCACTCTGATCCTGGTGGTGGCCCTCATCAGCGGCATGAACCAGTACTTCGCCGAGCGCGTGGCCAACCTCGGATCCAACGTGTTCATCATTAACAAGCTGGGTATCATCAGCGATTCAGCAGCCTTCGTGAAGGCGGTGCGGCGCAATCGCGACATTACGTGGGACGACTACGACGCGCTGCGCGATGGCCTCAAGCTCCCTAAAAACGTGGGTGTGCAGGTCAGCACCACGGGCAAGGTGCGTTCGGAGAAGCAGAACCTCGAAGACGTCGCCATCCGCGGCGTCACCGCCAACCTGGGTGAGATGGACGTTGAGGAAGCCGCCACCGGACGCTACATCAGCGACAGCGACAACGACCATCACGCCATGGTCGCCATGATCGGCTCCGAGGTAGCGGAGAAACTTTTCTCCGGCACCGATCCGTTGGGGAAGACCATCTCCCTCAATGGCCAGGAGGTCACCGTCATCGGCGTGGGCAAACCACTGGGCAATGTCTTCGGCCAGTCCCAGGATAGCTATGTGTACCTGCCGGTCGAGAGTTGGATGAAGCTCTATGGCCGCAAGAAGTCTCTGGCCATTAATATTCAAGCGCGCGCTCCGGATTTGATGGCGCAGACCCGCGAAGAGGCCCGCATCCTGATGCGCGCCCGCCGCCATCTTGGGCCGAAGGAGAAGGACAATTTCGGCATCGTTGCCGCCGACAGCCTGATGGATTTGTGGAAGAACCTGACCGGCACGCTGGCTTCCGGCATGGTGGGGCTGGTCTCGATTTTTCTGATCATCGGTGGCGTGGTCATCATGAACGTGATGCTAGCGTCGGTCACCGAGCGCACCCGCGAGATCGGCATCCGCAAGTCGCTGGGTGCGCGCCGCAGCGACATCCTGATGCAGTTCATGGTGGAATCCACCGTGATGGCTTTGGTGGGCGGCGCCATCGGCGTGCTGGTGGCCTGGTTGCTGGCCGTCATCGTGCGCAACACAACTCCCGTTCCCATGGCCGTACCGCTCATGGCGGTGCTGGCATCCATTGGAATATCTTCGGCGGTGGGAATGTTCTTTGGCGTCTATCCCGCCCGCAAGGCGGCCCGTCTCGATCCCATCGAGGCGCTGCGCTATGAGGCGTAGCATAACCACACGGGCCTGACATCATGCGCCTGCAATTTGGCGAAAACTCGCGGATGGCACTGGAGACGGTGCGCAACAACAAGGTGCGCTCGTTCCTCACCGTGCTGGGCGTTGTCATCGGCGTGGGCGCGATGATTTTTGTCGCCTCGATCCTGGTCGGCGTCAGCCGCGACGTCTCGGCTTTTCTCGACGACTACGGGCTCAACACGTTTTTCATTTATCGGTTCGACGTCGGCATCCGCATCGGCCGCCTGAGCGCAGAAGAGCGGGCCCGCAAGCCGCTCACCCTGGAAGATGCCCAGGCCATACTCGACGAGAGTCCACATATCAAGGCCGTGACCGCCGAGGTCTATCCCCGTTTCGACGGCACCGGACCGCGCCGGCTGCCGCCGACGGCACGATTTGGCACGCATGAAGTCAGCAACCTCGATTTCGCGGGCACGACTGCCACCTACCCTGACGTACAGAACGCCCAACTCGCCCAGGGCCGCTTCTTCACCGACTTCGAAGACCTGCATCGCGCCGACGTGGCTGTCGTCGGCGACGAGATCAACAATTCGTTCTTTCCCGCCAACGACGGGCTGGGCCAGACCATCCTGGTGGATGGGGTGAACTACGAAGTCATCGGCGTGCTCGAAAAGCGCAAGGGAACATTTCTGCGCGACGAAACCGCCGACCGCGTGATTCGTGTTCCCTATCATAGCTACCGCCGGCACTATCCCGCCGACGATGACCACTTCCTCAGCGCGCAGGCCTATCCTGACTCCAGCGCCGCCGCCGAGGACGAGATCCGCGGAGTGCTTCGCCGCCGCCGCGGAGTGCCCTTCAACAAGCCTGACAACTTTTCGGTCTCGACGCCGCAGGCCATCGCCGCCCAGTTCCGCGAAATCATGAGCACGGTTGCGTTGATGACCATCGTGGTCAGCTCCATCGGCCTGCTGGTCGGAGGCGTGGGCGTGATGAACATCATGCTCATGTCAGTCACCGAGCGCACCCACGAGATTGGCGTGCGCAAAGCCATCGGCGCCAAACGCAGCGACGTGATCTGGCAGTTCCTGATCGAGGCCATCGTGCTGACCGGACTCGGCGGCCTGCTCGGCGTGGTACTCGGCTCGGCGGCAGCGGCCGGCCTGCCGTTCTTCTTCCCTACCATGCCGACCTCGGTGCCGATGTGGGCGGTGATCTCTGCCGTCGTGATGGCGATGAGCGTCGGGCTGTTCTTCGGAATTTATCCGGCCGTCAAGGCCGCAAGGCTCGACCCGGTTGAAGCGCTACGCTACGAATAGTCGCTACTCGCTCTTTGGAACCGTGAGTTTGAAATCGAGTGCGCGGTGTTCGCGCTCAGCCACACTGACCATAACCGGATCGGACTTGATCGCGGGCGCGCCAGACGCTGTTGAAGGAATCTTCGCGCTCACTCGATATTTGCCCGGCGGAATGTCTTTGAGCACGAAATGTCCATTCTGGTCGGTGGCGGCTTGGCGTGAGCGGAAGTGGTTGTAATCGGTCTCGGGCTCCGGTTTCGCCCGCAATTGCACTCCGGAAAGCGGCTGGTTCTGGTCGCTGTCGGTGACGGTGCCTTCAATCTGCGCGCCATCGGAACTGACGACAATTTCAAGGTGGCCCGCAACCGCGCCGTTCTCTATTTGCACGCCCTTCAGCAGCACATCCTCGCTGCCCAGATGGGCTGACTTCACAAACCAGCCCTGCTCCAGCCCGCCGGCCGCGAGCGCATAGCTTCCGTCAGCGACGCCGTCGAGCTCGAATGAACCGTCCTTGTTGACCTCGGTATAACCAAAACCAGCGTCGCCGTCGGCGGCGGTCGATTCCAAGTGCACCATAACACGCCCGGACGAAAGCGAGGTACCGGCTGCAGTCGCCACCCTACCGTGGATCGTGGCCCCGCCAGCCAGGGTGAGCATGACGAAATCGATCTTGGCTTCTCCCACTTCAATCTTTTGCTGGGTGTTGTAGAACTTGTCTTTGTCGCGGATCCCAGCGCTGACGATGTAGCTGCCCGGCGACACGCCCTTGATGGAGAACTCGCCCTTGCTGTCAGTCCCGCTGCCCAACTCCCCACCCCAATCGCTGACACCAGGCTGCGAGAGCTGAACAAAGGCTCGAACTGCGGGAGAACCATCAGGACCGATGACCCGCCCTGCAACCTCGACTAACTTCACCCGGCGCATCGAGAAGTCAGCCTGCATCTCGTCGCCCGCGCGCAACGTGACCGCCTGCGCCTGGTCCATCTGCAAGACGCCGGGATAATACAGCGGGGCGTACTGGCTGCCGAGTTCGCGAAGCACTCTCCCATCGCTCCCTTCTTCCATTTGCCCGAAAAAATACAGCGACTCTGCGTTGTCCGCGGCTTTAACGAAGTATTCGCCGGGCTTGAGTCCGAAGATGCGATACTCGCCGCGATCGTCGGTTTGGACGACAGATACTGACGTCATCTCCAGCTTCTTGCCGCGCGGGCCTTCACTCTCTCGTTCCTCCTCCGTGGGCTTGTGCAATACGGAGACGTTCACGCCCATCATCGGTTCGCCACCGTCATCCACTACCTTGCCGGTGATGGCACCCGCGCGCACCATTCGGAACAGCACGTCGCCGACCTCCTGACCTGAAACCAGCGACAGCATCGCGCCTTCACCTCCCTCTGTGCCCTTGGCCTGGTAATGCTGCTCCAGGTATCCGATGTGCGACGCAAAGAACTCGTAGCGCCCGGCCTCGATTTGCTTCATCTCGAAATGGCCTTCATTGTCGGTGGTCGTCGCATAAACCAGTGGATGACGCCGAACGTTTGCCTGGATCAATCCCACCCGTGCCGAACGCAGGGGCGCGCCGTCCGCGGCGCTGGCCACGCGCCCGCTGACCGTGCAATTACCGGGTGGCTTCTTCGCGGCATTGGGGTCATTACCGGGCTTGGTAGGTACTTGAGCGAGTGACGGACCCGACATCGCTGCAATTGCGAGAATTAATGCAAAGCGGCGGAACATGCCATGAGTCTCCGATGGCAAGAATAGTGCAATTGTAATGCGGTGGTATTTCCGTTGGGAAGCGCCATTTAACATCATTGCGTGCCGCCAGGCCAGACGCAATCGCAAACGGCAATCATCCCATTATGTTCTAATTCTTCTTACTTCAAATCCCCCTCACGTGTTCGGGAGAATTCATGCGGTTGTTCGGTTCCAGTCGTGCGCAATTCCTGCTGTGTTTCGTGATTGTGTTCAGCAGCGTCGTTTTGCAAGCGCAGAAGATCAAGGTCGAATACGACAAGAGCCTTGACTTCTCGAAGTTCAAGACCTTCGCTCTCGACTTGAAACAAGACTCCGCGAAACCGATGCTGCGTGCTTCGATCCTCGCCGCTGTGCAGGACGATCTGCTCAAGCGCGGATTGAAGCAGGTCAACGACAATCCCGACCTTTACGTGCAGGTGTACGGGGCCATCGACAGCGATTACTCCGCGAACTACACCGACCCCATCTATGGGAGCGGGATCCCGCCCCTCAACTACGGGATCACAATGTGGTATGGCATTCCGGGGACGGTCACCACGGTCGTGGTGCACAAGGGCGAACTGGTGGTCGACGTGATCGACGCCGCGCGTAAGCGGCTCATCTGGCGCGGCATTGCTCAACAGAAGCTGAGTGACGATGACCGGGAAAAACTCCTCAACCAGGTCAACACCGCGGTCGAGAAGATGTTCAAGCAATATCCGGTCGGGAAGCACTGAAAGCAGCCACGGATTATACGGATCGCCACGGATACTGCGAAGTAATTCCCAGATCCTAATTCCGATCCGTGCTAATCCGTGGTTGAATTTTCTTATCCCGCTTCCACTTCCTTGGGCTGCTGATTCTGATTCCTCTTGGGACGGCGGTTCTGCTGCAGAATCTTCTTCCGCAATCGCAGCATTTTTGGAGTGACCTCCACCAGCTCATCCTCGGCAATGAACTCGATGGCCTGCTCCAGGTTCAGGTTCTTGAACGGCACCAGCCGGATGGCCTCGTCGGCGGTGGACGAGCGCATGTTGGTGAGCTTTTTCTCGCGCACGATGTTCACGTCGAGATCGTTGTCGCGCGCGTTCTCGCCCACGACCATGCCTTCGTAAACTTCGACGCCGGGGCCGACGAACAACTCGCCACGCTCCTGCAGTCCCCACAACGCGTAAGCCGTGGTTGAGCCGTTACGGTCGGAGACCAGCGCTCCGGTGACGCGGTGCGGAATGTCGCCGAGCCACTCGGTATAGCCGTCGAACAGCGAATTCATCACGATGGTGCCGCGGGTGTCGGTGAGCATTTCGCTGCGCAGGCCGATCAGGCCGCGGCTGGGGACGCTGAACTCCATGCGCACGCGGCCGTAGCCGTGATTGTGCATCTTCTGCATCTGCGCCTTGCGCGTGCCGAGCTTCTCGATCACGACGCCCACGAACGATTCGGGAACGTCGATGGTCAGCAGCTCTACCGGTTCCATGAGTTTGCCGTCGATGTGCTTGGTGACGATCTCGGGCTTACCCACCGCGAGTTCGAAACCTTCGCGCCGCATCATCTCGATCAGAATGGCCAGTTGCAGTTCGCCGCGTCCCATCACCTTGAATGAGTCGGTGGCCTCGGTTTCTTCCACCCGCATCGAGACGTTGGTCAGCAATTCTTTCGCCAGGCGGTCGCGCAGATTGCGCGAGGTGACGTACTGGCCTTCGCGACCGGCAAACGGCGAGGTGTTCACCATGAACTGGATGGCGATGGTCGGTTCGTCGATGGTGGTAACCGGCAGCGGCGAAGGATTGATGATGTCGGTGATGGTCTCGCCGATGTTGATGCCCTCCACTCCCGCGACTGCGACGATGTCGCCCAACTCGGTCGCGGTGATATCGGTGCGCTTCAGGCCGGCGAAGGTGAACATCTTGGTGATCTTGGTGTTCTGCAGCGAACCGTCGCGCTTGGCGATGGCGACGTCTTCTCCCGCGCGCAGCGTGCCGTTGAACACACGCGCGATGGCCAGCCGTCCGAGGTAGTCGCTGTAGTCGAGATTGGCGACCAGCACCTGCAAAGGCCCATCTGGGTCGCCGGTGGGATGCGGAATCGTTTTCACGATTGCTTCGAACAGCGCGTGCAGGTTCTCGCCGGGCTTCGCGAGATCGGTGGTCGCGGTGCCCGCCTTGGCGTTGGTGTACAGCACGGGAAAATCGATCTGGTCCTCGCCCGCGTCGAGATCGATGAACAGGTCATAAACTTCGTTCAGCACTTCCTGGGCGCGCGCGTCGGGACGGTCAATCTTGTTGATCACCAATATCGGCGGCAGCTTGGCTTCCAACGCTTTGCTCAGCACGTAGCGGGTCTGCGGCAGCGGACCTTCGCTGGCATCCACCAGCAGCATCACGCCATCAACCATTTTCAGGGCGCGCTCGACTTCGCCTCCAAAGTCGCTGTGGCCCGGGGTATCGACGATGTTGATCTTGATGTCGTGGTAAAAAATCGCGGTGTTCTTGGCGAGAATGGTAATGCCGCGCTCGCGTTCCAGCTCGTTGGAATCCATAACGCGCTCGGCGTGGGCCTCATTGGAGCGCCAGGTGCCGCTCTGGTTCAGCATGGCATCCACCAGCGTCGTCTTGCCGTGGTCAACGTGCGCGATGATGGCGATATTGCGTAAACTCTTGCTCAAAACGACAGTCCTTTCCCTCGTCTGAGGGTTTCCGGTGGCCTGGGGCCGTGCGGAGGTTGGGCTCCGCTGCGTGTCGGAGGTAGTCTGCGGGAACCGCGTGTGCTCAGGTCAACAACGGAGTTCGTAACCGGTAGATTACAGTTTACAATATCCGGCATCGTCGGGGCGCAGGGTTGGAGGTGTAACGATGAAGCTTCGATTCGCGGCCCTTCTCGCGTGTGGATTGTGTCTCGCCACCGCTGCGACGGGACAAGTTCAACCTGTCGCGTCAACAACCCAGCCTGAAGCGAGCAAGCCCCATGCCCGCCCACTCCTGAAGGCAAAACCGCGTGGTTCGATACCTGCCTGTATCTGCCGCTGGGGAATGGCGTGAAGCCTGGCCGCGCTCTGTCCATTCCAGACCCGGAATGCTCACAGACTGCTCGAAAAGGAAAGATGACGGGGGACGTCGTGCTGGCTCTGGCGCTCAATGCCGGCGGCACAGTGGACGCAGTCAAAGTCGTGCGCCCGCTCGAACCAGGGCTGGACCAGAACGCTGTCGATGCGGCGAGGAAGTGGAAGTTCGCGCCAGCAACCAAGGACGGCGGACCGGTTGCCGTGCAGTTTGAATCCACCGTGGGGTTCAGACTGTACTGAGGCAGCGGCTCACGACCGGATCTGCCTGCAACCCCGTCCACATTTTCTGATCAGAGCACGTGCGGTTAAGATAGCAATACGCTGTGCATATCATTCAGGACATTCCATGCGCATTCTTACGCTGATCGCGCTTGCGATCTTGACCCTTGCCTTTTCTACACATGTCTTCGCGCAGTCCGGCAGCGCCGCGGGCGACTCGTCGTCCATATCTACCACCACTCCGGCCAACATGGTGGATGACGAAACCTTTGCCGCCTATCAGCGCGTGACCACGGGCATGAAGCCGCCGAGGGCCACCCGCTCACCCGATCCGGATTTCCCTGTCATTCCCGCAGACGCCGAACCCCACGGCGTTGTGATTATGCTCATCGGCATCAATACCAAAGGCCACGTCGAACTGGTACACGTGCTGCGCGCCTCGAATGACGCCTTTCAGCAGAGCGCCGTGTCCACGGTCAAGACGTGGAGGTTCTCCCCGGCCAAGAAAGACGGCAAGGCGGTTCCGGTGCAGGTGACGGTGGAGATGAAGTTCGCGAAGTAGAAGAAAAGGCAACCGCGGATTTCACGGATGACACGGATCAGAACAACCTAATTCAGTTGACCTGTCGGTTCAGATTGCGTTGTCTTTGTCCAGTAACGCTCTTCTTGCCTTATTTTTTCCCACCAGTGTTTTATCCGTGCGATCCGTGAAATCCGCGGTCGCTTTTGATTTTTGCTTTTGCGCGATAATAGAAGGCGATGCTGAACCAGATCACCCCTGCCCGTCCCTCCCAGCAATCACCCGAAGATGCGGTCGATTTGCTGATGGGCTGCCATCAGCGCATCCGCCATTTCACTGCGGCCGCCGTCAAGTTGGCGCATGCCCAGAGTGCGACTCCCGACGAAATCCGCCAGGCTGCCGCCGGGGTCTATCGCTACTATTCGGTTTCACTGCCGCTTCATGAGGCCGACGAGGAGAGCACGCTGCGTCCACGTCTCGACCCGGTGGCCGATGAACGGGTGCACCATGCGCTGCTGGCAATGGCCGATCAGCACTTGGCGATCGACGAACTCCTCGAGCGGCTGCTGCCCCTGCTGCGATTGCTGGAGCAGAATCCCGATATGCAAAGCCAGGTCGGCGGCGAGATGTGCTCGCTCACCAAGGCGCTCGATGAAATCTTCCGGGCGCACCTTGATCTCGAGGAGACGGTGATCTTTCCGGCCATCGGCGAAATCCTGCCCGAAAGCGCTCGCGTCGAAATGCTCGAGGAGATGCAGCAACGGCGGCAGCAAGGCTAGTTGCCAGTTATCAGTACCCAGTTGCCAGCGTTTCTGAATGCAGGTATTCGGTTTGACTGGCAACTGAATACCGGCTACTGGCAACTGTCTTCCCATCCAGTTGTCGGCAGGCTCCTTTAGCTGATATCTTCACGTGGTTTCCGCTTGGCTTGGGAGCGGGCAACAATCTGCCGGCCCGGCTGGCGCGTATTCATAAATGGAACCGATCGACCACAGTTCGGCAGGCCGCCCAGACGCGGGTGACGATATGCGGCTGGTGGCGCGGGTGCGCGCCGGGGACCAGCAGGCGCTGTCCGAGTTGTACGGCCGGTATTCCAAACTGGTTTACAGCGTGGCGCTGCGCATCCTGCAGGACACCGGGGCGGCGGAAGACCTGTTGCAGGACGTATTTCTGCAACTGTGGCGCAAGCCCGACGCCTTCGACAGCGGCCGGGGCAGCCTGGCGACGTGGCTGGCGGTAATCGCGCGGCATCGCTCCATCGACCGGCTGCGGCAGCGCCGTCCGGAGACCGACATTGAAGATTGCGTGATCACCAGCGCGACAGACCTGGGTAATGAAACCGAGCGTTCGCTGGTGATTGAAAAAGTTCGCGTCGTTATGAACGAGATGGGCCCCGACCAGCGCACTGCGATGGAGATGGCTTTTTTTCAGGGATTGACGCACACGGAGATTGCAGAGAAAACCGGCGAGCCCTTGGGCACCATCAAGACTCGCATTCGCAGCGGGCTGCAACTGTTGCGCAGTCGCTTTGCAAGTTGAATACGGCAGCATGAAGACGCACGAACAATTCGCCGACGACCTCGCGCTCTACGCGCTGAACGAGCTGACTGGCAGCGAACGCCAGGAGTTCGAGCAGCACCTGGAGACGTGCGCGTCGTGCCGTCGCGAAGTACAGGCGCTGCGCGGTGATTTGGGATTGCTGGCGCTGTCGACTGCGGGGCCGAACCCTCCCGCGCGCAGCAAGGAACAACTGATGCGCGCCATCGCCGCTGAGCCACGCGGAGTGTCGGCTCCGGTGGCCGAAAAATCGCGGCGGCGCGGATTCGGGTGGGCGTGGATTCCGACGCTGGCGGCCGTGGCTCTTCTGTTGCTGGCAGCGGCCTTGAAGCTCGAAAACGCCCGGCTGGAAGAGGACCTCGCGAGTCTCACCAGCCTGCATCGGAACACGTCGTCAGAACTGGCGAAGGCGGAAGAGAAATTGGGGCTGCTGTCGGCGCGGGATGCGGTGCAGGTTTCGCTCAGTGCGCAGGCCGAGCCGCACAAGCCGCACGGCACCGCGATCTACAGTCCGTCGCAGAAACGCATGATGCTGATGGCCAGCAACCTCGCGCCCGTGCCCGCGGGCAAGGCGTATGAGTTATGGGTGATTCCGATGGAGGGTGCGCCCATACCGTCTGGCATGTTTAAGCCCGACGAGCACGGCAATGCCATGATGATGGACCACGTGATGCCCGAAGGCGTCGTGGCCAAGGCGTTTGCTGTAACGCTGGAAGACGAAGCCGGCTCCGACAAACCCACCTCGCCGATCTTGATCGTGGGCGTGGGCTAATAAGTATCAGTGCTCAACAAATTTCGCGGTGAATTGCACAATTAATCCACAGGCTCGCAACGAATCGGGCTGCATCGCCCTGCGCTATGCTGCACACTAGTTGAATGGCCAATCCCGGCGATTTTGCCAGCACCGTCAAGCAGCAGGCCGACATCGTCCGCATCGTGGGCGAGTACGTCAAGCTGCGCAAAAGCGGCGCGCAAAATTATTCCGGACTGTGCCCCTTCCACCAGGAAAAGACAGCGTCGTTTTCCGTACATGCCGGAAACCAGTTCTTCCACTGCTTTGGCTGTAATGCCGGAGGCGACGTCTTCAGCTTCGTACAGAAGATCGAAAACATCAGCTTCCCCGAAGCGGTGCGGATTGTGGCGGAGAAACTGGGCATCCCAATGCCGAAGGTCACCTACTCTTCTCCCGAGGAAGCGCGGCAGGCGAAGCAGCGCGGCGGCCTGATCGAGATCCACGAGCGTGCGTGCGCATTTTTTCAGGAACAGTTGAAGCGTCCCGAGGCAGCGCATGCGCGGGAGTATCTGAAGACGCGCGGCCTCAGCCCCGAAACCATCGCCGAGTTTCGTGTCGGCTACGCGCCCGAGTCGGGGTTCCTTTTGCGCGACGGCGTTCGTGGCCAGTTCGACGAAGACACCATGCGCGAATCCGGCCTTTTCTCGTGGAAAGATAAGGACCAGTTACCAGTTACCAGTCACCAGTCACCAGACGGGCAGGCGCCGCTAAAAACCGCTCTATACTCTAAGTTTCGCAACCGTGTCATGTTCCCCATCGCCAACGAGCAGGGCAAGGTGATCGCTTTCACCGGACGCACGCTGGCGACAGACGAGAAATCCGGGCCGAAATATCTCAACTCGCCGGAGACGCCGATCTACTCCAAATCGCGCGTGCTGTTCAATCTCGACAAGGCGAAGGAAGCCATTCGGAAGCTCGATTACGCCATCCTGGTCGAAGGGCAGATGGACTGCATCACTGTGTATTCCGCGGGTTTGCACAACGTCATTGCGAGTTCGGGGACGGCGTTTACCGACATGCAGGCGCGGCTGTTGGGACGCTTCAGCAAGAAGATCGTGGTGAATTTCGATCCCGATACAGCCGGAGCCGCCGCTGCCGAGCGCTCGCTGGCCCTGCTGGTGAGCGAGGATTTCGAGATCAAGGTGCTCACGTTGGAGGCTGGCTTTGATCCCGATCTATACGTTCGCCGCAAGGGAGTCCCCGCGTACATCGAAGCTCTCGGCGTCTCGCAGAAATATTTCGACTACCTGATCGAGCGGGCGCGGGCGCTGCACCCGGTGCGGACGCCCGAGGGAAAAGTGAAGGCGCTGAACTACCTGCTGCCGCATATTCAACGGGTGCCGAGCCGCATTGTGCGCGACGAACTGGCCAACGAGATTTCGCACCGACTGGGTATCGAGTCATCGGTGCTGCGGCAGGAATTGCGCCACGCCGCGACAGCCCGTGCGGCCTCGCATGTGACCGCTGCAGCCAATGTGCAGCTTACCGATGCCGAGCGCGTGCTGATTCGCGCCCTGGCCAGCCGCGACTTGGGACACTCTGCACATAGCGAGCGCGAAGGCGTCGATCCTGACTTCGATGCGGCGCGGCAGGCGCACTACTCTCTCACGCAGGAGCGGTTGCACGAAGGCACGGGCGCGCAAGGGCTGATCGACGGCTTGCTGGCGGCGCACGAGCAGGGGCTGGATCCGATGAGCCTTTCGCTGGACGATAACGATCGCCGCCGCATCGCGTCTATTCTCATGGATGGCCGTGAGGACCTGACACCGGAACTGCTGGAAAGCGCCATCCGGTCGCTGCGCCGCCGTCGTGTTCTCCGCCAGTTGGACGACCTGCAGCACCAGTTGAAAGATGCCGAACGGCGCAACGACATGGCTTTGTCAGCCCAACTGCTACAGGAGCGCGTCAAGCTGAGACAGGCCGTGCGGGCTATCGGCGAAACAGGCGGGGTAAATTAGCACGCCATTGTAAACAATGGAGTTATCCCGCGATCCAGCAAGCGGCCAGCGGTCCGTGGACAGAGAAATACGGTGAAGCGATGCGCTGCTGCGGCTCATCTAAATAGTAACGTCTGGTCGAATTGTGTTCTGGTGCGCAATCGCTGGGCGTCCGTCCGAAGAAAACGCTTGGGAGGCGGCCCTTGCGTGTGCTAAAATTCGAAGGTTTCCGCACATGGCGATGCTCCTGCATCGCTCCCGCCGTATTTTGCACCGAACAAGAGCGCCTCACGAAAGGCGCCAGGTAGGGGAAATTCTGCTTTGGCTCTCGAAGATAAGTTCGACGACATTAAGAAATTAATCGATGCTGGGAAGGAAAAGGGGTACCTCACCTACGATGAGGTGAACGACCTGATCCCGCACGATGTCCACTCTCCCGACGACCTCGACGACCTGATCACCACCATCGGTGGCCAGGGCATTGATGTGCTCGAGGGACCCAAGTCTCCAGGAGCGCTCGACAAGTTCGACAAGGGCGACATCGAGGCCGGCGAAGACGTCGAGCTCGATCTCACGCCCGGCGCGCTGGAGAAAACCAACGATCCTGTCCGCATGTACTTGCGCGAGATGGGCACCGTGCCGCTGCTGACGCGCGAGGGCGAAGTAGAAATCGCCAAGCGCATCGAGCGCGGACAACTGCGCGTACTGAAAGCGCTGTCGCGTTCGCCCATCGTCATCCGCGAGATCGTCGCCATGGGCGAAGACCTCAAGCGCGGAGTGCGTTCCATCAAGGAAGTAGTGCTCTTCGACGAGGACGAGATCACCGAAGACGTGCTCATCAACCGGATGAAGGACATCACCGGAAAGATTGACGAGCTCAACAAGCACTACAAGAAGTCAGAACAGTTGGTGGAGAAGCTGGCCGGCATTCCCCAGAAGAAGAATGCGCGGATGCACCGCAAGGTGCGTTGGTTGCTGGGCCGCGAGGCGGTTGGAATTTCGCGCATCATCCGCAAGCTGGGCAACACCAACAACGAGCGCAAGCGCCTGATCGATCGCGTCAACAAGACCGTGGACAGCATGCGCGGACTCGACAAGCAGGCGGGCAACTTCGAAAAGCGCGCCGAGGCCAGCCGCTCCGACGAACAGAAGAAGGAACTGCGCAAGCAGGTACGCGGGATCCGCGCCGACCTGGAGCGCATGGAAGGCGACGCCGGCGCGACCTTTGCCGAACTCAAGCGCACGCAGCGCGAGATCGTGCAGGGCGATGTCGATGCCGAGTATGCCAAACGCGAACTGATCGAAGCCAACCTGCGACTGGTGGTTTCGATCGCGAAGAAATATACCAACCGCGGACTGCAGTTCCTCGACCTCATCCAGGAAGGCAACATCGGCCTGATGAAAGCTGTGGACAAGTTCGAATACCGCCGCGGCTACAAGTTCTCGACGTATGCGACGTGGTGGATCCGTCAGGCCATCACCCGCGCCATCGCCGACCAGGCCCGCACCATCCGCATTCCGGTGCACATGATCGAGACCATCAACAAGCTAATCCGCACTTCGAGGCAGTTGGTGCAGGAACTCGGGCGCGAACCTACTTCGGAAGAGATCGCCAAGCGCATGGACATTCCGGTGGCCAAGGTGCGCAAGGTGTTGAAGATCGCGCAGGAACCGATTTCGCTGGAGACGCCGATCGGAGAGGAAGAAGATTCGCATCTCGGCGACTTCATCGAAGATCGCGCCGTGGTTTCACCCGCCGAGGCGGTGATCAACGTCAACCTCAAGGAGCAGACGGCGACGGTACTGCGTTCGCTGACCGCCCGCGAGGAAAAGGTGATCAAGATGCGTTTCGGGCTGGAGGACGGCTCCGAACACACGCTGGAAGAAGTTGGCCAGTCGTTCGCAGTCACTCGCGAACGCATCCGCCAAATCGAAGCCAAGGCGCTGCGCAAACTGCGCCACCCCTCGCGCTCACGCAAACTGCGGGCGTTCATGGACGGCGTGCACGATTAAGACCCGTAACAGGTAATTGGTAACTAGCTAAGGCGCGAGCGATCGCGCCTTTTGCTGTTCTTGCCTACTCTCACTTGTCGCGGGCTGTTCGGTCCAGAACGATTACTCAAACAGTTCATCAACATCCCCATTCGGCTTCACCGGGTGTGGCGTAATAGCGACGGGAGTCGTCTGCCATCGTGCTGCTTTCGATCTCGATCAGGGCGAGGCGGGCCGCAGACACCAGTCGTTCACGCTCCGCGCTGGGGAGCTCTAACCACCCGTGTAACGGGCGCTCCGATGCCTGCCCTTGCTCCTGCGTCAAAGCATCGCGGTAATGTCCGAATAACTTGGCAAACTGCTGCACGAATACTTCTTCCGTCGACATAAACAATACGGCCTTTCCGGAGTCGCGTCGGGACGTTTCACGCATCCTCACACTTCTATTGGATGGCTCCGGCCGTAATAGCCAAATAAATGTTCCGTAAGAAGTTCGTAAAGGGAACAAAGCTTGCCCGCTCACTCTTCTTTCTTCCGGAACACGTTGTCGATCATTTGCCGCATAAAGTGGCCGCCGAACCCTCCGGCGCTGGCGGCGAGGAGTTGCAAGAAAGCGCCGTACACCTGCCCGCGGTCGTGCGGCCATTTCACGATGAACGCGTAGTAGGCCATCACCAGGGGAACGCCAATCCACACCAGCAGCACCCAGCGCCACGGCTGCCGCCATTTCCAATAGCCGAAGACCATGGCGAACAGCACCATGCACAGCGCCGTCAGCAGCGCGTCATCCACCGTCTGGTTGACCCAGCCAGAGAACAGTCCGCACAACGCGGCGAAGAGGTAAATCAGCGGGTTGGTGCGGGACGAGGTATCGGCCATGAAGCCTAGTATTGATAGAACCCGCGGCCCGATTTCCGGCCCAGCCAGCCCGCGTCAACCATTTTGATCAGCAGCGGGCAGGGGCGGTACTTGGGATCGCCGAGACCGTTGTGCATGACGCGCATGATGTCGAGGCAGACGTCGAGCCCGATGAAGTCGGCCAGCGTCAGCGGGCCCATGGGGTGCGCCATGCCCAACTTGAACACCTGATCCACCGCCTCGGGCGTGGCCACTCCCTCCATTACGGCGTACATGGCCTCGTTGAGCAGCGGCATCAGAACGCGATTGGAAACGAATCCCGGCGCATCGTTGACCTCGACCGGCGTCTTATCGAGTTTCTCGGCCAACTGCTTCACCGTGGCGTACGTTTCGTCCGACGTCGCCAGGCCGCGAATCACTTCGACTAGCTTCATCACCGGAACTGGGTTGAAAAAGTGCATACCGATGATCTTGTCGGGACGCTTGGTCACCGCTGCCAGTTTTGTTATCGAAATCGACGAGGTATTCGACGACAGGATGACCTCGGGCCGGCAAAGTTGGTCCAGATCTCGAAATAACTCTGACTTGATCTCGAAGCGTTCGCTGGCCGCTTCGACAACGAAGTCGCAGGCTGCCAGCCGCGGACGATCCACGGTGGCGGTGATGTGGGCGATGGCCGCATCACGGGTTTCCTGGGTGATTTTCTCCTTCGCGACCTCGCGCTCCAGATTCTTGCGAATGGTTTCCAGTCCACGATCAAGGAAGCGCTGTTCGACATCGACCAGCACTACCTCGTAGCCACTGCGCGCGAAAACATGGGCAATGCCGTTGCCCATGGTGCCCGCGCCGATTACACCCACATTCTTAATTTCCATGATGGCCTCATGCGCGGTGAATCCGCACCACCAAAACAGTCGAGTGTACCAGAGGGTTGTAGAGAGAATTAGTTGTTGCTGGTCAGGGGATTTTCGCCGTCTTCCGGCTTCACCCGGATTATGATGCAGGTGGCATTATCTTCGCCTCCAGCTTCGAGCGCGGACTCGACCAGCTTCTCGCAGGCAGCCTGCAGAGGTTGGGTATTGGCGAGAATATCGTGGATCTCGTCGTCCTCGACATGGCGCAAAATGCCATCGGTGGTCAGCAGCAGAATATCGCCCTCCTGGGCGGGAAATTCGGCGAGGTCGGCCGGGATGGTGTCCTCAGTGCCGAGGGCGCGAGTAATGATGTGCTGCGCTGCTGATTTCTTAGCTTCTTCCATGGTGAGCACACCGCGACGTACCTGCTCCATGACCAGAGAGTGGTCCTCCGTGAGTTGCAGTAAGCTGCCTTCGCGAAGAAGATAAATGCGGCTGTCGCCGACATGGGCGATGGTGAACTTGCCATCGATGAACCGCGCTGCCACCAGGGTGGTTCCCATGCCGGATGCGGCAGAGTGTCCGTCGGCGTACTCCAGGATGCATTCGTTGGCTTTGTTGACGGCGTCG
>Ga0208714_1000117_pt1 | contig 24613 bp, 32 predicted proteins | sample NGESurshal072012_3_FD_184461 | JGI IMG/M metagenome (GOLD analysis project Ga0208714, IMG submission 184461) | Arctic peat soil microbial communities from Barrow, Alaska - NGEE Surface sample 415-1 shallow-072012 (SPAdes) | ecosystem: Environmental > Terrestrial > Soil > Wetlands > Peat ... | reverse complement strand
CACACGATCGCCGTGCACGACGGCAAGAAGCACGTTCCCGTGTTCATCAGCGAGTCGATGGTCGGGCACAAGCTCGGCGAGTTCGCGCCCACGCGCATGTTCCGCGGTCACGCCGGTTCCGGGCGGGTCAGATGAGCGCCGAGCAGGAGAAGGACGACGTGACGCCGGCGGACGCGCCCGAGGCCAAGAAACCGGTCGCGAAGAAAGCTGTGAAGAAACCGGCCAAAGCGGCGGCCAAAGCCGACGCGAAGGCCGCCGACGCCAAAGCCGCCGAGGGCAAGAAACCGGTCGCGAGAAAGGCTGCCAAAAGACCGGGCATCGCGAAAGAGCCGGCGGCAAGCGAGAAGAAAGAGCGCTCCAAAGCCGCCGCCAAACCGGTGCGTCGCAGGGTCGTGCGCGCGCACGCCCGCTACGTGCGCACCTCCGCGCGCAAGGCGCGCATGGTCTGCGGGCACCTGCGCGGCAAGTCCGTGCAGGAGGCGCGCGCTATCCTCGCATTCACTCCTCGTGAGGTGGCGCGCGACTGGAGCAAGCTGCTCGAGTCGGCAGTGGCGAACGCCGAGAGCAACCACGAGTTGCTCGAGGACGACCTGATCGTCCGTGAGGCCTACGCCGACGAGGGGCCGACGATCAAGCGCTTTCGCCCGCGCGCGATGGGCCGCGCGACGCCGATTCGCAAGCGCACCAGCCACCTGACGATCGCACTGACCACCGACACCGCGCAGCGCACAACCAAGAGAAACGGCTAGAGAGACAGGCATGGGACAGAAGGTTCATCCAGAGGCAATGCGCGTGGGCTACATCCACGACTGGAAGTCGAACTGGTTCACCGAACGCCACTTCGCCGAGTACCTGGCCGAGGACGTGCGCATTCGCGAGCACATCACCAACAAGCTCGCGCACGCGGGGTTGTCGAGCATCACGATCCGCAAGGACGCAAACGAGCTCGAGGTCAACATCCACACCGCGCGCCCGGGCATCGTGATCGGCAAGTCGGGCAGCGAAGTCGATGCGCTGCGCCGCGACCTGCACAAGATGACCAGCAAGCAGATCAAGGTCAACATCCTCGAGATCAAGCGCCCCGAGCTCGACGCGTCGCTCGTCGCGCAGTCGATCGCCGAGCAGCTGCAGAACAGGGTCGCCTTCCGGCGGGCGATGAAGCGCGCGCTGACGAGCGCGATGCGCTCCGGCGCAAAGGGCGTGAAGGTGCAGGTCTCCGGACGTCTCGGCGGCGCCGAGATGGCCCGCACCGAAAGCTACTCCGACGGTCGCGTGCCGCTGCACACGATGCGCGCGGACATCGACTACGGCTTCTACGAGTCGCGCACGACGTTCGGGCGCATCGGCGTCAAGTGCTGGATCAACAAGGGCGAGATCATGCCCGAGGGCTACACCGGCACCGACCTCACCGACCTCACCGCGCCGGCGGCCCCGAGCTCTGATCGCGACAGTCGCGGCGGACGCGACGGGCGCGATGGACGCGGACGCGGGCGCGGCGGCGGTGGTCCGGGCGGCGGCAGCGGCGGCGGCGGACGCGGACGCGGCGGACCGGGCGGCCAGGGCGGCGGCGGACGTGGACCGGGTGGCTTCGGTGGCCAAGGCGCGCGGGGCGGCGGTGGTGGTGGCGGGCGCGGTCCCGGTGGCGGTGGGCGCGGCGGACCCCGTCCGGGCGGCGGTGGGCGCTGATGCTCTCTCCCAAGCGCGTCAAGCACCGCAAGCAGCACCGTGGACGCCGTGCCGGCACCTCGCGCGGTCAGGTCAAGGTCCAGTTCGGCGAGTACGGCCTGAAGGCGCTCGAGGGCGGCTGGCTGACCAACCGTCAGATCGAGGCCGCACGTGTCGCGATGACGCGCAAGATCAAGCGTGGCGGCAAGGTGTGGATCAACGTCTTTCCCGACAAGCCCGTCACCAAGAAGCCCGCCGAGACGCGCATGGGCTCGGGCAAGGGCTCGCCGGAAGGTTGGGTCGCGGTGGTCAAGCCCGGGCGCGTGATGTTCGAGCTGGCCGGCGTGTCCGAGCCGCTCGCGCGTGACGCGATCCGGCTGGCGGCGCACAAGCTTCCGGTCAAGTCCAAGTTCGTGCTGCGCGAGGACTGAGGCTGAGATGAAGGCGAAGGAGATCCGCGACTTGCAGGACAGCGAGCTGGTCAAGCAGATCGGCGTGCTGCGCAAAGAGGTGTTCGGCCTGCGCTTCGCCAACGCGACCGGCGAACTGGACAACACCGCAGGCGTCGGACGCGCCAAGCGCGAGCTCGCGCGCGCGCTGACGGTCGCGCACGAGCGCGAGCTCGGAACAAAGCGCAACTGAGCATTAGCTAAGAGGAAACGGAAGACATGGCTGACGAGAAAGACAACGAGACCCCCGCAACGCCCGACGACACCGCGGCGCAGACGCCCGACGCTCCAGAGGCTCAGGAGCCGCAGGCCGACGCGCCCGAGCCCGCGGCGGCTGAGGCCGAGACGCCTGGGGCAGACGAGCCTGCGGCCGAGGAGCCCGTCGCCGAGGCAGCTGAGGCGCCCCAGGCGGCCGAGGAGGCGCCCGCGAGCGAGCCCGAGGAGCAGCTTTCCCCGAAGGAGCGCCGTCGCAGGACGCGTTCCAAGCACGAGGGTCAGGCGCGGCCGACCCGTACGCCGGAGGAGCGTCAGGCCGACCGGCTGGCGACGCGCAAGACCAAGGCCGTGAGCCGTCGCGCGCGACGCCTGCAGGAACGCGCGAAAGCCGCCGAGCGTCGTGCCGCAGCGCCGGCCGCCGAACCACTTGCGCCGGTGCACGCGCCGGTCGAGGGCAGGCGCAGGATGCGCCAGGGGATCGTCATCTCAGACAAGGCCTCCAAGACGATCACCGTGCGCATCGACGTTGCCCGCCGCCACCGTCGTTACGAGAAGATCGTGCGCAGCTCGAGCACGTTGCACGCGCACGACGAGAACAACGACGCGCACGAAGGCGACGTGGTGCGCGTGATCGAGAGCCGGCCGCTGTCGCGCTCAAAGCGCTGGGCGCTCGTCGACGTCCTGGAGCGCGCGCGATGATCCAAAACGAGACGAGATTGCGCGTCGCGGACAACACGGGCGCGCGGGAGATCCTGTGCATCCGCGTCAAGGGCGGCTCGCAGCGTCGCTACGCGTTCGTGGGCGACGTGATCACGGCGACGGTCAAGCAGGCCAACCCGCAGGGCGCCGTGAAAAAGGGCGAGGTCGTCACTGCGGTGATCGTGCGCACGAAGAAGCCGATCGGCCGCGACGACGGCACCTACATCGCCTTCGATGAGAACGCCGCGGTGATCATCGACGACCAGAACAACCCGCGCGGCACGCGCGTGTTCGGGCCGGTCGCGCGCGAACTGCGCGAGCGCAACTTCATGAAGATCGTCTCGCTGGCGCCGGAGGTTCTGTGATGACCGCTCGGAGATCGGCCGGCGCGCGGGCGGGCAAGCGCCGCAACAAGCTGAAGATCCGCACCGACGACCACGTTAAGGTCACGGCGGGCAAGGACCGCGGCAAGACCGGCAAGGTGCTGCGCGTAGAGCCGACCAGGGAACGACTGTTCGTCGAGGGTCTGAACATGGTCAAGCGCGCGGTGCGCCCGCAGGTCAACCAGAGCTCCTCCACGCTCCCCGGCACAGAGGGGCAGCTCGGCGGCGTGATCGAGCGCGAGGGGCCGATCCACATCTCAAACGTGATCCTGCTCGACGCCAAGGGCAACCCCACGCGCGTGCGCATCGAGCGCAAGAGCGGCTCGCGCGTGCGCATCGCCAAGAGCACCGGGGCGGAGCTGGACTGAGCATGGAGGCTACGACCACAGACGCACCGCCCGCACGCCTGAAGGCCCGCTATTTGCAGGAGATCCGCCCGACGCTGATCGAGCGCTTCGAGTACTCGTCGGTGATGCAGGCCCCGCACGTGGAGAAGATCACACTGAACATGGGCGTCGGACTGGCCAAGCAGGACTCCAAAGTGCTCAAGGCGGCCACCGAGCAGCTCGCGACGATCGCCGGCCAGCAGCCGAGCGTGCGCCGCGCGCGCAAGTCGATCGCGGCCTTCAAACTGCGCGAGGGCATGCCCGTGGGCGTCGCCGTGACGCTGCGCGGCGAGCGCGCCTACGAGTTCCTCGACCGCCTCGTCTCGATCGCGATTCCGCGGATTCGCGACTTCCGCGGGCTCAACCCGCGCTCGTTCGACGGCCGCGGCAACTACTCGATGGGCGTGCGCGAGCAGATCATCTTCCCGGAGATCGACTACGACGCGATCGACCAGGTGCGCGGGCTGGACATCACGATCTCCACGAGCGCCGCCAGCGACCGCGAGGCGTTCGCGCTGCTGCGGGCGTTCGGCATGCCGTTCGCGGCCCAGGGTCGCCCCAAGGGCTTTGACCCGCAGGCCGATGAGGCCGAGGCCGAGGCGCGCGCCGCCGCACACGCGGCCAAGGTCGCCGAAGCGCCGGCCCCGGCAGCCAAAGCTGCGCCCCAGACGGCAGCGCCCGAGGCCGCTGAGCCCGAGGCAGCGGACGAGACTGCCGAGGAGCCGGCCGAGACTGCCGATGCGTCGGCCGAGATCGCTGAGCCCGAGGCAGCGGACGAGACGGCCGAGGACGATGCCGCAGCCGACACCGCCGAGCTCGAGGCGCAGGCTGCGGCCGAGACAGCGGAGGTTTCCGAGGACGCAGAGCAGGGTGACGAGCCCGAGGCCACGGCCGAGCAGGCCGCCGCCGCAGAGGCAGACGCAGCAGAGCAGGAGCAAGCCGCAGAGACCGCCGAGAAAGAGAGCACCGACTGATGGCCAAGACATCTCAGCGCGTCAAACAGACGCGCACGCCAAGATTCAAAACCCGCGCCTATACTCGGTGCAGCCGTTGCGGACGTCCGCGCGCGGTGTATCGCAAGTTCGGGGTGTGCCGCATCTGTTTGCGCGAGCTCGCCCACAACGGCCAGATCCCCGGGATGACGAAGTCCTCCTGGTAGCGACGGCGCCATGACTTCTGAGATAGCGATCAAATCATGTCGATGACAGATCCCATTGCCGACTTCCTCACGCGCGTGCGCAACGCGATCCACGCTGCGCACGAGACGGTTGAGATCCCCGCGTCCAAGACCAAGAGCGAGCTCGCGCGCATTCTCACCGAGCAGGGCTACATCGACTCCTACTCGGTGATCCCCGAGCCCGACGGCGGTCCCGGTCAGCTGATCCAGATTCGCTTGAAGTACACCGAGGACCGCCGCTCGGCGATCGCCGGCCTACGCCGCGTGTCGCGCCCCGGCCGGCGCACGTACGTCGACGCCAAGCACATCCCCAAGGTGCTCGGCGGCATGGGCACTTCGATCGTCTCGACCTCGCACGGTGTGATGACCGGGCACGACGCGCGCTCGGCGGGCGTCGGCGGCGAGGTCCTGGCGCAGGTCTGGTGAGCTGACGTGTCGCGCATCGGCAGACAGCCCATCGCAGTTCCGACCGGCGTGACCGTCGCGATCGAGCCCAACGAGGTTCGTGTCAACGGCCCCAAGGGAGAACTCTCCGAGCGCATCCACAAGGACATCGAGGTCAAGCAGGACGGCGAGCAGCTGGTCGTCACCCGCCCGACCGACCGCGGCGAACACCGCGCGCTGCACGGCTTGACGCGCTCGCTGGTGGCGAACATGGTGCAGGGCGTGACAGCGGGCTATGAGAAGCGTCTGGAGATCCAGGGCGTCGGCTATCGCGCGCAGCTGAAGGGCAAGAACCTCGAGCTCGCTGTCGGCTACTCGCACCCCGTGCCGATCCCGGCGCCCGACGGGATCGAATTCGAAGTGCCCCAGCCGACGCGTGTCGTCGTCAAAGGCATCTCCAAGCAGCTCGTCGGCGAGACGGCCGCGATCATCCGCAAGCAGCGCCCGCCCGAGCCCTACAAGGGCAAGGGCATTCGCTACGAGGGCGAGTACGTGCAGAGAAAGGTTGGAAAGCGCGCATGAGCGTCATCACCAAGGGCGACCGCCGCCTCAAGCGCCGCAGGCGCGTGCGCGCGAAGGTGTCGGGCACCGCCAACCGCCCGCGCATCTCCGTGTTCCGCTCAAACCAGGGAATCTCGGCGCAGCTGATCGACGACACCGCCGGTCGCACGCTCGCGGCCGTCAACTGGTACGAGCCCGACCTGCGCAAGCTGGGCAAGCCCGAGCGCACCAAGCGCGCGGGCGAGACGCTCGCCGAGCGGGCCAAGGCCGCCGGCGTCGCCGAGGCCGTGTTCGACCGCGGCGGCTACCGCTACCACGGGCACGTTCGTGCGTTCGCCGAGGCGATCCGCGAGAGCGGCATAACCGTCTAAGCGTCCAGGCATCCCGCGACCGCTACCCTCTTCACTGCTCTCATGTCAATAACCGTAGACCGCTCAGTCACTCCCGCCGGCCTGGATCTCCAGGAGCGCGTGGTCGAGATCAACCGCGTGGCCAAGGTCGTCAAGGGCGGCCGGCGCTTCTCGTTCACGGCGCTCGTCGTCGTCGGCGACGAACGCGATGTCGTTGGCATCGGCTACGGCAAGGCCAACGAGGTGCCGCTGGCGATCCAGAAGGGCGTCGAGCGCGCGAAGAAGGACCTCTTCCGCGTGCCCAAGCACGGCAGCACGATCACCCACCAGACGACCGGCATCTTCGGCGCCGGGCGCGTCCTGCTCAAGCCGGCGTCGCCGGGTACCGGCGTGATCGCCGGCGGTGGCGTGCGCGCGGTGCTCGAGCTCGCCGGCATCCACGACATCCTCTCCAAGAGCCTCGGCACGCAGAACCCGATCAACCTCGTCAAGGCAACTGTCGCCGGCCTGCGCGGCCTGCGCACCCCGGCCGAGGTCGGCGAGCTGCGCGGCCTGTCGGTCAACAAGGTTCTCGGCCTCAGCAGCGAGCCGGCCAATGGCGCCCCCGCGGCCGGCGAGGTCTCCGCCGCCAGCGAGGCGGAAGCGACCGCCGAGCCCGAAGCCGAGCCCGTCGCCGCCGCAGCCAGCGAGGAGGCGTCATCCTGATGGCAGCCCTCACTGTGACCCAGCGCAAGTCGCGCAACGGCGCGAACAAGAAACAGCTCGACACGCTGCGCTCGCTTGGATTGCGGCGAATCGGACACACCGTGCGGGTCGAGGACTGCGATCAGGCGCGCGGAATGCTGCACGCCGTGCGCCATCTCGTTGAGGTCAAGGAGGGCTCGCGATGAGCCCTGACGAAGACGCCAAGCCGCAGCGCATCGGGCTGCACAGCCTCGCGCCGGCCCCCGGCAGCCGTCGTCCGCGCAAGCGCGTCGGGCGCGGCGAAGGCTCGGGTACGGGCAAGACCGCGGGGCGCGGGCAGAAGGGTGCGGGCTCGCGCTCGGGCTCCAAGCGCCGCGCGCGCTTCGAGGGCGGCCAGATGCCGATCCACATGCGCATGCGCAAGCTTCGCGGGCCGCACATGAAGAAGTCGATGCCGTTCGAGCCCTTCCGAACGCACACCCAGCCGGTCAACATCGCCTCGTTGGAGAGCCGCTTCGACGCCGGCGCCGAGGTGACGATCGAGCTGATGCAGGCCAACGGACTGGGCACCCGCAAGGACGTCCCGATCAAGGTGCTCGCCAACGGCGAGCTGTCAAAGGCGCTGACCGTGCACGCGCACGCCTTCAGCGCCAGCGCTAAAGAGCGCATCGAGGCAGCCGGCGGCACCTGCAAGCTCGTCGAGCGCTAGAGAGCCGTACGGGCCGTGCAAGCGGCGGCACGCACCAGCGCATCCACTAGAATCCAGCGCTCCGCGGGAGGGAGTGCAGCGGCGCTCTGAGCCGCGGAGCAAAGCCCATGCTCTCGACGATTCTCAACGCATTCCAGGTTGCGGACATCCGCAAGAAGATCGCCTTCACGGCGGGGATGCTGCTGATCTACCGCCTCGGCTCGCACATCCCCGTGCCGGGCGTCAACCTCAGCGCGGTCAACAACATCCAAAAGGAGTTCGGCGGGTCGAACATCCTCGGGCTGCTGAACCTCTTCTCCGGCGGTGGCCTGTCGCGGATCGCCCTGTTCGCGCTGGGCATCATGCCCTACATCACCGCCTCGATCATCCTGCAGCTGCTGCAGGTCGCCGTCCCCTCGCTGGAAAAGCTCTCCAAGGAAGGCGAGGTCGGCCAGGCGCGGATCACGCAGTACACGCGCTACCTCACCGTCGGCCTGGCCTTCGCGCAGTCGATCGGCTACGTCTTTTTGTTCCACACGCTGCAGGCGAAAGCCGGCGAATCGGTCGTCACGCACTTCGACGCGCCGCACATCTTCTTGATCGTCATCTGCCTGACGACCGGCTGCGTGCTGCTGATGTGGATCGGCGAGCTGATCACCCAGCGTGGCATCGGCAACGGCATCTCGCTGCTGATCTTCGCCTCGATCGTCGCGCGCCTGCCGAGCGGCATCCAGACGTGGTGGACCTCGCAGAACCAGGTCTTCAAGGTGATGATGCCCTTCCTCGTGCTCGCCGTCGTCGCCGGCATCGTGTTCGTGCAGGAAGGCCAGCGACGGATTCCCGTGCAGTACGCAAAGCGCGTGATCGGCCGGCGCATGACCGAGGGCGGCCAGACCTACCTGCCGTTGCGCGTGAACATGGCCGGCGTGATCCCGGTGATCTTCGCGGCGAGCATCATGGCCTTCCCGCCGACAGTCGGGCAGCTCGTGAAAACGCACTGGGGCCAGCAGATCTCCGACTTCTTCTCGCCCAACGGCTGGCACTACGTGGTCGGCGAGTCGCTGTTCATCCTCGTCTTCACATACTTCTACACGGCCGTCACCTTCAACCCGGTCGACCAGGCGGACAACCTGAAGAAGTACGGCGGCTTCATCCCCGGCGTGCGACCCGGCCGCCCGACCGCCGAATTTCTCGACCGCATCCTCGCGCGCCTGACGTTCCCCGGCGCGCTGTTCCTCGCGGCCGTCGCCGCGCTGCCGACGATCCTGATCGCGCGCACGCATCAGAACATCCCGCTCGGGGGCACGTCGATCCTGATCGTGATCGGCGTCGCGCTGGAAACGATGAAGCAGCTCGAGGCGCAGCTGATGATGCGAAGTTACGAGGGCTTCTTGAAGTAGTCATTCGGGGGAGGTCGAGAGGGGGGCCTGCCCTCTTCCCGCGTCAGTACGAGGGCTTCTCGAAGCAGTCCCGCTGGCAGCGCAACGGATAGGCTGCCTCGCACTTGTCGGAACTGAACCTCATACTGCTCGGTCCGCCGGGCGCGGGGAAGGGCACGCAGGCCGACCGTCTGCGCGAGGACTTCACCCTGCCGCACATCTCCACCGGCGACATGCTGCGCGCGGAGGTGACGCAGGGAAGCGATCTGGGTCGCGAGGCCAAGCGCTATATGGATGCCGGCGACCTCGTTCCCGACGAGGTGATCATCTCGATGATCATCAAGCGAGTCGAGGGGCCCGATGCCGCCGGGGGCTTCCTGCTCGACGGCTTCCCGCGCAACGAGCAGCAGGCCGACGCGCTCGCGGAGGCCCTCACCGGCCTGCGCCGACGCCTCAGCGCGGCGCTGCTGATCGAGGTCGGCGACGACGAGCTCGTGCGACGGCTGGCCGGGCGGCGCGTGTGCGTGAAGAATCCCAGCCACATCTACCACGTCGAGTTCGACCCGCCCAAGCACGAGGACGTGTGCGACCAGGACGGCTCGCGCCTGATCCAGCGAGACGACGACAAGGAGGAGACGATCCGCCGGCGCCTGCAGGTCTACCACTCCCAGACCGAGCCGCTGATCGACTACTACGATCGCGCCGGCCAGCTGCGCCGCTTCGACGGGACTCGCGACCCCGACGAGGTGCACGCGCGCATCAGGGCGACCGTCGCGGCGCTGCGCCTGGAGGAGAAGCTCTAGAGGGCCAGCTAAGCTCCCCGGGTGATCATCAAGAAGTCCCCAGAGGAGATCGAGAAGATGGCGCGCGCCGGCGAGATCCTCGTGGCGGCGCTGGAAGATGTCGAGTCGCGAGTGGCGCCCGGGGTGAGCACCGAGGAGCTCGATCGCGCCGCCGAGCGCCTGATCCGCTCCCGCGGCGGCGTGCCGACGTTCAAGGGCTATCGCGGCTTTCCCGGCTCGATCTGCGCTTCGCCGAACGCGATGGTCGTGCACGGCATCCCCGGCCCGTATCGCCTCAAGGACGGCGACATCATCTCGATCGACGTCGGCGTAACGCTCGACGGCTGGGTCGCCGACGCCGCGCGCACGCTGCCCGTCGGCGAGATCGGCGCGCAGGAGCAGAACCTCCTGCGCGCGACCGAGGAGTCGCTGCACGCCGGCGTCGCCGAGTGCCGCGCAGGCAACCGCATGGGCGACATGTCCAGCGCCATCCAGCGTGTCGCCGAGGGCGCGGGGCTGTCGGTCGTGCGCTCGCTCGTCGGGCACGGGGTCGGGCGCAACATGCACGAGGACCCGCAGGTGCCCAACTACGGCAAGCCCGGCAAGGGCCCGCTGCTGGAAGAGGGCATGGTGCTCGCCGTCGAGCCGATGATGACCGCCGGTGCAGCCTCGGTGCGCGTCGGCGGCGACGGCTGGGCGATCTTCTCCCAGGACGGCTCGCCGGCGGCCCATTTCGAGTTCACGATCGCGATCACCGGCGACGGGCCGAGGGTCCTCACGCCGTGGCATCTAGCCGCAGCAGCGCAGGCGGGCGAGCACGCTCCGCAGGGCGCCGCGAGCACCTAGGAGTTGCTACCATCAGGAGTCCTGCTCGATGCGAGGTGTATCTTCGTGGTCGAGCGATCTCCACGACTTGGTAGCGGCGGCCGCAACGGCAGCCAGAGCCGGGTCGTGGAACCCAGCCGCCGAAAGGGATCATGAAGGTACGACCGTCGGTCAAGCCGATGTGCGAGAAATGCAAGATCATCCGCCGCCACGGGGTGGTGCTGGTGATCTGCCAGAACAAGCGCCACAAGCAGCGTCAGGGGTAGCGGCAGATGGCTCGCATCGCGGGGATCAACCTCCCCTTGAACAAGCGCTCGGAGATCGGGCTGACCTACATCTACGGGATCGGTCGCGCGACGTCCAACAAGATCCTCGCGCAGGTGGGCGTCAGCCCGGACACCTACATTCGTGACCTCACCGAGGACGAGGTGGCCAAGCTGCGCGACGCGATCGACGACGGCTACGCGGTCGAGGGCGACCTTCGCCGCGAGCGCTCGCAGGACATCAAACGCCTTCAGGAGATCGCCTGCTATCGCGGTCTGCGCCACCGCCGCGGCCTTCCCGTGCGCGGCCAGAAGACCAAGACCAACGCGCGTACGCGCAAGGGCCCCAAGCGGATGCAGGTCGCCGGCAAGAAGAGAGCGGGTAAGAAGTAGTGCCCGCAGCTCCCAAACGCGCCCGCGGCCGGCGCAAGCCAAAAAAGAACATCCCGATCGGGCAGGCGCACATCAAGACTTCGTTCAACAACACGATCGTCTCGCTGACCGACACCACGGGCAACGTGATCGCCTGGGAGTCCGCCGGAGGAGCCGGCTTCAAGGGCTCGCGCAAGTCGACGCCGTTCGCCGCCCAGGTGACCGCCGACGCCGCAGCGCGTAAGGGGCTGGAACAGGGTTTGCAGAAGGTCGAGGTCTACGTCAAGGGCCCGGGCTCTGGCCGCGAGACTGCGATCCGCTCGCTGCAGGCCGCCGGCCTCGAGGTGACCGGCGTCAAGGACGTGACCCCACAAGCCCACAACGGCTGTCGCCCGCGCAAGCGGCGGCGCGTATAGCCGGCGCGGAGACGAGCTGACAGATGGCCAGAGACACAGGACCACAGTGCAAGCAATGCCGCCGCGAGGGACAGAAGCTGTTCCTCAAGGGCGAGCGCTGCCTGACGGACAAGTGCGGCGTGGAGCGCCGTTCCTACCCGCCGGGCGAGCACGGCCGCGGTCGCATGAAACAGAGCGAGTACCGCGTGCAGCTGCGCGAGAAGCAGAAGGCCAAGCGCTACTACGGCGTGCTCGAGAAACAGTTTGCCGGTTACTACGAGAAGGCCTCGCGCCAGACCGGGATCACCGGCGAGAACCTGCTCGCGATGCTGGAGTGCCGTCTGGACAACGTGCTGGTGCGTCTCGGCTTCGCGGCTTCACGCCGCCAGGCGCGCCAGCTGATCCGCCACGGCCATTGGACGGTCAACGGCCGGCGGGTGAACATCCCCAGCTATCAGGTGCGCCCGGGCGAGGTGATCGCCATCAAGGCCGAGACATCGGCCACGCAGGTGGTCAGAGATGCCACCGAGCTCACCGGACAGATTCCCGCGTGGCTACAGGCCGACCATGAGTCACTCACGGCCAAGGTGCTGCGCAAGCCGGAGCGACGCGAGGTCGCCGCGCCGGTGCAGGAGCAGCTCATCGTCGAGCTGTACTCGAAGTAGTTAGCAGGACCCTTTCAGCCCCCCGCCCCAGGTGGGCGAGGCTCCCGAGCCGGCCGTCCCCCGACGCCGGTGCGACACCAAAACGACGTTAGGACTCTGATGCTCGACTTCCAAATCCCCCGGATCACAAGCGAGTCCGTGGAGCAAAACCGTGGCACGTTCACGATCGAGCCGCTTGACCGCGGGTTCGGCTACACGTTCGGAAACTCGCTGCGCCGCGTATTGCTCTCGTCCCTCTCCGGGGCGGCTGTCACGAGCGTGCGAATCGAGGGCGTCGCCCACGAGTTCTCGACGATCAACGGCGTCAAGGAGGACGTGACCGACATCGTGCTCAACCTCAAGGGCGTGGTCTGCCGCATGCACTCCGACGCCAGCGAGGTCGAGGCGCCGCTGGTCGTCAGCGGACCCGGCGAGATCACGGCGAAGGACATCGACCTGCCCGCCGGCGTGGAGATCCTCAACCCCGACATCCACATCGCCACGCTCGAGAAGAAAACGAAGCTCGAGCTGTACATGACGATCGGTCGTGGCCGCGGCTACCGCCCGGCCGAGGAGAACAAGTCCTCTGACCAGCCGATCGGCGTGATCCCGATCGACTCGATCTTCTCGCCCGTGCGCCGCGTCGCCTACGCCGTGGAGGGGGCCCGCGTCGGTCAGAAGACCGACTTCGACAAGCTCACCCTGGACATCGAGACCGACGGCTCAATCGACCCGCAGGCGGCGCTGCGCGAGGCGGCCGAGCTGCTGATCAGCCAGCTGGCGATCTTCACCGACGCCGACCGCATCCAGGAGCTGCGCGCGACCCCCGGCGGTCAGCTCGACGGCCACGGCCTCGCCGTCGGCGGCGGCGCCCCCGCGGCGCTGCAGGGCGAGGAGTACAGCATCCTGATCGAGGAGCTCGAGCTCGGCGTGCGCTCCTACAACTGCCTCAAGCGGGCCGGCATCCAGACGGTCGGCGACCTGATCTCCAAGTCCGAGGCGGAGCTCAACGCGATTCCGAACTTCGGCAAGAAGTCGATCGACGAGGTCATCGAAACGCTGCACACCCGCGGCCTCGATCTCCGTCAAGACTGAGAAAGCGCCGCGGCCGTTTAGACTCCCCCTGCTCATGAGACATCAGCGCAAAAAACACCAGCTGAGCCGCGACAGCGCGCATCGCAAGTCGCTGCTGATGAACCTGAGCAAGGAGATCATCGAGCACGAGCGGATCAAGACCAGCGAGGCGAAGGCCAAGGCGGTCAAGCCGGAGGTCGAGAAACTGATCACCCTCGCCAAGCGCGGCGACCTGCACGCGCGTCGCCAGGCGCTGTCGACGCTCTCGCAGGACAAGTTCGCCGTGCACAAGCTGTTCGAGGATCTCGCGCCGCGCTACGCCGACCGCCCAGGCGGCTACACGCGCATCCTCAAGCTCGGTCCGCGCAAGAGCGACGCGACCGAGATGGTCTTCATCGAGCTGGTCTGAAGTCGCTGGCCGATCTTCGATCGGTGGCGCGCGTTGCGGGGATGATCACAAAGCTGACGCTCGAGTACGACGGGTCGGGCTTCGCGGGCTGGGGGCGCCAGCCGGGGCTGCGCACGGTGCAGGAGGAGGTCGAGCGTGCGCTGCGGACGGTGCTCGGCGAGACCGCCACCGACGGATCGCCGCTGAAGCTGACGGTCGCCGGGCGCACCGACCGCGGCGTGCACGCTTGGGGGCAGGTCGCCAGCTACGCGCACGAGGCCGTCGACCCGCTGCGCCTGAACGGCCTGCTCGATAGAGATGTCGCCATTCTGCGCGCCGAACCGGCGCCGGAGGGGTTCGACGCGCGCCGCGATGCGCGCAGCCGCACGTACTGCTACCGCGTGCTCGCGCGGCGCGCGCGCAGTGTGTTCACGCACAACACGGCATTCTGGTGGGTGGGGGAGCTCGACAGCGAGGTCCTGACCCAGTGCGCGAGCCTGCTGCTCGGCAAACACGACTTCACGGCGTTCACCCCGCGCGATACCGAGCACAGCTGGTTTCAGTGCAGGGTCGTGCGGGCCGAGTGGCTCCAGGCGGGCGACACGCTGGAGTTCTGGATCGAGGCGGACATGTTCCTGCGACACATGAACCGCGCGCTCGTGGGCACGATGCTCGACGTCGCCGCCGGTCAAGCGACGGTCGAGCAGTTCGCGGGCCTGCTGCACGGCAGCCCGCGCGTGCAGGCGGGGAGGACCGCCCCCGCGCACGGGCTGGCGCTGGCGAGCGTGTCCTATGCGTAGGGGCTTGCGCCTATGCTGCATGAGCCGATGCTGAACGTGCTGCTGACAAACGACGACGGGATCGAGGCCGAAGGCCTGCAGGCGATGCGCGTCGCGCTCGCCGCGATCGACGGCGTTCGTCTGGCGGTCATCGCACCCGACGGCAACCGCTCGGCGATGGCGCGCTCGATCACCACGCGCAGGCCGCTGTGGGTCGCCGAGGTCCCGTTCGCCGACGGCTCGGTGGGGTATGCGACCGACGGCACGCCGGTCGACTGCGTGCGGCTGGCGAGGCTCGGGCTGATCGAGGGCTTCGACGCCGAGCTGGTCGTCGCGGGGATCAACCACGGCGCGAACCTCGGTGACGACATCACCTACTCGGGTACGGTCGCCGCGGCGCTGGAGGGCGTCGTCCTCGGTCTGCCGTCGATCGCCGTCTCCCAGCAGTCGGGGGCGCGGGCCCTGGACTACCGCTTCGATGGCGGCTTCGGCTTCGGGGTCGCCGCGCAGTTCGTCGCACGGCTCGTGCAGCGCATCGAGGACGTGCCGCTGCCGGCGACGACGCTGCTCAACGTCAACGTCCCGGCGGGGGAGCCCAGCGGCGTGGAGGTCACGAGCCTGGGCAAGCGCATCTACCGCGACGAGCTCAAGCTCGACAGCGAGGAGCAGCACCGCCGCCGCTACTGGATCTACGGCTCGGACCCGGGCTTCCACGACGAGCCGGGCACCGACCTGGCCGCCGTGGCAGCCGGCAGGATCGCCGTCACGCCGATTCACTTCGACCTGACCGATCGTGCGGGCCTGCAGGCGCTCAAGGCCTTCGACCTGAACGATTTGCTCGCGCCCGTCGCGCGCGAGACGCCGTGAGCGCTGCGCAGACGCCGCCAAAGATACGCGCGCGAGCGCAAGAGCTGCACAAGCTGCTCGATCACCACTCGCGCCGCTACTACGTCCTGGACGACCCGGAGATCGGCGACGACGAGTACGACGCGCTGCTCGACGAGCTGCGCGCGATCGAGCGCCAGCACCCCGAGCTGGTCGGCCCCGATTCGCCCACGCAGCGCGTCGGCGGCGAGCCGGTCGGCCGTCTGGAGAAGGTCGAGCACCTCGAGCCGATGCTCTCGCTCGGCAACGTGCGCTCCGAGCTACAGCTGCGCGCTTGGGTCGAGCGGATGCGCAACCACCTCGCGCGCGAGGGGATCTCCGAGCCGCGGTTTCAGTATGTCGTCGAGCCGAAGATCGACGGGCTGGCGATCAGCCTGGTCTATCGCGACGGCTCGCTGCAGCGCGGCGCGACGCGCGGCAACGGCGAGATCGGCGAGGACGTCACGCACAACCTGCGCACGATCTCGGCGATCCCGCTGGAGCTGACCGACGCGCCCTCGCTGGTGGAGGTGCGCGGCGAGGTCTACATGTCGCTCGCCGACTTCACGGCGCTGAACGAGCGCCGCGCGGAAGCGGGCGAGTCGACGTTCATGAATCCGCGCAACTCGGCAGCCGGCACGATCCGCCAGCTCGATCCGGCCGACGCCGCCAAGCGGCCGCTGTCGATCTGGTGCTACCAGGTGGGCGTCACCGACGGCCTCTCCTTCCAGCGCCACGTCCAAGCGCTGCAGTGGCTGAAGGAGCACGGATTCCGCGTCAACCCCGACGTCAAGCTGCTGGGCAGCGAGGACGAGGTGATCGCGCAGTGCCTGCAATGGCAGCAGCGCCGAGGCGAGCTCGACTTCGAGATCGACGGCGTCGTCGTCAAGGTCGACGACTTGGCGCTGCAGCGCAGGCTCGGCTCGGTCGGACGCGATCCCCGCTGGGCGGTCGCGTGGAAGTTCCCGCCGACCACGGCCGTGACGCGACTGGAGAAGGTCATGTGGAACGTCGGCAAGTTCGGCGACATGCGCCCGTACGCCGTGCTCGAGCCGGTGGTCGTCGGCGGTGTGCGCATCGGCATGGCGACGCTGCACAACGAGGAGGACCTCGCGCGCAAGGACATCAGGGCGGGCGAGGAGGTGATCGTGCTGCGCGCCGGCGACGTGATCCCGCAGGTCGTCTCGCCGGCGCCACACGTCGTCGAGCAGAAGGGTCGCCCGCGGCGCCCGCGTCCGCCGGCGCGCTGCCCGTTCTGCAACACCCAGACGATCAAGGCTCAGGACGCGGTGTTCACCAAGTGCCCCAATCCGCTGTGCCCGGGCCGCGCCTGGCAGCTGCTCAAGCACTTCGTCTCGCGCGGCGCGATGGACATCGAGGGGCTCGGCGAGAAGCAGGTTGCGCTGCTGCAGCAGCGCGGCTTGGTAAAGACGGCTGGCGACTTCTACCGGCTGACCGAGCAGCAGCTGCTGGAGCTCGACGGCTTCGGCGAGCTGTCGGCGAAGAACCTGCTCGCGGCGATCGACGCATCCAAGCAGCGCCCGTTCGCGCGCGTGCTGTTCGCGCTCGGGATCGAGGAGGTCGGTGAGGTGACCGGGCGAAACCTCGCCCAGCGCTTTCGTGACATCGACGCGTTGCTGGCCGCGCCGGCGCAGGAGATCGAGCAGACCCCGGGGATCGGCGAGAAGATGGCGGCGTCGATCCGCGCACAGCTGGACGACCAGCGCATGCGCGAGCTGATCGGCGACCTGCGCGAGCGCGGCCTGCGCTTCGTCGAGGAGGGCCCGGCGCCGTCGGAGGGCCCGCTGAACGGCAAGACGCTCGTGCTCACCGGCACGCTGCCCGACTGGTCGCGCGAGCAGGCCACCGAACGGATCATCGCCGCCGGCGGGCGTGTCACCGGCTCGGTGTCAAAGAAGACCGACTACGTCGTCGCCGGCGAGAGCGCCGGCTCCAAGCTGGCGAAGGCCGAGCGGCTGGAGGTGCCTGTGCTCGACGAAGCGGGGTTGCGCGAGGTGCTCGGTCAGTAGTCGGCGAGCGTGATCGTCATGTGGTCCTGGATCACATGCGCCAGCGTCGTGGAGATGCCGTCGTTGAAGAACGCGAAGGCGAGCAGGTGCCCGTTGACGGCCTGGCAGTAGCCGACGAGGTTGGAGTAGCCGGTGAGCGTGCCCGTCTTGCCCTGACAACGCCCTGAAGCGGCGGTGCCGCGCATGCGTTTGGCGAGCGTGCCGGTGTGCCCGGCGATCGCCATGCTGTTGCGCAGGATCGCGCCGGTCGGCGTGGGGGCGAGCGTGACGAGCAGGTCGGCGACCTGGTAGGTGGAGGTGCGGTCGGCTTCTGAGAGGCCCGAGCCGTCGACCACGCGGGGGTGGATGCCGAGCAGGCCGGAGATCGTCTGGCTGACGACCGCCGCGCCGGCGGCGGTGGTACCCGCGCCGCCGGCGGCCGCGCCGAGGTCCTTCAGCAGGGTCTCGGCGAAGAAGTTGTCAGACGGCGGCAGCATCAGCGCGAGCAGCTGTTCGACGGTCGGCGAGCTGACCAGCGCCAGCTGCGTCGCGCCTGGCGGCACGCTGGCGGCGCCGCTGGCGCCACGGATGCTCACGCCGGAGTTCTTCAGCAGCGCCCACAGCTTGCGCGCGGCATATGCGGCGGGGGCGTGGGCGACCTTTTCCGCGCCGCTCGCGCCGCGGTCGAAGGCCAGGCCGCTGAGCGTTCCTTCCAGGAAGGGATCCTGGCGAAAGCCGCTGGAGGGCTCGCCGCGCTGGGAGTCAAAGCCCGACTCGTCGCCGTAGACCGAGCCCTGCACGGCGTGGATGTGGTCGACGTGCACCAGCTGGGAGACGAGCGTGGAGATGCTCGCGCCGACGCCGCCGTAGTGGCTGGCGATGAACGCCGTGTCGCCGAACGTGGGATCCCCGCCGCCGTGCAGGTACAGATCGCCTTCCCATACCCCCGTCGGGCTGAGCTGGCCGATTCCCAGCACCGTCGTCGACAGCTGCGCCGTGGAGCCCAGACGCGCCAACGCTGTGGTGGCGGTGTAGAGCTTCTCCACCGACGCCGGCGGGCGCAGCGTCGTGTCGCGCAGGGAGAACAGCGCCTGTTTGCTCGTGAGGTCGTAGACATAGGCGCTGGAGCGCGAGCCGGAGATCTGCATCTGACGGCTCAGATCGCTCTGCAGCGCGCCCAGGGTGCCCGCGGCGCTCGCCGTCGTGGGCAGGGCCGCGAGGGCGATGACGAGCGCTGTGAGCAGCGCAAACGGCTTCAGGGTCATGTGTCCCTTAGAATCAAGTCAGGATGGGCAAGGTTGTCAAGCTGGAACCGACGGACAAGGCCAAGGTTGCGGCGAAGAAGCGCAGGGCGGCGTTGCACGCCGCCCGCGGCGTCGGGCGCAATGGATCGCCCGATCGGCGCCGGCGCCCGAGGCGCCACAAGACGGCGCTCGTGCTCGGCGGCGGCGGGTTCACCGGCGGCGTCTATGAGATCGGCGCGCTGCGGGCGCTCGACCTGCTGGCGGTGAACAGCAGCGTCAACCAGTTCGATGTCTACGTCGGCACGTCCGCTGGCGCGTTCATCGCCGCGCTGAGCGCCAATGGCGTGACCCCCGAGGAGATGATGCGGGTGGTCACGCGCCAAGGCAAAGCGCCCTTCAAAGACATCGACCTCAGCGACCTGCTGCGACCCAACCTGCTCGAGTTCGCGCGCAAGGGCGCGGTCATGCCGCTTCGCGCGCTGTCGATGGCGCGCCAGATCGTCTCCCAGCGCGGCGGCGTGTCGCTGATGGACGTGGTGCTCGGCCTCGCCGAGGGACTGCCGTCGGGCGCCTACACCGGCGCCGGGATCGAGTCCTACCTGCAGGAGGTGCTCTCAGAGCCAGGCCGCACCGACGACTTCGGCGAACTGGCTTGCGAGCTGTACCTGACCGCGACCGACCTCGACACGTGCGAGCGCGTGGTGTTCGGCGTGGACAGCGCAGAAGACGTGCCGATCTCCACCGCCGTGCGCGCATCCGGTGCGTTGCCGATGGTCTATGCGCCGGTTCGCGTCGGCGATCGCGAGCTGATCGACGGCGGAATGGTCTCGACGACGAATCTCGACATCGCGGTGGAGGCGGGGGCCAAGCTGATCGTCGTGATCAACCCGATCGTGCCGTTCGTCAACGACTTCGCCGCGCGGATCAGAACACTGCGCGGCACGCGCCCGCGCCGCGTCTCGGACATGGGCTTCCCGCAGATCGGCTACCAGGCGTTCAAGCTCGTCGCCCATCAGCGGCTGCACGAACTGGCCAAGAACTGGGAGAGCCGCTACCCGGGCGTGGACATCGTGCTGATCGAGCCAGAGCCGACCGACGAGCTGATGTTCCAGACGTCGATGATGAACTTCGCCTCGCGCGTGGAGATCGCCCGCCACGGCTTTGAGTCGGTGACCAAGCATCTGGCCGAGGAATACGAGCGCTACGAAGCTGTCGCCGAGCGCCACGGCATCGACATCTCGGGCACTCGCGTGCGCAAGGTCGTCGAGCACTTCGACACCGAGCCCGAGCGGGTCAGCGCATGGCGCAAGATCCTCGAAGGGACCACTGGCACCCTCCTGCGCCAGTCCGGCTCCGCCAACTAGTCCGCGGCTGGGCTCGGCGCCAATAGCGCTTTGTCGACGGCCGCGAGCAGGCGCGTCGTCGCGTCGCTGTTGCGGATGCCGATGCGCACGTGCTGAGGCTCGCCGAGCGCGTCGCCTTCGGCGACGAGCACGCCGGATTGCGCCAGTCGCGCCGCGAGCTCCCCGCCGCTGAGGGCCGGATGCGCGGCCCAGACGAAGTTGGCCTGACTGTCGGCGACCTCGAAGCCGCGCTCGCGCAGGCCCTCGGTCAGGCGCGGGCGCTCCTCGCAGATCGCCCGCACGTGGCGGGCGAGCAGACCGGAGCACGTACGCAGCGCCTCAAGCGCTCCGGCCTGGGAGACCTCTGAGACGCCGAGATCCGGCTCCAGCTCGGCCATCAGATCCTGCGAGCCGGGTCCGCCGATCGCATAGCCCACGCGCAGGCCGGCCAGTCCCCAGGCCTTGGAGAAGCTGCGAAAGACGAGCAGGCGCGGATGATGCTCGAGCAGCTGCAAGGACGAGTTGGTCGGCTGGGCGTCGACGAACTCCACGAGCGACTCGTCGAGCAGCACGCCAACGCCCTCGGGAATGCCGTCGAGCAGTCGCTTGAGCTCGCTGGTCGAAAGCAGCTCGCCGGTCGGATCATTGGGGCTGGCCAGGGCGATCATGCGCGTCGAGGGCTCTTTGGCCGCCTCGATCAGCGCGTCGACACCGCCGGTGATCGGCACGGCGCGGCCGTGTGCGCGTCGCGCCATGATCGGATAGAGCGGGTAGGAGGGCCAGGTCGTCAGCAGCTGCTGGCCGGGCTCGATCAGCGCTCGCGTGGCGGAGCTGAGCAGCTCGGCGGCGCCGTTGCCGAGGATCAGCCGTCCGGGGTCGACCTGCAGGCTCGCCGCGAGCTCGTCGCTTAGCTCAGAGCCGCGCACGTGCGGATAGCGATGCAGCCCGCGCCGGGCGACGTAGGTGATCGCGCCGACGATCCGTGGGTGGGGCAGGTCGGGCCAGGTCGTCTGCGAGAGGTCGAGCGTGTCGACGCGCGTGAGCGCTTTGCGACGGCGCTCGGCGGCATCCTCGCGCAGGCCCGCGTTGACCTCCTCCTCGGACATCCCTTCGAACTGGCGATAGTAGTCGAGCAGACCCACGGCAAAGCCCGTTCTAGCAGGCGATGTCGAGCGCGGTCCGACACCGGTTCGGCGCGCAGGCTGGGGCGCTCATCCTTGGCCGTTACCGGAGATGGTGATCGACCCCGGCCCGTGAATCACCACGAACCAGAACGCAAACCCCAGCCCGCAGACCACCGCGGCGGCGCCGAAGATCCGGCCCATGATCCCCGTTCGCTGGTCGTAGCCTGCGGCGCGACGCACCAGAATCCATGCCTGGTCGAGGCGTTTCAGCAGCGAAAGGGTCCCAAACAGAAGCACGAACAGCGCGATGAACGAGACGAGGATTCCCATGCCGACGCTTCCTGAGAGGTAGTCGATCTGCGAGCCGACCCACAGGCATGCGAGCGGGATCGGTCCCCAGCAGAGCAGGCTGAGCAAGATCATCGCCGCAACCATCACACCGGCGATCGAGCCGTCCACGCGCTGGCGCTTCTCGCTGCCTCGCTCGGGCAGCGAGCGGAAGCGAACCGGCGCCGTACCGGGGCGGCGTCCGACGAACAGGCCGCCGTTGTCGCTGGGATCGCTGCGCATCAGTCTCTATGTTCGCAGTTAACGACGCGATTCCGGCGCGCTTGCCGAGGCTGGTCACGCCAGCGAGTCGGGCGCTCGTCGGCGATGACCTTCAGCCCGCGTAGAGGGCGTCGAACACGTCGGCGTATTTCTCGTTGACGATGTTGCGCTTGACCTTCAGCGTCGGCGTCAGCTCGCCCGTCGCCTGGGAGAGATCGTGGTCGAGGATCATGAACTTCTTGACCTGCTCGACCTGCGCGTATTTGGCGTTGGCGCGGTCGATCTCCTGCTGGATCAGCGAGCGTACCTGCTCACAGCGCGCGAGCGACGGGAGGTCCTCGGGGAGGTCGTGCTCGGCGGCGTAGATCGGGATCTCCTCCTCATCGAGCGTGATCAGCACGACAGGATACGGACGCTGGTCGCCGTGCATCACCGCCTGGGAGATCCAGCGGCACTGCTTGAGGTCGTTCTCGAGGTTCGCCGGCGTGAGGTTCTTGCCACCGGCGGTGATGATGATGTCCTTCTTGCGCCCGGTGATCGAGAGGTAGCCGTCCTCGTCGATTGAACCGAGATCGCCGGTGTGCAGCCATCCGTCTTCGACGGTGCCGAAGCTCGCGTCGGCGTTGTTGTGGTAGCCGGCGAAGATGTTCGCCCCTTTGACGAGGATCTCGCCGTCGTCGGCGATCTTCAGCTCGACGCCGGGCAGCGCGCGACCGACTGTGCCGAAGCGGTGGTTCTCGACGGTGGAGGTCGTGGCTGCGGTCGCCGTCTCGGTCATGCCGTAGCCCTCGAGCACGGGCACGCCGCAGGCCCAGAAGAACTCGAGGATCTCGCGCGCGATCGGCGCGGCGCCGCTGGTCGCATGGCGCACGCTGCCGCCGAAGATCGCGCGGACGTTTTTGAACAGCTGCTCGTCGGCTTCGTCGAAGGGCTTTTGCAGCTCCTCGGGAACGGCTTCGCCGCGGTTGATCATGTCGCGAACCTTCGCGCCGAGCTTGATCGCGGCCTCGGCGCGCGCCTGCTCCTCGGCGCCCTGAGCCTCGATTGCGCCGTGAGCGAGCGTGTAGATCTTCTCGAACACGCGCGGCACGGAAGGCAGATAGGTCGGTTTGACCTCCTGCAGCTCGGGCACGATCTGCTTGGTGTCGCCGCCGAAGTAGGCGAGCGTGCCGCCGAGGTCGAACACGGCCAGCTGGATCAGCAGCGCGAAGGAGTGCGCGAGCGGGAGATACAGATAGATGACCTCGTCGCCCTGGATCTCTCCGGCCTCGCCCACCATGTCGATGATCGCGCGGTAGTTGCCGTGCGTCAGGACGCAGCCCTTGGGCGGACCGGTCGTGCCGGAGGTGTAGATGAAGGTGAACGGATCCTCCGGGCGCACCGCAGCGCGGCGTGCCTCGAGCTCTGCCGCGGAGCGTCCGTGTCCGCGCTCGCGAACCTCCTGCAGGCTGATCGCGCCGAGCGCACGCACGGCGTCGGACGGGCCGCCGGCGATCGAGTCCGAGTCCGGCGGGTCGATCACGATGATCGTGCGGATGCCCGGGATCTGGTCGCGGATCTCGGCGATCTTCTGAAGCTGCTCGTCGTTCTCGCAGACGATCACGCAGGCCTCGGAGTCGGAGATCACCCACAGGCACTCCTCGGGGGAGTTGGTCTGGTAGATCGGCACCACCACGGCGCCGGCGGAGGTCGCGGCCATGTCCACGTAGGACCACTCCGGGCGCGTGTTGGCGAGGATGCACAGCCGCTCGCCGGGCTGGATGCCGAGGTCGATCAGCCCGAGGCCGATCTCCTGGACGACCTCGGCGAGCTGCTCGTAGCTGACGTCCTGCCACGCACCATCGCGCTTGTAGCGGATGGCCGCGCTCGCGCCGTGTCCCGCGGCAGCCCGCGGGATCAGGTCGGCGATCGTTTGCGACCCCGTTGTCGACCCCGCGGTCGACGCCGTCGTGACCTCCATCCGGACCTCTCCTCCTCATTGATCAAACAAGCTGGCTGACCAGTCAATGTTAGACCGAGAACGCGCACTTTACGAGCGTCGCGGCAAAGGTCTGCGCTCACACGGGATTGGGCACGTCGAGAAAGACGTGGCGCACGCCGAAACGCTCGGCCAGATGCTCGCCCAGCCTCCTCACTCCGAAGGTCTCCGTGGCGTAGTGGCCGGCGGCGATGAAGTGCAGCTGCGACTCGCGCGCGTTGGCCATCGCGCGCTCGACCGGCTCGCCGGTGAGCAGGGCGTCGGCCCCGGCGGCGGCCGCGTCGGCCAGGTAGTCCGACCCGGCGCCGGAGACGACCGCCACGCTGCGTACGCGCGCCGGGCCTGCGTCGAACACCAGTGGCTCGCGCGAGGTGATCTCGTGAACGCGCGCGAACAGGGCCTCGGGGGAGATGCCCTCACCGGGCAGGCGCGCGAGGATGCCGATCGGCTGGCCGCGATGCAGCGCAAACGGCTCGAGTGCCTCGGCGCCGAGCGCCTGCGCGAGCAGCGCGTTGTTGCCGAACTGCGGATGCGCGTCCAGCGGCAGGTGGTAGGCGGCCAGGGCGATGTTCGCGTCGAACAGGATCTTCAGGCGGCCCTTGAGCGCCGCGTCGATCGGCCCCGGACCCGCGCCCCAGAAGAGTCCGTGGTGGACGAGCAGCAGCTGGGCGCGCTCGGCTGCGGCAAGCTCGAACAGCTGCAGATTGGCCGAAACGCCGGTGGCGACCGTCTGGACCTGCGCCGGCCCGGGGACCTGCAGTCCGTTGGGGCCGTAGTCGTCGAAGCGCTCCGGTTCGAGGATGCGATCGAGCTCCTGCAGGATGTCGATTGCGGCGGCAGGCACCGGGCGAAGATAGCGGTATGGAATACTGACGGCGCATCGGGGCGTGGCGCAGCCTGGTAGCGCGCACCGTTCGGGTCGGTGAGGTCCCGAGTTCGAATCTCGGCGCCCCGATTGG
>Ga0208714_1000115_pt1 | contig 24795 bp, 22 predicted proteins | sample NGESurshal072012_3_FD_184461 | JGI IMG/M metagenome (GOLD analysis project Ga0208714, IMG submission 184461) | Arctic peat soil microbial communities from Barrow, Alaska - NGEE Surface sample 415-1 shallow-072012 (SPAdes) | ecosystem: Environmental > Terrestrial > Soil > Wetlands > Peat ... | reverse complement strand
GCCTGTCGGGCGCTGCGAACGCGCTCCTGGAGCACGAGTGCCTCCCGGTACTCGATCGTCCCGAGGTGACAGACCCACAGCTCCGGACGGTCTCCGCGCATGATCGGATCGTAGCCTGCGTGCCGTATCAGCCGGCCGCCGTCCAGGCCTCCAGGTGGCGCTTGACCGCGGCCAGGAACTGCGCCGCGATCACACCGTCGAGCGCGCGGTGGTCCCAGCTCAGCCCGAGGATGGTCATCGGCCGGATCGCGATCGCGTCGTTGCCGGCGGCGTCGGTGAGCACGACCGGCCGCTTGATCACGGCCTCGAGGTCAAGGATCCCCACCTGGGGCTGGTTGATGATCGGGGTGGCCATGATCGAGCCGTACTGGCCCGGGTTGGTGATTGTGAACGTCCCCTCCCTGACCTCATCGGGGCTCAGCTCGCCCGCGCGCGCACGCCGCGCGAGATCCTTGATCCGGATCCCGAGGCCCTCCACCGAGAGCTGGTGGGCGTCCGTGAGCACCGGCACGATCAACCCGTTCTCACCGAGCGACACCGCGATCCCGAGGTTGACCGCGTCGTGGCGGGTGTAGCGCTCGCCCTCGAGCCAGGCGTTGAGCGACGGGTGCTCGCGCAGGGCCAGCGTCGTGGCGCGGGCGACGAACGCCAGCGCGGTCAGGCCAAGCGGCGCTCGCGCGGCCTCGACGGCGCTCATGTCGACCTCGATCCAGGTCGTGCAGTGCGCTGCGGCGTCGAGCGAGCGCTTCATGTGCTCGCCGATCTGGCGCCGCATCCGCGAGAGCTGGCCGGCCTCGGTCATCGGCACGGGATCGGGGCGGTAGGGGCTCTCGATGTGCAGCGGCGGCTCTGGGGCGGCCACCGCCGCGCTCGCGGTCCCGCCCTCCGCCTCCACGAAGGCCAGCACGTCCTGCTTGCGTACGCGCCCGTCGCGTCCGGTGCCGGTCACCCGCCCGAGGTCGATCCCGTGGGCGGCCGCGATGCGCTGCACGACGGGTGAGTAACGTCGCGGCGCCCCCGTCCCGTTCGACACGGGTGGCGCGGGAGCGCCGTTCGGCGCCGGGGGCGGAGCGCCGTTGGACGCGGCCGCCCCATCGGCACCGTTGCCCTCCACGGCGCCTTCGGGGGCGATTCGCGCGAGCACCACGCCGACCGCGACCGTGGCCCCGAGCGGCACCAGTATCTCCGCGACGACCCCGGCGGCGGGCGCCGGCACCTCGGTGTCGATCTTGTCGGTCGAGATCTCGCAGATCGTCTCGTCAGCCTGGATCTGGTCGCCGACCTGCTTGCGCCACTGCACCACGGTGCCCTCGGCGACGGACACGCCCATCTGCGGCATCGTCACGTCGACGAGCTCAGTACGCGAGAAGCTCACGGCAGGCCTCCTTGACGCGCTCGACGCTCGGGAGCACGACCTGCTCCAGAGGCGGCGAGAACGGGATCGGGACATCCGGCGTCGAGACCCGGACGACGGGGCCGTCGAGGTCCTCGAAGCCGCGCTCGGCGATCAGCGCGGCCACCTGGGCGCCGGCGGCACAGGTGGAGTTGGCCTCGTCGAGGATCACCACCTTCGAGCACTGCGCGACCGCAGCCAGGATCGCCTCGTTGTCGAGCGGGACGAGCGAGCGCAGGTCGAGGACCTGCGCCGAGGCGCCGTCGAGGTCCTCGGTCGCCTCGAGCGCAACGTGCACCATCGCCCCGTAGGCGATCACGACCAGGTCCGACCCCTCGCGGGCGACGCGGGCGGTCATCGGCGTCTCGTAGACGCCCTCCGGGACCTCGCCCTTGATCCGGCGATACAGGTGCTTGTGCTCCATGAAGCAGACCGGGTTCGGGTCGCGGATGGCAGCGTGCAGCAGGCCCTTGGCGTCTTCGGCCGTCGACGGGGCGAGCACCTTGATGCCGGGGGACTGCATGAACCACGCCTCGGGGTTCTGGGAGTGGAACGGGCCACCGGAGAAGCCCCCGCCCGAGGGCAGCCGCACGGTGATCGGCACCGCGAGCCCCTGGCGGTAGTACATCTTCGCGGCCACGTTGACGAGCTGATCGAAGCCGCAGGCGATGAAGTCGGCGAACTGCATCTCGCACACGGGGCGCATGCCGACCACGGCCGCGCCGACGGCGGTGCCGATGATCGCCGACTCGGCCAGCGGCGTGTCCATCACCCGGTCGGTGCCGAACTCCTCCACGAACCCGTCGGTGACCTTGAACGCGCCGCCGAACACGCCGATGTCCTCGCCCATCACGAGCACCCGGTCATCGGCGCGCAGCTCGTCACGGAGCGCTGAGGAGATCGCCTGCAGATAGGTGAGCGTTGGCATCAGGACGCCACCTGTCCGCGCTGCGCCGCAAATCCACTCCAGGGCGCCAGGCCGTTCCCGAGCGGCTCGGCCTCGCCCTCGCAGAAGACGCCCTCGGTGGCCCGCGCCGGGTCGGGCTGCGGCGACGCCAGTGCCTCCTCGGTGGCCGCGTCGATCTCCGCCCTGACCGTGGCGCGGATCTCATCCACGTTGGTGCCGTCGGCCTTGACCCGAGCCTCCTGGCGCTCGATCGGGTCGCGCTTGCGCCACTCCTCCACCTGCTCCTTCGGCACGTACTTCATGTCGTCGTGCGCGGCGTGACCGTGCATGCGCATCGTCTCGGCCTCGATCAGGGTCGGGCCGCCGCCGGCCACCGCCCGCTCCCGGGCCGCGCGGGTCGCCTCGAACATCGCCTCGGCGTCATTCCCGTCGACGGTCACCCCGACGAAGCCGTAGGCCGCGGCCCGCTCGACCGGGTTGACCGCGAACTGCTTGTCGATCGGGGTCGAGTACGCATACTGGTTGTTCTCGAGCACGAACACCACCGGCAGCTTCTGCACCCCGGCCCAGTTCATGGCCTCGTGGAAATCACCGCGCGAGGTGGAACCGTCGCCGAACCAGGTGATCGCGCAGCGCGCCTCGCCGCGCAGCTTGAACACCATCGCCATACCGGTGGCGACGAGCATCATGTCGGGCAGCATCGAGACCATCCCGACACAGCCCAGGCGCCGGTCACCGAAGTGCACGTTGCCGTCGCGGCCCCGGGTCACGCCGGCCTCGCGTCCGAGGTACTGCGCGAGGATCCGCGCCGGGGCCACGCCACGGATCACGTGCGCGGCCAGATCGCGGTGCAGGATGCACAGGCGGTCCTCCGGCGCCATCGCGAACGCCGCGCCGGCGGACACCGCCTCCTGGCCGTATCCGTCGTAGAACGAGCCCGGCACCTTTCCCTGCCGGTAGAGGCTCATCGCGCGCTCCTCGAGCCCGCGCATCAGGAGCATCGCCCGCAGCAGGGCGATGCGGTCCTCGGGCAGCAGATAGCCGCCGCCGGCCTGCGCCTGCTGCGCTGTCTGGGTCGCCATCGCGCGCTTCCCTTTCCTCCGTGGGCCCCGGTCGGGATCTCCGTCCGGAACCCGCTTCCCGGGCCTTCCCGGGATCTCCGGTCAGACCCGCGGATGGACACTCGGCGAGATTACCCCAAGCCACGGAGATCGACGCATCACGGGGTCCATGCTTACCCTATGAGGGGTGGAGGAAGCTTGGCTGAACCGCTTGCGCTGGCGTCGCCGCGGCGCCTGGATGTGGCCCGCGTTTGCGGCCTTCACCGTGCTCGACGCGGTCGTCGGTCACCTGCTCCCCCCCTCGGGTGAGACCCAGCGGCTGATCGGCGCGCTGGTCGCGGCGATCGTCGTCAACGTGCTCGTCGTGGTGCTGCTCTCCTGGCCGCTGGGCGCGCTCCTACGGCGCGTCCGCCGGGACCTGCCGGTGGTGGTCGCCCGTGACTACGCCGGCACGGCGCTCGTCGCCGGCGTCGCTGCCGTGATGCTGGCCGTCGGGATCATCCATCACGGCACCGTGGTCGCCCATCGCCAGGCGATGCAGGACGCCATCACCCGCGCGCAGGCCTGGATCGGCGACCGTGCGCCGGCCGAGTTTCGCCGCAACCTCTCCTACGTGAGCACGGTCGCGATCGAGCCCGGAGCGATCTACCGGACCTGCGTGATCAGCGTCGATCACCGCCGCACATACTGCGTGATCGTCAGGACGTGGCTGCCCTTCCAGTCGAGCGTCTCGTTCGCCGGCTACGAGTCCAACGACGTCTTCGCCCAGGGGACCGGCTGACCCCTGTCCGCCGGCCCCGACAAGCGGCTGGTCCTGATCGCCTGCATCCTCGGCTCGGCGGTCGTGTTCCTCGACGGCACGGTCGTCAACGTCGCCCTGCCGGCCATCCGCGCCGGCCTGCACGGCGGCCTCGCGGCGCAGCAGTGGGTCGTCGAGGCCTACCTGTTGACGCTGTCCTCGCTGCTGCTGGTCGGCGGCTCGCTCGGCGACGTGCTCGGACGCCGGCGCGTGTTCGCCGCCGGCCTGGCCGCGTTCGGCGCGTGCTCACTGCTGTGCGCGATCGCGCCGAGCAGCGCGTTCCTGATCGGTGCGCGGGCGATCCAGGGAATCGCCGGGGCGCTGCTCGTCCCCAGCACGCTGGCGCTGATCATGGACACCTTCGAGGAGGGCGAGCGGGCCACGGCGATCGGCTCCTGGACCGCGTGGACCGGGATCGCCACCGTCGTCGGCCCGCTGGGCGGCGGGGCCCTGATCCAGGTCGCGTCGTGGCGCTGGATCTTCGCCATCAACCTCGTCCCCGTCGCAGTCACCCTCTACCTGCTGCGCGCGCTGCCCGCCGACCGGCCGACCGGCGGGCACGTCGACTGGCCCGGCGCGGCCCTGGCCGCGCTCGGCCTCGGTGGCCCGGTGTTCGCGCTGATCGAGCAGGGACGATTCGGCTGGGGAAGTCCGATCGTCTTCATCCCGCTGATCGGCGGCATCGTGCTGCTGATCGCGTTCGTCCTCTGGGAGCGCCGGGCGCCGGAGCCGATGATGCCGCTGGGGCTGTTCGGCTCGCGCAACTTCACCGTCGGCAACCTGACCACGCTGTTGCTGTACTCGGGCCTCAGCGTGGCGACGTTCTTCGTGGTCCTGTTCATCCAGCAGGTCGGCGGCTACACGGCGTTGCAGGCGGGCCTGGCGCTGCTGCCGATCACGATCCTGGTCTTTGCGCTCTCCAAGCGTTTCGGGGCGCTCGCCGACCGTTTCGGGCCGCGGCTGTTCATGGGCGCCGGGCCGGTCCTCGCCGGCCTCGGCCTGCTGCTGCTCGGACGCATGACCGCGAGCGCGGACTACGTCAGCGCGGTGCTGCCGGGAATCCTCGTGTTCGGGCTCGGCTTGGCGATGACCGTCGCACCGCTCACCGCGACCGTGCTCGGCGCCGTCGAGCCCGGGCACTCGGGCGTCGCCAGCGGGATCAACAACGCCGTCGCCCGCGTCGCCGGGCTGCTGGCGATCGCCGCCCTCGGTGCGGTCGTGACGGCGAGCTTCCAGAGCCGGCTCGACCACGACCTGGCCGGCCGCCCGCTCAGCCCGCAGGCGCAGGCGGCAGTCGCCAACGCCCGCACGCGCCCGCTGGTGATCGACGCCTCAGGGGTCAGCGGTCCGGCGCGCCAGGTGGTGCACACCGCGCTGATCGACGCCTCGGTGGAGTCGTTCCGGGTCGCGATGCTGATCGGGGCCGGACTGGCACTGGTAGGCGGCGTGTTTGCGCTCGGCGGGATTCAGAACCCGCGCCGCCGCGTCGCCTGCGCCGACTGTCCGGGCGGAGCTCTCGCCGGCGCCAGCAGCGACCTGGCGCTGCGGCCCGAGCTCAGCTCCGGGCAGCCGGCAGCCTGAACAGGTTCGGGAAGCGGAGGCCCCGGAACGGATCGCCCGACATCTCCAGCATCCCGCTCGGGGGCAGCTCGGCGATGCGCTCGCCTCCGCCGGCGGCCGCTTCGAACTCGGGTGGGCATTGCGGGCGCGCGCTGCTTTGCCGCAGTAGGATCGCCACGCGGTAGGCAACGAAGCAAGGAGACCGGATGGCAGAGGCGACGAAGTCCCCGAACAGGAGCCCCAACGGCCAGGCGGCGCTGCGGGGCGGCCCCGTCGCGGCGCGGGTGGCGAAGCTGCGCGAGCAGGCCAAGACCGATCCGACGGGCGCGCGCGAGGCGGCCTGGGCCTGGATCGCCGAGCTCGGGCGCCGCGCCGGCAGCGACCGCTCGGCCGCGCTCGCCGAGCTGCAGGAGCTGTTCCTGTGCGGGCGACCCGCGGAGGGCGTGCGCGGCCAGACCGACGGCATCCTCGTGACCCGGACCATGCACCCGCTCGCCGACAAGGTGATCGGCACGATCACCGACGCGTGGACGCCGTGGCTGGGCAAGAAGTTCGATCCCGACCGCGGTACGGGCGTCAATACGCTCACCGGCAGCGCCCGCTGGCCGGCCAAGATGCTCGTCAGGGTCCCTGGGCGCAGCCTTTTCCCGGCGCTGTACTTCGCGCTCAAGTCGGAGCTGTAGGTGCGGGAGCAGCGGCCCGCTCGATGACCCCCGCCGGCCGCCGCCGTCCGTACGCCCCCCGACTACCGCGTGAACAGCGACGCGAGCAGCTGCTCGACGCCGCCATGACGGTGATCGCCGAACAGGGCTACGGGGGCGTCAACATCGAGGCGATCGCCCGCCAGGCCGGCGTCACCCGGCCCGTCGTCTACAACCTGTTCGACGACCTCGCCGAGCTGCTCGGCGCCCTGCTCGAGCGCCAGGAGCGACGCGCGCTCGGCCAGCTCCCCGCCGCGCTCGGAGCCGAGCTCGGCGGCGACGCCGATCCCGACCGCGCGATCGTCGACGGCGTGCGCACGTTCCTCGACGCCGTCGCCGGCGACCCCGACACGTGGCGCCCGATCCTCCTGCCCCCCGAGGGCGCGCCTCGCGTCGTCCGCGAACGCGTCGCCCGCGATCGCATGCGCGTCCTCGCCCAGCTCCAGACGCTCGCCGACCGCGCCCTCGCTCGGCGCGGCAGGCCTCCCGGCATCGACGATCCAGAACTCCTCGCCCGCACGCTGCTGATCGCCGCCGAGGAGGCCGGCCGGCTGGTGCTGTCCGACCCGGCGCGGTTCACGCCGGCGCGGCTGTCGGGGTTCGCGGCGGGCGTGCTGGCGGCGCTGGCCGGGGCTGCCGGCCCGGGCTAGTCTGGAGCTGTCGGTGGGGGTGATCGGGGTACGGGGCGTAAACAGGCGGCCGGGGAAGGGGATCGGCTCCGTGAGGCGTGCCGCCGGGTCTGGTTGGGTGCCGGCGGGCCTGGTTGGCGGGGTTGGCCACCACCCTCCCCCCGCGCCGCCGATGCACCGGCTTCCGGGGTGCTTATGTCGCCAAAGTGCCGCCATCTGAGCGACTTTGGGCGGGTAAGCGCCTGAGAGGCGCTTAGGTGGCCGAGGAGACTCTTGGACCGGTGGGTTTGTCGAGATAAGCACCCTCGGACCCGCCCGGGAGCCCGGCGCCGCCCCTGATCGCCCCCTTCCCCAACAAGCCGTTCTACGCTCACTCCGTCACGCTCACCCACGGCAGCCCGAAGAACCTACCCCTCCGTCAACGACTCGATCTCCGCCGTATCCAACGGTAGACACACGTCACAGAAGTCCTTGCCGAACGGGGTCAGATGGACCGAGCGGTGGGCCGTCTTGGCGCGGCCGGCGCTCTTGATCGCCTGCATCGCGTCGGGCTGGGCCTCGATCACCTGGTAGCGCATCGGGTCGTCGACGGGGTCGTGGGAGAACCAGATCAGGCCGAGCCGGAGGAGGTTGTTGAGGTAGGCGGGAACGCGGTCGATGTAGCGGCACCCGGCCTGGGCGCCGATCATGTTCAGGCCCTGGGCCACGAGCTGGGTGCCGACGCCGATCAGGTTCGACGAGCGCACGTCGACGGAGGGCTGCGGACCTTCGGTGGCCAGCAGGCGGAGGACCCGGCCCTCATCGGGGGCAAGCTCGGAGAGGATCCGCGCGTACGCCGGATGCGCCCCCTCCTCCACGGTCACGTCGGCCGACTGACGCAGCAGCTCGGCGCCCTGCTCGCGCAGGGAGATGTCGGTCCGGCCGTCGGCCGGACCGGTGCCGTTGCGCACCGCCGGACGGGCGCGGACACCCGGCCGCGAGCGGCCGGCGAGCTGGCGCACCTGCTCGTCGAGGTCGGAGATGCCGAGCAGCTCGCGCGCGTAGTCGCGCATGCCGGAGGCGAAGTCACCGGCGAGCCTGACCGCCTGGTCGGGCGAGACGGCGGCCCGGGCCACCCGGGCGCTCAGCTCGAGCGACTTGCCGACACCCCACGCCGCGGTGCGGATCCACGCACCGGCAGCGATGCGGGCCAGTCCCGGCAGCGTCTCGACCGCGCCCCTGGACGGCTCGAGCTCGGTGCCGATGGGGTCGTCGCCGTTCTCGCTCATCCGAAGATCGCCAGATGTATCAGGCCGGCGCCGAATCCGAGCACGGCTCCGTGTAACAGCAAGAGCCATTCGTCCTGCTTGGTCGCCGTGTGCAGCAGGTCGGCGAAGTCCCGATGCTTCATCTCTCTCATGCGGTCGCCGATCAGCTTACGCATCGAGGCGCTGCGATCACGGTTGAAGCCGGGATCGCCGAGCGGGGTCATCATGCGATCGACCGGCTCGGCCGCGAACGATCTCGAGATGCGGTCGTATTCCGCGGTGCCGAGCGCGACGCGGACGGCGCTGCGGGCGGGCCCGGTGGCGCGATCGACCGCCGGCGCCATGGCCACCTCGATCAGATGACGGGTGCGGTCGGCGCTCGGGCCGTTGAGCAGCTCCTCGCCGAAGTTCCGCATCGTCAGGATCTCGTCGGCGACGATCCGCGCGTACACGTCGGCCACCTCGGGCTGGCGTCGCACGAACAGCCCCTGGATCAGCAACGGCCCGACCCGGTGCGGATCGGGCGGCTCGTAGATCATCCACAGCGCGAGCCAGTTGGTGACGTAGCCGACGATCACGCCGAGGATCGGCAACAGCCACCAATAGGTGACGAAATGCGTGATCACCGCCACCGGGATCCCGAGCGCGAAGCCGAAGAAGAAGCCGAAGTTCTGGATGAACGTCAGCTCCTTCTGTCCCATGTCCAGGAAGATCCGGTTGGCCAGGTCGGGCTGGGCCTCGAAGCGCCGGATCACCATCAGCTTCACGTCGACCAGCTGATCGATGTTGGTGCCGATCTGGTCGGTCAGCTCGTGGACGATTCCCGGCATCTGCTGCTGGACGCGGGCGTGCACCATCTCCCTCACCGTCGGCGGCAGGTTGGACCACAGACGCGGATGCTCGCGCTCCATGATCCGATCCACGGTCGCGCGCATGTCGTCGCGCGTGGTCTCGACGATCTGGTCGGCCATCTTGTCGGGCTCGAACTGGTGCCAGAACTCGCTCGGAGTGCCCAGCTTGGCGATCCCGCTGTCGACCGCCAGGCTGCCCATCTTGGCCGCGCGCGAGGGCACGATCCCCTGCCACCCGATGCCGCCGATCATCACGCCGGGGATCTGCTGGATCTTGCGCGGCAGCAGTCGGGCGAGCCGCTCGAGCTTCCGAGAGCGAAACCCGCGGAAGTGGACCGGGTAGAACAGCATCAGGACGCCCGTCCAGTTGGTGACATAGCCGATCACGCCGGTGAAGAACGGGATCGTGATCAGGGCAATCGTGCTCTTGCTCACAAGGGCAGCAACGGTATCCGGCCGGGTTCGGTTGAGTAGGCTTGCCGGCTCCATGGAAGGCCGCTCGCCAGATTCGCGCGTGGCCGTGGTGACGGGAGCGTCGGCGGGAATCGGCGAGGCGACCGCGCGGCGGCTGGCCCGGTACGGATGGCAGCTCGTGCTGGTCGCCCGGCGCGAGGAGCGCCTGCAGGCGCTGGCCACGGAGCTCGGCGGCGCGACCGTGGTGGCGCTCGACGTCACCGCCGCGGACGCACCCGCGCGTGTCGAGGAGGTGGTGCGCCGCCAGCACGGCGCGCTGCATCTACTGGTCAACAACGCCGGCGCGGCCTGGCGCGGGACGTTCGCCGACACCGGCTGGGAGAACGTGCGCCGGCACATGGAGCTGAATTTCGAGGCGCCGCTGCGGATGACCGAGGCCCTGCTGCCGCTGCTGCGGGAGACGCCGCCGCTCCCAACAGCGCGGGCGATAGCCCGCGCATCTCCATCGTCAACGTGGCGAGCACCGCGGCACGTGTGCCCCGACCGCGATCGGGCGCCTACTCGGCGAGCAAGTTTGCGCTCGCCGGGTGGAGCGACGCGCTCTACGGCGAAGAGCGCCCGCACGGCGTGCACGTCGGGCTCGTGCTGCCGGGTTTCGTCGAGACCGAGGGTTTCCCGGCGACGGAGCTCAAGGCCAAGGCGACCACGCGCTGGTTGGTCTCACGGCCCGAGGTCGTCGTCGAGGCGATCCTCGAAGCCGGCCCGGGAGGCAGGGCCGAGCGCTACGTCCCGCGCCCGTACTGGGTCGCGGCGGCCATGCGGATCCTGGCGCCGTCCGTGGTCCGCAGGGCCACGGCCGGGGGCGGTCTGACAACCGCCACACGGCCGGGCTGACTAAGCTACGGTCCTGTAACAAAACCCCGGCGGGAGCACGCCGATCGCCTGAGCCGCGGTCGGGCCGGCGACGGATCAGGCCGCGACAGCCGTCGCGGCCAGCGCGGTGGCGGCGTCCGAGCGCCGTGCCGGCGGTCCCGAAGCGAGCGCCACGCCGACCGCCAGCAGCGCCCACGTCACGGGATCCTCGAGGAAGTCCGCGTACAGCAGCGTGTGCAGGATGAGCGCCAGGAAGGCCGCGGCGACTCCGGCCCGGGCCGGGTCCGATCGCGCGCCTCGCAGCAGCACCACGATGGCGACGATCACCAGGGCGAGATAGACGAGCTCACCGATCACGCCCTGCTCGGCGGCGATCGTGATCGGGATCGTGTGCGACGCTGAGAGCGTGGCCGAGCTGCTCGGATGGGTACGGCGGTACTCGGTGACGAACGACCCCGACCCGTAGCCCCACACGGGCCGCGCGGTGAACAGGTCCGAGCCGCCGGTGACGAGATCGGCCCGACCGCTCGAAGCACCGTTCAGACCCTGGTTGAGCCCGAACGTCTTCGGTGAGATCGCGACGGCGGCGGCGCCGACGGCGACGACCGCGACGACGACCCACAGGGTGCGCGTGACCCGCCAGCGCAAGGCCGCGAGCGTCGCGAGGCCGACGAGGAGTGCGCCCAGGCTCGAGCGCGAGAGTGTCAGGACCAGACCGCCCCACAGGATCGCCAGCACAACGGTGACGCCGAGCACCTGCTTGATCCGCGTCGCGGAATCCGAGGCCCGGTCGTACAGCAGCACGACGGCGAGCCCGATCATCACCAAGGCCAGGAAGCGCCCGAAGATGTCGGGATCGAAGAACACCGAGTTGACGGTGAAGTACGTGTGCAGATCGTTGGCCACCACCAGCTTCGGATTGAGGAAGATGGTCTTGGTCCCGTACTCCACGAAGCCGATGGCCGCGAACAGGACCGCGAGCGCGACCACGAGCGTGAAGCACAGCTTGATCAGGCGGGGCGTCCAGTCGAGCTGGGTCAGCAGGACGAACAGCAGCGCGAACGGCACGTAGAAGAAGACCATCTGCTGCAGCGCCTTCTCGAAGTCCGCGGAGTAGATCGACTGCACGGCGTAGACGACGATGTAGAGCGCGAGCAGGCGCTGCACCCAGCCGGGCTGACGGCCCTCGTCGGGGTCGTCGGTCGAGCGTACCGCCGGGACGATGTAGGCCAGCGAGCCCGCCGCCACGACGAGATACAGCGGCACGAGCAGGTTCGACGTGACCCCGCCGGCCTGGATCGGGATCCGGAATGGCAGCGACGCCACCGCCAGCAGCGCGAGGACCGATGGACGCCGAGCGATCAGCACCGCCAGCGCCGACAGCAGCCCCAACGCCACGACCGCGCCGACCGCGGCGGGCAGCGGATGGCGATGGACCAGGCGCAGCTGCGGCGAGCTCCAGATGTCGGCCAGCAGCAGGACCGGGGCCAGGACGAGCGCGCCGGCCATCGCCCAAGCGCGCAGCTTTGCCGTGCCGGCGGTCAAGGCCAGTGCCGCCAGTGCCGCGACCGCGAACACGCCCGCCTTCGGGAGCGGCCCGCTGAGGGCGGCGAACGCGATCATCGGCCGATCAGTCTAGAGCAGGATCTCCCGCGACAACGGGCGCCGATCCTCTACGCTCTGGCCGGATGTCCTCTGTCAAGATCGCAGCGGCGTGCGGGCTCGCCGCGGTCGTCCTGGCGGGATGCGGGAGCTCGGCGAAGCCCGAGGCCGGCACCCTCGGGACGGCATCACAGCCCTACGGTCGCGGGAAGATCGACGATCCCCGCACCACCCATGTGACCTGCATCCGCAACGACGGACTGCCCGTCGTGAACGTCGGACAGAGCGACGTGCAGGTCGGCTCGCCGCCCGCCGGCCCGACGATCCGGTTCCTGCCGACGCCGGGCGCGGCTCAGCAGGCCCAGATCTCCGGGCAGGTCCAGGGCGCCGAGGTGATCGGCAGCGCGCTGCTGTATCCGAAACAGACCTCGGACGGCGAGCTGAGGAAGGTCGAGGACTGCCTCGCCCTCGGCGTCCAGGGATAGGGCATGGCCGGGCTCGTCGCCGTCCTCGCGCTGATGCTGACGGCACCCGGGGCGCCCGTCGCACACGCTGTGCACCGTGCCGCGCCCAGGCGCGTCGCCTCCGTCGCCGCCGCGCCGGTCGCGACGACCACGGTCTCGACCGCGGACGTCAAGCTGCTGGGCCAGCGCATCATGGTCGGGGTGAGCGGCACCAGCGCCGATAGCGCACTGATGAGCCAGGTCCGCAACGGCCAGATCGGCGCCGTGATCCTGTTCGCGGCCAACATCGTCTCGCGCAACCAGCTCAAGGGGCTGATCGGAGCGCTCCAGCGCGCGGCTCACCAGGGCGGCAATCCGCCGCTGCTGATCGCCGTCGACCAGGAGGGCGGCCAGGTGAAGCGTCTGCCCGGCGGTCCGCCGGATCTCTCGCCGCCGCAGATCGCCGCGACCGGTAGCACCTCGGTCGCCGCCGGCGAGGGACGGGCGACGGGTCACTACCTCAAGGCTCTGGGCATCAACATGGACCTGGCGCCGGTCTCGGACGTGCCCACCTTCACCGGCGCGTTCATCTGGCAGCAGGGTCGGGCGTTCTCGTTCAACCCGCGCGCGGTGGCGCGGTACGCGCCGGCGTTCGCGCTCGGGCTCCAGTCCCAGCGCATCGCCGCGACCGCAAAGCATTTCCCCGGGGTCGGCTCGGCGCCGGTCGACACCGACTTCAGGCTCGACGAGCTGCACCCGACCGCGGCCCAGCTGGAGGGGGCCCTGATGCCCTATCAGGCCGCGATCCCGCTCGGACTCGACGCCGTCATGCTCTCGACCGCAGGCTTCAAGGCCTACGATCCCTCCGGCGCGCCCGCCGCGCTCTCGCGCCCGATCGCACAAGGACTGCTCCGGGGCCGGCTCGGATTCCGCGGCGTCACGATCACGGATGCGCTGGGCACGCCGACGGGCCACGACGAGATCACCGCCGGACGGCTGGCCGCCCGGGCCGGCGCCGACATTCTGCTGTTCACCGACTCGGCGCCAGGGGAGCTCGCCGGCCTCGAGCGCGACCTCGCCGACGGGCGCCTCAACCGCATCGCCGCGATCGCGTCCTACCGGCGCATCGTGGCCTTGAAGCACCGCGTCGGCGGCGCCTGAGGGCACCGCCGCGACGCGATCGGCGCGTAACTGTGGCACCCTGATCGTGTAGGTGCCCTCTCGAGCGCCGCGCTGCTGTCGGGCGGCGCTCTAGAATGGCGTCTCACGCCTGCGCGCATGCGTGAGCCAGCGTGCGCTCGCCGCCCGTGCGCTCGGCCACCGGGCTTCTGCAGGACAACATCTCGCCGGCCCCGCGCCGGCAGCGCTCAGAACCGTGTTCGGACACCTCCTCGCCACCCGTCGCCTGCTTCCGTTGCCACTGAGGACGGGGTAGGTCGATGGCGTTCGAGGCAACCGAGGTCGCCACGGCTCCGTCGTCGCACGGCTCGGCCGGCTCCGGCCCCGCCAAACTGACCGGACGGCTCGCCGGCGGGCGCCTGTACTTCGCGCTGGCCCTCGTCGGGTTGGTGATCTCCGCGTTCTCGCTGCTGATCCCCTCGACACCGAGCTACGACCCCTGGGCGTGGATCATCTGGGGCCGGGAGATCGTCCACCTCAACCTGCAGACGACCGGCGGCCCCTCGTGGAAGCCGCTGCCGGTCATCTTCACGACGCTGTTCGCGCCGTTCGGCAAGGCCGCCCCGGACATGTGGCTGGTGATCGCCCGCACCGGCGCGCTGATGGCCGTCGCGATGACGTTCAAGCTCGCGCTTCGCCTGACGCACCGGATCCGTGCCGCCGGCGAGGCGGCCGAGCGCGCGACCGGCCTCGCCCGGCTCGCCGAGCTGGCGCCGGGATTGCTGGCCGCGACGATCGCGGCGCTCGGGCTCGTGTCCGCCGGAGGCTTTGTCAGCGACAACGCGCTCGGCTACTCCGAGGGCCTGATGGCGGCAATCGTGCTGATCGCCATCGACCGCCACCTCGACGGCAAGCGCCGCCAGGCCTTTGCCGTCGCCTTCGCCGCGGCGCTCGACCGGCCCGAGATCTGGCCCTTCTGGGGTCTCTACGGGCTGTACCTGTTCTGGACCGACCCCGGCGCGCGCAAGCTCGTCATCGGCCTGTTCGCCGCCATCCCCGTGCTGTGGTTCCTGCCCGAGCTGTGGGGGTCCGGCCATTTCTTCCGCGGCGTCAGCCGGGCGCAGCACCCGCGCTCCAACAGCCCGGCCTTCGCGAGCTGTCCGTTCTGCGCCGAGCTCAAGGACCACGCGTGGCCCTTGATCCTGCTGCGGATCAAGGCGGCAGCCGCATTCGCCATGGTGCTGGCCGCCTGGGGTCTGTGGCGGGTCCGTGGCCGTGGCTCGGGCGAGCAGCCACACCGTCACAACATCGCCGTGCTCGCGCTCGGCGTACTCGGGATCGCCTGGTTGGTGCTGATCGCGATCATGACCCAGGCCGGCTTCTCGGGCAACAACCGCTACCTCGTGCTCGGCGCGGCGCTGATCTGTGTCGTCGGCGGCGTCGGCTGGGGGTGGGCGGCCCAGATCTTGGGCGGCCTGCTCTCGCGTCTGGGCAAGCCCGCCGTCGCCGCCGTCGCGACGGTGGCGGTGCTCGTGCTGGTGTTCATGTTCGTCCCCTCGTGGATCGGCGCCAGCGCCGTCGACCTGCCCGCGACGCACAAGTCGCTCGACTACCAGGCGCGGCTGCGCTCGGACCTGACCACGGCGGTGGCCGAGGCCGGTGGTGCCGCCAAGCTGCTCGGCTGCGGCACGGTGATGACGGAGGGCTTCCAGGTCCCGATGGTCGCGTGGACGCTCGGCGTGCACACGCTGCGGATCGAGGGGCCGCCGCCGGGCCTGCCCCGCGGAGCGCCGCTGCCGCCCGCGCCGAACGTGATCCTGCGGGCCCGCGCCACCCGGCACGCATCGCTGCTGCCGCTGCTCCCGCGCAACGCCACCTACGCCCGTGTGGCGAGCACGCGCACGTTCAAGATCTACTCCACCTGCCGGTAATCTGACCTCCCCAATGGCCACCACCATCGCCGCCCCTCCCCGGTCCGTCCCGAACTTCGACGTGCACGAGCCCCGCTGGCTCGAGCGGGTTCCACCGTGGCTCGTCACCACCGGCGTGCTCGTGCTGCTCAGCGCCCTGTCGCTGTTCGTGCGCACGCGGATCATCAGCGGTCAGTTCTGGATGGACGAGGCTCTGTCGGTGGGCATCTCGTCGCGCTCGCTGAGCGCGATCCCCGGTGTGCTCCACCACGACGGCTCACCGCCGTTCTACTACATGCTGCTCCATGTCTGGATGAGCGTGTTCGGATCCAGCGAGGCCCAGACGCACGCGCTGTCGCTCGTGTTCGCACTGCTGGCCATCCCCGCCGGCACGTGGGTCGCGTGGAGCCTCGCCGGTCGCCGCGCCGGACTGATCGCGGCGGTGCTGTTCGCACTCAACCCGTTCCTGACCGCCTACGCGCAGGAAACGCGGATGTACACGCTGATGGCGCTGCTCGGGCTGCTGGCCGCACAGGGGTTCATCCAGGGCTTCGTGTACCGACGACGGGGCTACCTCGTCCTGTTCGCCGCCGCGCAGGCGGTGATGCTCTACACGCACTCGTGGGGCATCTTCTTCGGCGTCGGAGCTGCCATCGCGCTGATCCCGGTCCTGCAGCTGAGCGACGAGCCCAAAGCGATCCTGCGTGACGCCGTGCTGTCGTTCGGCGCCGCCGCGGTGCTGTTCCTGCCGTGGCTACCGACGCTGCTCTACCAGGCTGCGCACACCGGATCACCGTGGGATCCGACGCCGAACTTCGGCGCCCCGGTGCAGATCTCGCGCAACCTCATGGGCGGCGACCGCGCCACCGCCGCGCTCGTGCTCGGCTCCGCGATCGGGCTGAGTGCGCTCTTCACCCGCGCGCACCGGCGCAGCCGCGAGGCGCTGACCATGTGGGTGCTGATCCTGCTGCCGATCGGCACGCTGGGATTCGGCTGGATCGTGTCCCGGTTCTCGCCCGCCTGGCAGTACCGCTACTTCGCCCCGATCCTGGCCTGCTTCCTGCTGCTGTTCGCGATCGGCCTGGCGCGCGCCCGCGGCGTCGGCCTGGTCGCACTCCTGCTGTGCGTGATCTTCTGGGCCAACCCCTCCTCCTACACGGCCAAGTACAAGAGCGACATGCGCGATGTCGGCGGCGAGATGGCGCCGCTCATCCACCCGGGCGACGTCGTCGTCGTCGCGCAGCCCGAGCAGGTGCCGCTGGCCTACTACTACCTCCCCGGCGGCCTGCGGTACGCCGACCCGACCGGGCCGACCAAGGACCCCCAATCGGCCAACTGGGTGGACGCGCTGAAGCGGATCGAGAACGCCGATCCTCGCGCCACGCTCACCCCCCTCGTTGCTAGTCTCAGGCTGGGCCAGCAACTCCTGTTCGTGCGTCCGCTCACCGAGGGCGCCCAGAGCTGGGAGGCGTCCTGGACTCAGCTTGTGCGCCGGCGATCGGCTCAGTGGGGGGCGCTGCTCTCCTCCGACCCCAGCCTCAAGCCAGTTGCCTGGGCCCCTCATTCCTATCGCGGCGCGTGCTGCGTGGGTGACAGCGCCGTGCTCTATCGGAAGGTCTCCTGAACATGACAGATACACCCAGGCCCGGCGAGAGCGGGCCCGCCGCCCACGCGGCCGCGCCTGCCCTCGGCTCCGACATCACCCCCGGACGACCCGTCGTCGTGCTCGGGGGCGGACCGGCCGGGCTCACGGCGGGCTACCTGCTGGCCAAGCAGGGCAAGCCCGTGATCGTGCTCGAGTCCACCGACCAGGTCGGCGGGATCGCGCGCACCGAGGTGCGCAACGGATACCGCTTCGACCTTGGCGGCCATCGCTTCTTCACCAAGGTCAAGGAGGTGGACGACCTCTGGCACGAGATCATGAAGGAGGAGTTCCTCAAGCGTCCGCGCCAGTCGCGGATCTACTGGAACAAGAAGTTCCTCGAGTACCCGCTCGACGGCATGGACGTGATCAAGAAGCTCGGCCCGATCGAGCTCGCGCGCTGTGGCCTCTCCTACCTGTGGGCGGCGGTCAAGCCCAAGGGCCGCGAGGAGACATTCGAGCAGTGGGTGTCCAACCGCTTCGGCAAGCGCCTGTTCAACCTGTTCTTCAAGACCTACACCGAGAAGGTGTGGGGCGTCTCGACCTCCGAGCTGCGCGCCGAGTGGGCTGAGCAGCGGATCAAGGGTCTGTCGTTCTTCTCCGCCGCGAGGTCGGCCTTCTTCGGCAACCGCGGCAACAAGATCAAATCGCTGATCTCCGAGTTCAACTACCCGCGCTACGGACCGGGCCAGATGTGGGAGCAGATGACCGACGACATCCGCGCCGCCGGCGGCGAGGTGCGGCTGAACGCGCCGGTGACGCGGCTGCACATCGAGCACGGCAAGGTGCTCGAGGTGATCGCCGGCGGCGAGACGCTGACGCCCTCGCACGTGATCTCGTCATTGCCGCTGCGCACGACGGTCGGGATCGCCGATCCCGAGGCACCGGTCGACGTACGCGACGCCGCCCGCGGGCTGCGCTATCGCGACTTCCTCACCGTCGCGCTGGTGATCGAGTCAGAGGATCTGTTCCCCGACAACTGGATCTACATCCACGAGCCGGGTGTGCAGGTCGGACGGATTCAGAACTTCCGCTCGTGGAGCCCGTGGATGGTGCCCAACGACACGGACGCATCGATCGGGATGGAGTACTTCTGCTTCGAGGGCGACGAGCTGTGGAACATGGCCGACGATGACCTGGTCAAGTTCGCCACCCGGGAGATCCAGCAGCTGGGGCTGGCCAAGGCGCAGAAGGTCAAGTTCGGATTCGCGGTCCGCGTCCACAAGGCGTACCCGATCTACGACGCCGAGTACCCCGACCGGATGGTCGAGATCCGCAAGTGGCTCGACGGGATCGACAACCTGATCCAGGTCGGCCGCAACGGGCTGCACCGCTACAACAACTCCGACCACTCGATGCTGACCTCCATGCGCGCGGTCGACAACATCCTGCTGGGCACCCACCACGACATCTGGGCGGTCAACGCCGAGAGCGTCTACCACGAGGAGGACGTCGAGGTGGAGCAGCCCTATCGCGAACCCCCGGAGACCCCCGCGATGGAGCAGCCGCTCGCGTCGGAGCGGTAGTGGGTCGCGCCGGAATGGCGAGAGCAGGAGCCCGGCTTGCCGCCGTCGCGCTGATGTTGGGGGCTCCGGCCGCGGCCGGAGCGGCCACCGCCACGAGCCCGTTTGCACCCGGGGTCCCGTCCTCACCGTCGCAGGTGCAGACGACGACCACCGCCCCGCCGGTGGTCCTCACCACCCCGAGCACGAGCGGCACGGGAGGTCTCAGCAGCGGCGATGCACTGCTCATCGGGATCGGGGCGATCGCCGTCCTGGGCGGGATCTGTTACTACATTTGGCGCGACGCGCGCCGGCGGGCACCGATCAAGCATCACGAGCACGTTGGTGGGAACGAAGGTCGCGGCGGCGCCCAGAAGGCGAAGCCCAAGACCCGGAAGCTCAGCCCGGCTGAGCGCCGGCGGCGAAAGCGCGGCCGGGCTCGGCGGTAGCCCGGCCGGTCTCGGGACGACGGCCCGGCTCGGTCCCGGCGGCCCGCAGGCGGACGCTGAACCGCGGCTTGGCCAGCAGGTGCTGGGCGACCTGGATCCGGCGCTCGGCGAACCCGCCCTGGCTGTAGCTGAGGTAGAAGTTCCACAGGCGCCGGAAGCGCTCGTCATAGCCGAGCCCCTCGAGACACTCCGACGCGGCCGCGAACCGCGTGCGCCACGCGGCGAGCGTGCGGACGTAATGCGGGGTCATGTCCTCGATCTCGACCGGGCGCATGTCGGTCTCGCGCGCCACGCACCCGTCGATCACCTCCAGTGACGGGAGGCAGCCGCCGGGGAAGATCAGCGTGTTGCTGAAACTGCGACCGCCCTTCTCGACCTCGTAGGCGCGATCGTCGATCGTGATCGCCTGCAGCAGCATCGCGCCGTGCGGCTCGAGGAGCTCCGAACAGCGGCGGAAGTAGGCGTCGAAGAACTGCCACCCGACCGCCTCGATCATCTCGATCGAGACGAGCTTGTCGTAGGTCCCGCCCAGCTCGCGATAGTCCTGGAGCAACACCGTGACCCGGTGCTCGAGGCCGGCGGCCCGGACACGCTCGGTGGCCAGGGCGTGCTGCTCCGTGGAGATCGTGGTCGTGGTCACCCGGCAGCCGTAGTTGCCCGCGGCGTGCACGGCCAGCGCACCCCAGCCGCTGCCGATCTCCAGCAGGTGGTCGGCGGATCCGAGGTCGAGCTTGCGGCACACCCGGTCGAGCTTGGCGACCGACGCCTCGTGCAGCGTCGAGCTCGGCGCTTCGAAGAAGCCGGCCGAGTAGCTCATCGTCTCGTCGAGGAACAGCGCGAACAGATCGTTGCCGAGGTCGTAGTGCGCGGCGATCTGCCGACGGCTGCGGCCGATCGTGGGCGCGTGGACGCGGCGTGCGGTGCGCTGGACCGGGTGCCACACGGGGGCGATCCGGGCGCGCAGGCGATCGAGCCCGTGGACGTTGCGAGCCGCGATCCGGGTCAGCGCGACGACGTCGTCACAGTCCCACCAGCCGTCCCGGTAGGAGGCCGCCAGACCGAAGCTCCCGCGCAGGAAGGCGCTCCAGGCGCGCGGATCGCGGATGGTCACCGTCGTGGCCAGGGATGACGGCGTGCCGAGCACGGTCTGCCGTCCTGGCTCGACGATGCGCAACTCGCCTCCATGGAGATTGCGCAACGTCCCGAGCACGATCGCGCGCGCGACCCGGCTGGTCATCGTGTCACCGCCTTCGGATGGGGGAGCGGGCGGATGCCCTTGAGCCGCAGGCGCAAAGCCTCGGCGTAGATCGCGCCACTGACCTTCATCGTCATCGGCGGGTGGCGCAACAGCAGTTCGGTCAGCGAGCGGTGGGTGATCTCCCGGCGGCGCAGCGCGAGCGCGGCATCGAACACCCGCTCTCCCTCGCGGTCGGCTCCGATCGATATGTGCAGCCGATCGCGGGGCTCGCCGATGCGCCAGTCGTACTCCACGTTCATGCCCCAGAACGGCGAGACGTGAAGCTCCTTGCCCTGCCGGCTGTTGAGCGCCCGCGACACGTAGGCGTGGCGCTCGCCCCAGGGGGTGTTGGTCACCTCGGCGACGACGTACTCGATGCTGTCGGCGGCGGCGTCGAAGCAATAGTAGAAGCTGACCGGGTTGAAGCAGTGCCCAATGTAGCGGAGATTGGTAAGCACCCGCACCGGTCCTCGGGGCCGGTCGCCGGTCCGCTCGGCGACGAGGCGGCGGACCGATTCGTCAAGCGGGACGCTCGGATTGCCGAGGTAATCGGCCCGGCGAAAGCGCGCCGGCGCGGGCCGGCGCGCCGACCACAGTGGATGACGGTCGAACAGCTCCGGGAGCTCCCCGAGATCGAGGTACATCATGAACACGCGGTAGTCGAAGGCGTGCTCCCGCGGGGTACGGCGCCGGTGATGGACCGTGCCCTCATAGATGCAGCTGGCCTTGCTCACAACCGTCCACCCAAGGACGCGCACGCCTTCATTGCGCTGAGCACTCCGTCCTCATGAAAGCCCCAACCCCAGTAGGCGCCACAGTAATGGATCCGGTCGGTCCCGTCGATCTCCGCCCGCCGCCGCTGGGCCGCGACGCCGGCGCTCGTGTACACGGGATGCTCGTAGTTCCAGCGCCCCAGAATCGCGTCCGGGTCGATCCGGTCGCTGAGGTTGAGCGTGACGCACAGCTCGCGGTCGGCGGAGAGCGACTGCAATCGGTTCATGTGGTAGGTGACCTTGCTCGCGCCGTCACCCGCGTCGAGGTGGTAGTTCCAGCTCGCCCACGCCGCGCGGCGTCGCGGTAGCAACGAGCGATCGGTGTGGAGCACGACATCGTTGCGCTGATAGGGGATCGAGCCGAGCAGCTCGTGCTCGCGGTCGGTCGCGTTCGACAGCATGCGCAGCGCCTGGTCGGAGTGCGTGGCCATCACGACCCGGTCGTAGCGCTCGGCCTCACCGCGCTGCGGCGTGAGCAGGATGTGGTCGGGCTCGCGCGCGATCGACGTCACCGGGCTGGCGACGCGGATGCGCTCGCGGAATGGCCGGATCAGAGCCTCGACGTAGCGGTGTGACCCCCCGGACACGGTCCGCCACCGGGGGCGGTCGGTCAAGCTGAGCATGCCGTGGTTGGCGAAGAACTGGACCAGGAAGCGGGCGGGAAACGCCCACATCTGCTCGGGGTCGGATGACCACACGGCGGCGGCCTGGGGCACGATCAGCTGGTCCACGAACGGCGCCGAGTAGCGCCCCCGCTCGAGGTACTCGCGTAGCGAGGGACCGTTGCCGTCGTGGGCCAGCAGCTCGCGCGCCTCGCGCTGGAAGCGGCGCACGTCGGCCAGCATCCGCAGAAAGCGCGGCGAGACGACGTGGCGGCGATTGGCGAACAGGCCGTTGAGCGACGTCGAGCTGTATTCGAACTCGCCGTCGGAGACGCTGAAGCTCATGCTGCTGGGCTGCGTGGGCACGCCCAGCTTCGCCAGCAGCCGCTCGAAGTTCGGGTAGTTGCGGTCGTTCAGCACGATGAAGCCCGTGTCGACCTCGTAGCTCCGGGTCTCGGTCTGGACCGGAACCGTATGCGTGTGTCCGCCGATCCAATCCGCGGCCTCGAACACGGTGATGTCATGTTCGTGGTGCAGCAGGTGGGCGGCGACCAGGCCGGAAACGCCGGCACCGACGATCGCGATGTTCATTGGGCGGGCTCGCTCATGTCTCGAATGTGATCGGGCGCGCCAATGGGCGGCTCAGGCATTTATACGCATGGTGAACGCCCGCGGTTCACCAAACCAACGTCGGTCCGACTTTTTGACCTTTGCCGCCGCTGGACAGATGACCGAGGTCCGTGTCGGGTGAGTCTGGAGGATTGGGCGCGAAAGCGCCATCAAAACGCCTCTCGCGGGCCGGTGGCCGCGCGCGGTGCCCTAACGCTCCACCCCGTCCTCCCGCACCCGTCCCTTCGCCCGCAGCAGCTGGCGCTCGACCGTCCGCCGGGTGATGCCGTCGTGGGCGGCCATCTCGGTGTAGCTGTACCCGAACGCGTGTAGCCACAGCAGTCGCTGCTGGCGCTCGGGCAGGGCACGGATCGCGGCCAGGCGTTCGCGTTGCTCCAGCACCTCGTGCGGCCCGGGCGAGCGCGGGGCGCTCGGCAGGCCGTCCGCGTGCTCCAGCGCCGCGTCGAGCGACAGCTCGCGGCTCTCGCGCCGGGTGAGCCGGTAGGCCTCCCGGACCGCGGTCGTCGCCAGCCAGGACAGCACTGCGTCCCTCCGGACCTGTCCGGAGTGGTGCACGAACTGGATCCACGCGATCTGGCAGGCGTCCTCGATCACGACCTCCGGTGCGCGGACGTCCATCCGGACGAGCTGCTCGAGCCGGCGCGAGAGAGCCAGGTACAGCGCTTCGAGATCGTCGGATGCCACGGAGATTGATGCTGGTTGCTGAAACATTGAGTCTAAATGAGACTAAGATGGAGCGATTGACGCTAGCAGCTTGCGGTTCATCATGCTAGGTTCAATTAGGTCAATTGAGTTTTGATTTGCTTCAGGAGGTCTTGATGGTCGGCATCACGTTGGTCAGCGTCCCCCCTCTCGCCGCCGCAGGTCAAACCGTCAGCGCCCACCCGAGCCTCACCGCATTGCCGGGGAGCAACGTGCTCCAGCAGTTGGTCAACGGCACGGAGGCGTGGGCGCTGGCGGTCGCCCTGATCGGAGCCTTCGTCGGCGCGGCCCTGTGGGCGGTCGCGTCCCACTCCCACAACCACCACTACGCGGCTCGGGGACGCATGGCGGCGCTGATCTCCGGCGCGGCCGCGCTCGTGGTCGGTGCCGCGCCCGGGCTCGTGAACTTCTTCCAGCATCTCGGCACGACGGCGAGGTAGGGCATGTGGCTTCGAACGCCGGCGGCGGCGACCTCGTTGTGCGCGGTCTCCCTCTGTGTGGCCTCCCTGTGCGTGGCCGGCGCCGCGGCGCCCGACGCCGGCGCCAAGGTCAATCCACTGAAGCCGATCTGTGGCGCGGCCAAGCTCGCAAGCGGGGTGGCGGGTAAGGCCTGCGGAGTGCTGCAGGCGCCGGGCAAGGTCCTGAGCGCCGGCAAGAAGCTGCTCACCGGTCACGTCGGCAGTGCGGTGAGCACGCTGCTCGGCGGCGGCGGCTCCACCGCGGGAGCGGCAGTCGGCCTGGCGGCGCTCGGGGCCTGGGTCGTCGGTGGAGCCCGGTTCGCCCTTGGAGAGACGGCGAAGGTGATCGGCCGGACGACGAACCCACAGCTCGGGGGTGCGTGGTTCTCCTCCGCGTACTGGCGGATGGGCGAGATCGCCGCGCTGTTGACGATGCCGTTCCTGTTCGCCGCCGCGGCCCAGGCCGTGATCCGCGCCGACCTCGCACTGCTCGCCCGGGCTGCCCTCGGATACCTGCCGCTGGCACTCATCGCGGTCGGGATCGCCGCGCCGATGACGATGCTATTGCTGGCGGCATCCGACCAGCTCTCGGCGGTGGTCGCGGGTGCGGCGGGCGGCGACGGAACCCGCTTCCTGGTCAAAGCGGGCGGGATCGCCGGCGCCCTCGCGGTGTTCAAGGGCTCCCCATTCCTCGCCTTCCTCGTCGGCCTGCTCGCGGCGGCCGGCGCGCTCGTCCTGTGGTTCGAGCTGCTGATGCGCGAGGCCGCCGTCTACGTCGTGGTGCTGATGCTCCCGCTGGCGTTCGCGGCGATGGTGTGGCCGTCCCGGCGCGTCTGGGCGACGCGCGCGGTCGAACTGCTGATCGCCCTGATCCTGGCGAAGTTCGCGATCGTGTCCGTGCTCTCGCTGGGCGGAGCGGCGCTCGGCCACCGCGGGGGAACGGGCATCGTCGGAGCACTCGCCGGCGCGGTGCTCGTGCTGCTCGGAGCGTTCGCGCCGTGGGCGCTGTTGCGCCTGCTCCCGGTCACCGAGCTGGCCGGTCACGCCGTCGGACCGCTGCGGGCCGAAGCGCGCGCGGCGCGGATGTCCGCGGAGGAGGGCGCCTACGCGTGGGCCGGCGCAGGGGCCGACTGGGCCGGTGGTGTCACAGCCGCGATGCGTCGCGACGCTGATCGCATCGATGGTGTTGATCGGTGGCCGGCGGCCGAAGACCCGTCCGATGAGCGCCCGGGGAGCGAGACCCTGGCCCCGGCGGGAGAGCCCGTGGAAGAGGACACCGGCCCGGCGGCCG
>Ga0208714_1000112_pt1 | contig 25105 bp, 32 predicted proteins | sample NGESurshal072012_3_FD_184461 | JGI IMG/M metagenome (GOLD analysis project Ga0208714, IMG submission 184461) | Arctic peat soil microbial communities from Barrow, Alaska - NGEE Surface sample 415-1 shallow-072012 (SPAdes) | ecosystem: Environmental > Terrestrial > Soil > Wetlands > Peat ... | reverse complement strand
ACGATCAAGATCACGATCGGCTCGGCGATTCCACTCGCCCACGAGCTGACTACCGATGTCCGCGGCCGCCATCTGGTCACCGGCCTCCCGACCCAGGTCGAGCTGTCGAGCGCCGAGGTCCGGGCGGCGATCATGTCCCCGCTGCAGGAAATCCTGCGTGCGATCCGGGACTGCCTCGAGGAGACGCCGCCCGAGCTCTCGGGCGACATCGCCCGGGACGGGATCCTGCTCGCCGGCGGCGGAACGCTGCTGCAGGGCTTCCCGGAGCTCGTTGCGGCCGAGACGGGCATGCCGGTGGTCCGGGCCGACTCGCCGCTGACCTGCGTTGCGCTCGGATCGGGGCTGGCGCTGGACCATTTCGACCGGCTGCGCCAGGGCCGGCGCAGCTCCCGATCGTCCACGGCGCCCGAGTAGCCCCGGCTTCTCCACACCGATTTCCGGACCGGGGGGATTACCGGCCCGGTCAAGTGGATATGAGAACGAGAACGTTCATCGTGGTCGATCTACCTGGACCGCGCCACGACAAACGCCGGCCGCCGCGGTGAAGCGGCGGCCGGCGCGTGATCCGGCTGTGGGCACTCGGGTGCGGAACTACTGGCGGGCCAGCTCGCGCTCGACCGCGTCGAGCACGCCCTGGCGCTGCTTGTGGCGACGCTCGTAGTCGCGCACCGACGCCGCCCGCGACTCATCCGCCGCCGACAGCACCTTGCGCACCTCCTCGACGGTGAGCTCGTCGTATCCGGGCCACGGCTCGTCGCCGCGCAGCGTGCCGATCCGGTCGAGCACCGTCTTGCGACCCTGGTGGCGACGCTCGTAGGCGTCGATCTTCCCCAGGTCGATCTGCGAGAGCTCGGGCAGCTTCGCCGTGATCTCGTCGGCGCTCAGGTCGTCGTAGCCGGTGATCGCGAGATCCTGCTCGGACGCCACCGCACCCTTGATCTCGCCCTCGGCCCGGGCCACGCCCGGGACCTTCCGCGCCTGCCGCGCCGCGCCGCGCGCCTCATCGGCCGCCCCGGAGGCCGCCTTGCGGGCGCTGTTGGCCGCCCGGCGCACGTCACGCGCCGCGCCGGTGCGGGAGGGATCGTAGGTGCTGATGCCCTCGACCCGCGCGCGCAGCAGGTTGTTGGCCAGCTCTGGGATCGCGTCGCGGAGCTCCTGCAGCGCCCGCTCCTCGTCGCCGCGAATGCCGGCGGCGAGCTCGGCCGTCTTGTCGTCGCCGAGCTCACGGGCGAGCGCCTCGATCGTGTCGTACAGCGCGATCTCGAGCGCCTCCGAGGCGGCTTCCTCGCGCGCGTTGGCGAGCAGCTTCTCCTCGCCGCCGTCGCCGCGCATCAGGTCGAGCGGGAGCTTCGACAGCGCGGTCGCCTGGGCGAGCAGGCTCTGCATCACGTCGGCGCCGAGTTGGGGCAGCGTGCGGCCGTGCCCGATCTCCTTGACGCGGCGCTCGACTCGCTTGGCGTGGCTGCGGGTCTCGGTCAGGTGCCGTTCGAGGCCGTGGCGATACGTGCCGGAGGGGGTCATGGCGATGTGCGTCTGCAGCGTACGCGTCAGTGCCAACTCGATCGCACGCGCCTCGGTCAGGTACTTGGCGAGCTGCTCGGTTCCTCGTTCGCTGGTCATCTTGGTCACTTTCCTCGGTTTCGATCTCTCACTTGGCTCTACCCGGGACGGCGCACTTGAATCGCGCCCCGTCAGTCGTGGGCCGGTCCGCTGGGGTTACAGTGGGGGCACGCGTCCCGTGCACATGAGCATCCCTGCACGCAGCTGGTGGCTGCGCCAAGCACTGACCGACGGAGCGCCGGCCACGCCACCGCTGACCGCCGAGCTCGACGCGGACGTATGCATCGTGGGCGCCGGGTACACCGGCCTGTGGACGGCGCTCCGGATCCGGGAGCTGGCGCCGTCGCTCCGCGTGATCATGCTCGAGGCCGACCTCGCCGGGGCCGGTGCCAGCGGGCGCAACGGGGGCTTCGCAATGACGTTCTGGCACCACTTCCTGGCCCTCGAGCGTGCCTGCGGCTCCGGCGAAGCGCTGCGGCTGGGGCGCGAGTCGGCGGCCGCGGTGGCTCACATCGGCGCCGTCTGTCGCGAGCACGGCATCGATGCGCAGTTCCGACCCGACGGCTGGCTGTGGACCGCGACCAGCCCGGCGCAGATCGGAGCGTGGACGAGCACCGTCGAGGCGCTCGCGCGCCACGGCGAGCGCCCGTTCGCCGAGCTGCCGGCGGCCGAGGTGGCCGCCCGGGCCGGCTCGGACAAGCACCTGGCGGGCGTGTTCGAGGCCGGCGCTGCGAGCGTGCAGCCGGCGCTGCTCGCCCGGGGGCTGCGCCGTGTCGCGCTCGCTCAGGGCGTCGAGCTGTTCGAAGGCTCGCCCATGGTCGGCCTCGACCGAGGGCCGGAGCTCGTGGTCCGGACCCCGGGCGGCCGCGTCCAGGCTGGGCGAGTGGTCATCGCGATGAATGCCTGGGCCACACGCCTGCGCGAGCTGCGCGGGCGGTTCGTGACCATCGCCAGCGACCTCGTCATCACCGAGCCCGCGCCCGAACGGCTCGCGCAGGCCGGTCTCCGTGGCGGCGTCAGCATCTCGGACTCGCGGCTGATGGTCCACTACTACCGCCCCACGCCGGATGGGCGGCTGGCCTTCGGCAAGGGCGGGGGCTCGCTGGCCTACGGCAGCCGGGTCGGCCGGAGTTTCGAGGGCGTCTCACCGCGGGCGGCGGCGGTCGCCGCGCACATGCACGCGCTCGAGCCGGCGCTCGACGACCTGCCGCTGGCCGCGAGCTGGGTCGGCCCGATCGACCGCTCGCTCGACGGCCTGCCGTTCTTCACCACGCTCGGCCGTCCGGACCTGATCTGCGGGCTCGGGTACTCGGGCAACGGGGTCGGCCCGAGCGTCCTCGGCGGCCGCATCCTGGCGTCGATGGCGCTCGGCCGTGAGGACGAGTGGAGTGGCTGCGGGCTCGTGCGCGAGCCCCCGAGCGGGCTGCCTCCCGAGCCCCTCTCCTACCTCGGGGGCCAACTCGTCCGACGCGCCGTCACCCGCCTGGAGCGAGCCGAGGACGCCCGCCGCACTCCGTCGTGGATCGACCGGCGCTTGACGGCGCTCGCGCCGCCGGGCCTCGTCCCGGTCGACTGAGACTCACCGCGCCGGCGTTTCCGCGCCCCGGTCGCGGGTATCACCATCGTGTGCGATCCGATGCTCAGCCGGCGCTGCCGGATCCCGGCCCGCCGCCAAGCCCGCCCGGGCCGCGGCCGGGCGACGGGGAGCCCGAGCTCGACTCGGGCGTCCGGCTCGACGATCACCCCGCCGCGGGTTGAGCGGCCCGGGAGCGTCCGTGCCCGAAGAAGGCGAGATCCGGGAGTTGCAGGCGGCGCAGGAGCGCCGCGTCCGACGTGAGACCGAGCAGGCACGGCGAGCGCCCGACGACGAGGAACGCGCAACCCACGAGCGACGGGCGGACAAAGCGGCGTACCTGCGCGACAAGCTGGCCGAGCAGGCCGGCACCCCGGACGAATGATCGGCCCGCCGCCGGCTCGCGGGGCCGCGCCGGCGGGCCCGGCGCGAGGATCCCGGCCGCGTGCTCGCGGACGGGCTCCTGCTCGGCGCGAGCGCGGCCAGCCTGGTCGCGGTCGCCGGCGTCCTGATCCAGGCCGGCGGCCACAGCGGCGCGACCAAGGATCTGCTGATCGATCATCGCATCACGATCAACCTGGTGGCCGGCTTCACGAAGTAGCGCCGGGCGCCTCCGCGGCCTCGCGGCGGCGCGCGCAGGCGGGACATAGCCCGACGATCGGGAAGTGGCCGAACCGAGCCTCGTACCCGTACAGCTCGCGGACGAGATCACGGACCGGATCGAGCTGCTCGGTCCGGAGGCTGCGCACGGCGCCGCACCCCTCGCACGACAGGAACTCGCGCTCGCCGCGTCCGATCAGCACGTACAGACCGGGTCCATGCCCGAGGTGCACGTGGCGCGCGAGCCCGTGCTGCTCGAGCGCCTCGAGGTTCCGGTACACGGAGGTGAGGTCGAGCTGCACCGACTGGGCGATGTGCTCGGCCGATACCGGCCCGTCGGCCGCGAACAGCGCCTCGAGCACGAGCCGGCGCGGTGTGGTCAGGCGCAGGCCCCGCTCGCGGAGCGCCGCGGCGGCGTCGGTGAGGTCGGCGAAGTCGAGCCGCGGCGTGTCGGGAGACATCGTCATCGCGCCGTCAGTGTTGCGCAGAGACCGACCGGACGGCATCCGCGGGTGGTTATTGGGATTACCTTGCATTAGTGGATGCCTCGCGGTACGTTCTCGCCAGCAATGTGGTAGCCCGGGCGAGGGCGATCTCACGTGGAGGGAGGACGGTTGTCCGGACCGAGGGCGGAGGCATCGCGCTGGCATCGCATCAGGGCCGCGCTGACCCCCGCGGAGTGGCGGCGGGCGGGCGGGATGGCGGCCGTCATCGCCGGTCTGCACATCGTCGGCTTCGGCATCCTGCTGCTGATCGTCGCGCCGGCGAAGTACAAGCTCGGCTCGGCGGGCACGTTCGCGATCGGAACCGGCATCACCGCGTACACGCTCGGCATGCGCCATGCGTTCGACGCCGATCACATCTCGGCGATCGACAACACCACGCGCAAGTTCATGAGCGAGGGCAAGCGCCCGATGAGCGTTGGCTTCTTCTTCTCGCTCGGGCACTCGACGATCGTGTTCGCGCTGACCTTCCTGCTCGCGATCGGAGTCCGGGCGCTGAACGGTCCGGTGAGGAACGGCGGCTCGTCGCTGCACAAGGCGACCAACGTAATCGGCACGACCGTCTCGGGGACGTTCCTCTACATCATCGCCGCACTGAACATCGTGATCCTGGTCAGCATCATCCGGATCTTCCTGGAGATGCGCCGGGGCCGGTATGACGAGGAGGCGCTGGAGGAGCAACTCAACTCCCGCGGCCTGATGAACCGCTTCTTCGGCCGCCTGACGAGAACCGTCGAGCACCCGTGGCAGATGTACCCGATCGGCGTGTTGTTCGGGCTCGGCTTCGACACGGCCACCGAGGTGGCATTGCTCGTCCTGGCCGGCAGTGCCGGCGCCGCCGGACTGCCGTGGTACGCGATCCTCTGCCTGCCGATCCTGTTCGCCGCCGGCATGTCGCTGCTCGACACGATCGACGGGTCGTTCATGAACTTCGCCTACGGGTGGGCGTTCTCCAAGCCGGTCCGCAAGATCTACTACAACATCACCGTGACCGGGCTCTCGATCGTGGTCGCGCTGTTCATCGGCACGATCGAGCTCGGGGGGCTGCTCACTGACCGGCTCGACATCCGGGGGTCGGTCGCCAGCTGGCTGCAGGGGTTCAACATCAACCAGGCCGGATTCATCATCGTGGCGATGTTCGTCGCCACCTGGGCGATCGCGCTCGCCGTGTGGCGACTCGGCCGCGTCGAGGAGAAGTGGAGCGCGGGGATGGAGGCGGCTCGGCGCCCCGACATCGGCGCGCTCGAGCCCTCCGAGCCGTAGGGATTCGCTGCTCGGCCACTACTGTTGCGGTGCGGAGCCCGACGCCAGGTCAGGCCGTCAGCTCGCGGGCCATCTCATCGAACACGGCCACGTAGGCGTCGATCGCCTCGTGCGTGTGCATCACTGAGAGCGTCCATTCCTCCTCGCGGCCCGGCGTCATGAAGATGCCGCGATTCATGTTGTAGAGCCAGGCGAGCTCGGTGACCTCGACGTCCTGATTGGCCTTGAAGCTCTCGTAGTCGACCACCTTCGTCGGCGAGAAGGTCACGCAGCCCTTGGCGCCGATCCCGACGGCATAGCCGGACAGATTGTGGCGCTCGATCACCGACTGGCACCCGGACACGATCCGGTCGTTGAGGTCATCGAGGTGCGCATAGGCCTCTGGTGTCAGCACGTCGACCAGGCTGGCGCGCGCGGCGGCCATCACAAGCGGGTTGCCGTTGTAGGTCCCGACCTGGTAGACGCTGCCGTCCTCGACCACGCGCATCACCTCTTCGGTGCCGCCGATCGCGCCCGCCGGAAGTCCGCCCCCGAGCGTCTTGGCCAGCGTGACCATGTCGGGCTTGACACCGAAGCGCTCAGTGGCGCCGCCGGCGGCCACGGCGAGACCCGTCTTGACCTCGTCGAAGATCAGCACGACGCCGTGGCGAGCGGTGATCTCGCGCACCTGCTCGAGGTAGCCCGGTTCGGGGAGCACGACCCCGAGGTTCATCATGGCCGCCTCCATGATCACGCAGGCGGGCTTGCGTCCTTCGGCGGTTAGCCGCTCGATGCGGCGCTCCATCGCCCCGGCGTCATTGAACGGCACGGCGATCGTCATCTCCGCGACGGCCTCGGGGATTCCCGCCCCGTACGGCAGCGAGGCGTAGTTCTCGCGGTCGCCGATGCGGTCGTACTCGACGCCAATGGAGACCATCACGCCGTCGTGGTGGCCGTGATAGGAGCCGAAGATCTTCATGATCGTGTCGCGACCGGTGTGCGCGCGGGCGATCCGGATCGCGTCCATCGTGGCCTCCGAGCCGGAGTTCACGTAGCGCCAGCGCTCGAGGCCCCAGCGGCGCTTGAGCTCTTCGGCCACGATCACCCCGTCCTCGGTGGTGGCGGCGAAGTGCGTGCCGAGGCCGACCCGCTCGCTGACCGCCTTGACGATCGCGGGGTTGGCATGGCCTTGCACCATCGACCCGAAGCCGTTGTGGAAATCCCACATGCAATTGCCGTCGACGTCGTAGACGATCGGACCCTCCCCCGTCGTCAGGTAGATCGGCCACGGGTCGCGGGCCTGATACGAGGAGCCGACGCCGCCACTGAGCGACTGACGCGCGCGGCGGTACATCTCCGCCGATCCCTGGGTGCGAGCGTCGAGCTTCCCGGTTTCGCGTTCGATGAGCTCGTGGATGCGCTCACGGTCGAGCTGTGCGGGGGTTTCGACTGCCATCTGGTGCCTTTCGTTCGGATCGCCACCGGCGCCCCGCCAGCCGCAATGGGCCTGGCTAGGTTACCCGGAGCTCCCGCTGGGGCGGAGCGCGCACCTCCGCCCCGAGCCTTGGGTCACGCGGGAACGAGGTGTCCGCCGCCGGCGAGCGTGTAGCTCCTGCGGCCGAGCGGTGCATTCGCGGCAAGCGTCGCGTCGTACGTGACCGTGTGACCGTGGCCGACGATGTTGGTGATCGTGGTGCCGCTGATCGCCGGGTCGGTGAACGCCGTCAGCGTGGAGTTGGCGGTGACGTTCCAGGCGCTGGTGGCATCGAGCCTGAGCGCGGCTGTCGCGATCTTCCCGGAGAGCGTCGTGTGGTTCACGAGGTTGGCGCTGATGGTGCCGGTGCCGGCCGTGATCAGGTTGCCGCTGAACGTCTCGCGGTTCGCGCTGAGAGTGACCTTCCCCGCACCGGTGTTCCCGGACCCGGTGCCCGCGTTGTCCTGATCACGCCGGTCGAATAGATCCCGGGCGACCTGAACCCGGAGGTGGTCATCGTGCCGCCGGTCACCGTCACCGTCCCGCCGCCGCGGTCGGTGGCGATCGCCGCCGAGCTCGCCCCCTTGGTCGACATGGTGACGTTGATGACCCGCAGAGTCCCGCCCCCGCTCGTCATGACGCCGTGGGCACCCTGGCCGGACGCAGTGATGCGAGCACTGCTGATCGTCACCGAGGCGCCGGAGCCGTAGGCGAATACGCCGTTGGCGCCGGAGCCGCTGGTCGTGACCGACCCGCCGGAGATCCTCACCCGGGCGGTGGATTGCGCGAGGACACCCGCGCCCAGGCCGTAAAAGCCGCTCTCGTCCATCGATTTCGTCGTGCCGGTCGTGGTGATCGTCGGGTTGACCAGGGTGAGCGAGGCACCGTCCTTGACCAGAACCGCGGACTCGTCGGCCCGGCCGGCAGCGAACGCCTCGTTGGTTCTGGCCGCGGTGCCGCCGGCGAGCGTGTAGGCGCCGGTCGCGGCATACGTCGGCGTCGATGTCCCACCCCCGGCCTCCGGGCGGTGCTCCGGGAGCCGTGGCGGGGACACCGGTGGCCGCCACCGTGGCTGCGGTCGTGGCGGTGGAGCCGGATGGGCGAGACGCGCTCGAGCCGCAGGCCGCCAGCAGCAACGTCGCAGCCGCGCACGGAACGGCCAATTGTGGGTGGGTGAAGTGGGTGCTTATGATCCCCCTTCGGGAGGCAGTGATGCCGCGTGAATCTCGGTGACCTCAGCATCGCGCACGCGTGTCGGAGCTGCGTAGGAACCCCATCGCAGCAAGCGACGAGAGTGCATTGGCATCATCGCGGTGCATGGCCGACCGCATGCTCACGGCTCGACTGCTCCTGCGTCGCTGGCGCGACGGCGACCGCGAGCCGTTTGCGGCGCTCAACGCCGACCCCGAGGTGATGGAGCGCTTCCCGGCACTGCTCTCGCGGGAGCAGAGCGACGTCCTCGTCGACCGGATCGAGGGCGAGTTCGAGCAGCGCGGCTACGGGCTGTGGGCCGTGGAGGTGCGCGAGACGGGTAGGTTCATCGGCTTCACCGGACTGCTCGCGGATACGTTCCCGGCGCCGTTCACGCCAGCCGTCGAGGTCGGCTGGCGGTTGACGCGGGCAGCGTGGGGACGTGGCTACGCGACGGAGGCCGCCGAGGCGGCGTTGGCGGTCGGGTTCCGCGAAGCCGGGCTCGAGGAGATCGTGTCCATCACGACCCCGGGCAACGTACGCTCACGCGCGGTAATGGAGCGGCTCGGCATGACGCGCGACCCGGACGGGAACTTCGAGCATCCGAGAATCCCCGCCGGCCACCGGCTGCGCCGGCACGTGCTGTACCGGCTGCCCCGCTCGGCGTGGGTCGAACGTCACGGCGCGGGCACCCGGTAGGCACGCAATCGCTCGCGCGTCGAGTACCAGGCCTCGTCGAGCATCATCCCCGAACGGCGGCGGCGACGGTAGTGACGCACGAACCGCGGAAGGTAGAACACGGCGGCGTTCACGGCACCGACGCGCTCCATCGGCGCCTCCTCGGGTGCCGCGACGATCGACGACTTCATCACCCAGGCAGATACCCATCGGCGCCGGCGCGGACGGCCGCGAGCAGATCATCGACCGAATGCTCCGCGGCAATCGCTACGTAAAGGCGCTGCGACGGTGGCGTCGGGCTCCTCACCTCGGCGCCGGTTTCGACGCCGCGGACACGACCCACTGCCACGCGTCGTACGCCCAACCCGAGCAGCCGATGCGCAGGCGTCCCTCGGCTCTGCTCGCCTTGGCGCCGGCCTGGCGGCCGCGCCGAGGACTCACGCCGGCGGCCGCCGGTCGGTCAGCACGACGCTGAGCATGTCGAGACCACTCCATTGCTCGTGCCCGTAGCTGTCGGTCAGCTTGGCCATGATCAGGCCCAGGCTGCCGTAGGGCGGGCCGCCCGACAGCGCCTCCACGCCACGGGAGGACAGCGGTCCGATCCGCACCTCCAGGCGTCGCCGCTCACTCGTCAAGGCGGCGACCACGCCGTCGCCGCTCATGTAGGGGGCGCCGGTGCCGGTGAGGGCGTCGATCAGCAGCTGCGCGTCGGAGAGGCGATCGATCGTGAACCCGGCCTGGGCGGCGACCGCCGTGACCAGCCGGCTCAGGATCGGGTTCACCAGGCCGCGTGGTGAGATCACGATGCGCGGGCCGGCGCCGAGGTCGAGCTCGACGGCGGCGTCGAGCAACTCATCCCGCGCGGCCTGGAGTCGGCTCACTTCGGGCGCCGAGAAGGTCATCCTGACCATCGTCCCCGCGCCTGGCGGGGCCGTGATCTCGGAGCCGTCCGTGAACGCCTTGATCGCCGCGAGCCCGAAGCCGCCGGCGGCCACGGGGTCCCGGTACCCGTCGGGCACGATGCCGTATCCGTAGTCGCGGCAGCGCACCTCGAGCCGGCCTTCGTGAACGCCGAGATCGAGCTCCAGCGGGCCCTCGGCTCCGCCGTAGGCGTGCATCACGGCGTTGTTGGAGGCCTCGCTGACGGCGATCATCGCGTCGTCGAGGGTGGCGTCGCCGAGCCGCACCGCACTGCCGATACCCGCGAGCAGCTCGCGCACGAGCCTGACGTTCTCCGCCCTGTTCGTCAATGCGAACCGAACGTTGACCGGATCAGCGGCCGCCCCCACTAGGTTGGGCCGGAATCTTGATCGGCTCCCACCAGGATCCGCAGGCGCTCGAGCGAGCGACGCACGATCCGCGAGACCTGCATCGGCGAGAGGCCGATCTGAGTCGCGATCTGGGTCTGCGCCAAACCGTGGGCGAAGCGAAGATGCACGATTGCGCGCTCGCGCTGCGCCAGATGCTTCATCGCGGCGGCGATCGACGCATCGGCGTCGACCAGCTCGTAGCGCTCGTCCTCACTTCCGAGACCGTCGGCCAGCGTCGGCGCTTCGCCGTCGCGATCGCTCGTGCGGGGAGCCTCGAGCGACACTGCGCGGTAGGCCTGGCCGGCCCGCAGCGCCTCGAGCGCCTGCTCCACGTCGAGCTCGAGGTATTCAGCCAGCTCCAGCCGCGTGGGCGGCCGTCCCCGCGCACCGGCGTGACGGGCTTCCTGGTCACGTTCACGCTGCCAGCGGAGGAACAGCTCCCGCGATGGAACGCCGTCAAGTCCGCCGGCGCGCCGGTCGGCCGGCCGCGTGCGATCCGAACGCGGCGGTCGCGGCCCGGTCTCGCGATCGTGACTCCTCGTCCGTGTGGGGACGGTCATCCCGTCCTTAGACATCGCTCCACACAGTGTCCGACTACCCGGTGGCCTTGCGCCCAAATCACCCCATGCGTCATCATCTGTCATCACAGTGACGTATCGCCTGTGACCAGGCATTGTCGGACTACCATCGGAGCGAAGCTTGTACGCAGGACACCGCCCCCCACCGGCGCCTCGCGGATTCGCTGTCCGAGCGGATCACGAGAACGGCCACACGGTGGTCCGGTTCATCGGCGATCTCGACCTGGCCACGGTGGCGGAGGCGCGCCGTGCCCTCGATGCGGCGATCACGAGCGCACCGGATCTGATCGTCGACCTGGGCAATCTCGCGTTCATCGACTCGACCGGCATGAAGCTGCTGCTCGAGCTCCGCACGCGCTGTCACAGCGAATCGCGCGGGCTCACGATCCTCCCCGGGCCCCCGGGAGTGCGGCGGGCATTCGAGGTCGCGAAGATCGACCAGCTGTTGCCCCTGCAAGGGGCCGATGGGGACGGCCCGTTCCGGGACGGCTCATCCGTCCACCGGACGGGTAGCGGGTAGCCTTCCCGGTCGTCGTCGCGTGCGGGTGCGGCGCGTCTCGCCGTTCACCCACAGGACGACAGGTTGTCTGCGATTCCGCTCCGGCGCGGACGCGCCGCATCGCTCTCGATTGCTTGCACGACGATGGCCGCACTCGGCGTGCCGGCGTCCGCGCCGGGCGCCACGACGCCCGCGGTGCCGATCCAGAGCACCGGCCCGGCTCCGTCGCTGCCCGCGTTCATCGGCCGTGCCGCCATCGCTCGCCCGGTGACCGGCGTGACCGCGCCGTGGCAGGACCCGTTCCTGGCCATCGACCCGCGCAACAGCGTTCATGGCGACGCCTGGCAGAGCGACAACTACACGCGGCTGAGCGGACCGCTCGGGCAGCGCCTGCAGACCCTCTCGACCGCGATCGGGCGGGACTGCACAACAACCACTACGCGGGCATCGCGCTCGGACGCAACCCCGGCACGGGCAGGACGACGCTCTACCTCCGGTATCGGCGGCAGCGTCGCGCTGCGCGACGGATAGTGGTCTCGGCCGACCGCGGGCCCACTTGACGGCGCATGGCAGACTCGCACCCGTGACCCTGCCCGGGCCCGCGGCTATGTGATCTCGACCGATCCCTCGCGGCTTGACCGCGAGAGGATCTGGCGGTTCCTGCACACCTCGTACTGGGCGAAGAACGTGACCCGCGACGTGGTCGAGCGCGCGATCGAGAACTCGCTGCCGTTCGGTCTCTACGGACCGGAGGGCGATCAGGCCGGGTTCGCCCGGGTGGTCACCGACCGCGCGAGGTTCGCGTGGCTGGCCGATGTGTTCGTGCTCGAGGCCCATCGCGGCCGCGGGCTCGGCGTGTGGCTGGTGCAGACGGCACTGACCCAGCCCGAGCTCACCGGGCTGCGCTGGGTGCTCGCCACCGCCGACGCGCACGGGCTCTACGAGCGGTTCGGCTTCGAGCTCGCCGACGCCGCCCGGATGATGGAGCGCCGAGCACGGAGCTGAGCGCGCTACGCCAGGCGCCGGGGCGCGCGTGAGCACGAACGCCGCCTCGAGCTCGCAGCGTAACGAGCGCGTGCGACGCGAGGGCGCGGTTGCGTCACTCCTCGCGCGGCGGCTTGCGGGCGGCGACGACGTGGTCGTCGCGTCGCAGCGCGTCGGTGAAGCGCTTGGGGACGGCGGCGTCCTCACCCTCCTCCCACAGCGTCACCACGACGAGCTCGAGCCCATCGGGACGGCACACGAAGACGAGATCGCGACGCTCGAGGTCGCGGACCAGCACCGTGCCGCGCTCCCCGGCCTCGACCCGGCCGGCGGCGTGGGCCCGCGCGACGCGCGAGGCGATCTCGGTCTTCTCGTCAAGCGTCCCGCGCACTCGCTGGCGGAAGCGCTGGACCGCATGGTCGGTCACTGCTACGAGCATCGGCGGCGGCCGACGATACCGCCGCCGCGCATACACTGGGCCGACCACTACGACACCGAGGCAGGCGACACATGACTTCGAAGGCCGATTTTACCGAGCAGGAATGGGACATGGTCCTGGAGGGACCGCCCAGCGCGGCGATGATCGTGATCACCTCGCACCACGGCGGCACCCTGCGCGAGACATTCTCGATGGCCAAGACGTATGCCGAGACGCGCCAGGAGCACGGGCACAGTGAACTGCTCGACGAGCTCGTGGCGGCCAAGCCCGAGATCGATCACACGCGCTACAGCACCCCCGAGGAGCTGAGCGAGCACTCCCTGCAACACATCCGCGACGCGAACGCGCTGGTCGAGGCCAAGGCGACCCCGCCGGAGCTGGCCGAGTACCGGCAGTTCATCCTCAACCTCTCCGACCGGGTGGCCAAGGCACACAAGGAAGGCGATGTGGAGGTCAGCGAGGCCGAGCGCGCGGCGATTGCGTCGATCACCGAAGCGCTCGAGGCGCCGAGCGCCTAGTAGGCCCGAGCGCTCGCGCCATGGAGCAGTGGGGGCCCGGGAGCTTCGAGAACGATCCCGCCATCGAATGGTTCCACCTGCTTGAGGAGGCCATCGACCCGGGAGCGATGATCGCCGGGGCGATGGACGACGCTCTGAGTGAGCCCGACGAGATCGACCTCGACCTGGCCTGCGCGGCCATCGCCGCCGCCGAGCTGTCGGCGTCCGCCGCCGGCCACACGCCCGAGCGTCTTCCCGACGGAGTTCGCCGCTGGGTCGAGACCCATCCCCATCAGCCCCACGGCGCTGAGGTCGAGCGCGCCGTCGAGGCGCTCGACCGCGTGCGTGCCCAGAGCGCGCTGCGCGAGCGCTGGGATGAGACCGGCGAGAGCGGCCGCGATGAATGGCTCGAGTGTGTGGATGACCTGATCGCCCGCCTCGGGCGCTCGGACAGTGGCGATCCGGCGTCGTTGTCGCCGTAGGACGGCCGAGCCGCGCTCACCGCCGGCGCGCGGCTCAGAGCCCGTGCAGCGGGTTCAGATGCTCGCGCAGCCGCAGCAGGCGCGGGTCGGGCTCGTCGGAGTCGATCAGCACCGCCGTGCCCGGCCAGGCGTGACGGAGGTAGCTCAGGTAGGCGTCGTGCGAGCTCAGGTCGGGCTCGTAGATCCACGAGCCCGTGTTCCAGTAGCGGACATTGCTGCCGGCGGTCCCGACTCCGTCGAGCGGCTGATGGGTGTGGGCGAACACGATCTTGTCGGTCTCGCGGGCCCAGCCGAGATTGGCCACCACCGTGTCGAAGGCCTCGATCGCCGGGCCGGAGGGATCACTGGGGCGGACCAGGCGCGCGGAGGTGTGAAGCGTGACCTCGGCCCCGGCGGGCGCGCCGGTCACCTGCCGGCGCTGCACCTCCTGTGCGCGAGCCGCTTCGTAGGCTTCGAACCCGGCCACCCCGGGTGCGCGCTCGCCGCCGTCGGTCCGGCCGGCCGCGCCCGTGGCCAGGCGATGGCCGGCGCGCTCGACCAGCCGGACCGGCGCGGTGATCGCATGCACCCCGCGGGACAGGGCCTGAAAGGCGCCAAACGCGCCTCGCTGTGCGTTCGTTCCGTTCGGCAGCTGGGCGATCATGAACAGCAGCCCGGTGAGCATCGTGATCGTCGCCTCATAGTCGGCCACGCTCGGGGTGCGCTCGGCGCCGCCGACCGCGATCGACCACAGGGTGCGGGCCAGGAGCTTCCCCGGCGCCGCACCGCTCCGGCGGGCATGGAAGTCCAGGTAGTGACCATGCGTGCAGAGCACGCCGGCGAAGGTGTACGTCGGATAGCGGATCTCGACCTCCACCCCCTCCAGACGCCGTTCCAGGAAGCGTCGGAAGAAGTCGCTGCGCCGCACCTCGGCCTGCAACTCAGCGGCGGCCAGGCCGGTGGCCAGCTCGAGCTCGAGCAACTCATCCCGCTCGCGCCGGACGAGGTAGTGGTCGTGGTTGCCGGCCAGGAACACGAGGCGCTTGCCCTGCAGCCGCTCGCGCAGCAGATCGAGCAGCCCGTCGGCGGCGCGGAACGCGTCCGCCATCGAGGAGAACAGGAAGTCGAACATATCGCCGAGGAAGATCACCTCGTCGACGTCGAGATGCGGAGCGAGCAATGCAAGCGTCTCGGGATCGCGCAGGATGTCCTCGCCGGTCCAGGCGCCGAAATGCGTATCGGAGATGACGAGCGCCCTCATCTGTGTCGACCTCTCCCCGGAGCTCTCAGCCCGAAAGGCCGGCGAGCCGCAGGGGCACGATTCCGAACGGATCGAGCGCGTAAGCGAGGGACGCGGCGACGACGTCCTTCTTCCAGCACACAGCGGGGGCGGACTTGGGCATCGCGGCCCAAGCCTAGTGCTCTGAGCGCGAACCGGCACTTCGCGCGTCACCGGCACTGTGCGCGGAACCCGCATGTCGGGCCGTACCGACTACGGTGGTCAGCGCGCGCGACGGGTTGGAAGATCGCCCAGAGCAACCCGAACGAGCCCTGATGGGCACACCGCCGAGACTCACCCGCCGCCATTTCATCGCCGCCACCGGCACCGCCGGAGCGATGACATTGGGCGGCCCGGCCGGTGTCGCGTGGGCGGCGGGCACCGGGCCGGCGGTGACGGCCCGGGCGAGCGCGACATCGCTCGGAAGCGGCGGCCGTCCAACAGCCAACCGTACCATCGCGCGGCTCGCCCGCGACCACGCGGGCGGCGAGCCGGCGATGTTCGTCGACCTCGCCGCCGTGGACCAGAACATCCGTGTGATCGTCGGCTTCGCGCGCGCCAACCGCTGGGCCGTCCGGCCGGCGCTCAAGGCCTTCCAGTGTCCGCAGCTGTGCGCGTACATCCTGGCCCGCCTGCCGCAGCCCCGCGGACTCGTCTTCCATCTGCGCACGGTCGACCAGATCATGTCGGCGGCTCCAGCCAAAACGGACCTGCTGATGGGCTACCCACCGACCCGAGGTGAGCTGCGCACCTATCTCGCCTCGCCGCCACCGACCCGCCGCCCGCACCGGCTGACCCTGCTGGCGAGCTCGCTGCAGATCCTCGGGGACATGGCCGTCCTGGCCCGCACGACGCCGCGCCGGCTCCCGCTCGACGTCGCGCTCGAGTTCGATTCCGGCGAAGGCCGCGGCGGCTTTCACCACCCGGCGGAGATCAGCGCCGCGATCGAGCTCCTGCGCCGCCACCGCGCGCGGCTGCGCCTCCGGGGGGTCCTGTCCTACGACGGCCACGCGACGCTCACCCCCGACGAGTCGTGGCGCAAGTACGTGGCCACACAGGCCCGCGGGTACTACGCCGGCTAACCTGGAGCAGCTGCATGCCGAAGGCGCCGACCTCTATGACCCCGCCACCCTGATCCGCAACGGACCGGCGAGCGCGAACTACCGCAACTGGGCCGGCGCCACCGAGTGCAACGAGATCAGCCCCGGCTCCGCATTCGTCTACGCCGGCTATCTCGAGCCCTTCGACCACCAGGGTCTCTCCCCCGCGCTCACCCAGGCCGCCCCCGTGCTCAAGGACGTCGGACCGTATCCGTCGGCCGTGATCACCAAGCAGCCCCTGCCCCCGATCATCGGCGAGGAGTACTTCCTGAAGGGATCGACCTGGCCCGACCAGGGCGCCGTGCAGCCGGCATTCGTGTATCCGCCCGGGGTCAAGGACGACGATCGCGAGGGCGGTCGCTGCATGGTCTACACACCCCCGGGCGAGCTCAGCACCTCCGACTACGTGCTCTGCTGGCCGAACCAGTCCGGCGACGGGATCGACTACTTCGGCGCGCTGCACGCCGTCCGCGACGGGCGCCTGCTCGACGTGTGGCCGACGTTCACCCGCTGGGGCACGCCGGCCCGAGTCGGCGTCGCCTAGAACCGCGTCGGGTGCGGTCGATAGGGCTTCCTGGAGGCGCTCGACCTCCTGCTCCGACAGCTCGTTGCCGTAGCTCATCATGCCCAGGCACACGCGTGACACGTGCAATCCCGTGTTCCCAAGTCGGATCTGATCCATCTCGAGGAGCTCCCTTGTCTCGATGCGGTTGGCGTCTTCGTTAATGCCGCAATCGCCATGCCCGAACAGCTGACCGGGGCGGCATGCGGGCTCGTGCTGCGTCCCCTCGCGGCGGTCGACGCGGCCGAGCTGCGCCGCATCCACTGCACCCCGGAGGTCGCCCGCTGGTGGGACCTGCCCGACGCGGACTTCCCGTGGGACGAGCCCGAGTCCGAGCGCTGGACGATCGAGGTCGACGGTGCGGTGGTCGGTCTGATCCAGTGTTGGGAGGAGACCGAGCCGCGCTATCGCCACGCCGGGATCGACCTGTTCCTCGATCCCGCCCGGCACGGCCGGGGGCTCGGGACGGTGGCCGTCGCGCGGTTGGTGCGCCACCTGATCGACGACCGCGGTCACCATCGCATCACGATCGACCCGGCCGTGGACAACGAGGCCGCGATCCGCGCGTACGCGAAGGCGGGCTTCCGGACCGTGGGCGTCATGCGCCGCTCCGAGCGCGACATCGCCGGCGGCGGTTGGCACGACAGCCTGCTGATGGAGCTGGTGGTCGGAGACGAGGTCACAGGAAGCGGTGCATGACCATCCACGCGTGGTTTGCCTCACCCTGGCGTGGGTACGCCAACCGGAGCCCAGCGATCAGCAGAGCGAGCACGAGATCGCCGACGATCCGGTTGGCCTCCTCGGCGTCGCGCGCCCAGTGCACGACGCCGCCGCCCCCCGCCCGCTGCACCGTCGCCCGACCCGTCTCAAGGGAAGAGCGTGTCGTTGAAGCAGGTGATGAACAGCGCCACCCGCGACGGTGGCGTGCTCAGGGCGCTGCGGGATGGCGAAGAATGACCATTAACCGCCGGCGCTCACAGACCCGCTGCGGCGAGGGCGTCCTGCGGGCGCGGATAGTGCACCATCTCGACCACGCGTCCATCGCGGAAGGTCGTGAGGTTGGCGACCAGCACCCCCGGGTCCCCCTCCGCCGAGGGCCGCCGCAGGATCACCACCACCGCGTCGCCCGCGCCGCGCACATCAACGAGCTCGCCGAGCCGCGCGGACCCGAGCGCCCGGCCCATGAACTCGAGCGCCTGCTCACGGTTGCGGCAGGCACCAGGCGCGGACGGATCGCCGCCGTGCCATTTGACGTCGGGATCGAGCATCTCTCGCAGGACATCGAGATCCCCGTCCAGCGCCGCTTCGTAGCCACGGCGAACCCGCTCGACGTTGGTCTCCGCCACGGCGCCATTGTCTCATGGGCCGCCGGTACCCGGCCTGATGGCCGGACGGTCGGCGATCAGGCCCGAGCCCAGGCGGGGCCGGGCGCAGGCCTCAGGCAGCGAGCCGGCGGCGCGCCTTCTGTACCGACGGAAGCGCGGCCTTGGCCCGCGCGAGCGGGCGCGCGCGCAGATCGACGCTGGCGGGCTTGGCGGCGATCGTGATCTCCTCCCCCGTTGCCGGGTTGCGGCCCTTGCGCGCCTTCGTGGCCGGCTTGACCCGGACGGTGAGCTGCACGAGGCCGCCGATGCGAACCTTCTGGGCGTTCCCGAGCTCCTCGAGCACGACCTCCTCGAACGCCGTCAGCAGCCGCTTGGCCTCGGCCCGGCTGATATCGGCGCGATCGGCGACGGCAGCCGCCACTTGTGTCTGCGTTAGGGACAAGGGGACTCCTTCACGATGGAACGGTGGGGACGCAGCGCCGCTATTGAACCTGTCCCGGCGGACAGGTACGCACCCGCCACACGCGCTCGTCGAACAGGGAGGCGATCATCTGGCTCTCCACCGACAGCGCCCTGGCGTCCGCCGTGTACTAGGGAAGCCGTCGCCGTTGCGACTCGACGGACGCACGGTGTGGGACCGTAAGGCGCGGGGGGACTGACCGAGGGCGCGGGCGGCGTGAGCGGTATGGTCAGCGCCCGTGGCACTGATTCCCTATGCCGACGAGGATCCGCAGGACGACCGCGTGCGGACGCTGGTCGCGCGGTTGCCCGAGCCGCACATCAACCTGTTCGCGATGCTCGCCAACGCACCGGCGCTGGCGGGGCCGACCCTGCGCCTCGGCGAGGCGATCCTGACCCGCAGCGACCTCGATCCCGCCCTACGCGAACTGGTGATCCTGCACTGCGCTCGGCTGACCGGCACCGAGTACGAGTGGGTGCAGCACGAGGCAATCGCCCGGCTGATCGGGGTCGGCGAGGAGCAGATCGGGGCGGTTGACCGCGGCGAGATCGGTGAGGGCCCGTTCGATCGGCGTGCTGCGCTCGCCCTGCAGCTCGTCGGGCAGCTCCTCCCGGGCGGCACGCCCGAACCCGAGCTGGTGGCGCAGGTCGCGTCCGAGCTCGGTCGGGCCGAGCTGATCGAGGTGCTGATCGTGGCCGGCTACTACGCGATGCTCGGGGGCGTGATGCGGGCCGTACAGCTCGACGTCGACAGCGTCCTGGAGAAGGGTATGATCGACCGCGACCGGCTCACCGGCGACGGCGCCTGAGCGCGGGCGGAGCGGAACCGGCATGGCGCCACTGAGCCTGGGGGTCGTCGGGACCTCGCGTAAGCCGGACGAGCACCGGGTGGCCATCCACCCCGGCCACCTGCAGCGGATCGACCCTGAGCTGCGGCGCCGCATCTTCCTCGAGCACGGCTACGGGCAGCCCTTCGGCGTCACCGACGACGAGCTCGCGACCGAGGTCGGCGGACTGCTCGCGCGGGAGCAGCTCCTCGCGCAGTGCGACGTGGCGGTGATACCCAAGCCCGAGCCCGAGGACCTGCTCGCGCTTCGGCCCGGCCAGGTCCTGTGGGGGTGGCCGCACTGCGTCCAGGATGAGGCGCTCACCCAGGTCGCAATCGACCGGCGGCTGACGCTGATCGCCTGGGAGGCGATGAACCACTGGACCCGCGAGGGCAACTTCAGCCTCCACGTCTTCCACAAGAACAACGAGCTCGCCGGCTACTGCTCCGTGCTGCACGCGCTCGCGCTGCTCGGCACGACCGGGGCCTACGGCCGGCGGCTGCGAGCGTCGGTGATCAGCTTCGGCGCGACGTCCCGCGGCGCCGTGACCGCGCTGTTCGCGCTCGGAGTGCACGACGTGACGGTGCTGACCCATCGCAGCGTCTCGGCCGTCGCCGCGCCGATCGCGCCCGCGCGCCTGGTTCACTACGACCGCGACCCGGCGCGGCCGGGCCGCACGCTCGCGCTCAACCGGCCCGAGAGCGAATCCGTCGCCGAGTTCCTGGCCGAGCACGACATCGTCGTCAACTGCATCCTCCAGGACACCGACGAGCCGCTGATGTTCGTGATGGACGACGAGCTCGCGCTGTTCCGACCGGGGAGCCTGCTGATCGACGTCTCCTGCGACGAGGGCATGGGCTTCGAGTGGGCGCGCCCGACCTCATTCGCCGATCCGATGTTCACGGTCGGCGCCGGCGTTCGCTACTACGCCGTCGACCACAGCCCGTCATACCTGTGGGACTCGGCCACCTGGGAGATCAGCGAGGCGCTGATCCCGTTCGTCGGCTCCATCATGTCAGGCGAGCAGGCATGGGACGAGGACCAGACGATCCAGCGCGCGATCGAGATCCGCGCCGGCGTGGTGCAGAACCCACGGATCCTGTCCTTCCAGTCCCGCGCCGCAACATATCCGCACGCCAAACAGTGAACTGCGGCCCGGGCGCGGGCGCTGCTACCGGTGCTTGCGCTTGGGCAACTTCAACTCCCGCGTCCGGAACTCCTCCATCGCGGCCTCCTACTGGGCGTCGGTGAGCTCGCCACGCTCGTAGCGCGCGCCGATCTCGGTGATCTGGTCGGAGCTTGAGCCACCGGGGAGCGGCGCCTCCCCGGGCGCCGCCTGCTGGGCGGCCGCGAAGCGCTCGTCCTCAGCGTGCTGATCATCCTTGCTCGTGCCGGAGGTGTACTTCCATTCCTCGGCGATGAGCTTGACCTTGTGCGACTTCGGCTGGCAGAGGATGTCGATGGCTCCCAGTCACGTCCGAACATGGTGTCTCCGATCCCGGCGGTCGATCCGTTACAGCGCGGCTCGGCTGACTCGCTCAGCCGGGACGGCGCCAGGCGAGCATCACTCCATCGCCGATCGTCAGCAGCACATTGTGCATCCGCTCGTCGGCCTGAGCGCGGCGGGCGAACTGTCTGATCCCGACCGTGCCCTCGTCGGCGGCGGCCGGATCGAGCGCCGCTCCGGCACGGAACAGGTTGTCGGCGACGATCACCCCCCGCTCGGCGAGCTTCGGCACGACGGCGTCGTAGTAGGCGGGGTAGTCGGCCTTCCACGCGTCGATGTAGACGAGGTCGAACGGGCCGTCGAGACCGGCGATCGTCTCCAACGCGTCACCGACGATCAGCTCCACGCGAGCGCCGTACGGGCTGGCGTCGATGTGGCGCCGCGCCGCCGCCGCGTTGTCCTCGTCGACCTCGAGGGTCGTGACGCGTCCCTCCGCAGGCAGCGCCGCGGCCATCGTCAGCGAGCCGACGCCGGTGAACGTCCCGATCTCGAGCACGCGGCGCGCGCCACCGGCGACGATCAGCGCCTCGAGCAACCTCGCCTCCGCGAGACCGCTCATCATCTGCGGGGAGGCGGTGTTGCTCTGCGTCCACGCGGCGGCGGCGGCGATTTGGTCCTCGAACGGGCTCGTGTGCTCGTCGGCATAGCTCACCGCGGCGGCCGTGACCAGATCGCTCATTCGATCAGACTACCGACGACGTCGTGATCCCCGCTGCTCCCTGCGACCGCCCGGCCCCATTCGTCCCGGTCGGAGGAGCGAGCGCGCCGGCGGCGACTCACCCGTCACATCGAGTCGGCGAACTCCGTCCCCGTGATCCGGGATACACCCCGGATCGACGACCGCGTCGGCGAGGACGTCGTCGTGTCGGTCGCCCGGTTCCCGTCGGGCGAGTACGAGAAGGCGATCCGCCGCTGGCCGAGCCTGGCCGAGGACTGGTCGGACGTGGCGCACAGCGATTACTGCACCCGTCTCGACGGCACCATCAAATGGATGCGCGGCCAAGGCGTTCCGATCCGCGCCGTCTCACCGATTGTCGTCGCGGACCACTTGGCTTGGTGCGCCGAACACGACGAGGACGCCGAGGAAGCGCGCGCCGCCGTGGTGTTCCTGTCGCGCCGGCCACGCCGCTGGTCGAGCCGCAGATTGGCGAACGGGTTGATCACCACACACTCGACCGGGCTGGCGAGAATCGTTACCGGCGGACCGAGACCTGTAGATTGTGACTCGACGTTGCTCGTGTTGGGTGTCGACCGCCATCCCCCGCAGCACGGGGGGGACCGCTGACCCCGGTCCTCATACTCGGATGCGCGGTCGCGGCGGCATCGCTGGACCAGGCCAGCAAATCTGTCGTGGTGCGGCACTTGCCCGCAGGCCGTTTCCGTCCAGTCGCGCCCGGCTGCGGATTGCGGCGAGTGCACAATCGAGCCGGCGGCATACTTGGTTTCTCGACGGGGTCCGCGGTGTTGGTCTGGATCACGGTAGTCGCTTGCCTTGCGTTCGTCGTTGGCCGTGACCCTGCTGTCTCCGGCAATGGCGCCACGGTCGGGCTGGGCCTCGCGCTCGGAGGGGCGACGGGGAATCTCGTTGACCGTGTCCTGCGGGGTGGCGTTGTGGATTTCGTGGCGGTCGGGCGCTGGCCGGCGTTCAACGTGGCCGATGCCGCGATGGTGCTCGGAGTGGTGCTGACGGCATGGAGCCTGATGTGAGCTGGACAGGCGGTCTGACTCGGTCGCGCTGGCTCGGCCGGCGTTACCTGTTCCGGGTCGCGGGAATGAACGTCCCGAGCTACACGGCGATGCTGTATCTCGGCTGCGTGTTCGGCGTGTTCGCAGGTGCTTCCGTAGCGGGCGCGGCCGGGCTGGCCGAGTCACGGGTGGCGTTGGCTGCGGTCGTCCTGCTCGTGCCGGCTCTGGCCGGGGCGAGACTGCTGTACGTGGTTCAGCATCTGGATCAGTTCCGCGGTGATCTGCGCAGCGTCGTGCGTCGGTCGGCCGGAGGCTCGGCGCTCTACGGCGGGCTGGTGGCGAGCATCGCGGTTTCCGTGCCGCTGCTCTATCTGTGGAACATCCCGTTCTGGGGATTCTGGGACGCTGCCAGCGTGACGATGTTGGTCGGGCTGATCTTCACCCGCTTCGGCTGCCTCATGCACGGCTGCTGCGTGGGGCGGGGGACCTCAGGGCCGTTCGGGGTGTGGTTGCCGGATCACCTCGGTGTCTGGCGCCGGCGGTTCCCGACCCCGCTGCTCGAGGCGGCCTGGGCCGCGGTCCTGCTCGGCGTGGCGCTCGCGGTGCGGCCTGAGCTTCCGTTCCCCGGGGCGCTGTTCGCATGTGTCGTGGCCGCGTACGCCGCGGGCCGACTGATGCTCGAGCCGACGCGCGAGCGTGACCGCACCCCGAACGGATTGCGCGCGAACGCGGCGCTCTCGATTGCGTTGCTCGCGGCAGCGGCTGCGGTACTCGTTATCGGCTGGACGCGGTAAGCCGAGGACGGGCGACGCGCGGTCAGGGCGTGATCGCGGCCAGGAAGTGGCTCCTGATCGTCGGACCGGTCAGCGTGGCCCTGTACAGCGCCACTTCGTCGATACGCCCCTTGAAGAAGTGTGCGGGCGTCCCCATTGTCGGCTGATCCGCGTGCCCCGCCGCGATCCGTAGCGGCGTGCTCTGATTCGGCGCGTAGAGGACAGGGGCCGGGGACGTGGACGAGGGCAGCTCGCTGCGCGGAATGCCGTTGTCCGCATTCACGTACAGCTTGAGCGACCTGGCGCCCGTGTTGTACGTCACCACCATGTGACGCCAACCATCGTGCTCGGAGCCGTCCCCGAAGCTCGCCTCGACCACGATCGATCCGGTTCCGCTGCCGAGCGTGGCCCGGGCAAGCAACCCCGTCGCGTCCTGGACAACTTCCAGCACGAAGCCGCGCACGCAGGTTCCAGAGGCATCCAGCTCGTAGGAGCCGAGTACCACCTCGGCCTGCAACGGGGTACCCGTCGGCCGCGCCCAGGCCTCGATGCTGAAGTCCAGCGGCGGATTGAGCAACACCTGATACGGCACCTCCACGAATCCCTGCCCACCGTCGAACTCCGGCGCCTTGTCGTTCGGATCCTTGGCCAGCGACAAGGCCCCAGCCTGGCCGCGCGAGACCCCGAGGAGGTTCTTGTACTCCCCGTCCAGGTGACCGGGTGCGCTGTCTTTGGCGGTGGCGTCGTCGGGCTGAAGCTCGCCGAGACGCCAGTAGGCCACCAGGTTGGGATCGGCCAGGATCACGTTGTCGTACTGCGCGGCGGCTTTCTGAGCGGCGGCGGCCGCCGCGGCCTGGGCCGCCTGGGCGGCAGCAGCGTCTTGTGCGGTCTTCTGTCCCTCTTCCTTTCCCTGCGCCTCCGCTTGCTGGACCGCGTCCTCGCCGACACAGCCGGCGAACCCGAGCAGTAGCACGACCGGAAGCACGAGCAGCGGGACCAGCAGCAGCACGGAGTGGCTCATGGCGCTGCCTCGCTCGCTTCGGAATCCTCTGGATCGTGCGGATGCGCGACGGCTCCGATCTCGATGCCCGAGACGGTGCCCGTGCGATCGAGGCGCAGGATCGTGGGCCAAATCTGGACAGCGAACCGATCGGTGATCGCGCCGGCAGCGTCCGGTAGCAGGGCAACATCCAGCCCGAGTTCCTGCTGCATGGTCTCAACCTCGCGGGCGTCGGCACCGTCGACAATGGCCAGCACGAACGGGCCGGTATCACTGGGTTCTCCCTGACGGGCCGCAAGCCTTCGCAGCTGCGCCATCGACGCAGCCGAGCCCGCGCGAACGAAGCCGACCAGCGACCCGGCCATGCCGATCCGGTCGATGCCGATGGGCGGGCAGTGCGCGTCGGGCACGGCGAACATCCCGGGGTCGAGCGCTTGCGCGGGCACCTTGGCTCCGATCTCGATGCCGAGCCCGATCGGGACCGCCTTCGCGGGCGGGCTCGGGATCAGGCAACCGTCCAGCGCCGACGCCAGCGCCGCGGCCGTGGCGCGGCCGTCGAGCATCCACGTCACCCCGCCGCCCGGGCTCAGCAGGCGCCAGGACTCCTCGCCGGTCGCGGAGGGAAGGGCGAACGCTGTCGCCCAGCCCCCGCCGACGTCCTCATTGACGATCGTGGCTACGCCGAGAGCCGCGCTGAGATCGTGCAGCTCGGTCTCCAGGCCGGGGGCGGCCGCCCGCAACCGGCCCTCTCGGAAGAGGACGAGCAGGAGCAGCCCGGCATCCTCGCGCACGGTCGCCTCCAGGCCGCGCCGAAGCGACGCCATGGTGTCCTGATCGATCTGCTCGTCGACATAGAGCAGGAGGGTGTTGGATCCCGTTGTGGCCGACGGGGCCGCCGCATCCACGAGGGCCAGCTGGTCCAACGGCACGTCGTGCGATTGGCCGGTCAAGTCACGCAGGAAGAGCCGCTTCCCGAGCACGCTCACGGTCGTGTTGAG
>Ga0208714_1000111_pt1 | contig 25138 bp, 34 predicted proteins | sample NGESurshal072012_3_FD_184461 | JGI IMG/M metagenome (GOLD analysis project Ga0208714, IMG submission 184461) | Arctic peat soil microbial communities from Barrow, Alaska - NGEE Surface sample 415-1 shallow-072012 (SPAdes) | ecosystem: Environmental > Terrestrial > Soil > Wetlands > Peat ... | reverse complement strand
GTCGTTGCGAGGCTTGGTTTTCGCTCGCCGGTGACTCACCCTATCCCCAGCCGCCGTTGACGCCCGGCTACCCCGCGCCGACGCGTCCGATCTCGTCCCGGACCGCGGGCAGGAACGCGTTCTTCGGCCCGTTCCGGCCCGACGCCGCCGATGCGCGCGTTCCGCCGCCACCCGCGCTCGCCACACTCGCGCGGGCCGCGCCGGCCGCTGCCCAGTCGTGCGCGGCCGCCTTCAGCGCCAGCAGCGCCGGCCAGGTGGTGGCGTCGATGACGCCGGTGGCCCGGATTCCGTGGGCGGTCTGGAACGCCCTCACCGCCGCAGCGGTGAGGCTGCCGAAGCTGCCGTCGGTGGCGACGGTGGCGCCGGCGGCGACGAGGTGCTCCTGGGCCCAGACGACGAGGTCGCCCTGCGAGCCGCTGCTGAGCGTCGGGTAGCCGGGCGCCGGGCTCGGGGGCGGCAGGGATCCGATCGGCGAGCCGACCGCGCCCCAGCCGGCGGTGGTCGCCTCCTGCCAGTCCCACCAGCTCTCACCGCCCGCCCCGTAGGCGGCCGCGTCCTGGCGGAAGCGCAGCAGAGCCGAGACCGGCGGGCTGTTGTAGATCTGCCCGAGGGGGTAGATCGGGGCGCCGTAGACCCGGTTCAGCGGCCAGGTGTGGGCATAGACGGTGTCCACGCTGGTGCCGATGTCCTGCCAGTACATCTGGGGCAGGTTGTACTGCGCGCCGCCCGGCCCGAGGAACACGGAGTAGGGGAAGGCGGGGTGGTAATCGACGTAGGGGAAGCTCGCGAGGCCGACGGGATAGGACGCACCGACGCCCTTGCGCAGCGCCTGGATGTACTGCTGGGCCTGCGAGTAGCGGCCCTCGTACTCGCTCTCGGCGTCGATCACGAGGCAGTCGGCGCCGTTGCGGGCCGATTGGATGCCGACCTGCGCCTCGGCCAGCGGGGAGTTGCCGTACACGTACTGCCACGCGCACACGTGCAGGCCCTGGGCCTTGAGGGCGGCGACGTTCGCCGGCGAGAACTGCGCCCACTGGTTGCCGCCGTCGCCGGACTTGAGGAACACGGTCTTGACCCCGTGGGCGGCGGCCTGGCGGCCGATGGCGACGGGATCGCCGCCCTGGGAGGCGCTCAGGTACCAGATCCACATCCCGTTGCCGTTGAGGACGCTCGCGCCGGCGGTGACCGGGGGCTGGACCGGCGGCGACACGACGGGCGCCGGTGGCCGCCGGACCGTGATCCGGATTCCGTTCGAGCGGGAGCTTCCGGGCGACACGAGCCGGAGCACGCCGCTGACCGCGTCCGCGGGAACCGTGACCAGCATCCGGGTCGCGCGCACCATCCGGCCGCTCACGCTCCGGGTCCAGTAGCGGCCGTTGTCGCGGGCCGGGATCAGGATCCGGGTCCGGGACACGAGCCCGTGGGCGCCGACCTCGAGCTCGCTGGTGCGCACGACCACGACCGGAGAGCCGGGATAGCAGGGGATGCTCGTGCGGATGCAGTGAACCCAGACGAGCGTCGGGCGCACCACCCTGGCCGCCGCCGCCGCCGGAACGAGGACGGCCACGAGCGCCAGCACCGCCCCCGCCGCGGCCGTCACGGCCGCGAGCCGGGCGGCCGCGAGCCGGGCGGCCGGCGACGCGAGCGTGCTCGGGTGTCGCGCGGGACTCATGAAACCTGGTACCCAAGCTTGGCAAGCTGGTCAAGGTCCGACCCGAGCTGCTGCGTGGCTCCGGCCACCTCGGCGCGGGCGATCGTGTATCCGATCGGGTCATGCCGGCGGGCCGCGCCGGCGATGTCCCGGTAGGCCTGGCTCACCTGCGCGAGGCTGTCGCGGACCGCCACGTGTGCGCCCGTCTCGGGCGGGCTGACAATTCCGGCCCCGAGAGCTCGAGTGAAGGCGGCGGCGGCCGTCGCGTAGGCGTCGGCGAGCCCGTTCGCCGCCGCCCTCTGGGCGCCGGGGTCGCGGGCCTGGGCGAAATCGCCGAGGCCGGCGTCGGCCTGAGCGGAGAGCCGGCCGAGCACAGGGTTCAGGAACCCGGCGTAGCCGGCGCGCGGATCGAGCGGGTAATGCGCGGCGCCGGTGACCCGAACCGTGTTGAGGATGTGCTCGCAGCCGGCGAACAAGCCCCCGCCGGCGGCGAACGTCGGCGCGACGCAGGCGGCGACGGCCACACGCCCGCGCCTGGGCACGAGCAGAACCTCGTAGTGGTGGCGGCCGACGACGTCGTACAGCCGGCCCTGGAGGCCGCTCGGCAGCTTCACCGCCGTGCCCAGCGCCGGCACTGCGGCGACATCGCGGAGCGTCTTGGGCACCAGGCTCGGGCCGAAGGCCACGGTCGTTCCCACGGCGACCACGCCACGTGTCGCCGATGCCGGCCCGGCGGCGGCGTTCGCGCCCGCGAACAGCTCCGGCAGCGACACGCGTCGCGACCCCCAGCTCGCCGGAACCTCGACGCTGACGCCGTCATGGCTGAGCTGGCGCGTCGGCGTCAGGGCGCCGGCCTCCTCACCGCCGCGCCCGGCCAGGAAGCCCGCCAGCGTCGCGACTCCGCACGCCGCGGCGAGGAGCCCGACGCCGCGTGGTGCGCGCCACCGGCGCCGGCGGGGTGCCCGCGGCGCGGGTGCCGGCGCCGGCCACCGCGGTGGCGGCTGCGGCTGCGTCTCGATGACGACCTCGGTCGCCGCGGTGGCACGGGCGTCGGGGATCGCCTGGGTGGCCGAGGTCACACCGGTCGGATCGACGGATCGCGCGCTCGTCTTGATCGAAAGGGTCGCCGCGCGGACCGGCGCCGGCACCGCCGCCCGCGCCTCGAGCGCGCGCCGGGCCGCGGCGATCAGCTCCGCCGCGCTGGCGTAGCGGTCCTCCCGGCGCTTGGCCAACGCCCGGGCGAACACCGCGTCGAGCTCGACCGGCAGCTCCGGCGCCAGCGTGCGCACCGACGGCGGCGGCTGCTCGAGGTGCGCGTACATGGTGGCGATCTTGCTCGAGCGGGGGAAGGGGACGGCGCCGGAGAGACACTCGAACAGGACGGCTCCGAGCGAGTACAGATCGCTGCGGGCGTCGGGCTCCTCGTCACGGATCTGCTCCGGGGAGACGTAATCCGGTGTGCCGACGAACTGGCCCGTCGTGGTGACCGACGTGACCCCGGCGGCGGTGGTCAGTCCGAAGTCGGCCAGGTAGGCGTGGTCGCCGCCGGCCACGAGGATGTTCTGCGGCTTGACGTCGCGGTGGATCAGCCCGGCGGCGTGAGCGGCATCGAGCGCGCGGGCGATCCCGCGGAGCAGATCGAGCGCGTCGGACACCTCGAGGGTCCCGATCAGCTGCTTGAGGTTCGGACCGTCGACGAGGCGCATCGCGATGAACAGGCCGTAGGAGGACTCGCCGGCCTCGTACACCGGGACGATGTTCGGGTGCTCGAGCGTCGCCTGCAGCATCGCCTCCCGCCGGAAGCGCTTGTGGAACGCCTCGTCCTGGCTGAGGTTCGCCGACAGCACCTTCAATGCAACCACTCGGCCGAGCGAGAGTTGCGTCGCGAGGTACACGGTGCCCATCCCACCGGACGCGAGGTAGCCGTCGATCCGGAATCCGGCGATGCGGGTACCCGGCTCGAGCATCAGTGACCGCCGCACGCCTTCCCCACACCGCAGAGCGGTCCCACCGAGCCCGAGTTGCGCAGGGACCCGGCGTGAACCGCCAGCGACCCGGTGTGGATCGAGGTGAGCTGTTCCTCGCGCGCGCTGCGCCCGAGCCCGAATCCGATCCCCGCGCAGCAGATCACGGCGACCGCGGCAGCGAGGGCCCGGCGGGGAGAGGGGAGCAAGGAGCGGGGCGTCTGCACGTCTCGCTCCGAGCGTAACGACCGCGCCGCCGATCGCCCACGCGTGGCAGACAAATAACGCGAGGGTCGCCCGCCGCACGGGACCGGGGGCTGCAGCGGGACAACCCTCGCGTCTAGGAAATGTAACGCCCGGCGGGTGGCGGCGTGGATTAGTTGGCCGGCAAGTCAGATGCCTGCCGGGCGGATTGGACATGCACGCCAGCGGAAGGGCGAGGACCCGGGGGCGCCCCGCCGAGCAGAAGCCCGAGCCCCGCCGTGACGATCAGGACGGCGGCGCCGAGCGTCTCCATGTACAGGCCCGCCTGGGGCGTCGAGCTGGCATTGGCGTAGTGACCGGATCCGGCCGCGATGAGGCCCGTCGCGTGGGCGTCGGGCAGGTCGGCGGCGAGGGCGAGCACGAGCGTCAGCAGTCCGAGCACGCCCAGCGCCACGAGCGCCGGACGGCTTCCCTGACTCCAGGCGCCATACGCGAGCAGGACGGCGAGGATCGCGACCGGAATCAGCGCATCGGCGTGGTGCGATCCTGTCGAGACCGACGTGACGGCCGCCGGGCTGAGGGCGGTGTGGACCTCGAACAGCGTCGTGAACTCCGCGACGACGAGCAGCAGCGCCCCGAGCAGGCCGCCGGCGAAAACCGCCGCCGGGACGGCCGATCCGATCCTCGCCAGGCCCCCGGACGGCTCCGACCCTCTGCTATATTCGGGCTTCGCCTCGGGCGGCGTCGCGTTCATCCGTGCTCGCTCCCGGGCGCAGATGGATCCCAGCGATGGAGACGCCGACCTACTAGACAAAAGCCCGCCCTCGACAGCCGCGTCGTGAACGGGCCCCCTGGGCCCTTTTTCATGTCCGCGGCGATGACCGGCAACCACCCCAGAAGAAACCACTTTCATGCCTCGCACCGTCTCGCTCGAAAACACTCGCAACATCGGAATCATGGCTCACATCGACGCCGGTAAGACGACGACGACCGAGCGCATCCTCTATTACACAGGGCGGACCTACAAGATGGGGGAGGTTCACGAGGGCGCGGCCGTCATGGACTGGATGGAGCAGGAGCAGGAGCGCGGCATCACGATCACCTCAGCGGCCACCACGGCGGAGTGGAAGGGCCACCGGATCAACATCATCGACACGCCAGGTCACGTCGACTTCACGGTTGAGGTCGAGCGCTCGCTGCGCGTCCTCGACGGTGCGATCGCGCTGTTCGACTCCGTCGCCGGCGTCGAGCCGCAGTCCGAGACCGTGTGGCGCCAGGCGGACAAGTACTCGGTCCCGCGGATCGCCTACATCAACAAGATGGACCGCATCGGCGCCGACTTCGAGCGCGGCGTGCAGACGATGATCGACCGCCTCGGCGCCCACCCGGTCCCGATCCAGCTGCCGATCGGCGCCGAGTCCGACTTCCGCGGCATCGTCGACCTGGTCGAGAACAAGGCGATCCTCTACCTGGATGAGCTGGGCAAGGACCAGGACGTCGTCGAGATCCCCGAGGAGCTCACCGAGCAGGCGGCAGCGGCCCGTGAGCATCTGCTCGACGAGGTCTCGCACTACGACGACGAGTTGGTGGAGATGATCCTCGAGGAGCAGGAGATCTCCCCGGCCCGGCTCCGCCAGGCGATCCGCAAGGCCACCCTGGAGATCAGGCTGACGCCGGTTCTGTGTGGCTCCAGCTTCAAGAACAAGGGCGTGCAGCCGCTGCTCGACGCGGTCATCGACTACCTGCCGAGCCCGCTCGACGTGCCGCCGATCGAGGGCATCGAGCCCGACAAGTCATCCGAGAACGGCGGCCGTCCCGCGGTCCGTCACGCGTCCGACGAGGACCCGTTCGCCGCGCTCGCGTTCAAGATCATGGCCGACCCCTACGTGGGCAAGCTGACCTACTTCCGCGTCTACTCGGGCAAGCTCGCGGCGGGGTCGCGCGTGCTCAACGTGAGCACGGGCAAAACCGAGCGGGTCGGGCGCATCCTGATGATGCACGCCAACGAGCGCGCGGAGCTGGAGGAGGTCTACGCCGGCGACATCGCCGCCGGCGTCGGGATCAAGCAGGTCGTGACCGGCGACACGCTGGCCGCGCCCGACAAGCCGATCAAGCTCGAGATGATCGTGTTCCCCGAGCCGGTGATCAAGGTCGCGATCGAGCCCAAGACGAAGATCGATCAGGAGAAGATGTCCACCGCGCTCGCGCGGCTCGCCGAGGAGGATCCGACGTTCCAGGTCCGCACCAACGAGGAGACGGGCCAGACCGAGATCTCCGGCATGGGCGAGCTGCACCTCGAGGTGCTGGTCGACCGCATGCTGCGCGAGTTCAAGGTCGACGCCAACGTCGGTCGCCCCCAGGTCTCCTACCGGGAGACGATTCGTGGGTCTGCGCAGAAGGTCGAGGGTCGCTTCGTGCGCCAGACCGGCGGCTCGGGTCAGTACGGGATCGTCTACATCAACGTCGAGGCAGCGCCGGGCGAGGGCTTCGACTTCATCAACAAGATCAAGGGCGGATCGATCCCCACCGAGTTCATCCCGGCGGTCGAGAAGGGGATCGAGGAGGCAATGGAGAACGGCCCGCGGGCCGGTTATCCGATGGTCGACGTCCGCGTCACGCTGACGGACGGCAAGTACCACGACACGGACTCCTCGGAGATCGCGTTCAAGGTCGCCGGGTCGCTGGCGCTGAAGGCCGCTGTCCAGCGCGCCAAGCCGGTGCTGCTCGAGCCCGTGTTCGCCGTCGAGGTGGTCACGCCCGAGGAGTTCATGGGCGACGTGATCGGCGACCTGAACCGTCGCCGCGGCCACGTGAAGGGAATGGAGCAGCGCGGCAACGCGCAGGTCGTCACCGCGGACGTACCACTGGCCGAGATGTTCGGCTACGCGACCGACGTGCGGTCCAACACCCAGGGCCGAGCGACCTACACGATGCAGTTCGACCGCTACCAAGAGGTGCCTCCGAACATCGCCGAGAAGGTCGTCGGCGAGCAGACGGGCACGTAGCAGCAATCCCAGACGGAACTTAGATAGATTGATTGGGTTCGCCCGCAGGGCGGACCACAACCACTGAGCAGAAGGAGCACACCAAAGTGGCGAAGGCCAAGTTCGAGCGCGATAAGCCCCATGTCAACGTCGGGACCATCGGTCACATCGACCATGGCAAGACGACGCTGACGGCCGCCATCACAAAGGTGCTCGCGGAAAAGTTCGGCGGTACTGACATCAAGTCGTTCGACGAGATCGACAACGCTCCAGAGGAGAAGGCGCGCGGGATCACGATCGCGACCTCGCACGTCGAGTACCAGACGCAGAACCGTCACTACGCCCACGTGGACTGTCCCGGACACGCGGACTACGTGAAGAACATGATCACGGGCGCCGCGCAGATGGACGGCGCGATCCTGGTCGTGTCCGCCGCGGACGGCGCAATGCCCCAGACGCGTGAGCACATCCTGCTCGCCCGTCAGGTCGGCGTGCCGTACATCGTCGTCTTCCTCAACAAGGCCGACATGGTCGACGACCCCGAGCTGCTCGAGCTCGTCGAGGTCGAGATCCGCGACCTGCTGTCGGAGTACGAGTTCCCCGGCGACGACATCCCGTTCGTGATCGGGTCGGCGCTGAAGGCGCTCGAGGGCGACGCGGAGTACGAGCAGAAGATTCTCGACCTCGCCGAGGCACTCGACACCTACATCCCCGAGCCCGTACGCGACCTGGACAAGCCGTTCCTGATGCCCGTCGAGGACGTGTTCTCGATCACCGGTCGCGGCACGGTCGCCACCGGACGCGTCGAGCAGGGCATCATCAAGACCGGTGAGACGGTCGAGATCGTCGGCATCAAGGCCACGACCACCACGGTCGTGACCGGTGTCGAGATGTTCCGCAAGATCCTCGACGAGGGTCGGGCCGGCGACAACGTCGGTTGCCTGCTGCGCGGCACCAAGCGCGAGGACATCGAGCGCGGACAGGTGCTGTGCAAGCCGGGATCGATCACGCCGCACACGAAGTTCAAGGCCGAGGTCTACGTCCTCAAGAAGGAGGAGGGCGGCCGTCACACGCCGTTCTTCACCGGATATCGGCCGCAGTTCTACTTCCGCACGACCGACGTCACCGGCGTAGCCAACCTGCCCGAGGGCACGGAGATGGTCATGCCGGGTGACAACGTCCAGATGGAGATCGAGCTGATCCAGCCGATCGCCATGGACCAGGGTCTGCGGTTCGCGATCCGCGAGGGTGGCCGTACGGTCGGCTCAGGAGTCGTGACCGAAGTCATCCAGTAACAGGTAGGAGGCGGCGTGGGCCTGACGGCCCCGCCGCCGTTTTGTTTCCAGCAGATACGACAACGCAGGGGCGGGTCCCGAACCCGGGGACTCGCCCTCAACACTGAAAAGACCCAAGCCTTCATGGCAACCATCGCTCAAAACAAGATCCGCATTCGCCTCAAGTCCTACGACCACACGGCGATCGAGACAGCGGCCAAGGAGATCGTCGAGACGGCGACGCGCACCGGCGCGACCGTGTCCGGTCCCGTCCCGCTGCCGACGGAGAAGAACGTCTACTGCGTGATCCGCTCCCCGTTCAAGGACAAGGATTCACGCGAGCACTTCGAGATTCGCACGCACAAGCGACTCATCGACATCCATCAGCCGACGCCGAAGACGGTCGACTCGCTCCAGCGACTCGACCACCTCCCGGCCGGGGTGGATATCGAGATCCGCTTGGCCTCCTAGGAGTCACGGATGCCAGCGATCCTCGCCAAGAAGCTCGGTATGACCCAGCGGTTCCTCGATGACGGGCGCGTCGAGCGCGTCACCGTGCTCGAGGCCGGCCCGTGCCCGGTGACCGGGATCCGGACCAAGGAGCGCGACGGCTACGAGGCCGTGCAGCTCGCATTCGGTCAGTGCAAGGAGAAGGTCCTGACCCGGGCTGAGCTCGGTCATCTCAAGAAGGCCGATGCGTCGGCGCATCGCCACCTGGTCGAGTTCCGCGACGAGGCCGGCGAGCTGCTGGTCGGACAGACCGTGACCGTGGAGGCCTTCGGGCCCGGCCAGAAGGTCAAGATCTCCGGCACGTCCAAGGGCAAGGGCTTCCAGGGCACGATCAAGCGACACAACTTTGCCAGCGGGCCCAAGTCGCACGGCTCGCACAACGTCCGAGCGCCAGGATCGATCGGCGCCTCCGCGACCCCGTCGCGCGTGTTCAAGGGCCTGCGCGGCCCCGGCCGCATGGGCGGCGCGCGAATCACGCAGCGCGGGTTGACCGTGGTCGAAGTGATCCCGGCCCAGAACCTGATGCTCGTCCGCGGGGCCGTGCCCGGCCCCAAGGGCGGCACCGTGGAGGTCCGGACCGATGGCTAGATCGGCTCCCAAGCTGGGCGGCGGCAGCATCACGCTCGACGCGGCCGCGTTCGAGGCCCGGTTCAACATGCCGCTCGTGCACGAATCCGTGCGCGCCGAGCTGAACGCCCGCCGTCGCGGCACCGCCTCGACGCTCACCCGCGGCAAGGTCTCCGGAGGCGGCGCCAAGCCGTGGCGCCAGAAGGGCACCGGGCGCGCCCGCGCCGGGTCCTCGCGCTCGCCGGTCTGGACCGGTGGTGGCGTGGCCTTCGGCCCGCAACCGCGCGGCTACGTCGTCAAGGTCAACCGCAAGGCGCGCAAGGCGGCGCTGCGCAGCGCGCTCTCCGTCCACGCCGAGCGCGAGTCGCTGGCCGTGTTCGACGCCGAGACGTTCACCGCACCGTCGACCAAGCAGGCGGCGACGCTGCTCGCCGACTGGGGCGCCCCGTCGCCGACGCTGGTCGTGCTCTCCGAGGCCGAGGCCGCAGCCGGCAAGTCGTTCCGCAACATCGACCGCCTGACCGTTCTGCCCGCATCCGACGCCGGCGTCGCCGACGTGATCGGCGCGGCATCGCTGCTCATCTCCGAGACCGCGCTGGCCGAGCTGACCGCACGCGCGAACAAGGCCGGGACCGAATAATGGATCCCAGTCAGGTCATCATCCGCCCCGTCGTGTCCGAGAAGACGTTCGTGCTCGCCGAGACCGGCAAGTACACCTTCCGCGTCCACGACCGTGCGCACAAGACCCAGATCCGGCAGGCGATCGAGGAGCTGTTCGACGTCAAGGTGGTCGAGGTCCGCACGGCGTCCGTGAAGTCCAAGCCCAAGCGCCGCGGCAACATCGCGGGGCGCACGCGCCGCTGGAAGAAGGCCGTCGTCCAGGTTCGCGAGGGCGACACGATCCCGATCTTCCAGGGCCTGGAGGGCTCCGAGTAATGCCGATTCGCAAGCCCAAGCCGACCAGCCCCGGAATGCGATTCGTCACGTATCCGGACTTCGCCGAGATCACGCGCTCCAAGCCCGAGAAGTCGCTCACCGAGGGACTGAAGAAGTCCGGCGGGCGCAACTCGAACGGACGCAAGACCGCCCGCCACCGCGGCGGCGGGGCCAAGCGGCTCTACCGCACGATCGACTTCAAGCGGCTCAAGGACGGCGTGCCCGCCAAGGTGGCGCAGATCGAGTACGACCCGAACCGCTCGGCGTACATCGCGCTGCTCCACTATGCCGACGGCGAGAAGCGCTACATCCTCGCGCCGGCCCGTCTGCGCGCGGGGGCCACGGTCGAATCGGGTCCCGGCGCCGACATCCGCATCGGCAACAGCCTCCCGCTCGCGAACATGCCGGCCGGTACGGTGATCCACAACGTGGAGCTGACTCCGGGTCGCGGCGGCCAGCTCGCCCGCTCCGCCGGCGCCAGCATCCAGCTCCTGGCCAAGGAGGGCGACTACGTCACGCTCCGGCTGCCCTCGGGTGAGATGCGGATGGTCCGCGCCGAGTGCCGCGCGACGGTCGGGACGATCGGCAACGCCGAGCACCAGAACGTGAAGATCGGGAAGGCAGGGCGCAAGCGCCACATGGGCGTTCGCCCGCAGACGCGCGGCACCGCGATGAACCCGGTCGACCACCCGCACGGCGGCGGCGAGGGTTCAACCACAGCGGGACGTCACCCGGTCACGCCTTGGGGTGTCCCCACGCTCGGCTACCGCACGCGGAAGAAGGGCAAGCAGTCAGACCAATACATCGTGCGCGGGCGGAGAAGAGGTAAGAAGCGATGAGTCGATCGAGCAAGAAGGGACCGTGGGTCGAGGAGCGGCTGATGACGCGCGTCGAGGCGATGAACTCCTCGGGCGAGAAGCGCATGATCAAGACCTGGTCGCGCACCTCGACGATCTTCCCGGAGATGGTCGGGCACACGATCGCCGTCCACGACGGCCGCAAGCACGTGCCCGTGTTCATCTCGGAGTCGATGGTCGGCCACAAGCTCGGTGAGTTCGCGCCGACGCGTCTGTATCGCGGACACGCTGCGACGGGTAAGAGACGATGACGCCCGATATCGAGACCCCTTCAGACTCGGAGGACGCGCCGAAGAAGCGGCGGGTTGGTCGGCGGGGCAAGAGCACGGCATCCGAGGGCGCATCTGCGCCGGAGGCCGGCTCGAGGGCCTCCGACGCAGACGCGACCTCGGATGCTGAGGTCGCCGACGACGAGAGCGCGGACGTGGCGGCTGCCTCTGAGGACGTCGACGCCCAGGCTGAGGAGAAGCTCGAGCCTGACACCGCCGATGAGGCTCCTGAGAAGCCGAAGCGTGGGCGGCGGGCAGCGAAGCCTGCGGCCGAGAAGACTCCGAGTGCGCCGGCGAAGCCCGCTGCGCCCAAGCCGGCGCCTTCGCGGCGGCGGGTGGCGCGTGAGCCCGGGGCGCCGATCCCGGTCGTCCGGGCCCAGGCCAAGTACGTCCGCTCGTCGCCGCGCAAGGCGCGATTGGTGTGCGACCACATCCGCGGAAAGACGGTTGAGGAGGCGCGAGCTATCCTGGCCCATACGCCGCGTGCCGTCGCGCGCGATTGGAGCAAGTTGCTCGAATCCGCGGTGGCCAACGCGGAGCACAATCACGAGCTCGTCGGCGAGGACCTGTACGTGAAGTCCATCCATGCCGACGATGGACCGACGATCAAGCGCTTCCGGCCGCGCGCGATGGGGCGCGCGACGAAGATCCGCAAGCGAACCAGCCATTTGACGATCTTGCTCACGCCGAAGGAATAACCATGGGTCAGAAAGTTCATCCTGAAGGTCTGCGCGTGGGCTACATCCACGACTGGAAGTCGAACTGGTTCAACGAACGGAACTTCTCCGACTTCCTGCACGAGGACACGCTGATCCGAAACCACATCATCGGCCGCCTGTCGCACGCCGGTCTGTCGGACATCACGATCCGCAAGAACGCCACCGAGGTGGAGGTCAACATCAACACGGCGCGGCCCGGCATCGTGATCGGCAAGTCGGGGTCGGAGGTCGACCAGCTGCGGCGCGACCTGCACCGGATCACGAACAAGCAGGTCAAGGTCAACATCCTCGAGATCAAGCGCCCCGAGCTCGATGCGCGCCTCGTCGCGCAGTCGATCGCCGAGCAGCTGCAGAATCGCGTCGCCTTCCGTCGCGCCATGAAGCGCGCGCTCACGAGCGCGATCCGGTCCGGCGCCAAGGGCGTCAAGGTCCAGGTCTCAGGGCGACTCGGCGGGGCGGAGATGGCCCGCACCGAGGGCTACTCAGACGGCCGCGTCCCGCTGCAGACGCTGCGCGCTGACATCGACTACGGCTTCCACGAGGCGCGGACGACCTTCGGTCGGATCGGCGTCAAGTGCTGGATCAACAAGGGCGAGATCATGCCCGAGGGCTACACCGGCGCCGATCTGACGATCATGGACGAGCCGGCCCCGCAGGCACCTGAGCGTGGCGGCCGCGACGGACGCAACCGCGACGGTCGCGGCGGTCGCGGTGGCGGTGGCGGTGGCGGTCGTGGCGGCGGACCGGGTGGTCGCGGTGGCGGCCCCGGCGGTCGTGGCGGCGGACCCGGTGGTCGCGGTGGCGGCCCCGGCGGTCGTGGCGGCGGACCCGGTGGTCCCGGTGGTCCCGGCGGTCGCGGTGGCGGCGGTCGCGGCGGCGGACCCGGTGGTCCCGGCGGTCGCGGCGGCGGCTCCAGTGGCGGCGGTGGCGGCGGTCGTGGTGGCGGCGGCGGTCGCAGCGGCGGCTCCGGCGGCCGTGGCGGCTCGAGTGGCCCCGCAGGAGGGATCACCCGCTGATGCTTTCCCCCAAGCGCGTCAAGCACCGCAAGCAACACCGTGGACGCCGCGCGGGCCTGTCCCGCGGCCAGGTGAAGGTCCAGTTCGGCGAGTACGGGCTCAAGGCCCTCGATGCCGGCTGGCTCACCAACCGCCAGATCGAGGCCGCTCGTATCGCCATGACCCGCAAGATCAAGCGCGGCGGCAAGGTGTGGATCAACGTGTACCCGGACAAGCCGTTCACCAAGAAGCCGGCCGAGACCCGGATGGGCTCCGGCAAGGGCTCACCCGAGGGCTGGGTGGCGGTGGTCAAGCCGGGCCGCGTCATGTTCGAGCTGGCCGGGGTTCCCGAGCCGCTCGCCCGTGAGGCGATGCGACTGGCCGGCCACAAGCTGCCGGTTCGCACCAAGTTCGTGATGCGGGAAGAGGGCTGACGCGATGAAGGCCACAGAGTTGCGTGACCTGAGCGACGCCGAGCTGCTCGATCACATCCGTACCGCACGCCGCGAGTTGTTCGGGCTGCGCTTCCAGCACGCCACCGGCGAGCTCGACAACACCGCCGTCCTGGCGGCCGCCAAGCGCGACATCGCCCGTGCGCTGACGATCGCGGGGCAGCGCGGCATCGACATCAAGCACCGACACACATCCGAGATCAATGGCTGATACAGAGAACCCCGAAGAGACCGAAGCCGCGGCGCCCGCAGAGGCCGCACCCGAGGCCGCGACGCCCGAGCCGCAGGCTCCCTCGGAGCCCGTCGAAGTTCTGGCCCCCAAGGAGCGCCGGCAGCGAGCCCGCGCCGCGAAGGCCGCGAAGGCCCCTGCCCGCACGCCGCGCACCGCGGAGGAGCGGCGCGAGGAACGGGCGACCGAGCGCACCCGTCAGGCCGCGTCCCGGCGCACGGGGCGTGAGCGTGCGCGCGCCAAGGCACGGGCCCAGGAGCATTCCTCGGAGGCGACCCCGCCCCGCGAGCACGCTCCCGGCCGGCAGAAGTCGCGCCAGGGCATCGTCACCTCCGACCGGGCCGACAAGACGATCACGGTCAGGATCGACCTTGCCCGTCGCCATCGTCGCTACGAGAAGATCGTGCGCACCTCGACGACGCTGCACGTCCACGACGAGGCCAACGACGCCCACATCGGCGACACCGTCGTGGTGCGCGAATGCCGGCCCCTCTCGAGGACCAAGCGCTGGCGTCTGGTCGAAGTGCTGGAGCGTGCGAAGTGATCCAGAACGAGACACGCCTGCGCGTGGCCGACAACACGGGCGCGCGCGAGATTCTCGTGATCCGCGTCCGCGGAGGCTCGCGACGCCGCTATGCGGGCGTCGGCGACGTGATCGTGGCCACCGTCAAGCAGGCGAGTCCTCAGGGCTCGGTCAAGAAGGGCGAGGTCGTGACCGCGGTCGTCGTGCGCACGAAGAAGTCCTATGGCCGCGACGACGGGACCTACATCGCGTTCGACGAGAACGCCGCCGTGCTGATCGACGCCGCCAACAACCCGCGTGGAACCCGCATCTTTGGCCCGGTGGCGCGCGAGCTGCGTGAGCGGAACTTCATGAAGATCGTCTCTCTCGCCCCCGAGGTGCTGTAGCCATGCCCGCACGAATCAAGACCGACGACGACGTGATCGTGATCGGCGGCAAGGACCGCGGCAAGCGCGGCAAGGTGCTGCGGGTGGATCCGAAGAAGGACCGCGTCTACGTCGAGGGACTGAACATCGTCAAGCGCCACCAGCGTCCGCGCCAGGGAATGACGGGTGAGCAGGGCGGCGGCGTGATCGAGAAGGAAGGCCCGATCCACACCTCCAACGTGGCGCTCGCCGATCCCAAGGACGGCAAGCCGACCCGGATCGGGATCGAGATCCACGAGGGCAAGCGCTACCGCGTGGCCAAGCGCAGCGGAACCAGGATCGACTGAGCATGCCGGCACGACTGAAGACCCGTTACAACGACGAGATCCGTCCGGCGCTGATCGAGCGCTTCGGCTACACGACCCCGATGCAGGCACCGCGGATCACCAAGATCACGGTCAACATGGGCGTCGGGGACGCCAAGCAGGACTCCAAGGTGCTCGACGCCGCGAGCGAGCAGCTCGCGACGATCACCGGGCAGAAGCCCAACGTCCGTCGCGCCCGCAAGTCGATCGCCCAGTTCAAAGTCCGCGAGGGGATGCCCGTCGGGCTCGCCGTGACCCTGCGCGGCGATCGTCAGTACGAGTTCCTCGACCGCATGCTGTCGATCGCGATCCCGCGGATCCGCGACTTCCGCGGGCTGAACCCGCGCGCCTTCGACGGCCGCGGCAACTACTCGCTGGGCGTGCGCGAGCAGATCATCTTCCCCGAGGTCGACTACGACGAGATCGACCAGGTCCGCGGCCTGGACATCACGATCACGACCACGGCAGCCAGCGACGATGAGTCGTTCGCGCTGCTCGAGGCGCTCGGCATGCCGTTCGCGAAGGAAGGCCGCCCGCAGGCGGCCACGACACCAGCTTAGGAACCTAGGAGCACATGGCAAAGACCTCACAGCGCGTTCGCCAGCAGCGGACGCCCAAGTACAAGACCAGGGGCTACACCCGTTGCCGCCGTTGCGGCCGCGCCAGGGCCGTGTACCGCAAGTTCGGCGTCTGCCGGATCTGCCTGCGCGAGCTCGCGCACAACGGATACGTCCCCGGGATGACGAAGTCGAGCTGGTAACCGACCATGTCGATGACCGATCCCATCGCCGACTTCCTGACCCGCCTGCGCAACGCCGCCAAGGCGCAGCATCAGGACGTCACGATTCCCTCATCGAAGCTCAAGCGCGAGCTCGCCCGGATCCTCAAGGAGCAGGGCTACATCGAGGGCTTCGAGCTCCGGCCGCCGAGCTCCGATCATCCCGGCGAGCGGATCACGGTGACGCTGAAGTACACCGAGGACCGCAAGCCGGTGATCTCGGGCATGCAGCGCGTCTCCCGCCCCGGCCAGCGCACCTACGTCGACCACGCCCACATCCCCCGCATCCAGGGCGGCATGGGCACCGCGATCATCTCGACCTCCAAGGGAGTCATGACCGGCCACGATGCCCGTATGCAGGGCGTCGGCGGCGAGGTCGTGGCGAAGGTCTGGTAGACACTCAGCGACGCCATGTCCCGAATTGGAAGACAGCCCATCCCCGTGCCCGCCGGCGTCTCGATCGCGATCGAGCCCGAGCGTGTGACCGTCAACGGCCCCAAGGGCGAGCTGACCGAGCGGATCCACCGCGACATCACCGTCGAGCAGGTCGGTGACGAGCTGAAGGTCACGCGCCCGACCGATCGCGGGGAGCACCGCGCGCTGCACGGCCTCACCCGCACCCTGGTGGCCAACATGGTCACCGGCGTCACGGCCGGGTTCGAGAAGCGCCTCGAGATCCAGGGCGTCGGCTACCGCGCCCAGCTGCGCGGCCGCGACCTGGAGCTGGCCCTAGGCTACTCCCACTCGGTGCCCGTCAAGGCGCCCGACGGGATCGAGTTCGAGGTGCCGATGCCGACCAGGATCGTCGTCAGGGGCGCGTCCAAGCAGCAGGTCGGAGAGATCGCCGCCTACATCCGCAAGCAGCGCAAGCCGGAGCCCTACAAGGGCAAGGGCATCCGCTACGAGGGCGAGTACGTCGCCCGGAAGGTTGGTAAGCGCGCATGACCGTCATGACAGCTCCTGCGCGGAGGCTCAAGCGCCGCCGGCGCGTGCGCGCGAAGGTCCAGGGCACCGCCGAGCGTCCCCGGATCTCCGTCTTCCGCTCCAACCGCGGCATCTTCGCGCAGCTGATCGACGACGACGCCGGCCGCACGATCGCGGCGGTCAACTGGACCGAGCCGACCCTGCGCGACCTGGCCCCGATGGACCAGGCCCGCCGCGCCGGTGCACTGCTGGCCGAGCGCGCCCTCACCGCCGGCATCGACAGTGCCGTGTTCGACCGGGGCGGCTACCGCTACCACGGGCGCGTGCAAGCGCTCGCCGAGGGCGCCCGCGAGGGCGGCCTGGGCTTCTGACAACTCGCTACTCTGGATCAACCCACATGGCCCGTGATCGAACAGTCTCATCCAGCGGACTCGACCTGCAAGAGCGCGTCGTCGAGATCAACCGCGTCGCCAAGGTCGTCAAGGGCGGCCGTCGGTTCTCGTTCACCGCGCTGGTGGTCGTGGGCGACGAGCGCGATATCGTCGGCGTCGGCTACGGCAAGGCCAACGAGGTTCCGGTGGCGATCCAGAAGGGTGTCGAGCGCGCGAAGAAGAACCTCTACCGCGTGCCCAAGCACGGCTCCACGATCACCCATCAGACGACCGGCATCTTCGGCGCCGGCCGCGTGTTCCTGAAGCCGGCCTCGCCCGGAACCGGCGTGATCGCCGGCGGCGGCGTCCGCGCGGTCCTCGAGCTGGCCGGTATCACCGACATCCTGTCCAAGAGCCTCGGCTCGCAGAACCCGATCAACCTCGTCAAGGCGACGATGGCCGGACTCGAGTCGCTGCGCACGCCGGAGGAGGTCGCCGAGCTGCGCGGGCTCTCGATCAACCAGGTGCTCGGGCTGAGCACCCAGAACGGTGACGGAGCTGCGTCGCCCTCCGCCTCCGAAGCGGCCGCACCGGTCGCCGAGGCCGGCGCGGACGCCGCGGACGCGGCCCCCGTCGCCACACCCGAGCCCGACCAGACGCCGGCATGAGCACCGTGCGGGTCACCCAGCGCAAGTCCCGCAACGGCTGCGACAAGCGCCAGCTCGACACGCTGCGCTCGCTCGGCCTGCGCCGGATCGGCCAGTCGGTCGAGGTCGAGGACTCGCCCCAGATCCTCGGCATGATCCACAAGGTGCGTCATCTCGTCGAAGTGGAGAAGCCATGAGCGAGCCGACCGAAGAGCAACCGCCGATCGGCCTGCACAACCTGAAGCCGGCGCCGGGCTCGCGTCGTCCGCGCAAGCGCGTCGGACGCGGCGAGGGCTCAGGCACGGGCAAGACCTCCGGTCGCGGCCAGAAGGGCTACGGCTCCCGCTCGGGCGCCAAGGACCGCGCCCGCTTCGAGGGCGGTCAGAACCCGATTCACATGCGGATGCGCAAGCTGCGCGGCCCGCACATGAAGAAGTCGATGGCGTTCGAGCCCTTCCGCACGCACACCCAGCCGGTCAACCTGCTCGATCTCGAGGCGCGCTTCGCGTCCGGCGACTCGGTCACGATCGAGACGCTGCACGCCAAGGGCCTCGCGACCCGGAAGGGCATTCCCGTCAAGGTGCTCGCCAAGGGCGAGCTGACCAAGCCGCTGACCGTCCACGCCCACGGCTTCAGCACGGCCGCGCGCGAGCAGATCGAGGCCGCGGGCGGCACCTGCCAAGTGATCGAGACGTGAGCGCCTTGCGCGAACGGTTAAGCGAGCCGGAGGCGCAGCGACAATGTCGGAACGCGGGGCCGGAAGCCCCGCGGAGGATTCTCAGTAAATGATTGCCACGATCGCTGGTGCGTTCAGGGTCAAGGAGATCCGCACCAAGATCCTGTTCACGGCCGTCGTCCTCGCGCTCTACCGGCTCGGGACCCACATCCCCGCGCCGGGCATCAACGCCTCCGCGGTCAACGCGATCCAAAAGAACTTCGGCGGCAACAGCGTCCTGGGGCTGCTGAACCTGTTCTCGGGCGGCGGGCTGGGCCGGATCGCGATCTTCGCGCTCGGGATCATGCCGTACATCACGGCCTCGATCATCCTGCAGCTGCTGACGGTCGTGATCCCGTCGCTGGAGAAGCTGCAGAAGGAGGGCGAGGTCGGACAGGCGCGGATCACGCAGTACACGCGCTACCTCACGGTCGGGCTCGCGTTCGCGCAGTCGATCGGCTACGTGTTCCTGTTCCGCAGCTTCGAGAAGTCGGCCGGCGTGGACGTGGTCGCCAACTTCACGCTGGCCAAGGTGTTCCTGATCGTGATCTCGCTCACCGCGGGCACGGTACTGCTGATGTGGATGGGCGAGCTGATCACCCAGCGCGGGATCGGCAACGGCATCTCGCTGCTGATCTTCGCCAGCATCGTCTCGCGGATCCCGAGCGGGATCCAGTCCTGGTGGAACAACCCCGACCAGGTCTTCCGCGTGATCATGCCGTTCATCGTGGTCGGCGTCGTGGCAGCGATCGTGTTCGTGCAGGAGGGCCAGCGGCGGATCCCGATCCAGTACGCCAAGCGCGTGATCGGCCGGCGGATGACGCAGGGGGGGCAGACCTACCTGCCGCTGCGCGTGAACATGGCCGGCGTGATTCCCGTCATCTTCGCCGCCAGCATCATGGCGATCCCGCCCACGCTCGGACAGCTGTTGGGCCAGAATCGCAACAACTTCGCCACCTCGGTGGCCAACTTCTTCGCCCCGCAGAGCTGGCACTACGTGCTCGGGGAGACGATCTTCATCATCCTGTTCACGTACTTCTACACCGCGGTCACGTTCAACCCGGTCGATCAGGCCGAGAACCTGAAGAAGTACGGGGGCTTCATCCCCGGGGTGCGACCAGGGCGGCCCACGGCCGAGTTCCTCGACCGCATCCTGGCTCGGCTGACCTTCCCGGGAGCTCTGTTCCTGGCCGCGGTCGCGGCCCTGCCGACGATCCTGATCAACCAGACGAGCGCCAACTTCTTCTTCGGCGGCACCTCGATCCTGATCGTGATCGGAGTCGCGCTGGACACGATGAAACAGCTCGAGGCGCAGCTGATGATGCGCAACTACGAGGGCTTCCTGAAGTGAGGTGGCGGCCGCGCGCCGGCCGCCACGGACCCTGCGAGTCGGTGTCCTCGGACCCCGATCGGCAGCCCACCGACAGAGTGACTAAGCTCCGCCTTTCGTGTCCGAGCTGAACCTCATCCTGTTCGGCCCCCCGGGGGCCGGGAAGGGCACACAGGCCGATCGCCTGCGCGATGACTTCCGCCTGCCGTTCATCTCCACCGGCGACATGCTGCGCGGCAACGTCAAGGAGGGAACCGAGCTCGGCCGGCAGGCCCAGACGTTCATGGACGCCGGCGAGCTGGTGCCCGACGACCTGATCGTGGCCATGGCCGGCGAGCGGCTGAAGGAGAACGACGCCCAGGACGGGTTCATCCTCGACGGCTTCCCGCGCACGATCGAGCAGGCCAAGGCGCTGGACAAGCAGCTGACCGAGATGGGACGCCGTGTGACGGCCGCGCTGCTCGTCGACGTGCCCGACGAAGAGGTCGTGCACCGGATCTCGGGCCGGCGCGTGTGCGTGAAGTCGGGCCACAACTATCACGTCGACTACGACCCGCCCAAGCTCGAGGGCGTGTGCGACCAGGACGGCTCGCGGCTGATCCAGCGCGACGATGACACGGACGACGTGGTGCGCAACCGGCTGAAGGTCTACCACCACCAGACCGAGCCGCTCGTCGACTACTACGACGACCAGGGACTGATGCGCAGGATCGACGGGACGCGCAGCCCGGCCGAGGTCCACGACCACATCCGGGCCGTGATCGCCACCCTGCGTATGGAAGACGACGTTTGAGCGGCGGGCCGCAGTGATCATCAAGAAGAGCCCCGAGGAGATCGACCGCATGGCGGCCGCCGGGGGGATCCTCGTCAAGACGATGAACCTGCTGGCCAGCAAGGTCCGGCCGGGGGTCAGCACCAAGGAGCTCGACGAGGCGGCGGAGAAGTTCATCCGCTCCCAGGGAGCGGAGCCGGCGTTCAAGGGCTACCGCGGCTTTCCCGGGTCGATCTGCGCTTCGCCGAACTCGATGATCGTGCACGGGATACCGGGCCCGTACAAGCTTGGTCGCGGCGATATCCTGTCCGTCGACATCGGCGTGATCCTCGACGGCTGGGTGGCCGACGCCGCCCGCACGCTGCCGGTGGGACCGATCTCGCCGGTGGCGCGCAAGCTGCTGAGGACGACCGAGGAGTCGCTGCAACTCGCCGTCGAGCAGTGTCGAGTTGGCAACCGGCTCGGCGACGTCTCGCACGCGGTGCAGCAGCACGTCGAGGCGGCCGGGTTCTCGATCGTCCGCTCGCTCGTGGGCCACGGCATCGGCCGCAGCATGCACGAGGATCCGCAGATCGCCAACTACGGCAATCCCGGCACCGGCGTGCCGCTCGAGGAGGGGATGGTGCTCGCGGTCGAGCCGATGGTGACCGCGGGGCGTCACGCCGTGCGGATGGGCGAGGATCACTGGGCGATCTACTCTCAGGACGGGTCGCTGGCGGCTCATTTCGAGTTCACGATTGCGATTACCGCCGCGGGTCCCCGTATCCTGACCCCCTGGCACGAGGCCGGAAACGGCCGTGCTGCCGCCTGACCGCGGGCGCACAACTGCCCCTGCTAGTATCACGCGTTGCGCTTGCGGGGCATGCTTTCGCGCTGCGTGGCGCTCCTCGGCGCGGTAGCGGCGACTGTACCGGTCGCCAGAGCCGGCGTCGCGAGGAACATTCTTGAAATCACCTGATGAGAGCGAACGAGCGTGAAGGTACGACCGTCGGTCAAACCGATGTGCGAGAAGTGCAAGATTGTCCGCCGGCGCGGCCGCGTGCTGGTGATCTGCTCCAACCCGCGGCATAAGCAGAGGCAGGGCTAATGGCGCGTATTGCGGGGGTCAATATTCCGCTGAACAAGCGGGTCGAGATCGGTCTGACCTATGTGTATGGGATCGGTCGGTCGACCTCGAACACGCTGCTGGCCGAGGTCGGCGTCTCCCCGGACACCTACGTCCGTGACCTGACCGAGGAGGAGGTCGTCAAGCTGCGCGACCTGATCGACTCCTCGCTCACCGTCGAGGGCGACCTGCGCCGCGAGCGCTCCCAGAACATCAAGCGCCTGCAGGAGATCGGCTGCTACCGGGGCCTGCGCCACCGCCGTGGCCTCCCCGTCCGCGGTCAGAACACGAAGACCAACGCGCGTACCCGCAAGGGTCCGAAGCGGATGCAGGTGGCCGGCAAGAAGAAGGCGGGCAAGAAGTGAGCCCGGCACCCAAGCGCCCCGCTCGTGGCCGCCGCCGGGTTCGCAAGAACATCCCGATCGGCCAGGCCCACATCAAGACCTCGTTCAACAACACGATCGTGTCGCTCACCGATCGCGAGGGCAACGTGATCGCCTGGGAGTCCGCCGGTGGAGCCGGCTTCAAGGGCTCGCGCAAGTCGACGCCGTTCGCCGCCCAGGTGACCGCCGACGCTGCCGCTCGCAAGGGCATCGAGCACGGACTGCAGAAGGTCGAGGTGTTCGTGAAGGGCCCCGGATCCGGCCGCGAGACCGCGATTCGCTCACTCCAGGCCGCTGGGCTGGAAGTGACCGGCGTCAAGGACGTCACACCGCAGGCCCACAATGGCTGTCGCCCTCGCAAGCGGCGCCGCGTCTAGCCGGGGGTAGGGATGGCCAGAGACACATCGCCACAGTGCAAGCAGTGCCGCCGCGAGGGCCAGAAGCTGTTCCTCAAGGGGGAGCGCTGCCTGACCGACAAGTGCGGGGTCGAGCGTCGCTCGTATCCGCCCGGTGAGCATGGCCGCGGGCGCCAGAAGCAGAGCGAGTACCGCGTCCAGCTGCGCGAGAAGCAGAAGGCCCGGCGCTACTACGGCGTGCTCGAAAAGCAGTTCCGGCTCTATTACGAGAAGGCCAGCCGTCAGCCCGGCATCACGGGCGAGAACCTGCTGCGGATGCTCGAGTGCCGCTTCGACAACGTGCTCGTGCGCCTCGGCTTCGCCGCGTCGCGTCGCCAGGCCCGGCAGCTGATCCTGCACGGTCACTGGACCGTCAACGGACGTCGCGTGAACATCCCCAGCTACCAGCTGCGCGACAACGACGTGATCGCCATTCACCCGAAGTCGACCGCGACACAGGTGATCCGCGAGGCAACCGAGCTCACCGGCCAGGTGCCGGCGTGGCTCCAGGCGGACCACGACTCGCTCACGGCGAAGGTGCTGCGCAAGCCCGAGCGGCGCGAGATCGCCGCACCGGTCGAAGAGCAGCTCATCGTCGAGCTGTATTCCAAGTAGGACCAAAGCTTTCAGTCGCGCGATCCCCGGGATCGGCGCGGCGCTGACAGTCGTCCCAGGCGGCGGCAGGAACCCACGACGTTAGGACCCCGATGCTCGACTTCCAAGTCCCCCGAATCTCCAGCGAATCAGTCGACGACAACCGCGGCTCGTTCACGATCGAGCCGCTCGATCGCGGGTTCGGCTACACGTTCGGCAACTCGCTGCGCCGCGTCCTGCTGTCGTCGCTCGCGGGAGCGGCCGTCACCAGCGTCAGGATCGAGGGCGTGGCCCACGAGTTCTCGACCATCCGGGGTGTCAAGGAGGACGTGACCGACATCGTCCTCAACCTCAAGGGCATCGTGTGCCGGATGCACTCCGACGCAACGGAGATCGAGGCCCCGCTGGTCGTCACCGGCCCGGGTGAGATCACCGCCAAGGACATCGACCTGCCCTCCGGCGTCGAGATCCTCAACCCTGACGCGCACGTCGCCACGCTCGAGAAGAAGACCAAGCTCGAGGTGTATCTGACCATCGGTCGCGGGCGCGGCTACCGGCCGGCGGAGGAGAACAAGTCCCCCGACCAGCCGATCGGCGTGATCCCGATCGACTCGATCTTCTCGCCCGTGCGCCGCGTCGCCTACAACGTCGAGCAGGCCCGCGTCGGCCAGAAGACCGACTTCGACAAGCTCACGCTCGACATCGAGACCGACGGCTCGATCGACCCGCACGCCGCGCTGCGCGAGGCGGCGGAGATCCTGATCTCCCAACTGGCGATCTTCACCGACGCCGACCGCGTGATCGAGCTGCGCGACGTGGGCACGCCGGGCGCGCTGGACCCCGCACTCGGCGGAGCCGGCGCCGGCCTGGCCGCCGCCAGCCGTCCCGCCAACGCGATGGACGATATCCTGATCGAGGAGCTCGAGCTGGGCGTCCGGTCCTACAACTGCCTCAAGCGCGCCGGCATCCAGACCGTCGGCGACCTCATCGCCAAGACCGAGTCCGAGCTCAACGCGATCCCCAACTTCGGCAAGAAGTCGATCGACGAAGTGATCGAGACTCTGCACGCGCGGGGCCTCGGGCTCCGGAACGACTAACCTGTCCTGCCATGCGCCACCAGCGTAAGCGTTATCAGCTCAGCCGCAGCGCCTCGCACCGCAAGGCGCTGCTGATGAATCTCTGCAAGGAGATCATCGAGCACGAGCGGATCAAGACGACCGAGACCAAGGCCAAGGCGGTCAAGCCCGAGGTCGAGAAGCTGATCACACTGGCCAAGCGCGGCGATCTGCACGCGCGCCGCCAGGCCCTGTCGGCGCTCGGCCAGGACAAGTTCGCGGTCTACAAGCTGTTCGACGAGATCGCCCCGCGCTACAGCGAGCGTCCCGGTGGCTACACGCGGATCCTGAAGCTCGGGCCGCGTCGCAGCGACTCGACCGAGATGGTCTTCATGGAGCTGGTGTAGGGAACCGGGTCCGGGGCGGCTGGCGGCGTGGTGGTCGGGGCGCCTGTCGCGCGGCTGCTGTTGGAGTACGACGGGGGTGAGTTCGCCGGCTGGGCGCGCCAGCCCGGTCATCGCACCGTGCAGGAGGAGGTGGAGCGGGCGCTGTCCGTGGTGCTCGGCGGCTCTGCGGGCGGTGGCGTTCGGCTGACCGTTGCCGGGCGGACCGATCGGGGCGTCCACGCGTGGGGGCAGGTCGCCAGCTACGGGGGTCCGGTCGCGCCCGTGCGGGGGCTGAACGCGCTGCTCCCCGACGATGTCGCGGTGCTGTCGTGCTCGTGCGCGCCGGACGGGTGGAGCGCGCGCCACGACGCCACGAGCCGGGCGTACTGCTACCGGCTGCTGGCTCGGACGGGGCGGAGCGCGCTGGAGTCCGGGCGGGCGCTGTGGTGGCCGCACACCGTTGACGTGGGTGCGCTCGATCGGTGCGCGGCGGCGCTGGTCGGCACGCACGACTTCACCGCGTTCACCCCGGCCGAGACCGAGCACGTGCGGTTCGAGCGGGAGGTGTATCGGGCGGAGTGGCGGCGGGGTTCGGGTCGCGCCGGCCGCGTCCCGGCGGTTTCTGCGGACGTGCTGGAGTTCTGGATCGAGGCCGACGCGTTCATGCGGCAGATGAACCGGGTGCTCGTGGGGACGATGCTCGAGGTGGCCGGGGGGCGCCGGACGGTGGCGGACTTCGAGGCGCTGCTCGGAGGGCGTCCGCGGTCGGAGGCGGGGAAGACGGCGCCGGCGCATGGGCTGTATCTGGCCGGCGTGGGG
>Ga0208714_1000109_pt1 | contig 25210 bp, 23 predicted proteins | sample NGESurshal072012_3_FD_184461 | JGI IMG/M metagenome (GOLD analysis project Ga0208714, IMG submission 184461) | Arctic peat soil microbial communities from Barrow, Alaska - NGEE Surface sample 415-1 shallow-072012 (SPAdes) | ecosystem: Environmental > Terrestrial > Soil > Wetlands > Peat ... | reverse complement strand
AAGCCGATTTCCACATTTCCACCGCCACGACGATAACGAGGATGGATTAAATCCTCAAAACCGGCCGGTTAAGAGATACGCATTCTGGGGGCAAGGTCAAACTGCGTCTGGAAGGGGGTGCCGTTTGTGGAATAAACGGAACCCGCATATCGGTTGACGACGTGAAGGTGAAAATATGAGGAAACTAATTGACTCAGTGCTGTGGCCAATACCAGTACTTATTTTTGCTCCCATGATTGTGCTTTTTGCGATGGGGGTTCGGGTGAAAAAGAAGGAGTAAGGAGTTTCGTCATGGTAGCGCAGTGCGCGAACCCAGCATGCAATCGCGAGTTTCGAGAGCTTAGTAAGGGACGATTGTTCGCGCTTCCGCCGACTCTTCATGAGAGCCCGGCGACATGGGGAGTTAGGAAGCTGTCCGATTACTGTTACTGGCTCTGCCCGGAGTGTGAGTCAACTCACACGATCACGCGAGACGAATCTGAAGTTGTCGTCAGCAAACGAGCCCCGACTTTATTAGATTCCTCACCAGCCGAACTGCGTCGTCCTATGGGACGGGCGCAGATTGGACTTCGGAGTTACACAGAAACGGCGTGACCCCAGCCTCGTAGATTCTCAATCCGCCACTGAAGCCCGAGGCATTGCGGCAATCGAGGGATGGATATTGGGCGGAATCAACCGATTCGGGAAAGTGGCCGTCGATGGCGAAGCGACAATTTTATGGGACTGGGCACGTCGGTAGGTCGGTACCGGGGGAGAACTCGTCCAAGTCTGGACGAGTCCCTGATCGTGGGACAAACAGAGATGGCCACCACAGGATGATGGCCACTTCGATTCAGCGTTGCGGGTCTGTTCACTTCTTTATTGGTGACGTTTGACTTGCAACACACTGCCATTGACCGTTGGCCAACTTCACCCACGTGTCCGTCCAACGCTCATGAACATCGAACGGCTTGCCTGATCTGGTGCCCTTGCCGTCATACTCCCCAGTGGCGATGGCCGCATCGCCAAACGCGGTTACCTTAACATCGGTATTCTCGGCGCTTTCCCATTTGGTATTTTTGTATTCTGCCAGCGTCTCCGCCTTGCCAGTGAATTTGCCATCACTCGACGTGTTCACGAACTTGTCAGCCAGCAGCGGGACGAGCAGGTCAACATTGTTTGTCTTTTGCGACTGAAGCCACTGTTGTTCCAGTGCTGCGACAGCTTTCTCAGTCCCGCTTTGCGACCAAGCGGCGGTCACCAGTAAAAGCAAACCGAGTGAACATACCAACGTCTTCTTCATAGAGCGTTCTCCTTACTAATTTGTTGAGATTTCGTGATGGGTTGGCCAGAAGTTTATGGCCGACGGTCATTGGATTGAATACGTTTGCGGGGGAGATGTCAAATTGGAGCATCCAATTGTGCCCGAGGTTACGACTGCCAAGCCGCCATTACGGTTCACATTCTCAGTCTTCTCAGTCCGCCGCTGGAGCCCGAGGAACGTCAAATGGCGGCGATAGAGGGCTGGATATTGGGGGTGGTGTAAGGCCGTCTGGTATCGGAAACAATCAGGTGCGAAGGTGACGATTTGTGAAGGGAGATATTTGCGGGTGCTCGGAGAGTCGAAAGTGCGACTTATCGGTTCCGCACTCTGAAGCGTTTGCAAGGCACTTTTGGGGTGATTCAGAGGGTACGAGAGTGCGAATTCGCACTTTTTCGCAGCACCCGCACTGGCACCCGCTGACACACCTGTCTTACACGTATTTTCAGGTACTTGGCAGTCCCCGTTAGCCTGTTAAGTTGTTGAAAGTATTGAATAAAAGAGAATTGGCAAGGTCGCACTCTACCACTGAGTTACTCCCGCTCAACCCCTTCATTATAACGAAACCATGAATAGGGCGGCAAATGCGCAAAGCCGCATCAATCGTGCTGCGCGCGGCTCCACTGCGGGTCGAGTTCTGGCGGCACAATCGATCCATCGCGCATGTGAATGATGCGGTCGCCATATTCGGCGGCCTCGGGGTTGTGCGTGATCATCAGCACCGTCTGGCCGAGTTCCTTGTTCGATTGACGAAGCATGTTGAGCACGATAGCCGAGTTCTCTGAGTCGAGGTTTCCCGTGGGCTCATCGGCCAGCACAATGGCGGGCTTGTTGGCCAGTGCACGCGCCAGCGCCACGCGCTGCTGTTCACCGCCGCTCAACTCTGACGGACGGTGATCCATCCGCTTGTCGATCCCCAGCAACTGGGTGATGTGGTCGATGTATGCCTGATCATGGCTGGCATCGAGGCCGGCGATATCGCGCGCGATATCGATGTTGCCCTGCGCGGACAGGGTTGGCAGCAGGTTGAACTTCTGAAAGACGAAGCCGATTTTCTGTTTACGTACGCGGGTGCGCGCCGCGTCAGAGAGGGCGGTGAAATCGACGCCGTCGATGGACACACGGCCGGTGTCGGCGTGCGTCAGTCCTCCCAGAATGTAAAACAGGGTCGATTTACCGCTGCCGGAAGGGCCCACGATGCTGACAAACTCGCCCTTCCCGACTTCGAGTGAGACTCCGCGCAGGGCCTGCACATCGACCTTGCCGATGTGATAGGTTTTGCGCACGTTTTCTGCCTGGATCATCCACGCCATGCGAATCTTTTATCCTACACGATTCGCGGGCGTCTCCGTGGTCTAAGGATGCTCTGCGCCGCGGGTGCCGACGTACAGCGCGTACAGCGACTGGCTGGCGGCCATGAACAGCCGGTTGCGTTTCGCGCCACCAAAACAGAGGTTGGCACAGGTCTCGGGCAGGTGGATCTTCCCGATCAGCTTGCCGTCAGGCGCGAAGACTTGCACGCCATCAAAGCCGGGGCCACCCCAGCCAGTGCCCGCCCAGACGTTGCCGTCCGTATCGCAGCGGATGCCGTCGGCGGTGCAGGAGTCGGTGTCAACAAAGACGCGGCCGTTGGCCAGGCGCACGCCGTCGATGACGTCATACACGCGAATTTGATGGGGGTAGCCGGGATGATGCGAGGCCCCGGTATCGACCACATAGAGTCTCTTTTCGTCAGGCGAGAAGCAGATGCCGTTGGGCTTCTCCATGTCGGCGGCCACCACGGTGAGCGCACCGCTGGTTGGGTCGATGCGGTACACATTAGTTGGCAACTCCAGCGCGGCCTTGTGCCCTTCGTAGTCGCTGAGAATGCCGTATCCCGGATCGGTGAACCAGATCGCGCCGTCGGAGTGTACCGCCAGGTCGTTGGGAGCATTGAGCAGCTTTCCCTGGAAGCGATCGGCCAACACCGTAATCGTGCCGTCGTACTCAGTGCGGGTCACGCGGCGCGAGTCGTGCTCGCAAGTGACGAGCCTGCCCAGCCGGTCACGCGTATTCCCGTTGCTGTAGTTCGAGGGATTGCGGAAGACGGTGACCTCGCCCGTGTCGTCCAACCAGCGCAGCATGCGGTTGTTGGGGATGTCGCTCCACAGCAGGTAGCGTCCGTCGCCGAACCAGATAGGGCCTTCCGCCCAGCGGCATCCGGTATAGAGTCGCTCTACGGCCGCATTGCCCACTACGTATTGTGCGAAACGGGGATCGACGACTTCCACCGCTGGGTCGGGATAGCGGACCGGCGCCTTCGTCTCGGTACTGCCGGCGAAGACCAGCGGATCGAGGGCCATTGCGGCGGTCGCCGTGGTGGCAACGTTGAGGAATGTGCGTCTTTGCATGAGCGATACCTTCAAACTGGACGGCAAGGTCAACATCGTACCATTGGCCTCGTTTCAAGGTAGGTACCCCGCGAGTCGCTACCCGGACGTTTCTTGACGGCTCGGGTTAAACTCAAGCCATGGGAAACAAGAACGCACCAAAACGCGAAGCCAAGAAGCCGAAGAAACCGAAAACCAAGTAACCTTCTAGCCTCCGGAATCACCTGCGGGTGACCCATGCTATCGCCCGTTGTTGGCGATGGGGTAGGAGACTGCGCAGATACTCCCCAGGCGCTCCAACTCACGCTACAACTGACGCATGCGGAAGTCGTCCTCCAACGAAGCCCGTCACGCGCAACTGGTGACTCGCGCGGTTGACTGGCTACGCCGCAACTACAAGTGCGGAATCATCCTCGCCGAGCAATACTGCGCTACCGGAGAAGTTCCCGATGTCATCGCGTGGAAAGGTTTCTGCAAGTCCGTGCTGGTGGAGTGCAAGGTCTCGCGTGCGGACTTCTTGGCTGACACCAACAAACCCTTTCGCCAGAAGCCGGAAGAAGGCCTGGGCAGCCAGCGTTTTTACATGGCTCCGGCAGGCATGATCCGCGCAGAGGAACTGCCCGAGCATTGGGGCCTGCTCGAACTCCATGGCCGGGAAGTGCGCATTGCGGTGAAGCCAGGCCGGGCCGACCTACGCAGCGAAGTTGGCCTGATGAAAGAAATGAACCTGCTGCTGGCCAGCCTGCGTCGGGTGGAAGTCCGCATCGAGCCGCAAACCATCACCGATTTTCTGAAATGGAAAAACCGCCTCGCCGAGTACAACGGCGGCCAGCTTCCTGAAGGCATCACCACACCGGAAGAAGAACCCAACACCCACCTGGTGATCTAAGAATATCTTCGAATTGCTTTCACTCGCCGCGGGTTTGAGTAGTGTGGCGCTTTAGCGCCGCGTTGCGACTGATTCTCCTCAAAAAGAGACACTTTCAACCGTCGACACCAACGCTGAATCTCCCCTAAAACAAAACGGCCGCAAACCGAAGTCTGCGGCCGGTGTAACCAATTCCAAATTGCCGACTACGTTGCTACTGCTCGCTTTCGCGGCACTCCCTTGATGGCGAAGAACACGATGTAGAGGTAGCAAATCGCCGGCAGGAAGAACGCATGGTGGATGCCCATCCGATCGGCGATATACCCCTGTACCAATGGAATGATCGCGCCGCCCACAATGGCGGTGTTCAGCATGCCGGAACCTTCGCCCGTCAGCGGCCCCAAACCTTCGATGCCCAGGGTGAAGATCGTGGGGAACATGATGGAGTTAAAGAAGCCGATGGCCAGGATGCTCACCATCGCAACATGCCCAGTACTCGCCATGGAAATGCAGACCAACGCAGCCGCGATCAACGCGTTAGCTGCCAGCACCTTGCGTGGCGGCATATGCCGGAGCACGTACGAGCCGATGAAGCGCCCTACCATTGCGCCTAGCCAATAGACGGAAAGAACTTTGGCAGCAGTTTCGAGGCTGAGATTACCGATATTCGGCTCGTGCAGGTAATTCACCAGGAAGCTGCCGATCGCCACCTCGGCGCCGACATAGGTGAAGATGCCGATCGCACCCATTACCAAGTTCGGATGCTTCCAGATGCTGTCATCTTTCACCACTGCGTGGCCGCCCTCGGCCTCGGGGATGTGGGGCAGCTTAAAGAGCCCTATGACGACGGCCAGCACAACCAGCGCCACTGCGATTCCGATGTACGGAAGCTTCACCGACGAAGCTTGTTCGATACGGTAAGTCTGCAGTTCCGCAGGCAGCATGTTGGCGATTTCTGCCGCAGCTCTTGGCGCAGTAGCCAGGATCAGGATGCCCCCGAACCAAGGTGCAATAGCAGTCCCCAGCGAATTAAACGCTTGGGTCAGCGTCAGGCGGGAAGATGCCGTCTTGGAGGGACCCAGAAGCGCCACGTATGGATTGGCAGCGACCTGCAACACGGTGATCCCGCCGGCCAGGATGATGAGCGCGGCCAGGAACAGCGGGAACGACGGTACCATGGCTGCGGGCACGAACAGCAATGCCCCGGCCGCCATGGTCAGCAGCCCGGCAACCATCATGGGTTTGTAGCCTACCCGCTCGGTAATGAATCCTGCGGGAATGGAAAACACCGCATACGCGCCGAAGAAGGCCAGCTGCACCAGCATGACTTGGGCATAATTCAGGTCGAAAATTGCCTTCAGGTGGGGAATCAGGATGTCGTTCAAACAGGTAAGAAATCCCCACATGAAGAACAGCGTGGTCACCATGATCAACGGGCCGGTGTAGTTCAGCCCAGTATCGGGGAGGTTCGACGTAGTCGTTCGTTGCTGCGTTCCGATTGCCATGTTCACCCGTCTGCTTTGAACTGTTGCTGGAACTTGACTGTCGCTGCCTAGCTCGGATCATCCGGGCACCAGGCACCAAGGTTCAATCCCGAATGCTAGTTGACCCGCGACTCAGGCGCAAGCGGCAAAATCGGTTCTCTCTGAGGTTCCCACAGCGAGACGCGAACCTCGGTGGACCCAACCTCCTGCCTGCTCTCGCCGCTTCATTCTGCCTTCTGGACGATGGCATCGAGTGTCTCCTTCATCCGCTGAACAGTTTCGCGATCGACGTGCTCGTAAGCCGGAGGCGTCGAACCAGGAATGCTGCCGAAGTGTAACGGCGAAGCCGCCGCCGATGGATCGACGTGCGCAGAAAACGCCGTCATGTGGACCTGCGTGCATCCCGTCGCGTCGATCAGCTCACGCACATTGTGCTCGCGAATACCTGAGCCGGACAGCACTTCGATACGCTCGCGGGCGCGATCAATAAGTCTTCGGATAAGGTTGCTGCCTTCCAGCGCCGTCTTCTGCTGGCCGCTGGTAAGCAGGCGGGTGAAACCCAGATCGATCAACTCTTCCAGCGCCCGAAACGCATCGGGTACGACGTCGAAGGCGCGATGGAACACCGTCTGTCGGCCGCCCGCAAGTTCGAGCATCGTCCCGCAGCGCGTCGTGTCAACCGTTCCATCGGAATGAAGGATGCCGAACACGACCCCCTCGGCTCCGTGCTCCAGCAGAAACTCGGCGTCGCGCTGCATGGCCGCGAAGTCCCCCTCGGAATAGCAAAACCCTCCCGCGCGGGGACGGACCATCGCCATCAGCGGAAGGCTCCCTCGCTCTTTGGCTTCGACGAGTGTCCCCAATGATGGCGTGAGTCCGCCGGTGGAGATGGCCGCGCACAACTCGATGCGATCGGCGCCGCCGCTCTCGGCTGCGAGGCAGTCGTCGACCGTCGAAGCAACGATCTCCAACAGAATGTTCGCCAACGCGCTTGTCCTTTGTTCGCTTCAGCCATAAGCGCGGACGCCGAATCCGTCGAGTGCCGTCGCTCCAGGAAATCACTGCGCATCGGTGCTACGCTCATGGTGATGAAACGAGCTCTCCTTGTCGCAGTCTTACTTGGTTGCCTGTTCCTGCTGATACGTCTATTTGTGCCTTCCATCGTCGAACGAGTGCAAAACCGCGTCCTGCAGCCCGGTCCCTATTCCGCCTCTGCGGAAGCCGAAGCGCTGCATCGCACGTTGCTGGTTGCCGACCTGCACGCGGACACGCTTTTGTGGGGGCGCAATTTGCTGGAGCCCAGTCGCGCGGGCAACATCGATCTGCCGCGCCTGCTGCAGGGCAACGTCGGGCTGCAGGCCTTCACCGTGGTTTCCACTGTGCCGCGCAATCTGAACATCGATCGCAATGACGACTCCACCGACCTGTTGCCGTATCTCGGAATGGCCCAGGGGTGGCCGCTCAAGGCCCTCACCAGTCCGAAGCAGCGCGTGCTTTACCAGGCGAAGCGCATGCAGCAGTTTGTGGACAACTCGAATGGCGCGATGGTTTTGCTCAGGACGCGCGGCGACTTGGCCAATTTCCTCAAGATGCGCGCCAGCGGATCGCACGTGATCGCCGCGTTCCTGGGAACCGAGGGCGCGCAGCCGTTGGAAGGCAAACTGGAAAACCTCGACGCGCTCTATGCCGCGGGATTCCGCATGATGGCGCCCACCCACTTCACCGACACCGCGATTGGCGGTTCCGCTGCCGGGATCGAGAAGGGCGGACTCACTCCGTTGGGCCGCGAGTGGGTCAAGCAGATGGAATCTCGCGGAATGCTAATTGACCTCGCGCACGCGTCGCCAGACACCCTGCGAGACGTGACCGCGATGGCCACCAAACCTGTGATCGTCTCGCACACCGGAGTGAAGGGCGTCTGCAATAACAATCGCAATCTCAGTGATGATCAACTGCGCGCTGTGGCGGACACCGGTGGCGTGATCGGAGTCGGCTTCTGGGATGTTGCCTCCTGCGGCACCGACGCTGCGGCGATCGCGAAGGCAATTCGCTACACGGTCGGAGTGGTCGGGGCCGAACACGTCGCGCTGGGCTCCGATTTCGACGGCGCGGTCACCGAGCCGTTCGACTCCAGCGGCATGGCTCTGATCACGGAGGCGCTGCTGCAGCAAGGCGTCTTGGAACACGACATTCGCCTTATCATGGGCGAGAACGTGGCGCGAGTACTTTCCCAGACACTTCCGGAATGATTGCTGCCGACTGGCGTGTGTTTTGCAGGGGCACGGCTTAAGCCGTGCCGCACAAGCCCTTCATTGTTGTCATTCCGAGTGGGCGTTAGCCCACGAGGAATCTGCTTTTCGGCAACTCGCCTCAGTCCCCGTTTCTTGCCAATCGCGTTGACGATACCGGCCCGCGCTGGTGGCTCTTGATCTCGTCCCAGCGCACCCACGCGATGTAAACCACGATCGCGATGTTGATCAGCAGGATCACCCAGTGCGCAATGCTGGGCCGGCGTATCAAGTTATAGAGTTCGAGCGGCAGGTAGATCCCACCCGAGATGATGGCCAACCACTCCGCCCACACCCGTTGGCGCCACAGGCCGTAGGATTCCAGGAAACGAAGGCTGGAATACACGAGAGCAATGGCCAGAACGGTGAGCACGTTGGTGTCCATCATCTTGCCGGCGGCGTGCATCAGCGCATGCGAAATCCTGAGGTCCGGGTCGATTTGCAGGAAGTTGAGCAGGTTCTGCGCGGCATCTTCGAGGTCGATGTGGAGATGGATGACTTCCGCAAACCCAAAAGCCACCAGCAGCACAAGCACGCCTTTGGAGGCCTCGAGGATGGCCACCGTGCGCAGACCCCGATGGTGGTCGTGATCTTTACATTGTCCTGCGTTTTGGTGAGTCCTGCTCATGTCCGAAGTGGTGGCGCGCGCCCTATACTCGTACCTTATCAAACGCAGGGCGAAGGAATGCGGAATTCTCGGCCCACCCCAGTTGGAATTGTATGCCGACTTCGAACAGCTTGATGCGCAGGATGCTCGTTCACTGCAGCTTCACGTACACGTAGTCCACCGGATTATTGTTAATGCCCCGGTCCGGCGGAGCGATCCATGCTGCCATCTTCCCCGGCTCGGAGACGCCTTGCATCAGGCTCATGATGTACGCCCGATCGCTTTCGCTGGGCAACCACTCTTTCTTGCCCGCACCGAATTGTTCTGCGCTGATCGGCTGGCCCTCCGGGTTGGTCGGTACGCCAGCCCAGTTTCCAATGTTGCGACGAAAGCGGGTGCTGGGCAGCGTCAGGCGGAAGCTGTGGCCGGCCTTTTCGATCACGCGGTTCCACCGCTTCAATCCGATTTCGCAATCGCGCACATACGCACTTCGCGTCACTTCGTTCATCGCATTGCGCATGGGGAACTGCTCGTTCTTCGTGCCGCCCTGTCCATCGGGCAACTCCAGCAAGTAGCTTTGCTCGATCGCAATATGATCTTCATAATGCGCTTCGTCCGGACGCCCCTTCAAGCCATTCGCAAAGTAGGACGCCGCATTCGACGAGGTCTCTGATCCAAAAAGGTCGAGCGAGGAACTGAACCAGAAATTCAAATATCGCTGTACGGTCGGCAGATCGATGGCGCCGGCATTACGGATTGCCAGCGGATCGTCGGTGTTCAACTCCTTCATAACTTCCAGTGTGCGCTTGACCACGCGATTGATGCCGGTGTCGCCCACAAACATGTGGTGAGCTTCTTCCGTCAGCATGAACTGACAGGTACGCGCCAGTGGGTCGAAGCTTGATTCAGCCAGCGACTTCAACTGGAACTTGCCATCGCGGTCGGTGAAGTACGTGAACATGAAAAAGCTGAGCCAGTCGCGGATCGGTTCGTTAAACGTGCCTAGGATGCGCGGCTTGTCGGCGTCTCCGGAGTGGCGCTCCAGCAACTCTTCGGCTTCCTCGCGGCCATCGCGGCCAAAATAAGCGTGCAGCAGGTACACCATCGCCCACAGGTGGCGGCCTTCCTCCACGTTCACTTGAAATAAATTGCGCAAGTCATAAATCGACGGCGCGGTGTGCCCCAGCATGCGCTGCTGCTCCACCGAAGCCGGCTCGGTGTCGCCCTGGGTCACGATCAGCCGCCGCAACGTCGCCCGGTATTCGCCCGGAATCTGCTGCCAGACTTCCTGCCCATAGCTGTCGCCAAATCCGATGCACCGGTTGGGATCGCGGTCGTTGAGGAAGATGCCCCAGCGATAGTCGGGCATGCGCACGTAGCCGTACGTTGCCCAGCCCTTGGCATCCACCGAGGTCGCAGTGCGCAGATACACGTCGGCCACTTGGAAATCTCTGGGGCCGAGCTCTTCCCACCACTTCAGAAACTCCGGCTGCCAGTGTTCCAGCGCGCGCTGCAGGGTGCGGTTCGAGCCCAGATCGACGTTGTTCGGAATGCGGTCCTGGTAGTTGATGCTCATTACACTCTCTCCCAATTGAATCGCGCCTTGGATCCGCTGCCGAATAGTTTGAGAGCACCCTGCTCGCCCGTCGAGTTCGGCCTGATGAAGACCCAGTTCTGCCACGCTGAGAGGCGGCCGAAGACCTTCGTCTCCGTGGTCTCGGCGCCAGGGAATCGCAAACTGGCTTCCATGCCGGTCAACGCGTCAGGCGAGAGCGACGCACGCTCTTCGATGGCGATGCGCACTTCGTCTTCCCAGTCGAGATCGTCGGGCGCGACGGTAATCAATCCGAGTTCCAACGCCTCTTCGGGGCCGAGTCTTTGTCCGGCGCGTTCTTCGAGTTGCGCCAGTTTGTTGGAGTCCCCGCTGAATCGCGTGTCCAGTCGGCTGCGTCCGTTCACTTCGGGGAGCAGTCCAAAGTTGAAGCCGTCGAGCGAGATCCTGGGCGATTCATCGCCTTCTGGTAAAGCCAGCATATAGCTGCGATCAGCGGCGAGCGCGAGTTCCAACAGCAATCCCGCAAAGCACGATCCCGGCTCAACGACGGCGTACATGCTGCGCGACGACACGTCGAGCCGCGCGAAAGTGCGACGCACCAGTCCGATGGTCTCGCGCACCAGCCAGTCCTGGCGATGCGCCAGTATCACAGCATCGGAGGTCAGCACCGCATCGATGCTTCCCATGGTTTTGAAAAGCAGAAGTCCGAGTTCGAGTTCGTTGGCCCGCAGCATCAGTATGGCGTCATCCAGTTCGCGGGCCATCGCCAGCGGCCACCACTGATCTCCCGCTCCGTGAATATCTTCGATGCTGCGTGGCTGATCGCCTTCGGGAGCCCGCACCGTCAGCGTTGCCGTTCGCGCGGCGCGATCGAATGCGACGTCCACGTGGTGGTAGTGATAGCCGCTGTTGTCGATGCAGCGCTGCAGCGGATTAAGCCTGATTCCTTTTGCTTCCGCGGAACGTGACGAACTTTCCACCAGCTTCTGCGCGTGCGTCCGCACCAGCTCCTGAAATTTTGCCGGAGGCGCGACCTCGTCCACCAGTCCCCACTGCTTGGCACGCTCACCTTTGATGCCATCAGGATTTGTACAGAACATGTCGGCGCGATCGCGGCGCACTTTGCGTTTGTCCACCAAGCGAGTGAGACCGCCGGTACCGGGCAGAACGCCGAGCAGCGGAACCTCGGGCAAACTCACCGCGCTCGATCGATCATCCACCAACAGGATTTCGTCGCACGCCAACGCCATTTCGTAACCGCCGCCAGCGCAGGTTCCATTGATCGCCGCGAGAAACTTGAGCCCGTCGTGCCGGCTGGAGTCCTCCATCCCGTTACGCGTTTCATTGGTGAATTTGCAGAAGTTCACCTTCCACGCGTGCGACGATGTGCCCAGCATGTAGATATTGGCGCCAGCGCAGAACATGCGTTCGCGTGCGCTGGTCAGTACCACGCATGCGATTTCGGGATGCTCGAAGCGAATGCGCTGCAAGATGTCGTGCAGCTCGATATCCACGCCGAGGTCATAGGAGTTGAGCTTGAGCTTGTAGCCTGGACGCAGTCCGCCATCTTCGTCCACGTTCATGGCGAGCGTGGCCATGCGGCCGTCGAAAGTGGGCCGCCAGTGGCGATACTCTCCCTCAGCCACGCCGAACGTGACGGTCTCAGAATGATTCACTTTGGGCATGCGGTCAGTACTCTCCTCAGAGGGGCGGTAAATGCCGCCTCACGGTACATAGGCTCTACCAGGTCCCCACATCGAATAAATGCATTATAGTGCAGGATGATCGGTTTATCGGAGGAAATATGATGCAGTTCAGGCTTCTCGAATAGTGCGAGAGACGCGCCTGACGTCGAGCAGCATCTCGAGGCTCTCCTCAAGCGAATGGGCGCTGGTATCGATCGCCAAATCAGCTTTGCGATAGAGAGGTTCGCGCGCTTCCAGAATCCGTTGCAGGTCTTCCATTGACTCGCGATTGTCAGCCATGGGACGCATGTCTCCCTGTGCCATCACACGCTGCATGTGGTCTTCGGGTGACGCTTTCAGCCAGACGGTGTAGCACATGGTGAGAAGGTGCTCGAAACTCGCCGGTTCGGAAACTAGGCTGCCGCCGGTAGCTAGCACGAAGCGCGGATAGCGCTCAATGACGTGCTCGAGGCAGCGGCGCTCCAGTCGGCGAAATCCGCTTTGGCCGTAGAGATCGAAGACCACGCCGAGCGGGACCCCGCCCTCCTGCTCAATGAGGCGGTCGAGTTCGAGGAAGGGCACATCGAACTGCTCCGCCAATTTCGTGCCCAGCGTCGATTTTCCAGCTCCGCGCAGTCCGACGAGGGCAACCCGGTCGCGCCGCGCGTCCTGGTCCACGCCCCCGAAATGCTGGACCAGCAATTGTCGCGCGTGTAGCAATTCCGCAGCGGGCAGTCGGCGCAGAAACGCCGTGATGTGTATTAGGTCCACCGGAGGTCCGGGGCCGTCGAGCAGCAGAACTTCCAGCGGAATGTCGAGGGCCTTGGCGATATCGCGCAGCAGCAGGATGGATACATTGCCCTGGCCGGTCTCCAGTTGCGCGAGATAACGTTCAGAGACACCGGAGTCCCGCGCCAGGATTCTTCGTGTCATGCCTCGGCCGGCGCGGGCCTCCCTAACCCGGTTACCGAGTATCCTGAGGAAGCCGTCGTCATTCTTGTTGGCATTCTTATAACTTTCGTTATAACGACTGGAATGGCCAATCGGAGTGTCGGAATGGCTGGACATATGGGAGGCACAATGCCGCTGCTTGCGGCTATGGTACATGCATTATACTTCCTCAGCCATACAATTCGATCGATGCGGGAGCAGGTGTGATACGCGGGTTTGAGGTCGCGAAAACGGAAGGGCGGAGCATGAACTCTTGGCGTTGAGTTTCACCATCCTCGTTGGCACCATGACTGGCACGGCTGAAATGGTCGCGCAGGAGGTCCAGACTGTTCTGGAAGCAGCCGGGCATGCGGTGTCCATCTGCATGATGGACGACCTCGATGCCAGCATTTTTGCCGGTGGCGGCACCTTCCTTATTTGCACCTCGACATACGGACAAGGGGATGTTCCGGACAATGCACAGGCCCTGCACGCCGGCCTCGAGACGGAGCGGCCTGATTTGTCGGCTGTGACGTATGGCGTGATTGCCCTCGGCGACCTCACTTACAAAGACACATTCTGCGAAGGCGGGATGCGCTTCGACAGCTTGCTGACCGAACTCGGCGCGCGGCGCGTGGGCGAGATCCTGAAGCACGACGCCAGCTCCGGCACGTTGCCGGAAGAAATAGCAGCGCAGTGGATCGTTCCCTGGGCTGAACTGGCCACGGCCGCGTCCGCCGATACACTAGCCCGCAAGACGACTGATGCGACCAATGAATAGATCTGCCTCAATGATTAGCGAGCTGCGACAGCGATTCGGCGAAGTCGTCGTGGACGGCAAGCGATTGGAGACGCTGTGGATCGAGCCGAACCATGCCGCTACGCAAACCATCGTGATGCTACACGAGGGGCTGGGTTCGATCGCCATGTGGAAGGACTTCCCGCAGCAGCTGGCTGCGCGTACTGGTTGCAGAGTATTGACGTACTCGCGCTACGGACACGGGAACTCCGAGATGCTGGCGGAGAAGCGGCCGATTGATTTCATGCACCACGAGGGCGAAGTAGTGCTGCCGGAATTGCTCGACAAGCTGGAAATCGAACATCCCCTGCTGTTCGGCCACAGCGATGGTGGCTCGATCGCTTTGATTTTTGCTGGACGATTTCCTGGCCGGACGCGGGCACTGATGCTGGAAGCGCCGCATGTCTTCGTCGAAGATCTCAGCGTGACCAGCATCGCAGCCGCCAAAGGTGCGTATCGGACGACGGACTTCCGCAACAAGTTGGGGATCTACCACAGCGAAGTGGATTCGACCTTCTGGGGATGGAACGAAATCTGGCTTGATCCGCGATTTCGTTCTTGGAACATCGAGTCGTATCTGGAATCAATACGCTGCCCCATTCTGTGCATCCAGGGCGAGCAGGATGAATATGGAACACGAGCGCAACTGGAAGCCATTCGGACGAAGGTTGCGGAGACGGAGATTCTCATGCTGTCGAATTGCGGGCATTCGCCGCATCGTGATCAGCGCGAGGCTACGCTGGCGAAGATGGCGGAGTTTGTGAAGAGGGTGGTGCGTGAGGGAGCCGGAGCTCCCGAAGAAAGTCAACGGCAGACCACGGATTTGCAGGGGTGACACGGATCGGCAGATGGTTAGCTCCGACGAGAGCGATGGGCGAAAGGCGATCAACATGGCGGAATGGGTTCACACCTTCAAGGGCGCAGTACTGGCCTCGGAATACGATTTCACCAGCCACATGAATTCGCAGATGTATGTGTCTCGCTTCGACCAGGCGACGTGGTTTCTGCTGCGCGCCATCGGCGTCACGCCCGTGTCGATCAAGCAGCAGAACCTGCGCATCGCCATCGTGCGCCAGAACTACCAGTTCCTCGAAGAGTTGCGCGGTGGAGAACTGGTGGAAATCAAGAGCGGATTCCTGGCGGTCGGCGAAAAGTATTTTCGCTTCCTGCACCAGATGTATGACGCCGAGAGCGGCCGCATGGTCGCGACCTGTGACAGTGTTGCGGTACGCGCCAGCCTGGAGTCCGGCAAGAGCGTCCCGCTGACGGTTGAATTGCAAGACCGTGCCAAGCAGTACCTGGTGACGCCGAACGTGCCGCTGGATGAGGCGATCGGATAGCTGCAGGAGCACGCTTGCCGGCATTTTGAAATTGACCGCGCCACGCCGGATTGCGCATAATCGTGCCGTGGGTGTTGGAGTTCACCCTTAACCGCCCCTTCCCGGGGAAGATGACTCCTACCAGGGTTCGCTTTGGGGGAGTCTCGACTGCCGTAGCCTCCCGCATCGGCTCCCGACAATTCTTAGCTCGCAGAGTTTTGGCGAAGGCAATGGTATGTTCCCACCCTGTCCGCACAAGCGGCGGACAAGGGTGGGGCACCCAGCGAGCGGACAGGAACCACAGAGCGTGAACAAATATCTCCTGGTTGGCATGGGCGGTTTCGCGGGAGCGATCGCGCGCTACGGTGTCGGGACCTTCGTCACCCAGCGTGTGGGATTACGGTTTCCCTATGGCACGTTCCTGATCAACGTGTCGGGCTGCTTCCTGATTGGGTTCTTTATGCACCTGCTGGCTGAGCGCGGGGTGCTCGATGTGCATTGGCTCTACGTCGTCGTAATCGGGTTCATCGGCGCCTACACGACGTTCTCCACCTTCGAGTACGAAACCATGCGCGAGCTCCAGGATGGCCAGATCGGTATTGGCCTGCTCTATGTCGGATCCAGCGTGCTGGTGGGATTCTTCATGGTGTGGCTGGGATCGCTGGCGGCTGAACTGGTCCCGTGACAGACGATAGGGAACTTGTTGAGTTCTGCAATACTGCAACTATTACCTTCTGGCCATGTTAGAGAATCGATCGTCTGTTGGGGTTCCCGGCCGTTACGATATCGTGAAGCAGCCAGCGCCTGCCACTTCCCTCCACTTTCCGGCAATTTTTTCCAGCAAATGCAACGACCAGCGGCCACATAAGTTACCGCAAACACTGCCGCTATAGACGATAGCGCGAGTCTGATCTTGATTGAAGCCGACACCGGAAAGGGTGACGTATCCTCCTGAGCCCGGGTAGCGCGTATAGAAACCATCCCAGTCACCCTGCTTGAACAGCAGATCAATGGTGTCCGAGTTCACAATTTCGTATGGCTCATCAATTTGGAACTGGCGCTGCAAAAGCCGTGGCTTGCTGTTCACTCGCTTGTAGTCTGCGATAGCGTCTTTGAACCTGACGGCCGCGTCGGGAGTCACACAAGGTTCAGGCGGTTCCGTCCTTGACACCGTCTCCTGCTGAATGACGAGCGTGCCCTTGGCGAAACCTACAGATTCTTCGCGCGGGAGCAGCGCGCTGTAAACCTGGTAGGCCTCGGCAAGGTCATAGGGCTGGGCAGCGGTGGCACGCTGCGCCACGGCGTCGGAACTCGCCAGGAAACAACTCACGACTGCGATTGGCGTTCGACTTGGCATGGGCGCACCTCCGCAGCGAAAGCCTCGGTGCAGACGTCTTTTTTCTGGTCGCTATGGTACACCGGGGGCAGGGCGGGACCGCGACGATGCGGCGCGTCTCCTGCCATTTGAAGTAAATAGCCCTTCTGCCGATAGAGAAGGCAGACGCGGCACCGAAGCACCGGTTCCGGAGGGCGAAACTGCGTGCGGCGAATTCCTGCGTCCCATGCCGGATGACGGCGGGCGGAACGTGCATGAAGTCGCTCAGGTTCCTGAAGGTCATTTTCTATTTCGCAGCGAGCGTTCTGGTCGCCACCGCCACCATCTCCATTGTCACCGGGCAGCGATTTGTCGAGGCGTCGCAGCGGGTGATTCGGGCCCACGAGGTCATCAGCCAGATTGAATTGGTCCACTCTGGCGTGGAAGACCTCGAAGCCGAGATTCAGGCGATCCTCTAAACCGGCGACGTGTCGGACCTGTCGAATTTCCAGGACGCTCTTCTGGGCCTTCCGCAAGAACTCAAGAAGCTGCGCGGGATGGCTGTCGATCCGCGCATATTGCAACGGCTGGACGTGCTGGAAGTGGATATTCGGGGCCGTTTGCTCACAGCCCAGGAGTTGCAGGATGCCAGACGAAGCGCGGGGAAGGCCGAACTGGGGCGCGCTGCAGCTATCTACGCGCGGGAAGACCCGATTCATGCGATTCGCCGGCAATTGGCGGCCATGGAAGATGACGAACTCCGCATCGTGCAACAGAGACAGGGCCGGGCTGACCAGCTGCGGCAGAACACAGACGTCTTGCTGCTGCTGCTGCGCGTGATTTCAATGGCCGGGCTGGTAGTTTCCTACTTTGTCATCAAGCATGAATACCGTTCCATCCTGGTGCGGGAATCAGAGTTGGAACAGGTGCGCCTTGAACTGCAGGGTGTCAATCAGGGGTTGACCCATTCCGTTGGCGATCTGGCGCGCCAGAACCAGCAGATCGAATCGTTGAATCGCATGGTCGAGCTGCTGCACGGCTGCCAGCAACTCGACGAAGCTTTCGAAGTATTGGGAACCTACCTCCCGGATGTCGCGGAATGTGGGGCCGGAGCATTGTATCTACTACGGCCTTCCACCCAACTGCTGGAGCGTGTGATCGCCTGGGGCGGTCTGGCGGAGAAGGCGGAAATGTTCGCGCCCGACTGGTGCTGGGGGCTGCGGCGCGGCCGCGCTCATGTCATGCACGGCGAAGTTACCAACCCCATCTGCGAGCACATTGGAGAAGTAGATACGGGCTTGACCGTATGCATTCCGCTGGCCGCGCACGGCGACACCCAGGGCATGATTTGTCTGCAACGCGCCGCCTGGGCCTCCGCCGAGACCAAGCGCCACTTGCTTTTCCTGGGGACCGCAGTGGAGCAGATCTCGCTGGGGCTGGCCAACCTGCGATTGCGCGGTGCGCTGAGAGACCAGTCGATTCGCGATCCTTTGACCGGACTGTTCAACCGCCGCTACATGGTGGAATCGCTGGAGCGTGAGATCTCGCGTGCCACTCGCAGCGCAACTCCGGTGGCCCTGCTGATCCTCGATCTCGACCATTTCAAGAAAATCAATGACACCTACGGACACTCCGCTGGCGACCACGTGCTGCGGGAACTGGGAGCCATCCTGCGCTTCCGGTCGCGCACCGAAGATGTCGCTGCCCGTCACGGGAGTGAGGAATTTCTGCTCATGCTGCCCGGCATGGACAAAATCGACGCGGTGCAGCGCGCCGAAGGATTACGGGTCGCGATCAGCGAGATTCAGGCATTGGATGATGGCGTCGAACTGCCCAAGGTGACGGTGTCGATTGGAGTCGCGGTGTTTCCCGATCACGGCTACACGGCGCACGACCTGCTGCGCTCGGCGGACAAGGCACTCTACAAGGCTAAGAACGCCGGACGCGATCGCGTGGTCCTAGCAGTGTGTCGGGAATAACAGATCTTCAACGAAGAATCAATAACTTACAGCCGAGCTGCTGTCCGTAACTTATTGATTCTACGTGCAGCAAAATCTATTCCCGACAGACTCCTAGTGTCGGCTAGATCGCAGTTGCTGCGTTAGCGCACATCTCGCAAATCGAAAAGCGATGAAGGCCGAAGAGCCCCGGGGCCATTAATAAAAGCGTCCGCAAGCAACCGTTGGAAGGGCACCACTTCAGACGTGCCGCAAAGGCAGCGACGGACAGTTGGGCTTTAGCCGTGGAGCGGTCTGTGGCTAAAGCCATTTGCGGGGGCGTCGTAGTTTGCCGGGCTGAATCCCGGCGCCTCCACCCCTGAAATCCCACCTGTGGTGTCCTTAGCCAAGCTACTTCTTTTCCGCCGCGTCTTTCACGTGGGGATCGCCAGACTCGCTTGGGTTAGGAGGAGTCGGCTGCTTCGTGGCCTTATCTGCCTTGGCCTTTTCGGCGGAGCGCCGCATCTTGTCGTCAAACTTCTGCCGCAGTCGATCTTCGTGTCCTCTGCTCATGGCAATAGTTTACGCCGCGATGGCTGCGGACAGGCTGAATAAGTCCGCACTCCATCTTCCGGGGCTCAAGCCCTTAGCAAATACCCGTGGCCGCGCCGCCCGCCTGAAGGCCAGCTCTTCCATCGGTCACCCTGCAGAGAGCTTCCCTACGCGAGGTCGGTCTGTCCGGTTGCAGTCACCACGCTGGCCCATTCTTCCGCCGACAACTGCTTGCGACGGACGGTGGCCATCGCTATCGGCACATGGATGAACATACCGTGCTGCAGTCCTACAATCATGTCGGTCTTGCCCGACATACCGGCGTGCACCGCGTTGCGCGCGAAGGAATCGCACAGCACCGAATCGACCGTCGAGGCCGGAACGCTGCGAATGTAGTAGCTCGGGTCGATATAGCGAAGCGTGACGGGCAGGCGCTGCTTTTCGAAGTGCTCCTTGATCTTCTCCTTAAGGAACAATCCAATGTCACGGTGCTTGAGGTTGCCCGAGGCATCACGTTCGTCCGCCGGCGGCATCAGGTCCTGACCGGCGCCTTCCGCAACCACGATCAGCGCATGATGGCGTTCCAGCAGGCGACGGTGCAGCGCCGCCAGCAGCCCTACATCGCCGTCGAGCTTGAAAGGCGCTTCCGGGACGAGGGCAAAGTTCACTTCCTGGCTGGCCAGCGTCGCACCCGCGGCGATAAAGCCCGAATCGCGGCCCATCACCTTCACAATGCTGACGCCGTTCAGCGCGCACTGCGCCTCGACATGCGCCGAATCGATGATGTCCTTGGCGCGCGCGATGGCGGTGTAGTAGCCGAACGAGCGGTTCACGAACATAACGTCGTCATCGATGGTTTTGGGAATGCCGATGACCGAGATCTTCAGGTTGCGCCGCTTCACTTCTACGGCAATGCCGTGCGCCCCGCGTTGCGTGCCGTCGCCTCCGACCGCGAACAGGATGTTGATGCCGCGCTGCTCGAGGACGTCAACGATGATGTCGGCGCTCACCGGCCCGCGTGACGAGCCGAGCAGCGTGCCGCCGCGCTGGTGAATGTCATTGACCATCTCGGTGTTCAGCCAGACCGGAGAGGCTGCCGCTTCGGGAGCGAACCCGGCAAAACCGTAGCGGATGCCCAGCACGGCATTCACGCCATAGTGAAAATGTAACTGCAGGTACACCGAGCGGATAACGTTGTTCAGCCCGGGACACAATCCGCCACAGGTCACGATGGCGGCCTTGGTGCGGGCGGGATCGAAGAAAATCCTTTCGCGCGGCCCGGCCTTTTCGAACAGCTGAGCAGTGCCCACGGCGGAGGTGTCGATCTCAATGGGCAGGCGAACGTAAGTGCTGTCGGTAACGAATGTGCCTTCCATCGTGCCGTGTGCGTCGCGCCGCAGCGGCGAGTGCAACTCGCAGGGCCCCAGGTTCGGAATGACGATCAATTCTTTTTCGCTCATGGAAGTCAATCCGCCCGCACATCTCATCACGGCTGAGCGCCAAATCAGGTTATGCGGGGCTTACTCCTACGATAAACGAAAGAGGCGAATCATGCTGCTGGGAGAGCCGTCCCTGGGAGGTTAAGAGTGCACGAACGGGAACCGGCAGCCGCAGCTCAAAGTCGCGGACTTTCCAGTGCGAGGTGAGCGAGTTAAGATGAAGGCATGGCCCCCGATAACAACACTCCTTCCGAGAACCCGGAACCGAACCCGAACGCCGCACAGTATGTCGCCGAGGCGCATCGCCGCCTGACGTCGCTTCGCAAGGAACTCGACAAGCATCCCGACTTGGAGGCCGCCATCGAGCGACTGGAACTGGCGCTGAGCGTACTCACCACCAAGACGGGTGGAATGCTGTAACTAGCTGAACAGCAGTTCCTTGGCGCGCTGCGAGGCTTTCACGACGGCTTTGATGATCGTCACGCGCAGGCCGCCCTCTTCCAACTCCAGAATTCCATCCACCGTGCAGCCCGCCGGAGTGGCGACGGCATCCTTCAACAGCGCAGGATGATCGCCGGTTTCGAGCATCATCTTCGCCGATCCCATCACGGTCTGTCCGGCCAGTTTCATCGCGATATCGCGGGGAAGTCCGACCTTGACGCCGCCCTCGGCCAGCGATTCCAAAATCATAAAGATGTACGCCGGGCCGCTGGCGGAGAGCCCGGTGACTGCGTCCATGTGCTTCTCGTCCACCCGAAGGGTTTCCCCGACGGTGTCGAAGAGCTGGTGCACGATGTCCAGGTCGGCGGGTTTGACCGCAGTCCCACAACAGAATGCCGTCATGCCAGCGCCCACCCTGGAGGGCGTGTTGGGCATGGCGCGGACCACGGGAATTCCTGCCTTGATGCGCTGCTCGATGTACAACGTGGGCACCGAAGCGGCGATGGAAATGATGAGCTGATCGGCGCGCAGTTCGGGCTCAATTTCGCTGACCACGTCGCCCAGCGTCTGCGGCTTCACGCAGAGCAGGATGATGTCAACGTTCTTGATGGCGGCGCGGTTGTCAGTGGTGACCGTGACGCCGAACTTCGACGACAGCGCGGCGGCGCGTTCGCCATGACCCACAGTGGCCACAATGTTTTCCGCCTTCACGACGTTCTGACGGCAGAAGGCCTGCACGAGGATGCTGCCCATTTTCCCCAGTCCGAGTACGGCCAGGCGCGGTGATTGAGTTGGTGGATGCAAGGTTTGGGTCCTGTTGGTGCGGATTCCGGTGCTCCGGTCTAGGTGCGATTGTAAATTGCGCGGCACGGAACGCGAAACGCAACCTCGCTGCAAGTTTTAGCTGACAGGCATAATGGATGGAATGAAACTTCGTTGCGCAGTCCTTGTCTCGTCCCTCTCGCTTGCCATTTGCCTGTCGATGTCCGTCGCCGCGGCGGCGCAGCAACTTCCCCGATTGCAGGAAGAGAACCTCGCCGGACAGCAGGCGGTGCTTCCCGAAGCCGCATCCGGCAAAGTAGCGGTACTGGTATTCGGATTTACGCGTGCCTCGCAGACGACGACGGGAGCATGGGCGAAACAGATCCGCACCGACTTCGGCAAGTCGGCGGGCTTCGAGCTGTACCAGTTACCGGTGCTGGAGGAGGCTCCTCGCCTCATCCGTGGCATGATCACTTCCGGGATGAAGAAAGGCGTGCCCGAGGACCAGCGCGCCAACTTCATTCCGGTCATGCACAGCGAAGCCGAACTCAAGAAGCTGGTGGGCTACAAAGAAGGCGACGACGCCTATGTGGTAGTGCTGGATCGCAGCGGAAAAGTCGCCTTCCAGACGCACGGTGCAAGTCCCGAACCGAACTATCCACAACTGCGGACCAAAGTAGAGAGTCTGCTGAAGTAGCCCTTCACCGGTTTTGCCACTGCGGTCGAAGAAAACATAGTGTGTAAACTTGCCGTCGAACTCGCCAGGCAATGTTGCTTCTGCCACCAATGGGGCAGATAGCTCCAGACTAGGCGTGCGATATAATCCGGCAGCCTTGCAGAATTCTCACTGCATCTTCTGAAGCATTTTCTCCAGGAGGCCGATCCGGTGACGCGCCGTTTTTCTGTCGCTGCTCTAGTCCTCGCGCTGCTGCAATCAGGCAGCGCCGTCAATCCTCCCGCTGCATCGTCCACAATCATGGACGGCTACTCACCGGCGCACGCCACCGCCGAGCGCGAATGGGAGACCAAGTTCCGCAACCTGCCTGATCCCAAGAACCTGCGCGATACGATGCAGCGGCTGAGCGCGCACCCGCACCACGTCGGCTCGCTGTACGACAAGGACAACGCCGAGTGGATGCTGGCGAAGTTCAAGGAGTACGGTTTCGACGCGCAGATCGAGACGTTCTACGTGTTGTTCCCCACGCCCAAGCAGCGCGTGGTTGAGCTGCTGGAGCCCACGCATTTCGTGGCGAAACTGCAGGAGCCTCCGCTCGACATCGATCCCACGTCACAGCAGACCGCGGAGCAGTTGCCCACGTACAACGCGTACTCGAAAGATGGCGACGTTACCGCTCCGCTGGTGTATGTCAACTACGGCATTCGCGAGGACTACGAGCAGCTCGATCGCCTGGGCGTGTCGGTGAAGGGCGCGATTGTGATCGCGCGCTATGGCGGCGCGTGGCGCGGCATCAAGCCCAAGGTTGCCGCCGAGCATGGAGCCATTGGCTGCATCATCTACTCCGATCCGCGGGACGATGGCTACTTCGAAGGGCAGTACTTTCCCACCGGCCCCTTCCGTCCGCAAGATGGCGTACAGCGCGGCAGCGTGATGGACACCGATTATCCCGGCGATCCGCTGACTCCGGGCGTGGGCGCGACCAAGGACGCGAAGCGGCTGGACATCAGCGAAGCCAAGACCATCACCACCATTCCGGTGCTGCCTATTTCCTATGCCGACGCGCAACCGTTATTAGCTGCGCTCGCTGGCGCGGTGGCTCCGGATGGCTGGCGCGGCGCGCCGGCCATCACCTATCGCATTGGGCCGGGCCCGGCGAAAGTCCATCTCGTGGTCAAGTCGAATTGGGACGTCAAACCGATTTACGACGTGATCGCAAAAGTTCCGGGCAGCGACGCGCCCGAGCAGTGGGTGATTCGCGGCAACCATCATGATGCGTGGGTGAACGGCGCCGAAGACCCGGTGTCGGGAATGTCGTCGGTCATGGAGGAGGCGCGCGCGCTGGGTGAGCTGATGAAGCAGGGCTGGCGTCCCAAGCGCACCATCATTTATTGCGCGTGGGATGGCGAAGAGCCCGGGCTGCTGGGCTCGACCGAATGGGTGGAGCAGCACGATGCTGAGTTGAAGCAGCATGCCGTGATGTACATCAATTCTGACTCTAACTCCCGTGGCTTTCTTTTCATGTCGGGCTCGCACACGCTGGAACACATGGTGAACCAGGTGGCGCGCGAGGTGCAGGACCCGGAGAGGAAGATGACGGTGCTGAAGCGCGCGCAATTGCGCCGCATCGGACGGGCGCAGAAATCCGATGACCGTGACGATTTGCGCGACCGGGGCGACCTCCGCATCGGAGCGCTGGGCGACGGGTCCGACTACGCGCCCTTCCTCGACCACGCCGGCGTGGCCTCGCTCAACATTGGTTTCGCCGGCGAAGCCGATGGCGGCATCTATCACTCCATTTACGACGATTTCTACTGGTACACCCACTTCGGCGATCCCGAGTTCGTGTACGAGCGCGCGCTGTCGCAAGTGGGCGGAACGGCAGTGATGCGCATGGCCGACGCCGATGTGCTGCTGTACGATCCGTCAGGGTCGGCGGACACCATCAAGCGCTACGTGACTGAACTGAAGACCGAACTCAAGGAGAAGCAGGACAAGGTCCGCGAGAAGAACCGCGAGATCGAGGAAGGCGTCTTCACCGCGAGCGCCGATCCCACGAAGACGTATGTTGCTCCGCCGAAAGAGCAGGTGCCGCCGTACCTGAACTTCGCTCCCCTGGAGAATGGGTCGGAAGCCTACACGCGCGCGGCCAAGCGCTATAAGCAGGCGTTCGGCAGGCTGGCGGAGGGCAATCCCACAGTGTGGGACTCGCCGGAGTTGAAGGCCATCAACGAAAAGCTGATGCAAACCGAACGCACCTTCACCACTGCCGAAGGACTGAAGGAGCGTCCCTGGTTCAAGCACCAGATCTACGCCCCGGGAGCCTACACCGGCTATGGAGTCAAGACGATTCCGGCCGTGCGCGAAATGATGGAAGAAGACAAGTGGGCCGACGCCGACGCGGGCGCTGTCATCGCTGGAGCCGTGCTGATGAAACAGGCGAGCCTAGTCGATTCCATCGCCCAGGAGTTGGAGCAGGTGGTAGGACAAGCGCCGCCGGCGACGCAGACGGCAAGAAAGCATAAAAAAGCGGAAGATGGGCAGGTCAGCGGAAGGTAGAAGACCCAGGTTAGTGCCGCAAGGTGGCGCGCGGAACTGGGGCACGCATTATAAAAGGGCGCCCCTTTCGAAGCAGGTTTATGTTTGCTGTACTGAAGCAGTAAACCAAACCTCACGAAAGGAACACCCGATGGACAGCATCAAGTATGTCGGTCTGGATGTCCAGCGCGACACCATCTCGGTGGCGGTGCTGAACGCTGACGGTAAGCTGGTGATGCAGTCTGTCAACAGCGCGTTCTGGCGCGGATTGCACACCACCAGATGCGCCACTCGTCTCACCAGCAAGTCGTACAGCCAGGCCGAGTGCGTGCCTTCTTTGAAGGTC
>Ga0208714_1000106_pt1 | contig 25377 bp, 27 predicted proteins | sample NGESurshal072012_3_FD_184461 | JGI IMG/M metagenome (GOLD analysis project Ga0208714, IMG submission 184461) | Arctic peat soil microbial communities from Barrow, Alaska - NGEE Surface sample 415-1 shallow-072012 (SPAdes) | ecosystem: Environmental > Terrestrial > Soil > Wetlands > Peat ... | reverse complement strand
GCGGTGCTCGACGCGTTCCTCGCCGCCACTCCCGAGTTCACGGCCGACGCGCTCGGCGACATGTATCCGGACTGGCGCCACCCGGGGGACGGGCGCTACCTGCAGTCGCTGCCTCATCGCGACCTGACCGACGGTTTCTTCATCGCGCGCCTGCGCCGGCGCCAGGACCTTCCCACGGGAGCGGGACCCGGCCGGCGCTGAGCGTCGGCGGTCGTTCGACTGCCCGCCTCACTACGCTATGGGCAACGTGACCGATACACCCTCCAAGCTCGGTCCCGAATGTCCCGGATGCGGCGAGCCGTGGCTGCGCCCGACTGCGGCGCCGGGTCGCTACCGCTGTGTCTACTGTCTGCAGCGCTATGAGCTCGTGTCCGTGTGCCCCAACTGCGGCGAGCACTCGACCATGGTCCGGATGTCGAGCACCGCGATCGTGGCCTGCAACCACTGTCACGGCAGCATGCTCAAGGCGGTCTGAGCGCAGTTGAGCTCAGAGCTGTTCAGGGAGCGGGGGGTGGCGCCGTCGATCCTCTCGGCCGATTTCGCGCGGCTCGGCGCCGAGGTCGAGGAGGTGATGAGCGCCGGTGCCCGCGTGATCCATGTCGACGTGATGGACGGCCACTTCGTGCCACCGATCACGATCGGGCCGCTGATCGTGAGCGCGCTCGCCGACCAGGTCCACGGCGCCGGCGGCGTCCTCGACGTCCACCTGATGATCGAGCGCCCAGAGCGCCAGGTGGCCGAGTTCGCGCGGGCCGGCGCCGACGGGATCACCGTGCACGTCGAGGCCACCTCGCATCTGCACTACACGCTGTCGGAGATCCGTTCGGCGGGCTGCTCCGCGGGGGCCTCGCTGACCCCGGCCACTCCGGCGGCGGCGCTCTCCGACGTCGCCGCGGAGACACTCGACCTCGCGTTGTGCATGAGTGTCAACCCGGGCTGGGGCGGACAGCCGTTCATCGGACACTCGCTGAAGAAGCTCGCGATCATGCGCGACCTGCTCCCGGCCCACGTGGCGCTCGAGGTCGACGGGGGCGTCAACGACGATACCGCCGCCCGGTGCGTGGGCGCGGGCGCCAACCTTCTCGTCGCCGGCTCGGCCGTGTTCGGCTCCGCGGATCCGGCCGCCGCCTACACGGCACTGGCCGCGGCGGCAGGCGCGAGTTCGTGAACCGCGCGGGCGTGCTGACGCTCTGCACGGTGGCGCTGAGCGCCGCCGGGTGCGGCTCGAGCGCTCCGTCCGGGGTCAGCCCGGGCGCGTACGTGAAGTCCGTCTGCACGTCGCTGCGCACCTGGTACGACGGCGTCAACGCCGCCTCGAGCCGGCTTCAGGCCTCGGGCGCCGCCGCCACGTCCCTCCTCACCGGCAAGCAGGAGTACCAGGCCTTCGTCGGCTCGCTCCTCGCCGGCACCAAGCAGGCGACCACGCAGCTCGAGGCGGCCGGCGTGCCCGCCGTCAGCGACGGCAAGCAGATCTCGGCGTCGATCGTGCAGGCGTTCCGGCAGGCCGACACTGGGCTCTCCAGTGCAGCTGTGCAGGCCGCAAACATCCCCACCTCGAGCGCGGCCGCCTACCAGGCCGGCGCCGGCGGCGTCACGGCCGCGATCAACAGCTCGCTGGCCGGCATGACCAGCCTGAGCCCGCGCAAGGATCCACAGCTGCACGCCGTGGCGGCCAAGGAGCCGGCCTGTCAGGCGCTCAAGACGGGGGCGTAGGGACCGCGGCCGCCCCGCCCGGCGTGGCGGCCCCGCGACGGTAGACGAACAGCAGCAGCCCGCTCAGCACGAGCGCGGCGGTGAAGTAGCCGACCTCGACGCGGGTGACCACGTTGGAGATCGTGGGCGCGGCCACCAGCGCCACGAACAGGGCCGCCGCGAGCATCCAGGCCACCGCCGCCAGGGAGGCGCGGCCGCGGGCCAGGGCGGCCTGGTTGAGGGTGCCGGCGGTCAGGTGCAGGCCCATCCCGAGGCCTACCAGGGCGAGCCCGAAGCGGTCGTAGTGGAAGCCCTTGTCACCGAGCAGCGCGGTCATCACGAACGGCCCGATCAGCAGCAGCCCGAGCGCGACTGCGCCGGCGAAGGCGGCGATCGCCTTGATCGTGATCTTGATCGCCTTGTGGAAGTCATCGGCGCTCTCGTTCGCCTCGAGCCCGGCGAGATGGGGCAGGATCGAGGTCTGGATCGCCTGGAACAGCTGCAGTGGCGCGCGCACGATCAGCAGGACGTTGAACACGAACCCGGCCAGCGCCTGTCCGGAGTCGTGGTTGACGATCAGCACCGCGGCATTCATCAGCGTCTGCTCGGCGAGCATGATGCAGACCACGGCGATGGCGAACCCGGTGCCCATCTTGAACGACAGGTCGGTGGTCGCCTCCTCGACCTGAGCGTGCGCCGGGCCCTCGCCGGCGGCGTCGGCGGCGGGGATGCCCTCGAGGCCCTTGACCCGGTAGCGCGTGAACGCGAACGGGACCACACACAGCGACACGAACGGTGCCACCGCCATCCCCAGCGCAACGGCGCCCTCGCCCGAGGTGATCCCGATCGCCGCCGCCAGCGCGAACAGGAAGCGCGAGGTCGACTCGAGGAAGACGAGCCCGCCGTAGAGCGCGAAGCGCTCGTGGCCGGCGAGCCAACCGCGGGCGAAGTAGCTGGCCGCGTAGGCCATCACGCCGACGACGAGGATCCAGTACAGCGCCGAGGAGCCGCCGAACAGGTTCTTCTCGATCTCGGGCCGCAGGGCCAGCGCGGCGATGAGGAACAGCAGCGCGAAGCCGCTCTGGATCAGCGCCGGCACCATCAGCGGATGGCCGTGCAGGCCGCGCGCGCGGCGATCGGCGATCGTGCGCGAGAGCAGCTGCTCGATCGGACGGTAGATCACCGACAGGATCACGAACATGACCGCCCAGCACAGCGACACCTGGCCGTAGGCCTGTTGGCTGAGCACGTGGCTGGCCGTCGCCAGATAGGCGAAGGTGAAGATCCCGGTCGAGGCGATCCCGATCGAGAGCACCCGGGCGCCCGAGGCGTAGGACCTCGACTCGGAGTCCGGTGGGGGAGGGCCCCCGTTCGGTGGGGCGGGCTGGTCGGAGTCCGTGGCCGGCGTGCGCGCGGTCAGGGAGGCCAGTCGGCCTGCCATCAGCGCACCCGGACCAGCAGCATGGTCCACGGGAACGGCGAGCGGGCCTCGATGACCTCGCCGTAGCGGCCGAGCAGGCTCACGAAGGCGCGCTTGGACCAGTGGTTGAGATGGCCGGGTGTGTTGCCGAGGTCACGCAGATAGGCCCCGCGGGCCATGTTCAGTCCCCGCCACAGCGGCTCGCGCGGGACCGAGACAAGCAGGTGGCCGCTGGCCACCCGGGCCATCTCGCCCAGCGTGTGCTCGGGGTCCGGGACGTGCTCGAGGACCTCGATCGCCGAGGCGAGGCCGAACTCGTTCTCGGCAAACGGGAGGTTCTCCGCTCGCATCGTGCGGTACTCGAGGTTCGGCCGCTGACGGGTCGCCCATTCGGCTTCGAGCTTCGGATCGACGAGGTCGATGCCGACGATCCGCCGCTCGCCGAGCTGCTGGGCCCACTGGTAGGTCAGCACGCCCTCGCCGCAGCCCACATCGAGCACCGAATCCGGGCCGGCCGTCTGAAAGAGCGACTGGAGCGCGGTTTCGAAGCCGTGCATCAAGCGCCGGACGACCGGGTTGCTCGAGCCGTACTTGTCGAACGTGTTGCCGGTGGGAACGGCCTCCGGCGACGCGGTCGGCTGGCTCATACCCCGAGCGCCTCGCGGTTCTCGGAGCTGCTCCCGGGCTCGTAGTGCGACGGCGCCACGCCGAGCTGGAGCTCGATCCGCCGGATCCGCTCGAACGTCCGCTGCGAGAGGGTGCGCTGGGCGGCGAGCAGGTCGCCGATCACGCCGAGCGCGGCCATCAGCATCGCCGCGTTGAACAGGACCGCACCGAGGATCAGAGACTGGACGTGGCCCTTGCCCTGGCCTTGGGCAAACGCGACCAGGAAGCGGACGAACACCCCGAACGCTCCGAGCCCGAGCAGGATCGCGGCGCCCCAGAACACACGCAGCGGCTCGTACTGGGAGTAGATGCGGAAGATCGAGAGCCCGTTGCGGCGCACGTAGGCGCCGGTGGAGGGGAACAGGCGCGACTCGCGCGTCTTGTCGTTGGTCCGCACCGGCACGTGGTCGATCGCGACCAGCAGCTTGCCGGCCTGGATGATCGTCTCCAGCGTGTAGGTGAACTTGGAGACCACCTGCATCTGTAGCGCCGCCTCACGGTTGTAGGCCCGGAACCCGGAGGTGGTGTCGGGGATCTCGGTCGAGGATGCCTGCCGGACTACCCAGGATCCGAGCCGCTGTAGCAGCTTCTTGCTGGCCGAGAAGTGCCCGATCGTCTCCACCTGGCGGTCGCCGACGACCATGTCCGCCTGCCCGCGCAGGATCGGGCCGACGAGCTTGGGGATGTCGCCGCCCTCATACTGGTTGTCGGCGTCGGTGTTGACGATCACGTCGGCGCCGAGCTTGAGACCGGCGTCGAGACCGGCCTGGAAGGCGGCGGCCAGACCCTTGTTGTTGGTCAGCTTGACGACGTGATCGACGCCGTGGGCGCGCGCGACCTCGATCGTGCGATCAGATGAGCCGTCATCGATGATCAGCCATTCGACCGTGTCGAACCCCTCGACTTCCCTCGGCAGGTGGTCGAGCGTCTCGGGAAGCTGGTCTTCCTCGTTGAAACAGGGAATCTGGATGATGAGCTTCATGGGCCTGACTTCGGCCGCTCCCGAGGGTGGTACGGGCCCCGCCGGCGGGCGTAGAGCACAACGGAAGCGGGGCGAAAGGTCGCGGCGGGTGCCCTAAACTGACGAGGAAGTATCCCAGACGGGCAGGATCGACGAGTTTGCCCTCGATGGCACGTCGCGCCGGAGAAGTCGAGATACTCGTTCCTCGCGATGCAAGCGGCCACGCTCACCCGGCCCGAGCCGGCCCAAACCGTCACCGGACCGCCCGCGCCGACACGGCGCCGCCGCGCGGAGCGCAGCCGCCGCAGGCCGGATCTGATCCGCCCCGCGGTGGGCGTGCTGCTCGTCGTGACCTTCCTGCTGCGGGTCTGGGGCGTCAAGCAGGGCCTGCCCTACAGCTACAACATCGACGAGGCGACGCACTTCGTGCCGCGGGCGATCGCGTTCTTCGGGCACGACCTGAACCCGCACTACTTCCTCAACCCGCCGGCCTACAGCTATCTGCTGCACATCGTCTTCGACGTCTGGTTCGGAGGCCGGGACGCGGTGACCCGGGCCTATACGAGCGATCCGACCACGCTCTACGTCGTCGCCCGGGTGGTCGCGGCCGCGCTGGGGACGATCGCGACGTGGCTCACGTATCTCGCCGGGGCGCGGATGTTCATCCGTCCCGTGGGGCTGGTGGCGGCCTCGATCTTCGGCTTTGCCTTCCTGCCCATCTTCTACAGCCACCTGGCCCTCAACGACGTCCCCACACTGGCGCCGGTGGCGCTGTCGCTGTACGGGGTCGCGGGCGTGGTGCGGCGCGGCAAGACCCGCGACTATCTGATCGCGGGGGTCGGGATCGGGCTTGCCTCGGCGACCAAATACACCGGTGGCGTGACGCTGCTGTGTCTCGTGGCCGCGGCCGTGTGCGACGGCGCGGGCGGGGGCCGGCTCGCCGCACTCGGACGTCTCGGGCTGGCGCTGCTCGTCGCCCTGGCCGCGTTCCTGATCGTGAACCCGTACTCGATCCTCGACTGGGGCTCGTTCAGCTCCGGGGTCTCCTCGCAGGCATCGCTGGCCGCCGGCCAGGATCCGGTCAAGCTCGGGACGACCCAGGGCAGCGGCATCACCTACTACCTGTGGACGCTGACCTGGGGGCTGGGCTGGGGCCCGACGGTGGCGGCCGTGGGCGGCGCCGCGCTGCTGATCGCGCGCAAGCGCGTCGCGATGGCGCTCGTGCTGCTGCCCGCGCCGATCGCCTTCATCGTCTTCATGGGCGACCAGCAGCGCTATTTCGGCCGCTGGCTGATGCCGATCTTCCCGATCGTGGCCATCCTCGCCGGCTACGGCGCCGTCGAGCTCGTGCGCTGGCTGGTGCGCCACCGGCGCGTTCCGGTGGCGCTGGCCGGAACCGTGGTCGCGGTGCTGCTGCTGGCCCAGAGTGGGTCCGCGGTGGTGCACAACGACATCGCGCTGTCGCGCCCTGACACCCGCAATCAGACCCGGGCCTGGATGGTCAACAACATTCCGGCCGGGGCCCGGGTCGTGCTCGAGCCGCTGGTGCCCGACGACTGGACGACCGACGTCGGGACGTTCCTGCCCTGGACGCCGACCGGCGAGCGGTGGCTGCGCTATCCGACCTGGCTGAGCGACCTGGACCCCAACGGCAACTCGTTGCCCGCCGGCCAGAAGCGCTACGTGCTCGTGGACCAGTACGAGCGCGCGCTGCGCCCCGCGCTGCTCGACGAGTACGTCAAGGGCGGCTACTGCTGGGTGGTGATCGGCTCGCTCCAGGCCGGACGCGCGTTCGCGCAGCCGAACCTGGCACCCGGCGCGATCGCCTACTACGCCGCCCTGGCCCGGCGCGGACGGCTCGTCTACCACGCCAGCCCGTTCGCCGCCGGCGTCCACTCGGTGCCGTTCAGCTTCGACTGGTCGATCGATTACTACCCCCGCCAGTACCACTCCCCGGGCCCGGAGATGAGCGTGTACCGGCTCACCGGCGGCCGCTGCGGCTCGTAGCGCCGGCGCCGCACTCGATCCGCCCCGGCGTCCTATCCTCATCTGTCCGGGATGCCGCCGCCAAGGACCGATACCGACCGCCGTCACCTCGCCCGCGCGATCGAGCTCGCAGAGCAGGGCCGCGGCCGCGTGAGTCCGAACCCGCTCGTCGGCGCGGTGGTGGCGCTCGACGAGGAGATCATCGCCGAGGGCTATCACGAGGCGCTTGGCTCCTCCCACGCGGAGGTGCAGGCGATCCGCGCCGCCGGCGGCCGTGACCTCGGCGCCGCGACGTTGTACGTCTCGCTCGAGCCGTGCTGCCACCAGGGCCGGACGCCGCCGTGCACCGAGGCGATCCGCGAGGCCGGCATCGGCCGCGTCGTCGTCGCGTCCGATGACCCGAGCGAGCACGCATCCGGGCGCGGGCTGGGCATCCTGCGCGACGAGGGGGTCGAGGTGGTGATGGCCGACGGCGAGCTTGCGGCCCGTGCCCGGCTGCTCAACCAGCCCTTCCGCAAGCACGCGCGCACGGGCCGCCCGTGGGTGCTGTTCAAGTCCGCGATGACGCTCGACGGCAAGGTCGCCACCCGCGCCGGGGACTCGAAGTGGATCTCCGGCGAGGAGAGCCGCTACCGGGCCCATCACTGGCGGGCGGAGTGCGACGCGGTGGCGGTCGGGATCGGCACCGCGCTGGCCGACGACCCGCAGCTCACCGCCCGGGTCAAGAACGTCCATCGCCAGCCGCGCCGGGTCGTGTTCGACGCGCTGGCCCGGCTGCCGCTGACCGGCCAGCTCGTGCGCGACGCGCGTGAGATCCCGCTCACCGTCGTCGTCTCCCGCGCCGCGCCGCGGGCCTGCACCGACGCGCTCGAGACCCACGGGGTCGACGTGATCGTCGCCACCGGCGAGAACGAGCCCGCACGGGTCTGCTCGGCGCTCGACCAGCTCGGCGCCGCCGAGATCTCCTCGATCCTGCTCGAGGGCGGCCCCCATCTGGCCGGCGCGTTCCTCGATGCCGGTGAGATCGACGAGATCCGGCTGTTCCTGGCCCCCATGGTGCTCGGCGGGCGCACGGCCCGTGACCCGCTCGAGGGCCAGGGCGTGGACACGATCGCCGAGGCCGTGCACGCGCTCACGCTCGACGTCGAGCAGGTCGGCGAGGACGTGCTCGTCTCAGCCCGGCTGAAGGAATGGTGAGCGCATGTTCACCGGCATCGTGCAGGGGATCGGAACCGTCACCGGCGTGGAGCGCTCCGGCGACGGATCCGTGCTGCGGGTGGCCACGGCGCTGGCCGCCGAGCTGTCGAGCGGGGACTCGATCGCCGTCAACGGCGTCTGCCTGACCGCCACCGAGATCGCGGACGGCTCGTTTGCCGCCGAGGTCATGAACGTCACGCTCGAGCGCACGTCGCTGGCCGGGGTCGACGAGGGATCGGGCGTCAATCTCGAGCTGCCGCTGCGCGCATCGGACCGCCTCGGCGGCCATGTCGTGCAGGGGCACGTGGACGGCGTCGGCACGGTCACCGCCGTGAGCGACGACGGATTCGCCCGCCGCGTCGAGATCGAGGCGCCGAGCGAGGTCCTGCGCTACGTGGTCGCAAAGGGCTCGATCGCCATCGACGGGGTGTCGCTGACGGCGGCCGAGGTCGATCAGCGATCCGTTACCGTTTCTCTCATCCCTGAGACGCTCGAGCGCACGACGCTCGGTCGCGCCCGGCCGGGGACGCCCGTGAACCTGGAGGTTGACGTCTTGGCGAAGTACGTGGAGAAGCTGATCGATTCGGGGCGGGTCGCCCGATGAGCACCACCAAGGCCCCGTTCGCGACGATCGAAGAGGCGATCGAGGACATCCGCCAGGGCAAGATGGTGATCGTCTGCGACGACGAGAACCGCGAGAACGAGGGCGACCTCGTCCAGGCGGCACAGTTCGTCACGCCCGAGGCGGTGAACTTCATGGCCAAGGAGGGGCGCGGCCTGATCTGTCTCACGCTCACGCCCGAGCGCTGCGACGAGCTCGGCCTCGATCTGATGGCGGCGAAGAACGAGGACCCGCTGAAGACCGCCTTCACGGTCTCGATCGACGCCCGCGAGGGCGTGACGACCGGAATCTCGCCGGCCGAGCGTGCCCACACGATCCAGATGGCGATCAGCCCCGACAGCGGGCCGAACGACTTCACCCACGGCGGCCACGTGTTCCCGCTCAAGGCGAAGGCCGGCGGTGTGCTCGAGCGCGTCGGCCACACCGAGGCGTCGATCGACCTCGCCCGTCTCGCCGGCCTCAACCCGTCCGGCGTCATCTGCGAGATCGTCGCCGACGACGGGCACATGGCACGCGTGCCGGACCTCGTCGACTACTGCCAACGGCACGGCCTGAAGATGGTGACGATCGCCGACCTCGTCGCCTACCGGCGGCGCACGGAGAAGCTCGTCGAGCGCGTCGTGGCGACCAAGCTGCCGACCGCGTTCGGAGACTTCGTCGCGGTTGGCTACCGCTCGCTGGTCGACAACAAGCACCACGTCGCGCTGGTCAAGGGCGAGGTCGAGGGCGCCGAGGATGTGCTCGTCCGCGTCCACTCGGAGTGCCTCACCGGCGACGTGTTCCACTCGCTGCGCTGCGACTGCGGCGAACAGCTCGAGTCGGCGCTGGCGATGATCGAGGGCGACGGGAGCGGCGTGCTCCTGTACCTGAGCCAGGAGGGCCGCGGCATCGGGCTGCTGAACAAGCTCCGGGCCTACAAGCTCCAGGAGGAGGGCCTCGACACCGTCGATGCGAATCTGCGCCTCGGGCTCCCCGCCGACCTGCGCGACTACGGCATCGGCGCCCAGATTCTCGTCGACCTCGGGCTGACGAGCATCCGCATCCTCACCAACAACCCGAAGAAGATCTCCGGTCTCGCCGGCTACGGGCTCTCGGTCACCGACCAGGTGCCGATCGAGCAGGTGCCCAACCCCCACAACGAGGCCTACCTCGACGCCAAGCGCGAGAAGCTCGGCCACACGCTGCACCACCAAGGGCTCGCCCTCGACGAGGAGATGATCCGCTCCGAGCACGAGCAGGACCGGTTCCGCGAGGAGCAGGCGAGCCAGTCCGGCCCGGGCGCCGAGCATGAGTGACGAGCGTCGGGTCGCGCTGTGCGTGGCCCGCTTCTACACCGAGCTCGCCGACAAGCTCGAGTCCGGTGCGCGGGCGGCGCTCGCCGAGGCGGGCGTCGACCAGGTCGAGCGCTTCGATGTCCCCGGCGCGTTCGAGCTGCCGCTGGCGGCCAAGTACGCGGTCGAGTCGGGCCGGTTCGAGGCGATCATCTGCCTCGGCGCGGTGATTCGGGGCGAGACCGACCACTACGACTACGTGTGCGGCGAGGCTGCCCGGGGAATCTCCCAGGTCCAGCTGCTGACCGGGATCCCCTGTGGCTTCGGTGTGCTCACCGTGGACACGATGGAGCAGGCGCTCGACCGCGTCGAGGGCGGCGCCAAGCGCGACACCGGCCGCCATGCGGTCGAGGCCGTGCTGGCCTCGTTGAAGGTCAAGGACAGCCTGTCGGCACGGCGCGGGCCAACCGGGTTCGCCCGGGCGTAGGGCCGGGCGCGCCGGTGGCCTGCGCGCAACCTAGTCGCGCTGGGGATGCGCCCGGTGGTGGCCGCGCCCGGTCCCGTCGCCCGTCGGCACCCCATGGGCGCCGGCCTCGGCCAGCAGCAGCTCGCGCCGGACGGCGTCGGGCTGATTGGGGATCTGCAGCCGGGCCAGAAGCACCGGGATCGCCGCCTGGGGATCACCGGAGAGACGCAATGAGCGGCCGAGGTCATACAGCGCGTAGGCGTAGGTGACGTCGCTCTTGGGGGCGCTGGCGACGGCCTTGCGCAGGACGTCGATCGCCGGTCCGTAGGCGCCGCCCAACATCAGCTGGTGGCCACGGGCCTCGAGCGAGACCGGAGTCCCGGCCGTGACCGGGGTCTGAGCGGGTGCCGGCGGCGGGGTGGGGACGGGCTGGGTGGCGGTCGCGGTGGATGTCGCGTGGGGCACCGCCGCGGGCCGCCGGCGCCGCGCCGGGGCCGCGGTGGCCACGTGACGGGTCGCCGGCGCAACGGCCGTGCCGGACGTCGGCGTGCGGGCGCTCAGCGACGCCGAGGGGATGCCGCCCGACTGCGAGCCGGCGCCGACCACGGCCCCGGCGGCGAGCGCGACGCCGGCCAGGGCGGCGAGCACGCCGGCGCGGCTTCGGATGCGGCCACCGAGCGGCCCGGCGCCGCGCTGGGGCGGGGGAACGGATCGCCGGGGTGAACGGGGCGGAGGCGGCGGAACGCGCGTGCGGCTCCGGGCCGGTGCGGTGGCGCGCGTCGGGGCCGGCGCGGGAACGCGCAGCGGGCCGGCACTGGGAGCCGACGGCACGGCGGCCCACTCGCGGGTCGCCATCACGTCCTCGATCGCGTCGGCCATCGCGGTGGCGCTGGGCCAGCGCCGCTCCGGCCGCTTGGCCAGCCCGCGGGCGAGCACGGGATCGAGCGCCGGGGGCAGGGAGGGGCGGACGGAGCTGGCCCGCGGCGGCGCGTCCTCGATGTGCTGGCGGGCCTGGGCGGCGAAATGCTCGGCCGTGAACGGGCGCCGGCCGGCGAGCAGCTCGAAGGCCACCACCCCGAGGGAGTAGCGGTCCGCGGCCGCGTTGGCCGGTTCGCCGAGCGCGCGCTCGGGTGAGAGGTAGGCCGCGGTGCCGAGCAGCTCGCCGGGCGAGGTGATCGTGCTCTCCGTGGCCAGGCGGGCAATCCCGAAATCGGCCACGTGCAGGACGGCGCCCAGATCGAGCAGCATGTTCGCGGGCTTGATGTCACGGTGGATCACTCCACGGCTGTGCGCGTAGTCGAGCGCGTGCGCGGCCTCGCGGATCCAGCGCAGCGTCTCGGCGCGGTCCGGCGAGCGGTGGGTGAGCGCGTTGGCGACGGTGCCACCCGCGAGGTGCTCCATGACGATGAACGCGCTCCCGCCGGACTCGCCGACGTCGTAGATCGTCACCACGTGCGGGTGGGCGGACAGGCGCGCCGCCGCTCGCGCCTCGCGCCCGAACCGGGCCACGGCGCCCGGGTCGTGCTGGAGCCGCGGGGCCAGCAGCTTGATCGCCACCCGGCGGCCGAGTACGCGATCCTCGGCGCACCAGACGGACGCCATGCCGCCGCTCGCGAGATGGCGAACGAGCTCATAGCGTTCGGGCAGCTGGATGTTTTCGAGTCTGTGGACGGTCAAGGTGAGGTCTGTACCCAGGACGAGCCGTCTATACTCGCAGCCGCCATGCCAAAAGTCTGTCATGTATGTGCGAAGGGTCCCGCGTTCGGCAACAGCCGCAGCCACTCGATGGTCGCGACGAAGCGGCGCTTCGACCCGAACCTCCAGCGCGTCAGGATCGACGACGGCGGCACGCCGCGGCGGGTCTACGTCTGCACTCGATGCCTGAAGGCCGGCAAGGTCGCAAAGGCTCGCTGATCACCGGGTGACCCCGGTGTCCGATCCCAGCATCGTCAGGTTCCGGGCGCTGATCGAGGCGGCCCTGGCCGAGCTCGAGGCCCGTCGCGAGGAGGTCAATGACCTCAACGTGTTCCCGGTCGCCGACGGCGACACGGGCGACAACATGGTGCTGACGCTGCGCGCCGTGCTGCAGGAGCTCGATCGTCTCAGCGACTCCTCGGAGGAGCGCACGATCGACGACATCGACCGCGACGAGATCGTGGCCTCGGTCGCCCGCGCGGCGCTGCTCGGCGCGCGCGGTAACTCCGGCGTGATCCTCTCGCAGCTGATCCGCGGCGCCGCCGAGGAGTTGGCCAGCCGCCCCGGCGAGCTGATCGATCCGGTCCTGATCAGCGCCGCCCTGGCCCGCGCTTCAGACCAGGCCTACGGCTCGGTCCGCGACCCGGCCGAGGGGACGATCCTCACCGTCGTGCGCGAGATGGCCCACCGCGTCGCCTCCGAGGTGGCCCACATGCAGGACGCGCGCCTCGGACCCGAGGCGACCGCTGCGGAGCAGAACGCCGTCGTCGCCGAGGTGATCGAGCGGGCGCTCGCCGCCGGCGAGGAATCGGTCCTGCGCGGTCCCGACCTGCTGCCCGTGCTGCGCGAGGCCGGCGTCGTGGACGCCGGTGGCTATGGCCTCACCGTCCTCCTGGCCGGCATCGTCGGCGCGTTGCGCGGCACCGCCCCGCCGCCGCTCGAGCACCACGCTCCGGCCCGCGTCACCCACCCCCAGCATGGCTCGAGCACGTACCGCTACTGCACGAACTTCGCCGTCACGGGCTCCGACCTCGAGGCGCGCCGGTTCGTGATCGAGCTCGAGCGCCTCGGCGACTCCGTGCTCGTGGTCGGCGACGCGACGACCCTGAAGGTCCACGTCCACACCGACGATCCCGATCAGGCCACCGCCCTGTTCGCCGACGCCGGGGTGATCTCGCACCTCGACGTGGCCGACATGCACGCGCAGATCGAGCAGCGCGACCGGCGGCTCGCCAGGCCCGCCGTCGCCGACGTCTGCGGGGTGCTCGCGGTGGCGACCGGCGACGGCATGCGGAGCCTGTTCGAGAGCCTCGGGGTTCACGTCCTCGACGGCGGCCCGACGCTCAACCCCTCGACCTACGACCTGCTGGCGGCGATCCATGCGATCCCGGCCGAACAGGTGGTCGTGCTGCCCAACAGTCCCAACGTGGTGATGGCGGCTGAGCGGGCCGCCGAGCTGTCGGACAAGACCGTGCACGTGGTGATCTGCCGCTCACAGCAGGCCGGTCTGGCCGCCGCGGTCAGCCTCGACCCGACGCGCAGCGCCCGCGCCAATGCGGAGGGGATGACCGAGACGCTGCAGCGGATCCGCACCGGCGCCGTCGCCCGGGCCGCCCGCGACGACAAGCAGGGGCGGTTTCGGGAAGGGGACGCGATCGGATTCGTGGAGGAGGAGCTCGTGGCCTGGGGCAAGCCGCGCGACACGCTGCGCGGCGTGCTCGAGCAGCTGGCCGAGGACGCTGAGCTGATCACGTGCCTGCGCGGGGCCGACGCGCCGCTCGACGACGAGACGGTGCACACGCTGGCCGCGGGCGAAGTCGAGTTCGAGCTGAGCCATGGCGGCCAGTCGAGCTACTGGTGGCTGCTGTCTGCTGAGTAGGTCCCGACCGCTCAGCCGCCCGTCCCGACCGCGGGGCCGGTCATGATCAGCCGGTGGCCATGACCGCGACCGCGTTCGCAACGCTCGATCCGCTCGGCGCCGATGAGCTCGACGCCGCCCCGGTCAGCTACCCGCATCCCTCGCGGCTGGCCGCCACGCTGAAGCTCGACGGTGCCAAGAGCGAGCAGGCGGCGGTGACGCTCGGACTACACACGGTCGGGGACCTGCTTGAGCACCTGCCGCGCGACCGTCGCGAGTCGCGGGCGGTGGCGCAGCTCGTCGCGGGGGAGACGGCGACCGTCGTGGTGGAGGTCCGGAGCATCGCCTCGCGCCCCGTGCGGCGGCGCGGAATGCGTCCGCTGGTCGAGGCCACGGTGACTGACGACAGCGGTGTCATGAAGGCCACCTTCTTCAACCAGCCCTGGCTCGCCCAACGCTACGCGCCGGGCACGCGGTTGCTGCTGCACGGCAAATACGAGGCTCGCAACCGGTTCCGCGTGCAGGGCCACGCGATCACCACCGACGCCACCACCGGTGGCGAGGCGGTGGCCCATTATCCGGCCACCGAGGGCCTCAGCTCGACGGCGATCCACGCGCTCGTGCGCGATCACGCCGGTACGATCACCGACGTGATCGAGCCGCTCCCGGCGCGGATGCGCGTGAGCGAGGCGCTGCCCGACCGCGCCGCTGCGCTGCGGGCCGCGCACTTCCCCGGCGGCGAGGAGGACCAGGGGATCGCCCGGCGCCGGCTCGCCTTCGACGAGCTGCTGCTGATGCAGCTCGGCCTCCTGCGCCGGCGCGCCCGGCGCCGCGACGCGAGCCAGGCGCCGGTGCTCGACGGCGAGCGCACCCTGACCGCCCGCTGGCTCGCCGAGCTGCTGCCGTTCGCGCTCACCGGCGACCAGCAGCGCGCGCTCGCCGCGATCGACGCCGACATCGCGCAGGCCCGTCCGATGCAGCGGCTGCTGATGGGGGAGGTGGGGTCCGGCAAGACGGTGGTGGCGCTGTACACGATCCTGCGGGCGATCGAGCACGGCCTGCAGGGTGCGCTGATGGCCCCGACCGAGACCCTGGCCGAGCAGCACTTCGCGACGATCCAGAAGCTGATGCCGGGCGAGGCCGTCCCGGCCGGCCTGCTCACCGGCTCGACCCCGGCGCGCCGGCGCACCGACCTGCTGGGCAAGCTCGGGACAGGCGAGCTGTCGCTGATCGTGGGCACCCATGCCCTGATCGAGTCCTCGGTCGTGTTTGCGCGGTTGGGGGTCGCCGTGGTCGACGAGCAGCATCGCTTCGGCGTGCGCCAGCGGGCGGCACTGGACGCCAAGGGCGATGTCCTGGCGCCGCACGTGCTGCACATGACCGCGACGCCGATCCCGCGCACCCTGGCCCTGGCCGGCTACGGCGACCTCGACTTCACGCTGCTGCGGGAGCTACCGCGCGGCCGCCAGCCGGTGCAGACGTTCGTGTGCTCGAGCGAGGCCGAGCGCGCCCGCGCCTACGGCCGCATCCGTGAAGAGCTCCGCGCCGGCCGCCAGGCGTTCGTGGTCTGCCCGCTGGTCGAGGAGTCCGAGCTGCTGCAGGCCCACGCGGCGAGGACCGAATACGAGCGACTGGCCGCGGGCGAGCTGCGCGACTTCCGGGTCGTGCTCTTGCACGGCCAGATGCGCCCGGCCGAGAAGCAGGCCGCGATGGGCGCGTTCGCCTCCGGCAGTGCCGATGTGCTCGTCGCCACCTCGGTGATCGAGGTCGGGATCGACGTCCCCAACGCGACCGTGATGGTGGTCGAGGACGCCGATCGCTACGGGATCTCGCAGCTGCACCAGCTGCGCGGGCGGATCGGGCGCGGCGAGCACGCCTCGCTGTGCCTGCTGTTCGGGTCCAAGTCCTCCGCCCGCCTGAACGCGCTGGCCACCCACCGCGACGGCTTCCAGCTGGCCGAGATCGACCTTGAGCTGCGCGGCGAGGGCGACCTCGCCGGGGTCCGCCAGCACGGACTGCAGAGCTTCCGGTTCGCCGAGCTGCCGCGCGATGCGGAGCTGCTCGAGCGGGCCCGGGTCCACGCCGACCGGGTCGCCGCCGAGGACCCCAAGCTCGCGCTGCCGGAGAACTCGCTGCTCGCCGACGCGCTGGCCGGCGCGTTCGGAGCCGAGGCGATAGCCCCGATCCGGGCGTAGGCCGTGCGCGTGATCGCCGGCAGCCACCGCGGCCGCCCGTTGGTGGCGCCGCGCGGCAGCGCGACCCGTCCGACCGGTGACCGGGTACGTGAGGCGGTGTTCTCGATCCTCGGCGATCTCGACGGCCTTGAGGTGCTCGACCTGTTCGCCGGATCGGGCGCGCTGGCGATCGAGGCGCTCTCCCGCGGCGCCGCCGCGGCGACGCTGGTCGACTTCGCGCCGGCCGCGATCACGGCGATCCGGCGCAATCTCGACACCCTTGGGTTGACGGCCGAGGTCCGCCGCGCGAGCGCGACAAAGTTCCTGGGGACTGCACGAGCTCACGGTCGTCAATACGATCTGGTCTTCCTCGATCCCCCATACAGTCGAGCTAACAGCCTCGGACGTGAGTTCTCGAGCGCTCTGGCCCCGGTGCTTGCCCCCGGCGCCCGAGTGGTCTCGGAGAGCGACCGCCGGGCCCCGCTGGAGCTCGACCTTCCCCTCACCGACGAGCGCCGCTACGGCGACACCCTGATCCGAATCCATGACTCCCGATAACCGCATCGCAGTCTGTCCCGGCTCCTACGACCCGATCACCAACGGTCATCTCGACGTCATCTCACGCGCGTCGGCGATGTTCGAGCACGTGATCGTCGCGGTTGTCAATCACCCCGTCCGCAAGGGCAAGACGCTGTTCACGGCCGAGGAGCGCGTGAGCTTCGTGCAGCGCGCCACCGCGCATCTGGAGAACGTCCGCGTCGACACCTTCAGCAGCCTCGTGGTGGAGTTCGCCAGGAAGAATGGGGCCAAGGCGATCGTCAAAGGGCTGCGCGCGATCTCGGACTTCGAGTACGAGTTCGAGATGAACCAGCTCAACCGCCGGCAGGCCCCGGAGATCGAGTCCGTGTACCTCATGGCCTCGCCCAAGTACAGTTTCCTCAGATCCAGCGGGGTCAAGGAGCTTGCCACCTTCGGGGGCAACATCGAAGACCTTGTGCCCGATGAGGTCGCTGTGCAGTTGCAGGAACGGCTCGGCCGCTGACGAAACAGAGGTTCGCGATGGACGTCCTGGTACTCATCGACAAGCTGGACGATCTCGTCCACAACGCGAAGCCAGTCCCCCTGACCGATCAGGTCCGTGTGGACAAGGAGGAGATCTACGACATCCTCGATCAGATGCGCGCGACGATCCCCGAGGAGATCAAGCAGGCGCGCTGGATCGTCAAGGAGCGTCAGGAGATGCTCGCCGAGGCCAAGCGCGAGGCGGAGCGGATCGTCAAGGAAGCCCGCGATCGCCAGGAGCGGCTGATCTCCGAGGAAGAGGTCACCAAGCAGGCCGAGCGCGCCGCCGAGGACATCATCGAGGACGCCCGCGGCCGTGAGCGCGAGATCCGGCTCGGCGCCGAGGACTACGCCGACGAGATCCTCAACACGCTCGAGGTCAACCTCTCCAAGTTCATCGCCGCCGTCCAGCGCGGCCGTGACAGGCTCGCCGGCAAGGACGAGCCCGCCGAAGTCTCCTGAGCTCCGGGTCGTCGCGCATCTCCGTCGTCGACGGGGACATCACGCGGTTGGAGGTCGACGCGATCGCCAACGCGGCGAACACGCATCTGCTGCACGGCGGCGGGGTCGCCGGAGCGATCTCCCGCGCCGGCGGCCCCGAGATCCAGCAGCAGAGCCACGCGCGCGCCCCGATCGCCCTCGGCGAGGCGGTCGAGACGACGGCCGGCGCGCTGCCCTGCCGCTGGGTGATCCACGCCGCGACGATGGAGCCCGGCGGTCCCACGTCCGCCGACGTGATCCGGCGCGCCACCGCGAGCACGCTGGCCAGGGCCACCGTGCTCGACGCCCACTCGCTGGCGCTCGTCGCCTTCGGCACCGGCGTCGGTGGCTTCCCGCTCGATGAGGCGGCCCGGATCGAGGTCGAGGAGGTCCGGCGCCACCTCGCCGCCAACGGCACTCCCGAGCGCGTCGTGTTCGCGGTGCGGGGCGAGGCCGCCAAGCGGGCGTTCGAGCAGGCGCTGGCGGGATAGGGCGGTGCGGGCTCGCTCGCGCAGCGAGTCGCGGAAGAAGACCCCCTGGACGCGGCCGTGGATGATCACGTGGCGGCGAACACGGTTGCTCGGCACGGCGCGATTCTCGCACCCGGGTTCCGTCCGCTCGCCGCGGCATGCTGGGACGTCCTATGAACGCACTGTGGTTGCTGGTCGGTCTGATCGTGGGGGGAGCCCTGGCGGTGCTCGTGCTGGGCTCCCGCATCCGGGGGCTCGGCGCCGAGGCCGCGCGCGCGGCCGTGCTCGACCGTGAGCTCGTGCGCGCCCGCTCCGAGCTCGAGCATGAGCGCGTCCGAGCCGATGACCGTCTGGCCACAGTGCACGACGCCCAGGCGCGGCTATCGGATGCGTTCAAGACGCTCTCAGCCGAGGCGCTGCAGACGAGCGTGGCCCAGCTCACCGATCTCGCCCGGGCCCAATTGCAGACCGCGCAGGTGCAGGCCAAGGGCGACCTCGAGCGCCGCCAGCAGGCGGTCGAGCAGCTCGTGGCGCCGTTGCGCGAGCAGCTCGGCCGGGTCGACCAGCAGCTGGTGCGGCTCGACCAGGAGCGCCGCGAGTCACGCGGCGCGCTCGAGGCCCAGCTGAAGAACCTGACCGAGACGGGCGAGAAGCTGCGCAGCGAGACCGGCGCGCTCGTCACTGCGCTGCGCAAGCCGAACGCCCGCGGTCAGTGGGGCCAGATGCAGCTGCGCAATGTCGTCGAGCTGGCCGGCATGGTGCGCCACTGCGACTTCGTCGAGCAGTCCACGGTGCCCGGGGACGACGTCACCCTGCGGCCGGATCTGGTCGTCAGGATGCCCGGCGGCAAGCACGTCGTGGTCGACGCCAAGGCGCCTCTGCAGGGGGTGCTCGACGCCTACGAGGCCCGTGACGAGGAGGAGCGCGACCGTCACCTGCGCGACCACGCCCGGCTGCTGCGCAAGCACGTCAAGCAGCTGGCCGACAAGGCGTACTGGTCCGGGCTCGACTCGGCCCCCGACTTCGTCGTCATGTTCCTGCCCGGCGAGCACCTGTACGGCGCCGCGCTGGAGTCCGACCCGACCCTGATCGAGGACGCGATGGCGCGACGCGTCCTGATCGCGACGCCGACCACGCTGCTGGCGATGCTCCGCGCGGTCGGGTACGGCTGGCAGCAGGAGCGGGTGGCTGAGTCCGCCCAGGCGGTCTCGGATCTCGGGCGCGAGCTGCACGCGCGGCTGGTCAAGCTCTCGAACCTGCTGGCCACGCTCGGCAACCGGCTCAACGGGGCTGTGCGGGCCTACAACGAGACCGTCGGCTCCTACGAGGCCCGTGTGCTCCCCGGCGCTCGGCGCTTCGCCGACCACGGCGTGGCCGCCGGCGAGCTGCCCCACCTCGAGCACGTCACGGTCAGCGCCCGGGCGGTGCGCGCGGCCGAATTGCCCGACGAGGACGACGCGCCCGTCGCGCCGCCCCCGCCGGTGCAGGGCGAGCTGAGCCTCGGCGAGTCGGTGGCCGGCGAGCTCACCGCCCGGCGCCTGCGCGCGGCCGAGTAAGGCGCCGGCTCACCCCTCCGGGGCGACGTCGGCGCGGGCCTCCCACCAGCGGCGAAGGTCCTCGCGCTGGTGGGGCAGGGGGTCGGCGGTGGGCTTGTGGGCCTGGACGTGGACGAGCGCCTGATCGAGATCGATGCCCTTGCGCACCGCGACCACGCCGGCGGCGACCGCGGCCGAGCGCTGCCAGCCGGCCCGGCAGTGGATGTAGACACGGCGACCGTCGTCGAGCCAGCCGTTGACATCCTGCACGGCGCCCTCGAGCTCGTCGGCGGGCAGGCCGCCGTAGTCGGTCAGGCTGCGGCGGGCCTCGGTGATGCCGGCGGCGGCGAGCGCGCTCTGGACCGCCTCGCGGTCGCCGGGCCGGTACTCCCCGTCCTCGGCCAGGTTGAGGATCTGGCTGACGCCGATCGCGCGGAGCATCTTCACGTCGTCGGCGTCGAGCGGGTAGGCGCCGATCAGCAGATCCTCCATGACGTCGGCGAAGCCGTAGGAGCGAAACCAGTTCGACACGGCCCACATGATCGCGGCTCGCTCCGCGCGGCGCGCTCCCCCCGGCCGGTTACGCTCGCCGGGATGGACGATCCTCGTGCCCCCGACGTCTCCCGCGGCGGAGCGCTGGCCACGGCTCTGGCCGAGGCCGGCGGCGTCAGCGCGCCGGGAGAGCGGGTCGGACAGCTGCGCGCGCTGCTGCTCGAGGAGCTGCGGGCCGGCGCGGCCGAGCTGCGACTCACCCGTTCCGGCTACCGGCGCCCGGTGACGGTGGCGATCGGTCCCGGCGGGCCCGGACTGCTCGCGGTGGTGCCGGTGGATCCGATGCTGCGCGCCGACGCCGCCTCGCTGCGCGAGCGCGAGTGGCTGCTGACGGCGGCGGTCGTGGGGGCGCTCGTCGACGTCGGCGCGCCGGCGCGCGAGCGCTCCGGGCGGCCGGCCGGCGCACCATCGCCGGCGCACGGCCCCGGGGTCGCCGGGGGACTGGCCCACGAGCTGCTGGCGGGCCAGCTGTGGGGCTACCTGGCGCTCGGGCTGCCGGTCGCCGCCCCCGTCGCGGTCGAGGCGGCCGAGCTGGCGCCGCTGGCGTTCGAGGATCACGCCTCGACGATCGACCGCCTGCGCGCCTGCGCCCAAGCGGTTCCGGCGGCCGTGCTCGAGGGTGTCGCCGACCTCCGGGAGCCGATCGGCGCGGCCCATCCGCTCCGGGTCGCCGAGGCGGTGGCGCGGCTCGACGGCCGCCCCGCCGACGAGCGCTCCGTGTCCGAGCACGAGGAGCTCGTGCTGGCCGCGCTCGGGACCGGGCCGGCGATGACGCGGCCCCACGAGGAGCTCGACCGGGGCCTTCGCGTTGCGCGGCGGATCCTCCAGCGGCTGGCCGGGATGGGCAAGTGGGGTGGCTATCACACCGAGTTCGAGCACCTCCCGCGCGGGTTCGCCCGCCACGAGCGGGCGCTCGTGATCGAGATCGCCGACCGGCTGATCGATTCCGGCCTGCTGGTCGAGAAGCCGAGCGTCGGGCAGCGCCACGTGTTCCTCAATCCGCGCCGCGCGGCCGAGATCTACGCGCTGATCGATCGCGGCGAGCTGCCCGCCGGCCTGACCCTGCCCTGAACCCCCGCCGGGCCTCCGCCGGCCTGACCCTGCCCTGAACCCCCGCCGGGCCTCCACCGGCCGACCCAGGCCCACGGACCCGCGCCCGCCCGCTCGATAAGCTCGGAGCATGGGTCTGAGAACGGATACCTTCGATCTCGGGCGGCTGAAGCTGACCAGCGGCGAGGGCCGCCGGCTCGAGCTCGAGGTCGAGATCGAGCCCTTCGAGCTCGGCGGTGAGGAGTACCGGGTGACGCCGACGCTGATCCCGGCGGTGCTGGACGTCTCGCGCACGACGGGCGAGGGGTACGCGCTGCGGTTGCGCTTCGCGGCCGCGCTCGAGGGCCCCTGCATGCGCTGTCTCGGTCCGGCCGCCCCCGCGTACACGATCGACGTCCGCGAGATCTCCCAGCCCGGCGAGGTGGACGAGCTCGACAGCCCCTATGTCGCCAAGCAGGTGCTCGACCTCGGCGCGTGGGCCCGGGACGCGCTCGCGCTCGCGCTGCCGACCCAGGTGCTCTGCCGCCCCGATTGCGCCGGCCTGTGCCCGATCTGCGGGGCGGACCTGAACGCGGCCGGCCCCGACCACGCCCACGAGCCCGAGCCCGACCCGCGCTGGGCAACGCTGTCGGAGATCCATTTCGACTGAGGCTCCGGGTCATGCTCAGCGGGTGCCATCGGGTGTCCGGTGGCGATTGGCACTACACTCATGCGCCCATGGCCGTCCCCAAGCAGAAGCAATCACACGCCCGCACAGCCCAGCGCCGCGCGCAGCACAAGATCAGCGCGCCCGCGTACAACGCGTGCCCGCAATGCCACAGCCCCAGGATGCCCCACCGAGTCTGTCCGGTGTGCGGCACCTACAAGGGCCGTGAAGTGGTCAGCGCGGACGCGCGCGACGAGACCCTCTGACGGTCCCGGTTGTGGTCACCGTCGCCGTCGATGCGGGCGGGGCTGACCTTGGCCCCGCTGAGGTAGCAGCCGGCGCAGCCGACGCGGCAGCCGCCGGCATCGGCGTGCTGCTGTTCGGTCCGGCGGGCGCGATCGGCCCCGTCGCCGCCGGCGTCGAGGTCGTCGACGCGCCGATCTCGATCGCCAAGGCCACCGATCCCGCGTTCGCGGTCCGCTCGACGCCCGAGGCCTCGATCGTCCAGGCCGCGCGGGCCGTCGCCGAGGGCCGCGCGCAGGCGCTCGTGTCCGGCGGCTCGACCGGGTCGGCGCTGGCCGCCGGCCTGTTCAACCTGCGCCGCGACCGTGGTATCTATCGCCCTGCGCTCGCGCTTCCGGTGCCGATGCCCGGCGCTCCGCCGGTGCTGCTGCTCGACGTCGGGGCCAACGTTACGTGCCGGCCCGAGCACCTGGTCCAGTTCGCGCACATGGGCTCCGCGTTCGCCCAGGCGGTCATGGGCCTGCCCTCGCCCCGTGTGGCCCTGCTCTCCAACGGCGAGGAGCCCGTCAAGGGCACCCCGGAGCTGATTGCCGCCCACGAGCAGCTGGCCGGACCTGGCGGCAAAGGACTGAACTTCATCGGCAACATCGAGGGCACCCAGGTGACCGACGGCGTCGCCGACGTCGTCGTGATGGACGGTTTCACCGGGAACATCACGCTGAAGCTGATCGAGGGCGTCTCCGGACGCACGTTGCGGGCGATCCGGGACGCCGCCCACTCCTCGTGGCGGGCCAAGCTCGGCGGCCTGTTGCTGGCGCCGGCGGTCCGCAGCCTGCGTGACGAGATCGATCCCGAGGGTCCCGGCGGGGCCTACATGCTCGGGCTGCGGCACCTCGGCGTGATCGCCCACGGCCGGTTCACGCGCCGTGGCTTCGCCCGCGCGATCGAGGTTGCCGCCCGCGGGGTCCAGGAGGACGTGATCGGCCAGACCCGGAGCGCGCTGGAGGCTGCCGGGGCGCTGCGATCCCAGAGCGGCCACGGAGAAGACGGGGCGGGGGACGGCAGCCCGTCCGAACGCCCGGCTACGGTGTCGAACCGATGACCCGCGAGCAGGTCTTCTCACTGGTCCGCAACCACTTGGCCGATGAGCTCGAGGTGGACCCGGACACAATCCAGGAGCCCACGCGCTTCAGGGAGGATCTGGAAGCCGATTCGCTGGATCTCTACACGCTGGTGCAGGAGCTCGAAGACTCCTACGGTGTGAAGATCTCAGACGAAGAGGCGGCCAAGATCCTGACCGTCGGCCAGGCGGTTGACTTCGTGCTCGCGAGCGGCGGTGCCACCGCCTCTGTCGGCGAGAGCGATTCAAGGCCCTGAGCCCTGCGTGAGCCAGAAGCTCAACGCGCTGCTCGAGCATCTGCCCGAAGAGCTGGCCGCTCCCGTGTTCACACACGCCTCGTGGACGACGCGGCGGTCGGAGTCCTACGAGCGGCTTGCCTTCCTCGGCGACAGCGTGCTCGCGCTGGCCATCACCACGCATCTGTATCCGCGGCTCGAGGCCGACCGTTTCGGCGCCGGCCGGCTGACGAAGATCCGAGCGCAGACCGTCTCCGGCCGCTCCTGCCGCGAGGTCGCCGAGCGCCTCGGCCTGCCCGAGCGTCTGCGCGCGGCCGCCCCCACGGGCGCCGCGGGCACGGTCGGCGCGCTGGTCTCGACCGAGCGCGTGCTGGCCTCGGTGATCGAGGCCGTGATCGGCGCCTGCTACCTGGCCTTCGGGTACGACCGCACCGCGGACGCCGTGGTGGAGGCGTTCGGGCCCGAAATCGAGGATGCGCTCGAGCACCCGGTCGACTTCAAGTCCTCCCTGCAGGAGCGGCTTGCCCAGCGCGGCGAGGTCGTGACCTACTCGGTCGTGTCCGAGGAGGGCCCGCCGCACGACCGGATCTTCTCGGTCGCGGCGACGGTGGGCGAGATCGAGCTCAGCCGCGGCACCGGGCGCAGCAAGAAGGACGCCGAGCAGGAGGCCGCCCGTACGGCCCTCGAGGTGATCAGGGCGTGATCCAGCCGTGCATCTGAAATCGATCACCCTCAAGGGCTTCAAGTCTTTCCCGGACCGCACCAGGCTCGAGTTCGGGCCCGGCGTCAGCGTCATCGTGGGCCCGAACGGGTCGGGCAAGTCGAACGTGACCGACGCCGTGCTGTGGGCGCTCGGGGAGCAGTCGCCGCTCGCCGTCCGCGGCCAGTCGATGCAGGACGTGATCTTCGGCGGCGCCCCCGGCCGCCAGGCGGCCAAGAGCGCCGAGGTGGAGCTGGTGCTCGACGACAGCGAGGGAACGCTCGGGCTCGGCACACCCGAGATCTCGATCCTGCGTCGGCTGGATCGCAGCGGCGAGGGCGAATATCGCCTGGCCGGCGCGCGCTGCCGGCTCGTGGACGTGATCGAGCTCCTCTCCGACACCGGCCTGGGCAAGGAGATGCACTCGGTCATCTCGCAGGGCCGGGTCGAGGCGATCGTCACCTCCAAGCCGCGCGACCGCCGGCTGCTGATCGAGGAGGCCGCCGGCCTGGGCAAGCACCGCAAGCGCCGCCGCCGCGCTCAGCTGAAGCTCGCTCGCACGCAGGAGAACCTCGATCGCGCGCTCGACGTCGAGCGCGAGGCCCGCTCGCGGCTGCGGCCGCTCAAGCGTCAGGCCGAGGCGGCCGAGCTGCACGCCCGGCTCGAGCGCCAGACACTCGAGACCCGCTGGGAGCTGGCTCGCGACGATCTGCGGGCGCGCTGCATCGCGCTCGAGGAGGCCGCCGCCGCCGCCGCCGCAGGCCGCTCGCGCCGCGAGGCGGTCGAGCGCGAGCTGCGCGCCGTGGGCAAGCGCCGCGAGGAGGCCGAGGAGGCCCTGGCCAGCCGCAGCACGCGTCGCGAGGAGCTCTCGCGGCGCTCGTACGCGGCGCAGGCCGCGGGCGACCGGATCGGCTATCGGGCCGAGGCCACGCGGACCTCAGCCGCGACGCTCAGCGCCCGCGTGACACGGGGACGCGAGGCGCTGGCGGCGCTCGAGACCGAGGCCGCCGCCGACATTCCCGATGAGGGGACCGCGGGGCGGATCGTGGCGCTCGAGCAGGAGCTGGCCGGGCTCGAGCGGGACCGCGCGGCCGAGGTAGCCCGTCTCCTCGCCGAGCTCGAGCAGCTGCGCGCCGAGGCCGCGGCGGAGATCGAGCGCCGTGACGCCACGGCGGCCGCCGCGGGCTCGGCGCGTGACGCCGCCGAGCATGTCGCCGAGCAGGCCCGAGCCGGGGTCCGGCAGGCCGAGCGGGGCGTCGAGGCAGCCCGGCGCGA
>Ga0208714_1000105_pt1 | contig 26097 bp, 22 predicted proteins | sample NGESurshal072012_3_FD_184461 | JGI IMG/M metagenome (GOLD analysis project Ga0208714, IMG submission 184461) | Arctic peat soil microbial communities from Barrow, Alaska - NGEE Surface sample 415-1 shallow-072012 (SPAdes) | ecosystem: Environmental > Terrestrial > Soil > Wetlands > Peat ... | reverse complement strand
CTGCCTCCCAGCCACCAGTCAGATTGAACGGACGGCAGCCATCAAAGCATCGCGGGCAGGCGACGGCGAGCGAGCATCTCGCAAAACGCAGACAAAACGATTTAGTACTCGCAAAGAGCCGAAAGCGAGTCACTTGGATGTGGCAATCGCGGCGAGCGAGCCGCACTTTGCGAGGTATTGCGGACAGCCGGCGGCGCTCGGTCATGATGTAGGCCGATGCGCATCCTCGTCACCGGCGCCAGCGGCTTCGTCGGCTCGCTGATCGTTCCGCGACTGCTGTCGGAGGGACATCGGGTGCGCGGCCTTGCACGCGATCCGGCACGCGTGCGCTCGGCGGCGGAGGTGGTGCGCGGCGACGCGCTGACGGGCGAGGGGCTCGCGGAGGCGCTCGACGAGGTGGAGGTGGCGTACTACTTGATCCACTCGATGGAGCGAAACGGGCGCGCGCGCAACGGCGCGCGCCCGTTTCAGGAACGCGAGCGCGTGGCCGCGGAGACGTTTGCTGCGGCGGCGACCGCGGCGGGGGTGCGGCGGATCGTGTACCTCGGCGGCCTGCTCGGCGATTGCGTCAACGATTCACATCGCTCGCGCCACCTGTCCAGCCGCGAGGGCGTAGAGCGCATCCTGCTGACGGCGGTTCCCGACTCGGTTGCGCTGCGCGCGTCGATCGTGGTCGGCGCGCGCTCGCGCTCGTTTCGCCTGCTGGTGCGGCTGGTCGAGCGAATGCGCGTGCTCGCGCTTCCCGCTTGGCGCAGGTTTCGCACGCAGCCGATCGACGAGCGCGACATCGCGGAGATGCTGGTCGCTTCGGCGACGGCGGCGATCGGCGGGCGCTCACTCGACGTCGGCGGTCCGGACGTGCTGTCCTACGGCGAGATGATCGAGCGGATCGCCGATCTGATGCTCGTCAACCGCCCGTCGCTGGGGCTCGGGGTGAGCATGACTGGAGTGACGGCACGCGTCGCCGCAGCGATCGCACACGAGGACCCCGAGCTGGTGTTGGCGCTGATGGAGAGCCTCAGCGGCGACCTGTTGCCGGCCGATGACCACGCCGCGGAGCTGTTGGGGGTGCAGTTGCATTCGTTTGACTCGGCGGTAGAACATGCGCTTGGCGAGTGGGAAGAATCCGAGCCGCTCGCTGCGCGCTGATTGGTGTGTTGTGAATGAGCCTGGTGACCGTCTCCACGAAGATCAATGCCTCGCGCGAGGCCGTGTGGGAGATGGTCATGGATCCCAAGCGCCTGGGCGATTGGGTCACGATTCACCGCAAGCTGGTGAGCGCCGACGACGGCCCGCCACGCGTGGGCTTTGCGATGGAGCAGCGGATCCATTTGCGCGGCGTCAGCCTCGACGTTCACTGGAAGCTGGTCGAGTGCGACCCCTGTGCGCGGGCCGTTTGGGAGGGTCGCGGCCCGGCGCGCTCACGCGCGCATACGGAGTACCTCTTGCGCGAAGCCGACGGCGGGACGCGTTTTGACTATCGCAACGAGTTTCGCCCACCGCTCGGGCCGATCGGCGCGCTGGTCAGCCGGGCGCTCGTCGGAGGGATGCCCGAGCGGGAGGCAAGACGCACACTTGACCGTCTGCGCACTCACCTTGAGAAAGCGGTCGTTGCAGGGAACTAGTGTAAGGTGCTCACGAGACGAGAAGGTTCGATTAAGAGCACATTTACCTAGTGATGAGGATGTAACCGTGACCGACTTCCTTGACGAGAAGCGCCAAGAGATCGCACAGCGACTGAAAGAGCTGAAGCCTGCTGTCGACGAGTACAACCGCCTCGAGGCAGCCGCCTCGGCCCTGCAGGGTGTCGGCGGTTCTTCCCCGACCGCGACCGCCACGACTGCGACCGCCACGGCCCCGCGCCGTCGCGGACCGGGACGCCCGCGCGGCTCGGTCAACCGCAAAGCCGCTTCCACGACGGCTCCGGCGAAAGCGACACGCAAAAAAGCTGGGCGCCCGGCGAAACGTCGCGCCGGCCGGCGCAAAGGCAGCGGCACGCGCGCGGCTGAGGCACTGTCGTTCGTGCAGGGCCAGCCGGGCATCACGATTCCCGAGCTCGCGGCGAAGATGGGCATCAAGCAGAACTACCTCTACCGCGTGCTTCCTGGGCTCGAGCAGGAAAAGAAGGTAGCCAAGCAGGGCCGCGGCTGGCACCCCAAAAGCTAGTCTCGTCGCCTTTCAGCGTCTTTAACAAAAGAGAGGCGCGGTCTTTCGGCCGCGCCTCTTTTTTTTGTGCCTATCGGACCGGGTCGATTCGCAGACCGACTCCGCGCGACTCGCTCGCCGCTGGATCAGACCCTGATCTAGATCAGCCCCTGATCTTTGACGGTGTCGTGCTCGTCGGTGAGCTCGGCGACGGAGAGGTCGATTTTGGCGCGCGAGAAGTCGTCGAGCTCGAGTCCTTGCACGATTGCGTACTCGCCGCCTGAGCACGTGCAGGGAAAGCCGCTGATGAGGCCCTCGGGAATGCCGTAGGAGCCGTCGGAGGCGATGCCCATGGAGACCCATTGGCCGTTGGTGCCGGTGACCCAGTCGCGCACATGGTCGATGGCGGCGCTGGCGGCGGAGGCGGCGCTGGAGGAGCCGCGCGCCTCGATGATCGCGGCGCCGCGTTTGCCGACGTTTGGCAGGAAGTCGTTTTCGATCCACGCCTGGTCGTCGACGACGGCTGCGGCCTGGCGCCCGCCGACGTGCGCCTGGAACAGATCCGGGTACATGGTCGGAGAGTGGTTGCCCCAGACGCCCATGCGGCTGACGTCGGTGACGGGCACGGCGGCCTTTGCGGCCAGCTGGGCGATGGCACGGTTGTGGTCGAGTCGCATCATCGACGTGAAGCGCTCGCGCGGGATGTCTGACGCGTTGTTCATGGCGATCAGGCAGTTCGTGTTGGCGGGGTTGCCGACGACGAGCACCTTGACGTCGTCGGCGGCGTTGTCGTTGAGCGCCTTGCCCTGCACGGTGAAGATCTTGCCGTTCTCGGAGAGCAGCTCGGCGCGCTCCATGCCCTTGGTGCGCGGACGCGAGCCGACGAGCAGCGCGACGTTGACGCCGTCGAAGGCTTCGTTGGGATCGTCGTGCAGGTCCAGTCCCGAGAGCAGCGGGAACGCGCAGTCGATGAGCTCCATCGCGACGCCCTCGAGCGCGCCCATCGCAGGAGGTATCTCCAGCAGGCGCATGTCGACGGGCTGGTCGGGACCGAGCAGCTGTCCGCTGGCGATGCGAAAGACGATGCTGTAGCCGATCTGCCCGGCTGCGCCGGTGACCGTTACACGTACGGGTTGGCTCACGGGTTCATCTCCTGGGTGCGGTACTTGGGTAACAAGATTTGATTATTTGGTTGGCGTGCGCCGTGTAGCTGCGGCGCGCGCCGTCCTGCGTTTCGCCGCGACGTTCAGCCCATCGCCTGTTTGAGGTTCTCGTCGATCGAGGCGAGGAACTGCTCGGTCGTCTGCCAGGGCTGGTCGGGGCCGACGAGCAGGGCGAGATCCTTGGTCATCTTGCCGCTTTCGACGGTCTGCACGCAGACGCGCTCGAGCGTCTGCGCGAACTCGCTGACGGCGGGCGTGTCGTCCATGCGCCCGCGCGCCTGCAGGCCGCGCGTCCACGCGAAGATCGAGGCGATCGGGTTGGTCGACGTGGGCTTGCCCTGCTGGTGGGAGCGGTAGTGACGTGTGACGGTGCCGTGCGCGGCCTCGGCCTCGACGGTCTTGCCGTCGGCGGTCATCAGCACGCTGGTCATCAGCCCGAGCGAGCCGTAGCCCTGCGCGACGGTGTCAGACTGCACGTCGCCGTCGTAGTTCTTGCACGCCCACACGTAGCCGCCTTCCCACTTCAGCGCCGCGGCTACCATGTCGTCGATCAGGCGGTGTTCGTAGGTGATGCCGGCGGCCTCGAAGTCGCTCTTGAACTCCGCCTCGTAGATCTCTTCAAAGAGGTCTTTGAAGCGCCCGTCGTAACGCTTGAGGATCGTGTTCTTGGTCGACAGGTAGACGGGAAAGCCGCGGTCCAGGCCGTAGCGCAGCGAGGCGCGGGCGAAGTCGCGGATGGAGTCGTCGAGGTTGTACATCGCCAGCGCGATGCCCGGGCCGGGGAAGTCGTAGACGTCGAGCTCGATCGGCTCGCCGCCGTCCTTGGGCGTGTAGGTGAGCGTCAGCGAGCCCTCGCCGGGGACGAGCATGTCGGTCGCGCGGTACTGGTCGCCGAAGGCGTGGCGGCCGATCACGATCGGCTTGGTCCACCCGGGCACCAGGCGCGGCACGTTGTCGATGACGATCGGCTCGCGGAAGATCACGCCGCCGAGGATGTTGCGGATGGTGCCGTTGGGCGAGCGGTACATCTCCTTCAGGCCGAACTCCTCCACGCGCGCCTCGTCGGGCGTGATCGTCGCGCACTTGACCCCCACGCCGTGCTGCTTGATCGCTTCAGCCGCTTGCACGGTGATGCGATCGTCGCTGGCGTCGCGGCTCTCGATGCCGAGGTCGAAGTAGCGCAGGTCGACGTCGAGGTAGGGAACGATCAGCTGGTCCTTGATGAACGACCAGATGATCCTTGTCATCTCGTCGCCGTCGAGCTCCACGAGCGGGTTCTTCACCTTGATCTTGGCCATTGGCAGGCAGTCCTTGCGGGGTCGCGGGCGGGGCGGCCGATGCTATCGACCCGCCAGCCGACGGCCCGGCGCGGCGCGACGAGCGCGTGCACGCGGGACGCGCGCAGGCAGCTGCGCTTTACGCAGCGTCGCGCGGCGCAGCGTCGAGCGCCGGCGCGGCAGAGGCGCGGAGGTGGTTGCGTTTCACACGCAGCGTGCGCCATCGTATTTACACAGCCGTCCGCCGTAGATACCACTGCGCACGCACAACAAAAAAAATCAACACCCACACACCCGCCCGCTCCCTCGACCCAGCCCAGGTCCGCCCGCAGGCCGCTGTATCTGCTTGACTTCATCGCATGGCAACCGTCTCGCAGACTCCGCGCGAGAGCGATTCGCCTTACCGCACGCACACGGTCTTCAACCAGGTGCCTGCGCTGGAGGGGATCGACGTCTTCGCGAGCAACCTCCCGCTGGTCGAGGCCACCGAGCGCGAGGGCGCCGGCTGGGTGCGCGAGCGCGCATCGGCGCTGGGCCGCTTCGTCGGCGGCGAGCCCCAGCAGCAGTGGGGCCGGCTGGCCAACGAGAACGAGCCGCAGCTGCGCACGTTCGACCGTTACGGCAACCGCATCGACGAGGTCGAGTTCCACCCGGCGTGGCATCAGCTGATGACGATGGGCGTCGAGCACGAGCTGCACTCGCTGCCGTGGACGAGCGAGCAGCCGTTCGCGCACACCGCGCGCGCCGCGCTGTACATGACCGCGATGCAGGCCGAGGCCGGCTTCTGCTGCCCGATCACGATGACCTTCGCGGCGATACCCGCGCTGCGCGCCCAGCCAGAGCTCGCCGCCGAGTGGGAGCCGCTGCTCACCGCCACCACCTATGACCCGCGGCTGATCCCCGTCTCTGAAAAGTCCAGCGCGATCGCCGGCATGGCGATGACCGAGAAGCAGGGCGGCTCAGACGTGCGCGCGAACACGACCGTGGCACGCGCCACCAATCGATTCTCGATCGGTGCCGACGGCGGCGGCGCCGGCGCGGAGTACGAGATCACCGGGCACAAGTGGTTCTGCTCGGCGCCGATGTGCGACGTCTTTCTCGTGCTCGCGCAGACCGACGAGGGCCTGTCGTGCTTCTTGCTGCCGCGCATCCTGCCCGACGGCGAGCGCAACCAGTTTCACATCCAGCGCCTGAAGGACAAGCTCGGCAATCGCTCCAACGCCTCCAGCGAGATCGAGCTGCACGGCGCGTGGGCGCGCATGGTCGGCGAGCCCGGCCGTGGCGTGCCGACGATCATCGAGATGGTCGGGCACACGCGCCTGGACTGCGTGATCGGCGCGGCGGCCGGCATGCGTACGGGCGTCGTCAACGCCACGCATCACGCTGCGTACCGCCAGGCCTTCGGCAGGACGCTGATCGACCAGCCGCTGATGCGCAACGTGCTCGCCGACCTGTGCCTGGAGTCCGAGGCGACGACCGCACTGGCGATGCGCCTGTCGCGCGCCTACGACGAAGCGCACGCGGACGCCGAGAACGGCGACGACGACTCCGACGCGCAGCTGTTCAAGCGCCTGGCGACGGCCGTCGGCAAGTACTGGACGTGCAAGCGCGCCCCCAACCACGCGTTCGAGTCGCTGGAGTGCCTCGGCGGCAACGGCTACGCCGAGGAGTCGGGCATGCCGCGCCTGTACCGTGAGGCGCCGCTGGCGTCGATCTGGGAGGGCTCGGGCAACGTCATGAGCCTCGACGTGCTGCGCGCGCTGACGCGCTCCCCGCGCGCGCTTGAGGTGTTCTTCGACGAGCTCCGCCAGGCGCAGGGCGCGGACAAGCGCCTGGACGCGCGCGTGCACGCGCTGGAGGGACAGTTCGCCGACCCGGCCACGCTGGAGACGCGAGCCCGCCGGGTGGTCGAAGGCATGGCGCTGTGCCTGCAGGGCTCGCTGCTCGTGCGCAACGCCCCGCCCGCCGTCGCCGACGCATTCTGCGCGTCGCGCTTGGGCGGCGACGGCGGCCTGGAGTACGGCACGCTGCCAGCCGGCAGCGACTTCGACGCGATCATCAACCGTAGCCTCGTCTGAGGCGACCGGTCACCGACACGTCAGCGGTCGGTCCAGTCCGCGCCTTCGAAGCGCAAGCGCTCGTCGAGCGTGCGCAGGTAGTAGCCGGCCAGCTGCTGGGGTTGCAGATGTTCTTCGAAGAACGTGGCTGCGTTTGCGCCAATCGCTTCGCGCGCCTTGACGGTGAGCTCTGTCGGGCTGCGCGCCATCACGGCAAGCGATGACAGGCCCGGATCCGGTCGACGTGCTCGGCCCTACCATTCGCAGTGATGGCGCCACGCACGAACTTCCAGCTCGCCCGCATCTTCGGCATCAGGGTGGGCGTCGGCATCAGCTGGTTCGTCGTGCTGTTCGTGTTCATCATCTTCATCACGCCGATCTTCCACGACCAGCTCGGCGGCTCGCGCACGACCGCGTACCTGGTCGCCGTCGCCTCGGTGCTGTCGTTCTTCGCCTCGCTGGTGCTGCACGAGCTGGGGCACGCGCTCGTCGCCCGGCGCAGCGGCCTGCGCGTGGCCGGCATCGATCTGTGGGCGCTCGGCGGCATCACGCGCACGGAGGAGTCCAGAGACCCCAAGACGGAGTTCCGCGTGGCGGCCGCCGGACCGCTGGTCACGCTCGTCGTGATCGTCGCCTGCGTCGTCGCCGGACGGCTGCTGACCGACAGCAAGAGCTTCTTCGAAGTCGCCGTCGCCGAACGCAACGCGCGCGCGACGCCGGCGCTGGTGTGGCTGAGCTGGCTGGCGACGATCAACGCGCTCGTGCTCGTGTTCAACCTCGTGCCGGCCTTCCCGCTGGACGGCGGGCGGATCGCGCACGCGGCGATCTGGTGGCGCACGGGCGACCGCAACCGCGCGACGCACGCGACCGGGCGCGCCGGACAGGGCTTCGCGCTGCTGCTCGGCGCGCTCGGCCTGTGGGCGCTGGCCTCCGGCAACGGCTCGATCGGGGTGTCCTGCATCCTGCTCGCCTACTTCCTCTACCAGGCCGCCGGCGCGGCGGTCGTGCAGGGGGTCGTCGGCCGGCGCATCCAGAGCATCACGGTCGCCGACATCATGGATCGCGAGCCGGTGACGATTCCCGCCGGCGCGACGCTGCTGGATGCGCACGAGCAGTACTTCCTGCGCTACCGCTGGCCGTGGTTCGCGGTCGTCGACCCGGCGCGCCACTTCCTCGGCGTCGTGCGCGCCACTCGCGTGGACGAGGAGATCTCCGCCGGACGCCCGGCGCTGCCCGTCGTGGACGTGCTCGAGCAGGACGTTCACGTGCGCATCGACCAGGCCGAACCGCTGGAATCGCTGCTCGGCGCGGAGGGCCTCGGACACCTCGGAGCGATGGTCGCCGTCGATCAGGACGGGGTGCTGCGCGGCGTCGTGACGCTCGCCGAGGTGCGCCGCGCGCTGCGTGCCGCCACCTGAGCGTGACGCGGTCGCAGCGGTCAAGCGTTATAGAGTCCCCGGCGCAGCGACCCCCCTTTTCCCACCTAGCCGACCTCAGAGAGCCATGCCAGCACACGACGTATTGATCATCGGGGCCGGTCTCGCAGGCCAGCGCGCGGCCCTCGCGGCCGCCCGCGAAGGCGCGAGCGTGGCGATCATGAGCAAGGTCCACCCGGTCCGCTCGCACTCGGTCGCGGCCGCCGGCGGCATCAACGCGGCGATCAGCGTCGACGACGACTGGCATTCGCACGCCTACGACACGGTCAAGGGCTCGGACTTCCTCGGCGACCAGGACGCGATCGAAGTGATGTGCTCGGAGGCGCCCGGCGAGGTGATGCACCTCGAGCACATCGGCGTCACCTTCCACCGCAACGACCGCGGCGAGATGGACCTGCGCGCGTTCGGCGGCGCCTCGATAAAGCGCACCGCCTACGTCGCCGACATCACCGGGCAGGCGCTGCTGCACGTGCTCTACGAGCAGCTGATGAAGCACCACGAGACGGTCGACCGCTACGAGGAGTGGTTCACGACCTCGCTGCTGCGCGACGAGCAGGGCCGCTGCTGCGGGGTCATCGCGCGCGACGTGCGCAGCGGACGGATGGAGGCGTTCACCGCCAAGAACGTGATCCTCGCCTGCGGTGGCGCCGGGCAGGCCTACAAGCCGACGACCAACGGGCTGATCGTCACGGGCGACGGCATCGCGATGGCCTATCGCGCCGGAGCGCCGCTGATGGACATGGAGATGGTCCAGTACCACCCGACCTGCCTGGTCGAGACGGGCATCCTGATCACCGAGGGCGCACGCGGCGAGGGGGCCCACCTGCTCAACGCGCAGGGCGAGCGCTTCATGGAGAAGATGGCGCCGAACAAGATGGAGCTGGCCTCGCGCGACGTCGTCTCGCGCGCCGAGCAGATCGAGATCAACGAGGGCCGCGGCGTCGGGCCCGGCGGCAAAGGCATCTACCTCGACGTGACCGTGGTGCCGCGCAAGCGCACGCTGGAGGCGCTGCGCGAGATCGTCAACCTCGGCAAGGACTTCGCCGGCGTGGACATCACGCGCGAGCCGATCACGATCCGCCCGGGCCAGCACTACATCATGGGCGGCGTCAAGACCGACATCGACGGGCAGACGCCGATCGAGGGCCTGTACGCGGCCGGCGAGGTCGCGTGCGTGTCGGTGCACGGCGGCAACCGCCTCGGCGCGAACTCGCTGCTGGACACGCTGATCTTCGGACGGCGCTCGGGCGAGCACGCCGCCGCGCGCGCGGCGAGCATGGCCATGCCGGGCATCGACACGCATGCACAGCTGCGCCGCGACTCCGACGCGATCGACGCGATCATCAACCGCTCGCGCGACGGCAGGCGCGTGTCGGAGATCAAGAACGAGCTCGGCGAGATGATGAACAAATACGCCGCCGTGTTCCGCGACGAGCAGGGACTGCAGAGCGCGCGCGAGACGATCGCGCGGCTGAAGGAGGAGTCCGAGCACGCGTGGATCGACGACCGCGGCACGGTCTTCAACCAGGACGTGCTCGGCGCGATCGAGCTCAGCTACATGATCGACTGCGCCGAGACGACCGTCGTCGGCGCGATCGAGCGCAAGGAGTCGCGCGGCGCGCAGTTCCGCACCGACTACCCTGAGCGCAACGACGAGCAGTGGCTCAAGCACATCGACATCACGCTCGACGGCGACGGCCCGCAGGTCAGCTACTCGCCGGTGACGATCACCCAGTGGCAGCCCGAGGAGAGGAAGTACTGATGGCCGAGACGCAAAGGCCGCCCGAGCAGTTCAGCTTCCGCGTGCGCCGCTATGACCCGGAGTCGCGCGAGGCGCCCTATTGGGACGAGCACACGGTCGAGCTCGAGCCCCATCGCTCGGTGCTCGAGGCGATCCTGCAGGCGCGCGACCGCTTCGACGGCTCGATCGGCATCCGCTGCTCCTGCCGTCAGGCGATCTGCGGCTCGTGCGGCGTGCGCGTCAACGGCGAGCCCGCGCTGGCCTGCCACACGCACCTCGACGCCGCCTTGAAGGGCGCCTCCGACGGCGTGATCGAGATCGAGCCGATGGGCAACATGCCCGTGATCAAGGACCTGATCGTCGACATGGACGCCGTGCACTGGAAGAAGGTGCAGCGCGTCACGCCGTGGCTGATCGCCAAGCAGCCGGTGCCCGAGCGCGAGTACATCGTGCCGCACGAGAACATGGTCGACGTCACGCAGACGATGGGCTGCATCCAGTGCGGCGCGTGCGTGTCGGACTGCCTGGCGATGGAGGTCGACCCCGGCTTCATCGGCCCGGCGGCGCTCGCCAAGGCCTACCGCTTCGTCGGCGACCCGCGCGACGACCAGCAGTTCGAGCGGCTCAACGACCTCGCGCAGGATCCCCAGGGGATCTTCGACTGCACGCACTGCTTCAAGTGCGTCGATGCCTGCCCCAAGGACGTCAACCCGATGGGTCAGATCATGCGCCTGCGACGGATCGCCACCAACGACCACCACATCGTCGACCAGAACAACGGCGAGCGCCACGAGGCGGCCTTCACGACGCTGATCAAGGCCTACGGCCTGCTGCACGAGGCCGAGATCCTGCCGCGCTCCTACGGCGGCAACTCGTGGTTCGGCAAGTTCGCTCCGGCGGCAGGTAAGGAGTTGCTCTCGTCGCTGCCCGTCGTAATCAAAGGGGTGATTCGCGGAAAGTTCAATCCGAAGATCGCCCTTTTCGGCCACAAGATCCCCAAGGACGACCTGAACGCCGTGCAGGCGATCTACGACAAGGTCGAGGGCCGCGACGAGCGCTACGAGCTGAACCTGTACATCGCCGGCGAGGACGAGGTCGAGGTCCAGCCGGCGGCCGCGGCCGCACTGGCTGCGCCATCCATCGCCGACGGCGGCGCCGAGCCCGAGGCCGCCACACCGCCGAGCTCCGAAGGGAGTGAGCAATGAAGGTCGCCTACTGGCCCGGCTGCGTCAGCCGCGGCTTCACCCCCGAGCTGCACGGCTCGATGGCGCAGGTCGCGCCGCTGCTGGACATCGAGCTGGTCGAGCTCGACCGCGCGTGCTGCTCGGGCGCGGGAGTGATCGCCGAGCACAACCAGGAGCTCGCGGACACGCTCAACGCGCGCACGTTCGCGCTCGCCCAGCAGGTCGACGGCGCCGAGCTGATGATGAACATCTGCTCGACCTGCCAGGGCGCGCAGAGCGAGTGCCAGCAGCGCCTGGACGCAAGCGCCGAGTACCGCTCGCAGATCAACGAGACGCTCGCCGGCGAGGGCCTGACCTACGAGACGGGCCTGACCAACAAGAACTTCCTCTGGCTGCTCGTCGAGGAGATCGGCCTGGACGAGCTGCGCTCGCGCGTCAAGCGCCCGCTGTCGAACCTCAAAGTCGGCCCGTTCTACGGCTGCTACATCGTTCGCCCGCGAGCGCGGCTGGGGATCGACGACGAGCACCCGCGCGACGACTACCTGCACCAGGTCATCGAGGCGCTCGGCGGCACCGTGATCGACTACGCGGGGATGCGCAAGTGCTGCGGCTTTCCGATCATCACGATGAACAAGCAGGCGTCGCTGAAGCAGGCCGGACGCCACCTCGGCGACGCCGTCGACGCCGAGGCCGACTGCCTGGTCACGCCCTGCCCGCTGTGCCACCTGAACCTCGACCTGCAGCAGCCGCTTGCATCGAAAACTGTGGGCCGCGAGCTGGACATGCCCGTCCTGCACCTGCCGCAGCTCGTCGGCCTGGCGCTCGGGCTGGACCCGAAGGACCTCGGATTCAAGCGCCACGTCGTGCGCCCCACGTCGGTGATCGACTGGTCGACGTCCGTCGTCGGCGCCGCCGTCTGAAGGCGCCTCGGGCGGCGCAGTGCCAGCTCCCCGTGGGCACCGCCGCGTAGGGTGAGCACGTGAAGATCCTCACCGTCGTCGGCAACCGGCCGCAGTTCATCAAGGCCGCGGCCGTGTCCGGGCCGCTGCGCGAGCGCCACGAGGAGCTGCTCGTGCATACCGGCCAGCACTACGACGACTCATTGTCGGCTGTGTTCTTCGCCGAGCTCGGCCTCGCGCGCCCGGACCGCGAGCTGGGCATCGGCGGCGGCTCCAACACCACACAGACAGCGCGCATGCTCGCCGCGCTGGAGCCGCTGCTCGAGCAGATCGCTCCTGACGCCGTGCTCGTGTACGGCGACACCAACTCGACGCTCGCCGGGGCGCTGGCGGCGGCGCAGGCGAATCTGGCGGTGGTGCACGTCGAGGCGGGCATGCGCTCGTTCGATCGCCGCATGCCCGAGGAGCTCAACCGCGTGCTGACCGATCATCTGTCGGCGCTGCTGCTGTGCCCCTCGGACACCGCCGCGGCGAATCTGAAGGCGGAGTCGGTCGCCGGCCGCGTCGAGGTGGTCGGCGACGTGATGGTCGACGTCGCCATGCGCCGCCAGCCGTCCGCGCGCGCGGACGAGCGCACCCCTGCCGAGCACGGCGTGCGCGGCGGCGACTACCTGCTGCTGACGGCGCACCGCGCGGGCAACGTCGACGACCCCCAGCGCCTGCGCGCGCTCGTCGACCTCATCGCGGCGCTGCCCGCGCCGGTCGTGTTCCCGCTGCACCCGCGCACGCGCGCTCGGCTGCTCGACGCCGGGCTCGCCGGCGAGCTGGAGCGGATCGATGGACTGCGGCTGACCGAGCCGCTCGGCTACGTCCAGTTCAGCGCCCTGCTGTGCCAGGCGCGAGCCGTGCTGACCGACTCGGGAGGCGTCCAGAAGGAGGCGTACCTTGCCGGGGTGCCCTGCGTGACGCTGCGCGCGAACACCGAGTGGGTCGAGACGGTCGCGGCCGGTTGGAACACGCTCGTCGACCTCGACGCCGGCGCGGCGCTCGCGGCGCTCGCAGCGCAGCCGCCAAGCGAGCGCCCGTCGCTGTACGGCGACGGGCACGCGGCGGAGCGCTGCGTGCAGGAGATCGGCGCGCTGTGAGCGGCGCGGCGGATCCGCACGTGAGCGGAGTGGCGAATCGGCAGAGGAGCGGCGCGGCGGATCGGCAGGTGACAGTCGGCGTCGTCGGTCTCGGCTACTGGGGCCCGAACATCGCACGCAACTTCGCCGCGATCGCCGGCTGTGAGCTGCGTTGGCTGTGCGATTCCGACGCCGCCGCGCGTGAGCGCCTGGCGGCATCGTTTCCTGGCGTGCAGGCGACCGGCGAGCTGGATCGCCTGCTGCAGGACGACGAGCTGGATGCGGTCGTGCTGGCGACGCCCGTGCCGACGCACGCCGAGCTGGCGGTGCGCGTCGCGCAGGCCGGCAAGCACTGCTTCGTGGAGAAGCCGCTGGCGACGAATGCGCCCGACGCCGAAACCGCCGTCGCGGCCGCCGCGAGCGCGGGCAAGCTGCTGATGGTCGGGCACCTGCTCGAGTACCACCCGGCGGTCGCGCGGCTGAAGCAGCTGATCGACGAGGGTGAGCTCGGCTCGCTGTACTACCTTTACGGCAACCGCCTGAACCTGGGCGTGCTGCGGGCGAACGAGAACGCGCTGTGGAGCCTCGGCGCGCACGACGTGTCGGTCGTGCTGCACCTGATCGGCGAAGAGCCCGAGGAGTGCCTGGCGCACGGCGCGTCCTACGTGCGCGAGGGCGTCGAGGATGTCGTCTTCTGCTACCTGCGCTTCCCCTCGGGGATCGTCGCCCACCTGCACCTGTCGTGGCTGGATCCGCACAAGGAGCGCCGCCTGACGGTCGTCGGCGCGCGCAGGATGGCGACGTTCGACGACATGCTCGTCGAGGGCAAGCTGGCGGTCTATGACAAGGGCTTCGACGAGGATGCGCGCTCGTGGGGCGAGTACATCACGCGCTCGGGCGACGTCTTCTCACCGCGCATCCCCAATGCGGAGCCGCTGCGGCTGGAGTGCGAGCACTTCGTGCAGTGCGTGCGCACCGGCCAGACGCCGCGCTCGGACGGTCACAGCGGCCTGCGCGTGGTGCGCGTGCTGGCGCAGCTTCAGCGTTCGCTGGAACGCTGACGGGGCGGGACTGCTGAGCGCCTCCCTACGCTCGGCAGTCCCGCCCCCAGCCCCCCTTGCGCCCAGGGATCGATCACCTGGGCCGACCCGCGTCGCCGCTAGGCCCAGCTCGCCCTCTGCCGGCGCTCCCCGCCATCCGCCGGCCGTTCGCGGTGAACACGACGATCCGGACACAGCACCGGGCCCACGTGCCTGCCAACGCCCCTCAAAACGTAGGCGTCACGTGAGTGGTTGTAACCGAACACCGGCGTGAGAAGCACGAGCAAATGTCCGGAAACGTAGTGGCGTGGTCGTCTGACAGTCCGCAAATTCGTCATCCCTGACTGGGAAAGCATATGCAGTTTCGCACATCTACGACCGATTTGTGCAGTTAGCGCGGTTTTTTACAAACTCGAGATAGCTTTGCGCAGCTTTGGCTGCCGAATGGCGCCCGCCGCGTGCGTCGCGAGCTCCGAGCCGCTCGCGCTACGCGAGCTACAGCGTCTGGCGCGCCTTGAACGGCTTCTCTTCGGCCACCGTGCCCGGGCCGGACAGCTCGAAGGCGCTGTGCAGCAGCTGGACCGCCTGTTCCACGCGATCGCGGTCGATCACGCAGGAGATCTTGATCGGCGAGGTCGAGATCATGTCGATGTTGACGCCCTCCTGCGCGAGCACGTCGAACACCTTCGCGGCGACGCCCGGGTGCGAGCGCATGCCGGCGCCGATGATCGACACCTTGCCCATCTGCTCGTAGGTGTGCAGTTCGACGAACGCATCGCCCGTCAGTGGCTCCAGGGACGCACGCGCGGCGCGCAGATCCTCGCGCGGCACCGTGAAGGAGATCTCCGCCTTGCCGCCGGCCGAGGAGGGCTCGTTCTGGACGATCATGTCGACGTTGATGTTGACGTCGGCGAGCGCCGCGAAGATGCGCGCGGCGGCGCCCGGCTCGTCGGGCACGCCGATCAGCGTCACCCGCGCCTCGGATGTCGAATGCGTGACGGCTGTGATCAGCGGCTGCTCCATCGTTTCTCCCTCTGCGACGACAACGGTACCTGGCGCCTCTTCGAATGACGAGCGGCAGTGAATGCGCACGCCGTGGTTGCGCGCGTACTCGACCGAGCGCAGCTGCAGCACGCCGGCGCCCGAGGCGGCCATCTCGAGCATCTCCTCGAAGGAGACGGTCGCGAGCTTGCGCGCGTCGGGCACGATCCGCGGGTCGGCCGTGTACACGCCGGAGACGTCGGTGTAGATCTCACACACCTCCGCCCCGAGCGCCGCCGCGACGGCCACCGCCGTCGTGTCCGAACCGCCGCGGCCGAGCGTCGTGACGTTGCGGGCCGTGCCCGAGACGCCCTGAAAGCCGGCGACGAGCACGACGTTGTTCTCCTCCAGCGCCGCCTTGATGCGGTCAGCGCGCACGTCGATGATCCGCGCTTTGGTGTGCGACTCGTCGGTGACGATTCCGGCCTGCGAGCCCGTCAGCGAGATCGCGCGGTGGCCGAGGTCGTTGATCGCCATCGCGCACAGCGCGCAGGAGATGCGCTCGCCCGTCGACAGCAGCATGTCCATCTCACGCGGGTCCGGCGCGTCGGAGACCTCCTCGGCCATCGCGATCAGCTCGTCGGTCGTCTTGCCGCGTGCCGACAGCACCGCCACGACGCGGTTGCCGAGCTCGCGCTTGTCGACGATGCGACGCGCGGCGCGCTTGATGCGCTCGGCGTCGGCAACCGACGTGCCGCCGAACTTCATCACGATCAGACCGGACATCCCCCGCAGGATATTGCGCCCCGCCGCGCCGCACGCGCATTCGCCGTGCGTCTGTCCGTCGTCGCGCTCAGAGCGAGCGGCGACCGGCGAAGGCCTTGCCGAGCGTGACCTCGTCGGCGTACTCCAGGTCCGAGCCGACGGGCAGCCCGCTGGCCAGGCGCGTGATCGTGAGCTGCGGAGCGCGCACGCGAAGCTGCTCGGCGATGTGCAGCGCGGTCGCCTCGCCAGTCGTCGTCGGGTTCGTCGCCAGGACGACCTCGCGCACGGGCTCGCCGTCGGAGCCGTTGGCGCCCTCGCCCGACGCAGCGCCCGTGCCGACGCGCGCCAGCAGCTCGGCGATCTTCAGATCCTCGGGGTCGATGCCTTCGATCGGCGACAGCGCCCCGCCGAGCACGTGATAGACGCCGTGGTACTCGTGCGTGCGCTCCATCGGGATCACGTCGCTGGGCTCCTCCACTACACAGATCACGCCGTGGTCGCGCCGCGTGTCCTGGCAGATGCGACAGCGAGGTTCGTCGGTGAGGTTGAAGCACACCTCGCACAGGCCGATCCGCTCCTTGACTTCGCGGATCGACTCGGCCAGCGCTGCGGCGTCCTCTGCGGAGGCGCGCAGGATGTGAAAGGCCAGGCGCTGCGCGGTGCGGTTGCCGATGCCCGGGAGCTTGGACAGCTCGCTGACCAGGCGCTGGACGGGCGGAGCGTAGGAGGTGCTCACAGGTCGATGCGTCTACAGCCCGGGCAGACCGAGGCCGCCGAGATTGCCCATGTCCAGGCCGCCCGAGGCACCCCCAAGCTTGCGCGCAGCGAGCTCCTGGGCCATGCGCAGCGCCTCGTTGACCGCCGCCAGCACCATGTCGGAGAGGATCTCGACGTCCTCGGGGTCGACGGCCGACGGGTCGATCTCGATCGACTTGACGTTGAGGTCGCCGGAGATCTTCACCGTGACCATGCCGCCGCCGGCCGAGGCCTCGACGATCTCGTCCTTGAGCTGCTCCTGGGCGACCTCCATGTCCTGCTGCATCTTCTGCACCTGCTGCATCATCTGCTGCATGTTCGGCATGCGCGGCTGCTTGGGCATCCTCAGGCCCCTTTCTCTTCGCTGGTCAGAGCCTGCGCACCATTCTCTCCGCCGTGCGCGGAGGGGCCGATGTCACTGCCGGCGTCGTCTTCGCGCGACGCCTCGCCGCCGGCCGGCGCCCACTCGCCGGGCAGCTCCTCGGCGTCGAACTCCTCCATGAAGCGCTTCAGCCACTCCTCCTCGCTGCCGCTCGACGGCGGCGCGCCGTCCTGCGCCGCGAGTCCATCCTGCAGCTCGTAGGACAGCCGCCAGCGCCGACCGGTCACATCTTGCAGCGCCGCCGTGACAGCCGCGCGATTGTCGGGGTTCTCGGCCTTCTTCTTCAGAAACGGCGCCGTAGCCGAGAACGCCACGGTGAGGTCCTCCCCGGTCACCTCCACCGGCCGCGCCTCCTCGATGCACGCACCGAGCAGCGCGTTGTCGGTGCGCACGAGATCGACCACCGCCGGCCACCACGCCAGCAGCGGGGCGAGCCCCTCGGCGACACTCGCCGCCGACTGCGACGGCGACTGCGACTCGCCCGCCTGCTCGCCGGCCACCGCTGCCGAGCGCTCCGCGCGCTCTGGCACCGAGGCGATCGACGCGACCGAAACCTCGACCGGAGCTTGCGCCGCCGCCGGCTCGGCGCGAGCCTCCGGCCGCGCGGCCGCGGACGGAGGGTGCGATGCCGGAGCACGCTGTTCCAATGCGGCCGGCGCGGCCGGCGCGGCTGGCGCTGCCGTCGCCTCGGCGACCGCGACTGGTCCACTGCGCTCGCCGGGGGCGACGTCGCGCTCGGCGGCGACCGCGCTGACATCGCCGCCCTCCAGGCGCTCGATGCGCGCCAGCAGCGCGCTCATCGAGGCGTCGACCTCGGGCCTGGCGGCCTTCACGAGCGCGAGCTCCAGGCGCGTGCGCCCGTCGGCGCCCGCGCGCACGGCCTCCATCGTTGCGCCGAGCGCCTCCAGCAGGCGCACGACGACGGCGGCCGGAACGCGTTCGGCCTGCGCCCGCAGGGCAGCGTCGGCCTCCGCGGTGAGCGACAGCTCGGCAGGCACCTCGCCGAGCGTCTGCACGACCAGCAGCTCGCGTGCGCGAACCTCGAGATCGCCGGCGAACGACGCCGCGTCGCGGCCCTGCTCGGCGCACTCAGCGAGCACTCCCAGCGCCCGGCGCGCATCGCCGGCGGCAACCGCGTCGACGGTCGCTTCGAGCAGCCGCGAGTCGGCCACGCCGAGCACCGCCAGCACGTCGGCCAGGGCGATCTCGTTGCCGCTGTAGGTGACCAGCTGCTCGAGCGTGCCGAGCGCGTCGCGGAAGCTGCCCGTCGCCGAGCGGGCGAGCGCCGAGACGGCCTCCGCGGGGATCTCGATCTGCTCGGCCTGCGCCGTGCGCCGCACGACGCTCGCGATCTGCTCGACAGTCGGGCGATGGAAGTCGAAGCGGTGGCAGCGATCGACGACCGTCGCCGGGACCTTCTGCGCCTCGGTCGTCGCGAGCACGAACACGGTGTTCGGCGGCGGCTCCTCGAGCGTCTTCAAGAAGGCATTCCAGGCAGCCGTCGAGAGCATGTGCGCCTCGTCGAGGATGTACACCTTGCGCCGGCCGCTGACCGGGGCATAGGCGACGCTCTCGCGCAGCTCGCGGATGTCGTCGACGGAGTTGTTCGACGCGGCGTCCATCTCGATCACGTCGAGCGAGCTCGCACGCGCGATCGACAGGCACGAATCGCACTCGCCGCACGGCTCCGTCGTCGGGCCGCGCTCGCAGTTCAAGCACGCGGCGAGGATCTTCGCCATCGAGGTCTTGCCGGTGCCGCGCGAGCCGACGAACAGGTACGCGTGGTGCACCTTGTCGCGCTCGACCGCGTGGCGCAGCGTGCGCACCACCGGCTCCTGGCCGACGACCTCGGCGAACGTGCGCGGGCGGTGCCTGCGGTACAGCGACTGCTGCTGTTGTTGTGGCTGCGGTTGCTCAGACACCTCCGGGCTGAGTCTACCCACGGCCGCGACCCCACCCGAGCGCCCGCCCGAGCGGGTAGCGTGCGCGCTCGTGACCGCCTCGATCAAGCCTCGCATCGAGCGTCTCGCAGCCCTGCCCGCGGTGCTCGTCGGGGCCGTCCTGCTCCGCTTGATCGCCGGCGTCGGCTTCGCCAACTACGACACGCTCTACGCGCTGGCGTGGGGCGGCCAGCTCGCGCGCGGCGAACTTCCCGCATACGAACTGCCGATCGCCCCGACGCCCCACCCGCTGGTCGAGGCGCTCGGGGTGGTGCTCTATCCGCTCGGGCCGCGCGCCGTGGAAAAAATCACCGTCTGGCTCGCCTTCGTCGCGCTGGCGGCGTGCGGCTGGGTGGTGTATCGGCTGGCGAGCCTGTGGTTCGGGCGCGCCGCCGGCGTGCTCGCCGCGCTGATCCTGCTCACGCGCGTGCCGATCCTCTCCTACGGCGTGCGCGCATACGTCGACGTGCCCTACCTGCTGCTCGTCCTCAGCGCCGTGCTCGTCGAGGCTCGCCGCCGCGCCGCCGACGAGCGCCCGGCGGGCGCGACGGTGCTCGCGCTGCTCGCGCTGGCCGGGCTGCTGCGCCCCGAGGCGTGGGCGTTCTCGGCGCTGTACTGGCTGTACCTGATCGTCGGCGAGCGCCGCGGACACGCAGCCAGAACGCCGGCCTGGCAATACGCGGCACCGCGCTCGCGCCGCGCGCTCGCCGGGCTGACGCTGCTTGCCGGCGCCGGACCGCTGGTGTGGATCCTCAGCGACCTGGCGATCACCGGCGACGCGCTGTGGTCGCTGACGAACACGCGCCACACCGCGCAGACGCTCGACCGCGTCACGGGCATCGGCAACGTTCCCGAGTACATCCCGCGGCGGATCGGCGAGATCCTGCGACCGCCGGTGCTCGTCGGCGCCGCGCTCGGCGGAGTGCTCTCGCTGCTGTGGCTGCGCCGCCGGGCGATCGGCGGAGCGGTGGCTGGCGTGATCGCCGTGCTCGTGTTCGTCGCCGTCGCCGTCGCCGGGCTGCCGATCAACACGCGCTACGGCTTTCTCACGGCGGCGATCCTCTGCGTCTTCTGCGGCGCCGGCGTATTCGGCTGGACGCGACTCGACGCCGGCGACCCGCGCCGACACCCGTGGATGGCCGGCGGCGCACTCGTGCTCGTTGCGCTCGTCGCATTCACGCCTTCGCAGTACAAAAGCGCGCACCGCGAACTGGACAAACTAGCGCGCCAGCAAAGCATTCAAGGAGACCTGCTCGCGCTCGTCGACGACCACTCCATCAGCCTGCGCTGCGGGCCCGTCGAGGTGCCCAACCACGCGCCCGTGCCGCTGCTGGCGCTGTACCTGAAGACGAGCCCCGCAAACGTCGTCAGCGGCCAGGTCGCCACCGTGACCGACGGGATCTACGTCGACCCGGCGAGCAAGCAGGTCGAAGCCGACTACGTGCTCGACCCGCACGACCCGCACCGGCCGGTGAACGTGCCGCCCGGATTCACCGAGACCCACGTCAACGGCTCGTGGCTGATCTTCCAGCACTGCTCGTAGCGCGCGTGACCGTGGGGCGTGCGTTCGCGTAGCTGTGGGGTGTGTGTTCGCGCGTAGCTGTGGGGTGTGTGTTCGCGCGTAGCTGTGGGGTGTGTGTTCGCATTCGCGCATTGTGTGCGCGATGGTAGCTACACCGTATATACGATGGCTATCGCTGCACGTGCGAGCGAACCCACTGCACAGCCGCCGTATATACGATGGCTATCGCTGCGCGTGCGCAAACGAACCCAGGACGCAGAGGCCACCCGCTTCAAGACGCGCTGTCGAGCGAAAAGCGGACCGTGCACCCCGCGTCGAGACATCGCCTGCCGACCGCCGATCGCCGCCCACGACTCCGGTCCGGGAACGCCCGCTGCGCCTGCCGGGGATCGCTTAAGGCTGCTTCCTTCCGGACCTGACCTGGTTCACAAGCCGACACCGCGCGGGACCCGAACCATCGACGCCCCGGACGACGGAGCGACCGGAGCGAATCCCTCAGAAGGGAATTCAGCCCCGCTAGAGCGGATTGCGGATTCAGGGCACCGCTACCTCCCCGCCTAGCACGGTCCACCGCGGATGCTACCGTCGATCGGCATTCGGCCCGTCGCGCGCCCAGGTCGAGAGACAGCCGGCACGCACGCGCGCCAACTCCGTTAGGCTGCGCGACCGTGAACTACTTCAACGACCTCACCCCATATCTTCAGCGCGCCCGCACGCGCGCCACCGCCGGCGTCGCGGCGCTCGCCGCCGCCGGACTGATCGCCGGCTGCGGCAGCAGCGGCTCGAGCAGCACGATCGGCGTCGGCAACGAGAACAGATCCGACGAAACGCTCGTCAAGGCAGGCGAAACGCCGGCGGTCAAGACTCCGACGAGCGGCCCGCTGGCGACGGAACCGAAGGTGATCCCTCCGTCCGGGGCGGCCCCCGCGGCGCTGGAAAAGAAAGACCTGATCGTCGGGACCGGCAAGGAAGCGAAAGCGGGCGACACGGTGTCGGTCAACTACGTCGGCGTCCTGTACAAAGGCGGCAAGGAGTTCGACGCGTCGTGGAAACGCAAAGAACCGTTCCAGTTCAAGCTCGGCGCAAAACAGGTGATTCCCGGATGGGACCAAGGCGTGCCGGGCATGAAGGTGGGCGGCAGGCGCGAGCTGGTCATCCCAGCGGAACTCGCATACGGGAAGACGGGCTCGCCACCGACGATCCCGCCGAACGCGCCGCTCGTGTTCGTGATCGACCTGCTCGGCACCTAGGTTCGCCGCGCCGACCTGCAGGCTGGCGCGCTTGAGCTCGGCCGGCCGAATCCGCGCGGCGCCGTGGTGGCTGCTGTGCGGCGTCGTCGCGCTGTCGCTCGCCGGCTGTGGCGCGACGAGCAGGCAATCGACGCCCGCGGCGCTGAAGCTCCAGCGTGAAGATCTCGCCGCGGCAAGCCGCGCGCTGAAGAGCGTCGAGGGACCCGTCGCCGCAGAGGTCGCCGCGACGAAGTCGGCGTGGCCGCTGATCGCCAATGGGCTGTCGGCGACCACGAGCACCCTGTCCGGCGCCGAGCAGGTCAAGCAGGCGACCGAAGCGGCCGCGCGGCTGCGGCTGCCGGCGCTGTTCGGCGAAGCGCAGGCGCGCTCGCTCACCGGTCCGGCGTCACAGCTCGCGGGCCTGTTTCGCAGCTACGCGCTGCTGAGCGCGCGCGGCTGGAAGCTGCTCGACGCGGGGCTCGCGCAGATCGCGTCCGGCCCGCCGCTGAGCGCACGCTTTGCCAGAGAGAACGCGCCGATCTACATCGAGAGCATCTACGACGGGCACTTCACGCTCGCGCAGATCGGCAAGAAGCTGCTGGCCGCCTATGACAAGCTCGGCGGCACCGGCGCCTTCGGAGCGTCGCTGACGCAAAGCCAAGCCGACGCGCTCGCGCGCACGTACTCCGAAGACCGCGACCGGCTGCATCCGCACGTGGCCGTGCGAATCGGCTCCTAGCTGACGGGTCGTGGGAGCTACCAGGTGGCTGTTTCGGCCCCGGAGCAGCCTGTTTTGGCGACTGGACTTACGCACTGGCGTGTTATCTGACCTGCGCTCATACTGATCGTGTATTCGTTGCCGTCGGTCGCGGTGGCGGTGGCGGTGTAGCTGGCTTTGCTGCCGGTCGCGGCGCTCAGATACGCTTCGGCTTTGCTGGCGGCCGTGCGAAGCGTCGGTTCAACCCTGTGCAGTTCGGCGGGTGTCACCTTTTCAAATGCGCCGTCGTTTTCGCTCCCGACCGCCTCGGCGGCTGTCTGCGCGGTGCCCACGAGCTGCTTTGCCTGGACGTCAATCGCCTTGCTCTTCTGGCCGATGAAGGACGGAATCGCAATCGCTGCGAGGATGCCGACGATCAGGACGACGACAAGCAGCTCCGCCAACGTGAAGCCGCTCTCATCCTGGTAGCGCTGCCGCGGGCTGCGGTCAGCGAAGTAGCGCTGAATGCTGCGGCACAGGCGCTGCGGGGAATCTGAAAACACGATAGCCCTCCGTGGCGTCTGCTGGCGGCCGAGCTATCTCATCGAGATCCCTGACTTTGCGCCCTCGTCTCACGACGAGTTTGCCTTTTTCAGCTGGTTGATCGAGACCGCAGTGTGAAGCAACACAAGCACTTTGGGGGTTGGATGGACAGATGTACTAGTGCCCGCTTTGGTTGGAACGCTCCGCGAAGAAGCCGAGGCCGACCGCCTCGGCAGCGCCGCCGGTCGATCACCGCGGGCGCGGCCGCTGTCTAAGATGGCGCGCGTGGTGCCGTTTGAGCGCCGCGGAGCAATCCACGAGAGGGGGAGCGAGCATGGCCGAGCGCAATCGCCGTCTGGTACTGGCCGAGCGACCGACGGGGATGGTCGACGAGCAGACCGTCCGGATGGAGGAGGTCGAGGCGCCCGAGCCTGGGCCCGGCGAGGCGCTGGCGCGCGTGCGCTACCTGTCGATCGACCCGACGATCCGCACGTGGATGGACGACGCGCCGGGGTACCTGCCGCCGATCGCGATCGACGAAGTGGTGCGCAGCGGCGGCATCGTCGAGGTCGTGCGCAGCAACTCCGAGAAATACAAGTCGGGCGATCTGCTGTTCGGCTTCACCGGCTGGCAGGAGTATGTCGTCGCCAGCGAGGCGACGGGCTATCAGGCGCTGCCCGACGGCGTCGCGCCGACGCTCGCGCTGAGCCTGTTCGGCATCACCGGCATGACCGCGTACTTCGGGCTGATCGACGTCGGCAAGGTCAAGGAAGGCGACGTCGTGGTCGTCAGCGCCGCCGCCGGGGCGACCGGCTCGACGGTCGGTCAGATCGCCAAGATCAAGGGCGCTGCGAAGGTCATCGGCATCGCCGGCGGCCCGAAGAAGTGTGCGGGGATCGTCGACGAGCTCGGATTTGACGAGGCGATCGACTACAAGTCAGACAACGTCGCCGCGCGCCTGCGCGAGGCCGCGCCCGACGGCATCGACCTGTTCTTCGACAACGTCGGCGGCGACATCCTCGACGCGTGCCTGGCGCAGCTGGCGCTGCGCGGGCGCATCGTGCTGTGCGGCGCGATCTCCGGCTACAACGACCGCGGCGCGGCCAAAGGGCCGGCCAACTACGCCAACCTGATCATCAAGCGCGGGCGCATGGAGGGCTTCTTGATCCTCGACTACTTCGACCGCCTGGACGAAGGACGCGCCGAGGTCGCCGGCTGGCTCGCCGAAGGCAAGATCAAATCCTCCGAGCACATCGTCGAGGGCCTGGAGAACGCGCCCAAGGCACTCAACCTGCTGTTCACCGGCGGCAACACCGGCAAGGTGATCGTGCAGGTGTAGCCGCGGGCGTCAGTTGGAGTGCTGAAGGCGAGCGTCAGCCCAGCACAGCGTCAGCCTAGCGTCGCGTCACCCGGCACCTCGGGCGGCGTGTCGCGGGCCGACTCCTCGCGAATCAGCCACTCGGCGACCGTGCTCACGACAAGCCCATCGCCGACGCCGGGTAGCTTGCCGAGCGTGTCGCCGAGCTCGCTGGAGACGAATGTGACGTCGCCCGGCGCGAGCAGCTCAGACCACTCGGCGTGGTCCTCGTCGAGACGCTGCGCCGACCCGCTCGCCACGCGCCGCGCCATCTCGGCGGCGATCGACGGCGACTCGAGCTCGTCGTTGTCGAGGCGCACGCGCACGACTCCCAGGCGATCGGCGTTGCCGCGCACGACCGCGACGGGCGGCGCGGGCGAGTGCTCCCACGCGCGCTGCGGCGCTGCGGAGGCGAGCGGCGTCGGAGTGGACTGCGCGTCGTCATCGGGGACGGGCTCGGCGACGAGCACGAGCGTCGCTTCCTGCGCGCGTCCGACGCGCAGCGCGCCGTGCAGCACCGAGCGGTCGACGATCGTCAGCGCCTGCCCGTCGACGCCCGCGGCCGCGACGACCTCGCTGAGCCGTGCAAGCGCGGCGCGCGGTGCAAACGGCGCCGCTTCGGGCACGACGAGCAGCGGGTGCACGACGCCGCCGTCGGCGCGCGCGATGCGTCGGGCGAGCGTCAGCGCCCCGAGCGCGAGCTCGGGCTCGCCGAGCCCGACGACGATTCGCGTGCCCAGCGGCCTCGGCCCATCGGGCGATGAGGCACGCGCGCTCGCGCGCGTGCCGACGATCGTCGAGGCGACCACGCTGACGAAGATCAGCACGAGCACCGCGTTGACGACCGCGCTGCTGAACAGGCCGAGTTGAAAGCCGATCACCGTCGCCGCGAGCGTTGCCGCGGCTTGCGCTGCGCTGAGCGAGAACAAGAGGCCGGCCTGGGAGCGCGAGAAGCCGAACAGCCGCGCGGAGATCTGCGCGGCTATCGCCTTGCCGCCGAGGCAGGCGACGATGAACAGCCCGGCGAGGCCGAGCGTTTCGCCTTTGACCATCACCGACGGGTTGAGGATCAGGCCGACGGACACGAGGAACACGGGGATGAACACGGCGCCGCCGAAGAACTCGATGCGGTCCATCAGCTGCCCCTCGTTGGGCACCAGACGGTTCATGCCCAGGCCGGCGAAGAACGCGCCGACGATGCCCTCGATGCCGAACAGCTCGGCGACGGTCGCGGCCGAGAGAAAGGCGGTGATCGCCACGACGTAGCGCACGGCGCGCTCTGTGCCCAGCCAGCGAAACGCCCAGCCGGCCAGCTGCGGCAACACGAACAGGCTGTAGCCGATCAGCACCACCAGCCCGACGGCCACCTGCGCCGCGACTTCCACGCTCGAGCGCCCGCCAGCAACCGAGCCGGCGACCCCCGCCAGCACGATCAGCGCGAGCGTGTCGGTGAGCACCGTCGACCCGACGGCCGTGGCGACGGCGGGGTCGGAGGCCAGGCCAGCCTCTTTGACCGCCGGGTAGGTGATCAGCGTGTGCGAGGCCAGCAGCGAGCCGAGCAGGATCGCCGCGAGCGTCTCCCAGCCGAGCGCCACGCCGACGAGCGTGCCGAAGACGAATGGGATCGCGAACGTGAGGATGCCGAAGGAGATCGTCGAGCGCCGGTACTTGTTGATCAGGTTGAGATCGAGCTCCACGCCGGCGACGAACATCAGGTACAGCAGCCCGAGCTGTCCGAGGTCCGGCAGCGTGCTGTTGCCCGCGCCGACCAGCGACAGGCCGTGCGGGCCGATCGCGTAGCCGCCGACGAGCAGGCCGATGATCCCCGGGATGCCCGCGCGGCGGAAGAGGACCGGAGC